>Ga0181531_10000965_pt1 | contig 18659 bp, 20 predicted proteins | sample PEATcosm2014_Bin_38_FD_119743 | JGI IMG/M metagenome (GOLD analysis project Ga0181531, IMG submission 119743) | Peatland microbial communities from MTU Mesocosm Facility, Houghton, MI, USA - PEATcosm2014_Bin11_10_metaG | ecosystem: Environmental > Terrestrial > Soil > Wetlands > Peat | place... | reverse complement strand
AATCGCGGAGCACAGCAAGTCCACGCGGCTACGTTTGGCGATGTTTGGCGTGGCGCACGCTTACGATCATTATGGGCAGATGGTGGAATATTTGCGGATGAACGGGATTGTGCCGCCGGCGAGTCGCTGAGGGCGGTCGAACTGATTGCGGAGATCCGCTGGGCAGCTGGAATCTATCCGCGGTCCCAGAAATCGACGGGGTCGCAGAACTCGATGCCGATTTGCTTGCGGCCTTCGTCATCGCGCCGGCTGTAGACGACTTGAGCGGTCGCACGGGAGCCTTTGTCTTTGCGGCAGAGCACGACGGTGCCGCCTTTCTCCACCGGGCGGCGGCAGAGGAGCGCGGCGCCGTGGCGGCTCGTGCTGACGGTCCAGGTTTCCTCGTGCCAGGTCTGGTGCGGATCTTCGCGGCGCAGCCAGACGGCGATGGATGATGTCACGCGCGGACTGCGGCGGATTTGTTGGGTTAGGCGCGAGATGCGCAGCAGAAAATCGAGCAGGCTGGTTTTGGCTTGCGCGCGGGTGAGGCGCGAGTCTTCGTTTAGATCTTCGGCGGTTCCTTCCTCGAGTTTCGCGGCTAATTTTTCGGCTTGCTGGGCGCAGTTGGTGACGAAAGCTTTGAACTCCTCCGTTGCGGCGGCATCGAACGGAAGATTTCGCAGGAGTTCGTTGCGCGCTTCCAGTTCGTGGATGCAGGCGGGGAGAAAGTGGTCGAGGCAGAGCGAGCGGCCTTCGAAATCAATGGCCGCGGTGGCGTTGCAGGACGCGCCGGCGCACCAGCTGGGCTCGACGAGGAGCCGGACTTCTGTTGATGGTTCGAGCTGATGTTCCATTTCGATCTTTCGTGGTGCTGGCATCGTCGCGACCCCGGATTCGTGCTCTTGAGCTTGAGCGAAGATCCGGGATTCTTGCCCTCAGCGGCTAAAGCCGCTCCGCCCTGGCTGCGTTTACGGCACGGCTAAAGCCGTGCCCTGACGAAAAACGGTCGTTCTCACCGAGATTTTAGAGGCGTTTCCTACGACATTTTCTACCTCTCAGACAGCCCCCGATTCCCTGCTAGGCTTTCGTGCGCTTGCCGATTCCTTTCGCTAGTTCGCCGATTGCCCCGCTAACGAATTCCAGGTGGCTACGGCTGTAGTGCGTCAGCTCGGCCGCGAATTCGTTTGAGGTGGCGGCTGCTTTTTGTTCCAGGGATTTGTTGGCGTTTTCGACGGCGCGGTCGGATTCCTGGCGGAGGCGCGCTTGCGCTTCTTTTTCGTGGCGCGTCGAGGCAGCAGTGACATTTTGCATCGTGGAGGCCGCGACGCCGCGGGCTAGGCGCTCGAGTTCTTCCTGAGCGGAGTCGAGGCGGGCACGCATTACGATTTCAAATTGTTTTTCCAGGCGCTCGCAGGTTTCTTCGATCTTGGCCGCGGTTTTTTGTGATGAATCGGCTAGAGCTTTTTCCAGTTCTTCGGTGCGCTGCGCGAGGCTTCCGGCGACTTCTTTGGCATCTTTGAAGGCGGGAGCCATGCGATCTTTCAGTCGGACGACGAGGCGCTCGACGGCGTCCTGGTGAAAGGTTTCGAGGGTGCGTTGCAGGCGCTCGAGAGAATTGGCGAAGAGCGTCTCGGAGAGGACTTCTACTTCGCGCTGGCGCGATTCGATGCGCTGCAGAGATTCACCGAAATCGGCGGCGATTTTTTTTGTCCACTTGGAGTGGAGTGTTTGCGCGCTTTCTTGACTGGCCTGCTGAATCTGTTTCAGGCATTGCGTGGCCCAGTCTCCGGCTTGCTGTGCAGCTACCTGGACGAGAATTTTCTTGGCATCGTCGCGGAGGCCGGCGCGAATTTCGTTTGCGAGCGACGCGGTTTTTTCGCGCACGGCCGTGGCCGCAGCTTCGGAGATCATTAATTCCATTTGCTGCTGGAATTCGCCCATCAGCGGAGCGATCGAGCGATTACCGGCAGGCAGAGGTTGCGTGCGCGGAGCTTCACTGGCGGTGATGATACTCGCGCGCTCGGGCTTCTTTGCGGCGATGGCGATTTCAGGGCGCAGGACCGCGACCGGCTTCGTTTGCACAGGCTCGGGGCCGAGCTTGCGCTCCCGCTCGTGCGCTTCCGCGAATTGCAGCCAATCTGCGGGTGGCGCGGAGACCGGCCAGATGTTCTGCGGGCTCTCGAATTCCACCGCAGTGTAGAGTGGCCCGCCGGTGTCGGGGTCGCGTTGGATCCACTTCACGCGGCCGCGCGTGGAGATTTTCGCAGCGCCGTTGGTCGCAGGATGCAGCTCGAGGGTCACCATCGCGTCGGGAAGAACTTGATACTTGGACGGATATTTACAGCCGTGGCAGCTGATGGTGAGCGTCGAGACCTTTTCAGTGTAAGGTCCGCGGCGCGCGTCAACTCCAGAGACTGTGACGAGCACAGCTTCATCGCGACGCGTGCTACGGCGAGCGGAACGGTACGAATTTCCGGCAGCTGAAGGGTTCGCCATGGATGCCCCTTGAAGACTGGAGTTATAGAGTAGAGCAGCGAGCGGCGAGGTGAGACGGCAAAGCGGAGACGAGGATTCAAACGGTTACTGTACTTTGGTACAAGTACGGTGGGCGGCGCGTTTCGATTGGTCTTCGGCTTTTTTGCGGCGTGCGAAGGAGGCGGGCCGGCCGTATCATGGCGCGATGAAATTGCGGCGAGTGATGGGACAACTTGATGATTGACGATTTGCAATCGCATGGCAACGCGCGGCCGAAGGCGTGGTTGGCTTGGAGCAGCGGGAAGGATAGCGCTTGGGCGCTGCACACGGTGCGGCTGGCTGGCGAATTTGAGGTGGTGGCGTTGCTGACTACTGTGAATCGCACGCATGGGCGGGTGGCGATGCATGCGGTGCGGGAGAGTTTGCTGGAAATGCAGGCCGCGGCGGCGGGATTGCCTTTGGTGAAGGTGCCGATTCCTTCGCCTTGTTCTAATGAGATTTACGAGGGTGCGATGAGCGAGGCTATGGCGCAGGCTCGAGATGAGTGCGTGCGGCATGTGATTTTCGGGGATCTTTTCTTGCAGGATATTCGGGCTTATCGGGAAAAGCAGCTTGCTCGCTGCGGCATGACTCCTGTGTTTCCTTTGTGGGGGATCGAGACGCGTTCGCTGGCGGAGGAGATGATTGCGGGCGGGTTGCGTGCTTATTTGACTTGCGTGGATCCGCGGCAGTTGGATCGAAGGGTTGCGGGTCGACGGTTTGATGCGGAGTTGCTGGCGGATTTGCCTCGCGGAGTGGATCCTTGCGGGGAGAATGGGGAGTTTCATACGTTTGCTTGCGCGGGGCCGATGTTTCGTGCGGAAGTGGCGGTTACGGTGGGCGACATCGTGGAACGGGATGGGTTTGTGTTTGCGGATTTACTGCCGCAGGGTGCGGCGGCGCGGACGGCGTGAAGTTGAGCGCGAGACGAAGGATTACCGCAGGGGCGCGGACGGCGCAGAGATAAGCAACTACAAAAGAATTTTCACCAAAGGCACAGGGGACAAGCGGATGGGACAGAGAAAGAAGGAGAGATCCGTGCCTGCGGCAGGCAGAATTCGGCCGGCATGAGGCATAGGCGCCGGGCCCGGGATGACAATGCTCGTTGCATCATCAGAGAACCGAAGAGCACAGGCGAGATCGCCTATGCTACGAAAATCGTCGCGCACGGCCTGAATCCTGTGCCACGCGTGCCTGGTCGCGCGCGATTTTTACTGCGCTAGGACTGTGGGGACTGCGCCGGCCAGAAATAGGGTTAGGACCCGGTCGCTGTCGCTGTGGCGGGCTACTTTGAATAGGACGTCCGAGCCCGGGTGGAGCTTGGCCATTTCGGCTTTGTAGTCGCTTAGGCCGTTGATGGGAACGTGATTGATTTCGGTGATTACGTCGCCGCGGGCGAAGTCAACGTCTTCGGCGAAGCTGGCGGGCTCGACTTCGGTGACTACCACGCCGGTGATTTTGGACATGCCGAGCTTGCGCGAGAGATCGGGCGTGAGTTCTTCGACGTGCAGACCGTATTGGCCGGGCGTGTCGGACTGATCCGGTTGGTCTTCGGCGGCCTGCGCTACCTGCGGGAAAATTTTGGAGCGGTCGGCGACGGTGAGCTGGACGTCTTTGGTTTGTTTGTTGCGGACGTAGCGCACTTGCACGGACTGGCCAATGACGGTTTCCGCGATGGGATTTACCAGGTCCGCGCCGGTGTGCACGGGCTGGCCGTTGATATTGGTGATGACGTCGCCGGGCTGCAGGCCGGCTTTATCGGCAGGGCTGCCCGGCTCGACGGCTTCGACAACGATGCCGTAGGGAACGCCGAGTTCCTTCAGGAGTACCGGATTATTGCTGCGATCTTCCTGGAAAGTGATGCCGATGGAGCCACGAGTGACTTTGCCGTTGGTGATTAGCTGGTTATAGACATTGATCACCGCAGTGGATGGCAGCGCGAAGCCGACTCCTTCGAAACCGCGGCTGCCGGTGTAGATGGCGGTGTTGATGCCGATTACCTCGCCGGCCATGTTGACGAGTGGGCCGCCGGAATTTCCGGGGTTGATGGCGGCGTCGGTTTGAATGAAGCGCTGGAACTGATGACCGACATTGGAACGATCTTTCGCGCTGATGATGCCCGCAGTGACTGTGGAATTCAGGCCGAAGGGGCTACCGATGGCGAGGACCCAGTCTCCGACTTGCACGCCGTCGGAATTGCCGAGCTTAGCTACCGGGAGTTCGCGGTCGGCGTCAATTTTGATTACGGCTAGGTCGGTGTCTTTGTCGAAGCCAATTACGCGTGCGTTGTATTTGGTGGAATCGCCGTCGAGCGCGACTTGAATTTTGGTGGCCTGATCGATTACGTGATCGTTGGTGAGGATAAAACCTTTTTTGTCCACGATTACGCCGGAGCCTAGGCTGCGTTCGGCGTCGGGGCTGTTGTCAGGCGCGTCGAAGAAGCGATCGAAGAAATCCTGGAAAGGGTCGCCGAATTTTTTGGGCGTCTTGCTGCCGCCCTTGGGCTTTTCGATAACCTGCGTGGTGGAGATATTTACTACGGCGGGGCCTAGTTTCTTTGAAATTGCGGAGAAGGCGTTGGAGAGCGTGACGGGATCGGGCACGGCGAGGAGCGTGGCGCCGGTGGCGGTCTGGTCGTGGGTCGCTTGGACGCGGCCGGAAATCAGCGTGCCAATGATGATGCCGATACCGAGGGTGCAGACGACGAGCAGAGTGGCGAAGATTTTGCGGCGGCGCATCCAACTGAATAATTCTTGAAATTCAATGCCCATTCCGGTGCTCCTTATGCGCTGCGAATCTTTGACTGCCCGAATGGCGGAGAACAGAACCTCGTGGAGTGCGCCGAAAACAGAGTATACCACGTGATTCAACCCGGCAACCGCGAGGGAGTTGCGGTTTGTCGAGGGAGGTAAGGGCAGCGGGTGCGGAGAAAGTCAAAGGCCATAACACAGAGGACATCTATGAGGGATGCGCCGGGGTCAAGGGCGTTTTTTTGACAGGGATTTCCTGGGACGGTGGCAGACCGCCGGTGTAGGCGAAGAGGAACTGGAACGGTTGGCATCGGTCGAGTTCGCGATCCGTCCTTATCTGGGTATCGATCAGCGACGCGGAAAGCCGGGTCGCGATCACTCATCTATTCGAGCCCGTGGCTCATGAGGACGGCTTCGCTCTATCCGGCGCGAGGCCGGACAGGCTGACGGCCCCATCAGAGACTCAGCCAGCAGCAGCCTGGCTATCGTCCTGGCGGGCACGTCGCGCGTCTCGACCTCGGCGCCGGAACTGGTCGTAATCGATTTCTTCGCGGAGCATGCGGTACAAGCGCAACACTAATTTACGCGCGACGGCCACGATGGCGATGGCAGAGTTTTTGCGCGCGGTCAGATGGAAATAGAAGCGGCGCAGATCTTCATCGTCGCGAATGGTGGTGCGGGCGGCTTCCACCAGCAAGAAGCGCAGCAGACGGTTGCCTTGCTGGGTGATGTGGCCGAAGCGTTGGGTGTCGCCGCTGGAATGTTCTTTGGGATCCAAGCCGCAGTAGGCGGCGATGCGGCGGGCGCGATCGAAGCGGGTGACCGGCTCGAGAGTGTGCACCACGGCCAGGGCAGTCAGCAGACCGACGCCGGGATGGGTGCGCAAGCGAATGACACGGGGATCGTCTTGCGCGCGCTGTTCTAGTTGCGCTTCGACGGCTGCGATTTGTTCGGCCAGCGCGGCGAGCAAAAGCAGCGAGTGTTGACGCTGTGCGGCGAAGGCGCCGTCCAGGGGCAAGGCAGCGAACTGGAGTTGGCCGCGCGCGGTGAAAAGTTTTGGGCCGAGGCGCAAGCGATGACTGAGAGCGACGGCTTGCAGGCCGTTGCGCAGCATAGTGCGGATGCGCACCAGGCGATGACGATAGCGCAGCAGTGCCAGAACATCGCGGCTGGCGGGAGAAGGAATGTGAACGGCGGGAAAATCATTGTGGGCGAGCAGGTCGAGCAAGAGCTGCGCGTCGCGCCGATCATTTTTCTAACGGCGGCGGGCGAACTGGCAAATGGCTAGAGCATCGCCCACGCGTAAGGAGTGCCCGGTTTGTTCGATGATGCGGTGAAACCACAACGCGTAGCCGGAAGCCTCGACACCCACGATGGCTCCCGGCGGAAACTGCGTATAAAATGCCGCGACATCGTCATGCTCGTGATCGAGCATGCGCTGGTGCACTTCTCCGTCGGCGGTATCCATCCAGCAAACGGTTTGGGTTCTCACGTGCAAATCCACTCCGATGTACACCGCCATTTGCGCCTCCTGTTTCAGCCGATGCCAACCGGTTCGGAGTGAGCATAACAACGCTCGCCCCAGCAGGCGCATCTTTCATGACATCAGAGGAAAGGCGGAAGGAAATCTGAGACGGCAACGGCCTTTACCGCAGAGACGCAGAGGACGCAGAGAAAATCTGAGGCGCACGGATGAACCTAGGGCAACGGCTGCCCGGTCCCGAAAAACGGGACCGGCCGCTACAAAAGCCAGGTCAAAAACTTGGCGGCGGTTGGTGAAATCTGGGGCGGTGCGGGGACACTGCGAGAGACATCCGTGTGTTGGTACGGGAGCGTCAGAGTGCGCGCGGGCTCGGGGTCATTGATTGGTTCTTAGTGCTGCGTTTCCGGTTCGGTGCCGTCTTCGGGCGTGTCCAGAAATTCCGGGACGCGCAGGCCGCCGGGGGTGCCGACGCCCTCGTCCCAGGCAATGCCGTCGTCGCCGACGCCGCCGGGAACTCCATCTACTTTCTTCTCCAGGCGACGTTCCGCCTTGGCGCGCGCTTTATCCTGGCGCTTCATTTCCTTTTGCCGCTTCTTGAATGTTGTCGTCATTCCGATCTCCTGAAGGGGTAGAAGTTATGGACGATTTCGCATCCGGCGAAATGCGCAGATGCGGTTGTTACCAGCGAGGCTCGCGCGGCTGACGCGCGACTTCGCGATAATCTTCGTTCGAGAATCTTTCCTTGCGGCCGCCGCCACTATTGCCGCCGCGGGGACCTCCGCTGTTGCCGCGATTGTCATCTTTGCCGCCGCTGCCACCACGGTCACCACCGCCGCTTCCGCTACCGCCGCGGGGACCGCGCGGTCCGCTGCCGCCGGATTCTGATTTCGGGCGGGCTTCATTTACTTTCAAGTTGCGACCGCCCACGTCTTTGCCGTCGAGCGCTGCGATGGCTTTCGCCGCTTCGGCGTCGTTGGGCATTTCGACGAAACCGAAACCACGCGCGCGGCCGGTCTCGCGATCGGTGGCGACGTGCACGCGCGCGAGTTGGCCGAAGGGTTCGAAAAGCGCGCGGAGATCATCCGCGGTGGTCTGAAAGCTCATGTTGCCGACAAAGAGATTCTTCATGGTGATTCTCCTGAGCACAGCACAACCGTTGCTTCGGCTATACGACCGCGAATCCAAAGCTGATCCTACTTTCGTGCAACGAAAGGAAAAAGGATTGCGCTGTGCCGGGACGCCGAACACGCTCAAGGAGGCGCGCAAGGACTGCAAAAACTCAAAGAGCGGAAAACTTATTGTAACATGATTGTATAAAGTTGTCGCGGCGATCACCGTCTCGAGTGGTGTGCGAGGAACGCGAAAAGTCGCGAGGTCGACGTCTTGGCAAGCTGGGGCGCAGCCCTTCGATCCCGCGCTGCGGGATCGAAGGATGAATCTCCCCGTCGGGCGCTTCACAAGCAGCCCCCCTACCCCCTTTGTTTTTGGGATTGCGGATCGGATCGATGTCGGTCTGAAGGCCGTCGCTACAAAGTCCATGTAGACTGCATCGAGTGAATTTGGCGCGACGGCTGGGATGGGCGAGGCGAACCTCGCCTTGGGCGTTTTGTGGAGCACATTGCGCTTCTACGAAAGCGGCGGCGAGCCGCTGCACTCCATATTGGCTCGGCTCGCGAGAATTCAGTCTTCGCGCATCAGGATTGCTGGGTCGATTGACAGGGCGCGGCGGGCTGGGATCCATGTTGCTACCAGGCCGAGCAGCAGCATCGCTACGACTACACCGGACAAGACGATTGGATCGCGTGGCGTGGCCTGATAGACGATCGCGGACAGCACGCGGCTGGCGAGTATTCCAAGGAGCAGGCCCGCGGCGGAGCCGATGCCGAGCAATTTGAGCGCGCGGCCCAGGGCTGCTTGCAATACTTCCTTGCGTTGCGCGCCGAGCGCCATGCGAATTCCCAACTCGCGCAAGCGCTTGCTCACGGAGTACGCCGCCATTCCGAAGATGCCGGTTATGGAGAGCATCGCGCCAATTATGCCCATCACGCCAAGCGTCATTGCGGCCATGCGCGAGCCGAAGAGGGTGGTTTCCAGTTCCTTATTCCACGGCCCCATGTACACGGGCAGACCTGAATCGAGGTTTCGCATTGTGGCGCGGATGGCTGCGGCTAGTTGCGCTGGATCGCGCTCAGAGCGCACCGCGAGATACGTCTGCGTCGAAGGCGATTGCAGAAACGGGACAAACATCGCCGGCTTGGCATCTTCGGTGAGGCTCGCATATTTTCCGTCTTCTACAATGCCTACCACTTGCAGGCGCGTTCCATCGGGCCTTTTGAAGTATTCGCCCATTGCCTTCGCCTCGGAGCCAAAGACCCTGCGCGCAAACTCCTGATTGATCACGGCGACGCGCGGCGCATTTTCGTCGTCCTGCCAGGTGAATGCCCTGCCCGCGAGCAACGCGGTGTGCGCGGCGTGGAAATATTCGGGAGAGATGCCGAACTGGAAGGAGCGGGCGGCGGCGTTCGATTGCCTTAGGTCTGCCGTTGCGTCGCTGAAGACGAGCGAATTGACGTTGCCTCCGCTGACCAACGGCGCCCAGTCAATTAATCCGACCGACTGTACGCCGGGAATCTTCGCTACCGCGTCTATCATGCGTTTTTGTAATTGCGGTACGCGCGCGCCGCTGTAACCGGCCATGCTGAGATCGGTGTCGGCGATTATGGCGTTGCGCGGCTCAAAACCTAAATCGCTGTGCAGCGAGCGCAGCAATCCACGAACGGCCACGATGGACGACGTGACTAGCAGCGCGCAGATGGCGATCTGCACAATCAGCGCCAGGTCTCGGAAGGTGACGCGGCCCCCGGTCACGCCACGCGATGACGCCTTGATGATCTCGTAAGGATTCGTGCGCAACACCTGCCTCACCGGGAAGGCGCCGAACAGAAATCCGCTGGCTAGTGTGAGGAATAGAGCCACGCCGTAAACATTTGCGTCTGGATTCACGGCAAGTTGGGCCGGCCATCTGGAAAATGGCTGCCAGGCGCTTAGCCCGCCCATCAGCACGAAGCCGCCCCAGAGTCCGAGAGCCCCGCCCATCAGTGAAAGCAGCAGCGCTTCGGTAAAAAGTTGCCGCAGGATGCGCGCTCGGCTCGCTCCGAGTGCAAGCCGCAGAGCGACTTCGCGCGACCGGTCAGCGGCTCGCGCGCCGAAAAGGCTGCCGAGGTTGGCACATGCGGCCAGTAGAATCAGCCCTGAGAGAAACATCAATCCGGTCATGAACGCGCGCACCGGCTTGCCGAGATAGTCGCCGTACAGACTGGGACGAGCGAGGGTGAAGGTTCTCTGGTCGTCGTCCTTTGGATAGGTTTTTTCCAGATAGGAACCAATTGAGTTCAAGTCCGCGATGGCTTGGGCTTTCGTGACTCCCGGCTTTAGATGCCCCATCGTCAGAAAGATGAACCGCTTTCCACGCGCGTTCAAGTCATTCTCTCCTTCTACTTGCTCCTGATTCACGAGAGGCACGTAGAAGCCGGGATTGAAAAATACCAAGGTGCCGTTGAATCCGGGCGGCGCGACGCCGAGGATGGTGTAGGGATACTTGTTCACCTGAACGACGCGGCCGACGACGCCGCGATCGTCCTGAAAATGGATGTGCCAATAGGAGTAGCTGAGCACGATGTAGGGCGCGCTGTTTGGGCCGTGCTCATCGGAAGCGTGGAAGAAACGACCGAGGAACGGCTGCAAGCGCAAGACGTCGAAATAGTTCCCGCTCGCTAGAAATACCCAGGCGCGGGATGGATCTCGGCCGGTGTCGAGCCCCACTTGCGCGGCGTCGTACGCAGCTATGTCGTCAAAGCTGCGATTGCGATCGCGCAGATCGAGATAGTCTGGATAGGATTGGTACGACAACGCGTCGTTGCCATGCTGGATTCCGTAGAGGCTCTCCGCCTGCGGGACGTGCAGCGGGTGCAGGATGAGCGCATTCAATACGCCGAAAACCACGGCATTCGCGCCGATGGCCATTGCTAGAGTGAGGACGGCAACCGCGGTAAAGCCGGGGGACTTGCGCAGCATGCGGATAGCGAGGCGCAAATCGCGCGCCAAATTGTCGAAGAACACCAGGCCGCGCTCGGAGCGGTAATCTTCTTTGATCGCTTCCCTGCCGCCGAATTTCAGGATGGCTTGGCGGCGGGCTTCGACTGGTGATAGACCGGCGCGGAGATTTTCTGCGGTTTGCATGGCGATGTGAGCTTCAATCTCTTCGCTGATCCGTTCGTCCTGCGCGCGCTTGTTAGCGTAGCCGGACAGTCGCGCGAAAAACCGCTTCAGTAATTTCATGACAGGTCCTCCGCTTTGGCTGTGAAGAAGCGGCCGATGAGCGCGGCCGTTTGTTGCCAATCCTTGGTCTCGACTTGGAGCTGCTTCCGGCCTTCCTTCGTTAAGCGATAGAAGCGGGCCCTGCGATTATTTTCGGAGGCGCCCCATTCGGAGGCGATCATGCCTTCTTGTTCGAGCTTGAGCAGCACGGGGTACAGCGTGCCTTGATTCACGGCGAGGAGATCGCCGCTGATCTGCTCGATGCGGCGGGCGATTCCGTAGCCGTGGAGCGAGCCGAGGACATCCAGAGTCTTCAGCACCATCAACGCTAAAGTGCCTTGCGGGACATCGGTTTTTTGTTTCATCGGGCGGCCATTTGGGTTTCCAACAGGAAGATGACATATCTCCTTTGGGAAAGCAACAGGAAAGTTGTCGGGCGCGGCTGAGAAACATGCGGTAGCGATGGGCGGGGAACGGGCGAGGCAAGCCTCGCCCGGAGCGGTGCGGTTCCGGATTTTGAGTTTCGGCAAAAGCGGCGGCAAGCCGCCGCACTCCATATGGGGCTCGGCTCGCGAAACTTACTAGCGAGGCGATCGGGTGTGTTGGCGAGACGGATTCGGTTGCGGCAATAGAGGTTAACGGCGGACGGATTCTGCTTCGGCGGTGGCGGGGCGGTCGCGCCAGAATTTGGGGGCTGGCATTATGAATTCGATGGCGACTTGCGTTTTGCCCATGAAGCTGGAGCCGAGGCAAGCGACGCGGCAGAGCAATTCTTCCCCGCTGGCAACGTTGACGATGTGGACGATTTGTTGGACGTTAACCTTGGTCGCGAGGAGGATCAGCGCGCCGTGAGAATTAACAATGATGGTATGGGTCTTTTCCTCGACGGTGTTCTTCTTGGAGTCCTGGAGCCGTACCAAAACGGGAATACGCACGTGTACGCGCTTGCTGCGGCGGCGATTCTGCGGCGGCAGGTCGTCTGGGTGGATGGACACTCGACAACGGTAGCAAGTATGTGGTGGGTTCTCAACGGTTAGCGGCCGGGTGTGCCGTGAGAGATATTGCGGAAAGCGGAGATGCCCAGCTAGCTCACCGAAAGGCAGTTGGCGGGTAATCGACATACGGGCGCGCGAATTTTTAGGGCAGGGCGGAGGGATTACGTTGTTGGCGGTGCCTGCGAAGCAGGCCAAGCTGAAACTGACCGGGCACACGGCGTACAAGAGCGGAATCGTATTCTTGGAATATTCTGAGAATTAGGCCGCTGGGCGAGAATTACCATTGCACGCAATCTCATCCTCGACAGGTACTCGCACACAAGGTATTATCCCGGCATGAGAATTTCGGCACGCAACCGCCTGGTAGGCAAGGTCGAGGAGCTGCAGATTGGCGACATCATGGCCCACGTGGTCGTGTCTGTGGGTGAACACCTGGTGGAAAGCGTGATTTCGCGTCGCAGCGTGGAAGAAATGAATCTGAAAGTCGGCGATACGGTTGCGGTGGTGGTGCAATCCACGGATGTGCTGTTGCAGAAGGCCTAGGGTTGCCCAGATCCGTTCAGGCGCCGTGGAGTTTTATCAATTGACGGTTACTTCGCATTGCGCGGTTACGGGCACAGGCTCGGGACCGCGGTGGTAGCAGGCGGCACGGGCCATCTTTCGTGAATATTTCCACTCGCCAATCCGGGCACGCGACGGTCGTGGACATCAACGGCGACGTAACTCTATATAATTCCCCGGAAATTCGTAAGACGCTGATGGATGCGTTGAACAAGAAGGGCACGAACCGCGTGGTCATGAACATGTCCGGAGTGAATTATATTGATAGCGCGGGCGTGGCATCGCTGGTGGAAGGATTGAAGCTGGCGCGGACTTTGAAGAGCGGGTTTGCGCTATACGGGTTGAACAAGCATCCGCGAGAAGTGCTGGAGCTGACGCGGTTGATCAAGGTTTTTGAGATTTATGATAATGAGACTGAAGCTGTGAACGGAATTGCTGCCGCGCCGCCTGCGCCAGAAACCAAGTAAATCCCCTCGCTTAGAGCCGCACCGAAACGCCCGATCTGGCGTGATAATCGGAACGATGGCGGTCTGAAGTGCGCCGCTACGAAAACGAATCTGAGGGCGAAACTTGCTTACTGTGGATCGTTCTGCTCGATGATGGGCAGGTTGGCGGCGATTTGCAGGTCAACGATTAGTTGTAGTTGGTGTTCGACCTGAAAAAAGCGCACGGCTAGCGTGGAGGACAGAGATTTCTTCATGATGCCGTAGTATTTTTCGCGGAGGGCCATGCGTTTTTCGTCGAGCTGCATGACGTGCTGGGCTAGCTGGTCGGCCTTGTCGTCCGTCATGGTGGCGAAGTTCTGGGAGTAGTCCGCGACGAGGGCGAGTTTCTCCGCGGTGAGCTTGGTTTGGTCGGCTTGATATTCATGATAGATGGGCCAGAAGATCGCGGCTTGCTGGTCGTTGAGCTCCATCGTCTCGCGTACGATCTGTTCTTTTTTGGAGCTGAGGTCCGCGCGCAGAAGTTCGATGTAGGCCTCGGTGTTGAGGGCTTTGCTGCTCGTCGGATCCTGAACGTGAGTTCCCTGCGCGCACAGGCTGGTTGCAGCGACTAGAGCCAGGGCTAATACTGCGAAGCGAATGCTCGTCAGTGCGCTAATAAGTGTGCTCATAAGTGCCTCCGATTCTTTATTTCTATTGCGCGAATGCGCTGTTGTTTCAGTACGACAACACCGGCAGCGTCACTGGTTGCTGCAGCGTGAATTGCAGCTGGCTCTCGGCGGGAATTTGAATTTGATTTCCCTTTTGTACGACGGAGCCGACCCCGCCAGCGACTGCGCCGATAGCCGCACCCATTCCTGCGTTGCCAGCGATCGCGCCAATCGCGGCGCCTAAACCCGCGCCGCCGAACAAGCGGAAGGCGGAACGATGGCTGGAGCTTTTTCCTTCGGTGTCAAAAGTGTTGGTGACGATCGGATACGGATTCCCGCGGACCACTAATTGCGTGAGCTGCAGAATTAACTTTGATCTGCCGGTGGCGCGGCCCGCCGAATTTGAGAGTAGAACCTGGCCGTAGACGGGTGCGCCCATGTGCGCTACCACGTTGCCGTAGTTGTCGGCAAGGTTCGTCGAAAGCGAGGCGGAAAAAACCTGGCCGCTTTCGGTGAACTCGGTGTCGAGTTCGTCATTGGTTTGGACGAGAATCACGGTGCCGGCGGGCAGAGTGACCATTTGCGTGGACTGTGCAGGCTGCGGCCGCGGAGCTGGCACCGGACCGAACGTGAGCGAGGCTACCTGGTCGGGCGGATAGGACCGCGTCACTCCGTCCTGGCCGGTGAATTGAACTCCCTGCGGAGTGCGGGTGACGAATTGGCCGTAGATCACCTGGCCGTTGGTGAGGCGGAGAGCATCGGCCGCGGCGGACCACGTCAATGCCAGCGCCAGAACACCAAGAATTAAGATTCGTAATTTCATGCGCCCTCTTTTTTCCCAACGCCTTGACGGAGCATGATGCGAGGGATTTTCCGGAGCAATATAATCGGAAATTTCGCCGTTTCCAACTGTTGATTGTGGGCGGAACCTGACGCTGTCGCGCGCGAAGGGAACAAAGGGCCGGACTCGATGATTGCGCAAATGCGTCGAGGAGACTCGGCGCGAAACTGTGCGGGAGGTTCGTTGCTTCACGCGGCGGAAGTGGACTAGAATGCGCGACATGTCGCTTGAAACGTTTCGCGTGGTCTCGCAGCCGAGCAGCCGAGCGGGGCAGCAAATCTTGCAGTTGAAGGGGGCGTTCACGTCCACGGCGTCGGCGACTTTCGTCGACGCAGTGGCGGGGGTCGATGAGCCGCGGTTGATTCTGGATATGACCGAGGTGCCGATGGTGGATTCGATGGCGGTGGGTGCGCTGGTGCGAGCGTTCGTTTCCTGCCACAAATCGGGGCGGAAGCTGGCGCTGGTGGGATTGAATCATCGCGTGCACAACGTGCTGCACCTAACCGGAATTGCGCCGCTTTTTGACACGTATAGTTCGATCAGCGAGGCGGAAGCGGGACTGGCGTAGCGCGCAATTTCCTTCCCGAGGGCGGACCCTTCCGGCCACGCGCAATTTCGACCTTCGCCCGGCGCTCAGGAAATTATAACTGACTCGCTATTCCCAGAATCGTATATGCTTGCTGGAATTGACCAGGCACCCGAGTAAAGGACTAGGCGATGAAAAAAATCATGCTCATCGGATCCAGCGGGATGATCGGGCAGCGCATTCTGCATGAAGCGTTGAATCGCGGACACCACGTGACAGCGCTAGTGCGCGAGACATCGGGCACCGGGGAGCATCGCGCGGAATTGGATTACCACACCGGCGACATTTTCAAGCCGGACACCATCGCGAAGGCGGCAGTGGACCACGACGTCGTAGTAAGCGCTTACGGCCCGGGAAAGGGCGATCCGAATTTGGTGCTGAAGGTGGCGCATGCGTTGATCGAAGCGCTGACCCGCGTGGAGCCGATACGGCTAATTGCGGTGAGTGGCGCAGGAAGCCTGGAAGTAAAGCCGGGCTTGCAGCTGGTGGATGCGCCGGATTTTCCCGCCGAGTGGAAAGCGATTGCACTGGCGCATCGCGAGGCGCTGGAGGTTTATCGCAAGGCGGGAATGGCGGAGTTCGACTGGACGGCGGTGAGTCCCGCGGCGCTGATCTCTCCGGGCACGCGAACCGGAAAATATCGTACCGGGACGGATCAGCTGCTGGTGGACGACAAGGGCAAGAGCTATATTTCCGCCGAGGATTTCGCGGTGGCCATCGTGGATGAAATCGAGAAGCCACAGTTTCAGGGACAGCGGTTCACTGTAGCGTACTGATGGCGGAGCGCCGGGTCTTTTTGTCGGCAGAGTGGCGCGAACTGGTGATGTTGAATTATGAGGTTGAGCCGGCGATTTTGCGGCCGTACGTTCCGCGCGGCGTCGAGTTGGATAGCTTCGAAGGCCGGACATTTATAAGTCTGGTAGGGTTTCGGTTTTTGCGCACCAGGCTTTACGGCTTCCTCGCAGTTCCCTTCCACAGCAATTTCGACGAAGTGAATTTACGTTTTTATGTGCGGCGGCGCGAGGGCAGCGAGGTGCGGCGCGGAGTCGTGTTTGTGCGCGAGCTGGTGCCGCGGATGGCGATCGCCCGGTTCGCACGGCTGATGTACGGCGAGAAATATGATTCCTGTCCGATGGAGCATCGGATCGAGCAGAACGCGGAGGCTATTGCCGCCGAATACGGGTGGAAATGGCATGGCACGCAATTCCGATTGAGCGCGCAGGCTAGCGGTGCGCCCTCGCGCGTGGCGGAAGACACGCTCGAGAATTTCATCACCGAACACTACTGGGGCTATTCGGCGAAAAGCGCGAGCGAAACAATTGAATACCGCGTTTCGCACTATCCCTGGCGTGTGTGGGTCAGCACGAAGGGCGGCTTCGAAGGCAACACCGACGCGCTTTATGGCCCCGAGTTCGGAGCAGCCCTGCGCCGCGCGCCGGACTCCGCGTTTATTGCGGAGGGCTCTCCCGTATCGGTGCACACCGGCCGGCGAATCGAGTGACTGAATGCGCGGCAATCGACTGCCAGTCGGTAGTTCCTGGCTTCGCTGTTGGCGAACTAAATTAACAACAAACTGAGTTGAGCTGCGGAGTTGAAGCCGTTGGCTGATTGCCGGGGCGGCGCAGGAGGCGCTGGAGATCTTCGGACCAGAGCAGGATTTGCAGCAGGCGCGGACGGTCGGCGTGAGTCAATTCCGCGTGGCGGAAGCAGACGACCACGGCGCGATTTGAACACTCCTGCAGAAAATCGCGCGCGGCCAGACTCTGTGCCGGTTGCAGCGCGCGGGAGCGAATCAGCGGCTCGAACATTTCGAGGCGTTCGTAACAGTGATTGATAAAATGATCGAGGCAGTAATCTTTCGACTGCAGAACTACGTCAGCATAATCCGCGCAGCGGCCCTTCTGGCACTTCGGGTTGCACTTCGGCTCGCTCGATACCGTTCCCATGGTCCCCACGCCCAACAGTAGATTTGAACTGCGACACAGAACGCTGTCAATGGGTCGAACGTTCTTATTTTTCGCTTTTGCACAGCTTGCGCACGAATGGCCTGCACTTTTTTTGGGGCTGCTCACATGAACCTTCCGGGTGAAGCTTTATTTTGAATTCGAAAAGGCGAGGAAAACTGCGAGGCTCCGCCGAGTGACTCTGGCAGAACCTCGCACATTTTCCGAAGCAGTTCAGGTAGTCACCGCGACGGGGCGCGCACGCCGGTCATTGGCGTTCGGCGCGCGCGCTGGTTGATCTTCTCCGATCACTGCGCGCGATAGCGTGCGATGGCTAGATCTTCCGTGGTGCTGCCGTTGGTGACGTGGGTCGTGCCGACGGCAACGATCTCGTTGTTTGACTGCAACAGGATTTTGGCGATGCCGCTTTCCAGTCCGACGGTGGTCGTGACGGTGCCGTCGTTGCCGAAAGTCGAGTCCAACGCGCCATTTGCTGCCACGCGGGCCAGCCCAAATTCGCTGGCAGCCGGAGATAGGTTGGAGAAGCTCCCAGCAATGATGATTCTGCCGGTCGAGTCAACCGCAATGCCGGAGACGCCGCTGACGACAACCGGAACATTGGCGCCGAAGTTGATTGCGGGAGACGAAAACCTGGAATCGGCAACGCCGCTCACGAGGAAGCGGTCAATGATAGCCTCGATGTTGCGCCTGCCGAAAGGACCCTGTGTGCCACCGCCAACAAGGAAGTCGGCGTTGGATTGAAAAGTGACGGGTCCGGTTTGCGTGACGGCGATGACGGTGCCGCCGGTGGGCGTCGAGAGCAAAGCGCCGGTCGAGCTGAATTGCGCGATCTGGTTTGTGTCGTTCAGCGCAAGAATGCCGTCGCCAGAGAGCAGAGCCAGGGTCGTGGGAGTTTCGATAGCCACAACCGAGGAGGACCCGCCGGTGCCGAATGTGGTATCTGGCGCGCCGGTGGAAAGATAACGGCTGAGGACCGTGAGTGGCGTAAGTTTGCTGCGGAATGGCAGCGTGGCGGTGCCGGCGAGAAGGATTTTGCCGTCTGGCTGGGCGAGCACGAGGCTGGGGCTTTCGGTGTACGGCGAAGGTTCGGTGACGTTGACGACTACCTGGCCGCCGGTGCCGAACGCGGTGTCCGGCTGTCCATCGATATTGAGGCGCTGCAGCGCGGTGACGAATGTGCCGTTGATTTCGGGTTCGGTGAGCACCAGGATTTTGCCGGTGGACTGCACGGCGAGGATGCCGGAGAGGCTGGCAAAGCCAGGCGCTGTGAGGGTGACAATTCCACCGGTGCCGAAGGTGGTATCCAGAACGCCTGTGGGAAGGTAGCGGATGATGACGCAGGGCGCTTCCTGCCCATTGAAGTTTTCGATTGTGCCGGCTACGACGATGTCACCGTTGGGGGCCAGGGCTGCATCGAAAAAGCTGAAGTTGTTGGAATTTGCGCCGAAGCTGGTTTCGACAATGCCGCCAGCGCCGAAGGTGGTGTCAAGACTGCCGGCCTGCGCATGAGCGGATTTGGCTCCGAAAAGCAGGAAAAGCGAGAGTGCTGCTGCGGTGAAGCGGATTTTCACTGTTT
>Ga0181531_10000963_pt1 | contig 18682 bp, 11 predicted proteins | sample PEATcosm2014_Bin_38_FD_119743 | JGI IMG/M metagenome (GOLD analysis project Ga0181531, IMG submission 119743) | Peatland microbial communities from MTU Mesocosm Facility, Houghton, MI, USA - PEATcosm2014_Bin11_10_metaG | ecosystem: Environmental > Terrestrial > Soil > Wetlands > Peat | place... | reverse complement strand
TGAGGATGTCAGCGACTCGTTTCCGATTTCGCGCGAGGAGGCGCGGGCGAAGCTGGGACTTGAAATCTGGCCGCGGGTAAATGCGGGGCTTTGCCTGATTGATCGGACGGCGATTGACCTGGATCTTTGTGAGCGGGCGCTTCTGGAGACCTCGATTCTCAAAGGTCATCCGTGGCTGGTGGAGCAGGCGCTCTATGCGATCTGCGCCTCGGCGCGGGGACTGGGGGGATTGCTGCCGCCGGAGTACGAGGTTTCGCTGGAAAAAAAAGCGCGCCCCGGCGTGGTGGCCCGGCATTATGTGGGGGCTGTGCGCCAGCACTTCCATGGTGAAGGGATGGCCCGGCTGAAAGGCGTGCTGCTCTCATGAAAGTATTTTTTGCACCGGATTATCGCAAAGGCGTCGCCTACCAGGCGCTGCTGGCGGAGGCGCTTGAGGAGCATGGCGTCGAGGTGACTTTTCCCTATGGGCACCGGCGCGTGCTGCCGCTGTGCCGTGGAATCGAAGGATGGAGGGGCGATCTGCTGCATCTGCATTGGCCGGAGAAGTTTTTTGAACTGCGCAGGGACGGCTTTGATCTGCTGCGGAAAATTCGTTATCCGCTGGATCTGAGCCTGACGCTGAGGCGCGTTCCGATTCTCCTGACGGCGCATGATTTGCGTCCGCATAATCGGACGGGACGGCTGCTGGCGGTGAATTTCCAGCGCACGTACGATGCGGCGCGCGCGATCATTGCGCACTCTGCGAAGGCGGCGCAGGCGGTGGGAGTGGCTTACGACGTAAAGCCGGAGAAGCTGCATGTGATCCCGCACGGGGACCTGTCCGTATCGATGCATCCCCTCCCCTTGCGTTCGGCTGCGCGCGCGGCTCTGGGGATTCCGGAGACGGAGCGGCTTTGCCTGATGTTTGGAACCGTGGAGCCGTACAAGGGGATCGAGCCGGTGATCGATTGGTGGCGCAATGCGGCGGCGCCATCAACAGTGGCGATTGCGGGGAAGCCATACTCAACGGAATACGGAGAGACGATCCGAAGGCGGGCCCAGGGGACGGGGGCAAAGGTGCGGCTGGATTTGAACTGGCAATCCGACGAGGCGCTGGAGCGCTGGCTGGGGGCGGCGGATTGCGTGCTGTTTCACTACCGGGCCATTTTTACGTCGGGAGCGGCGTGCCTGGCGCGGTCTTTTGGGATTCCGATTTTGATTCCGCACCGGCTGGATACCGTCGATTTGGCGGAGCCGCATCCGCTGGTGTTCCGGTTCGATGCGCTTGAGACGGATTTTTCGGAGGCGCTGGAGCGGGCGCTGGCGGTAAAGCGGGATCACGAGGCGGCGGAGGAGTGGCGGAAGGCGACGGCGTGGCCCGAAATTGCTGCTCAAACGGCGCGTGTCTACGCGGCGATAGCATAGCCTATGCTATAACTCATCACTTTTGAAATTCGAGCCTCGCGCGTTCCCGTCTAAATCTGCCTTAATCCGTATCAATCCGCGGCACCCCTAAACCCCGCCATGCCACCCCTGGTTACCATAGGCATCCCCTGTTACAACGCGGCGCGCTGGATCGCCGGGGCGGTGCAGAGCGCGCTGGACCAGACGTGGCAGGACTTGGAGGTCATCGTTGCGGATGATGGGTCGACGGATGCGACTTTGGAGATTTTGAGCGGGTTCGGTGACCGCATCCGGGTTGAGCGGGCGGCGCATGGGGGGGCGAATCGCGCGCGCAATCTTCTGCTGAAGGCGGCGCGGGGTGAGTGGATGCAATATCTGGATGCGGACGATTATTTGAGGCCGGAGAAGATTGCGGGGCAATTCGCTGAGACGGGCGCGGCGGCGAGCGTGGATATTATTTACAGCCCGATTTTCATCGAGACCTGGAAGGATGAGAAACCGCTGGCGCCGCAGATCGAGCCGATTGATTCCCGGGCGGATATTTATACCCAGTTTCTGCGGTGGCAGCTTCCGCAGACGAGCGGCGGGCTTTGGAGAAAATCGGCGATGGAGGCGATCGGCGGGTGGGATGAGGACCCTACACAGCTTTGCGACGAGCATGATTGCTACCTGCGCGCGCTGAAGGCGGGATACCGGTTTTATTTCGCGCCGACTCCGAACGCGGTTTACCGCATCTGGTCTGAGGATACGCGGTGCCGGGCCAATCAGCGGCCTGTGATTTTCAGCCGGACGGCGCTTTGCGAATCGCTGAGGGAGTGGCTGCAGGGGCGGGGCGAATGGACGCCGGCGCACCAGCAGGTGATCGGGCAATCGTTCCTAGAGATGGCGCGAAAGCTGGCGAGCGAGGACATCGAGTTTGCCGCGCATTACCACTCGACACGCAAGCGGGATATCCGGCTGGCCGGTCCGTCGGCGCCGAAATCGTACCAGTTTGTGTACCGCGCGCTCGGGTTTCGGGCGGCGGAATTCGTGGCGCGAGCCCTGCGATGAAGCCGCTCCTGCTGCTCTCGACAATCCATCGCAATCACGCAGCCAATTCAGGCTATCAGGCGCTTGCGGAACATTTTCCGGGGTCACGGTATCTGCACACGATCCGCGCTGATCCGCGCGGAGGGTTGGGGCTATTCGCGGCGCGGGTTGCACGGCAGGTTTCATTTTCGCGCTGGTACCTGGGGGGATGCGCGCTGCTGGAGCTGGAGGCGTGGCGTAATCTGCGGGCGGGGTTTTCAGGGATTGTCCACTCGATGTGGACGGATCACGATCTTGGGTTTCTGGATTTGGTGCTCGATCGCAAGCGGCACCGGCTGGTGGGGAGTTTTCACAATTGCAGCGATACGTTTGTGGACACAATCCGTTTCCCGCGGCGCTTGCGGCGGTTCGACGCGATCATCATCCTGAGTGAGACGCAGCGGCGATTCTTTCTGGATGCGGGGGTTTGGCCGGAGCGAATCCACGTGGTGCTTCATGGGGTGGATACGAGTTATTTCACGCCGGGAAAAGCGGTGCTGGAGCCGTTCACGGTGCTGGCGGCGGGTGGATACCGGCGGAATTTTCCGCTGCTGCGGGAGGTTTGCGTGAGGCTGAAGGGCGAGGCTGGAATTCGTGTTGAAGTTGTGGGGCCGACTGCATTCGCGAATTTATTTGAGGATTTGCCGAATGTGCGATTTCGCAGCGGGCTGAGTGATCGCGAGTACCTGGAGGCGCTGCAAAGTTGCGCGTGCCTGTTGCAGACGGTTGAGAATGCGACGGCTAATAACGTGATCCTCGAGGCGATGGCTTGCGGGCAGCCGGTGGTGGCGGAGCGGATCGGGGGCATCCCGGAATATGTTGATGAAAGCTGTGCGATTCTGACGGAGGCGGGTGACGCGGATGGGCTGGCGGCCGGGTTGATTGAATTGCGTAAGTCGGCTGCGAAGCGCGAACTTTTGGCAGCGGGGGCGCGGAAGCGGGCTGAGGCGCTGGACTGGGAAAACGTGGCGGCTCAAATGCGGAGAATTTACGAGCGGCTATGAGCGAACCGACCTGCGCCATCAGCATCGCCACGCACAACCGGATTGAGGAATTGCGGCGGACGCTGGGTGTGGTGGCGGAGTTGCGACCGCCGCCGGATGAGCTGCTGATCTGCGCGGATGGGTGCAGTGATGGGACGGCGGAGTTTATTCGCGAGAAATTTCCGAAGGCGAAACTGATTGAGCACGATCCGGCGCGCGGGTCGATTCGTTCGCGCATTGAGCTGATGCGGGCGGCGGCGAGCGATATTGTGATTAGCCTGGATGACGATAGTTATCCGATGGATTCGGATTTCATCGCGCGGGTGCGGGAGCTTTTTGCTTCCAAGCCGCATGTGGCGGTGGGGTCGTTTCCGCAGCGGACGGATGAATTTCCGGAGACGCTGACGGCGGCGGATTTTGGGCCGAGCCGATATGCGGCGAATTATGTGAACGCGGCGGCGGCGTTCCGGCGGAGTGTTTATATGCAACTGGAGGGATGGCCGGCGGAGTTTGAGCACGCGTACGACGAATCCGATTACACGTTGCAATGCCTCGCGGCGGGGTACGCGGTGTATTATGATGCGGGGATTGTTATCCGGCATCATTTTACGAGCCTGAAGCGGAATGAGATTCGCACCCATCACCGGCATGCGCGGAATGAGCAATGGTCGATGTGGCGGCGGTGCCCATTCCCGGCGGTGCTGGCGCTGGCGCCGTACCGGGCGCTGAGCCAGTTCAATTATGCGCGGAAGCGGGGGTGGAGTTGGATGGTGCGGGAGCCGGCGTGGTGGGAGATGGCGCTGCGCGGACTGCCGGCGGCGTTGCGGGGGCGGAAGCCGGTCCCTGGGCGCATTTACAGGCAATGGCTGCGGCTGATCCGGCATCCGATCGAATCGGCGGAGGAATGGCAGAAGGCGTTTGGGAGGGGTGGATGAAAATATCGATCTCGGCGACGAATCCGTGCCATCTGTATCCGCTGGCAATAGAGTTGGCGCGGGCGGATGCGCTGGGGTGCTATTACTCGGGGTACCCGGCGTGGAAGCTGGATGCTCCGGCGGGGCTGCCTGTGCGGACGCACTCGCTGCGGACGACGCTGGTGTATGGGGCGCTGAAGCTGCCGGCGTGGATGCGGCCCGCGCCGCGTGCGATGTTTCTCTGGCAGGATCATGGATTCGATGCGTGGGTGGGAGAGCGGCTGGAGCGGTGCGATTTCGTCCACGCGATGCCGGGGCAGGCGCTGCGGGGGTTTGAGCGGGCGAGGAAACTCGGGGTGCGGACGGTGCTCAATCACGCGACGGGGCCGGTGCGGGAATGGGTGCGGATTATGGAGCCGGAGTATCAGCGGGTGGGGCTGCGGCTGACGGAGGTGTGTCCGTATGATGAGGCGTACTTTGCGAGGGAGGCGCGAGAGTATGAGCTGGCGGATTTCCATTGCGCGGCCTCGACGGTGGTGCGGGATCAATTGGTGAAGTATGGGATCGCGCCTAAGCGAGTGTGGCTGGCGGGATATGGGGCGGATACGGGGATTTTCAATGCGCGGGATCGTGAGAAGCCGGAGGGATTCCGGATTGTGTTTGCGGGGCAGATCGGGCTGCGGAAGGGGATTCGGACATTGCTGGAGGCGCTGACGCAACTGGAACGACCGGATTGGGAGATGCACTTTTACGGGGGCGTGGCGCCTGAGGCGCAGACGGACCTGGGGGCGTACCGCGGGCGGACTCCCCTCACCCAACATGGGTCCGTGAGCCAGGTGGAGTTGGCGGACGCTTTCCGGGGGGCATCGGTACTGGTGCTTCCGTCGCTGGAGGAAGGATTTGGGCTGGTGATTCCGCAGGCGCTGAATTGCGGGGTGCCGTGCATTGTCAGTGACCGCGTGGGCGGGAAAGACCTGGTGCGGCATCGGGAAAATGGGTCGATTTTCCCATGCCAGGAGGCGGAGGCGCTGGCTGGGGAATTGAACTGGTGGGAGGCGAATTGGCGGGCCGTCAGCGAGAGCCACGGGTGGGCGGAGCCGGCGCGGCAGGTGATCGCGGCGTCGCGCGGGGCCGGGTAATTCTACCGGTTCCCTCGGGGGACGAGTGAACGGCGGGAATGGCAGGAAACTTGCATCCTGGTGAAAATACGGCTCCTTCTTTGCCCATGCGATGGGAGGCCCGCCATAAAACACTAACGTGGACCGGACCTTTAACCCACCCTCGCCCCAAGCCGTGAAGCGCGCCGTCGCCCGCCCCAATGCGCCGCGTCCCCAGCCGCGGATGAGCGAGGCCCCTCCCCCACCACCGGGGCCGGATCCATCGACGCTGCCGCCGCATGCAAATATGCGGGGAAGTATCGCGTGCCTGATCGGGCTGATTGTGACGGCGTTTTGCCTCCACGGGAAGACGCCGGAGGATGTGGCAAGATTCGGCGCCTATGGGGTGCTCCTAAGCCTGGGGGTCAGCCTGGCTATGGATATGCGCCGGGGGGTGCAGAACGTGGTGCGCACGGATGTGATGGCGCTGATGTCGCTTTATTTTCTGACGCTGGCGGAGTTTTTGGCGCCGCAGGGGCAATATAATAGCGACGCGAGCATGGATTCCACGCGGCTGGCGGTGCTGGCGTGCATCTGCGCGTATGCGGGGATGATTGTGGGGCGCCACCTGGTGAAGCCGACGAAGAAGCTGAAGTTCCAGACGCTGTTCCAGCAGGAAGTGCCAAGCTCCGTGCTGTTCTCGATTTTCTGGGCCTGTTTCATCGTTGGTTTTTTGAACATGGTGATCGCGGTCCATTTCAATCTTCTCGATATGGTGGAGTATTTTATGATGCCGCGGTTTACCCAGCCGTGGCAGCGGGGGCGGCTGGGGGATTGGAAGGCGATGCTCTATGAGATGAGCATGCTGCTGTACCTGGTGCCGCCGCTGGGGGGCATCCTGCTGGCGCGGCGGCGCAAGCATCCAAAATTCCAGGTGGCGCTGGTGATGCTGGGGGTGATTTTCACGCTGTTCTACGGGTTCTCGAGCGGGACACGGAATATTTTTGCGTCGTATCTTGTTACGTTTTTGATCGGGTATGTTTTTGCCGCGGAGCGGCGGCAGACGAAGGAGATGATCGTGCTGGCGACGGCATGCATGGTGGCGATGGTGGTATCGACGAAAGTGATGCTCGATTTTCGGGACGTGGGGCTGGAGGACTATATTACGCAAGGGTATTACAAGGAGGCGTCGCATACGGCGGAGGGGCAGGGCATTGCAGTGGATAACAACCTGTATGCGATCTCGCGCGTGGCGGAGTATTTCCCGCGGCATCATGATTATACGGGGATGGAAATACCGTACCTGGCGATGATCCACCCGATCCCGCGCGTGCTATGGCCGGGGAAACCGGATGGGATGAGTATAACTGTGGAAGATATCTTTGGGGCGGATGGTTATACGATCGCGACGAGCGTGGTGGGCGAGGAGTACATCATGCACGGGTTTATCGCGGTGTTTTTGATGTCGGTGTTTTTTGGGGCGTGTTGCGCGTGGTGGAATCTGCTGGCTTCGCCGAAGAATTCGGAGTTTGGGATTTTGATTTATGCGTCGGGATTTTTCTCGGCGGTTATTACGATGCGGTCGATGAATTGGTTTAGTACGGCGCTGTTGCCTACGCTTGCAGGGCTGGTGCTGGGGCAGCTTTTCCTTTTGCATTACAAGCGCAAAGCAGAGGCGGATAAGTGGCGGGCGGCGCGAATGATCGTGAGGCGGCCGGAGCGGCGCGGGCCTTCATAGCAGCAAGGGCGGCGGCGTGTACGATGGCGGGGAATCGCCAAAAGCGCCGTCACGGGCAACAGAACGAGCGACCTGGCGACGGTTCCATTCCGTGTGAGCCACGGCGAACCCACGGAAGCCCGGCTACAGGAGCCGAGTTCCATGAGTTCGCCGGCCCCCCACCACGGCGACTCGCAGGCCATTACCCCGTCCATTGAGTCGCTTTCCGCGTAAAGGCATAGCTGATCGGGAAAGACCCGGGAATACGCACAAATGCGAATGGGCGACGGTGCGGAATTTGCTGCGGGTGGCGCGGGCGATCTTAGATCATCCCCTCAGGCTCGCGACGTAATCGTGGCAAAGCCGGGTGGCAGTGGAACGATTCTCAACGCCGATCCGCGCGAATATCTGCTCGACGTGCTTGGCGACGGTGCGGACTTTTGCATCAATGATGAGACCGATTTCCTCGTTCGATTTGCCTTCGGCGAGCCAGAAGAGGACCTCGCCCTGGCGGGGGGTGAGGCCGAAATTTGCGGCTATTTGCGCCGGGCCGAGGAGCGTCCGCTCTTCGAAGTGCAGTTGATAGCAATTCCGGTCTGGCACAGCGGCAAGCCGCACTATCAGCCGCTTGCCCCGAGCCTCCAGGATCAAAGGCCTGAAGGCAGCGCACTTTCCCGCCATGATGATATTCTGGAGCAACCACGAGCGAAATGGATCCGGCAGCACCTGCGGGCTCAGCGAAGCGGGGGAGCGATAGCGGGCGATGAGCGCGGACGCTTTTTCGGTGGCGAAAAGAATCCGGCCATAGGGATTGGCATCGACGACCGCGACCGATGCCAACGCCGCATCCCGCTGAGAGATGGCGTTTGCGCGGCTCCAGGCTTGAGCGAAATGCGGAGCCAGCAGCGTTATTAGATCACGCTGCTCCCCGGTGAAATCGGGCGAGACGCGGTTTATGGAAAATGTAGCGCTCGATGTGTCGCCAATCTTGATGAGGCAGCCGACCTGGTACTTGAAATTTGTGGGGCGAAAGACGTGGTTGTAGAGATTCGTGGCGCGCCATTTCCGGTGAGTGGAAATGTCGGACAAGCGCACGGCGTCGCTCGTCCTGGTTTCCATGATGTGTATCATGGCGGGGTGCTCTCCGATGTAAGTGTGGAAAGCCGAGATGGTGTCGCTGTCCAGTTCGTTGGGTGTTGAGATATTGACGACCCGGTCTTCGTGGAACTCGTTGTAAGCGTAACAATCTCCCGGAAGGAGCTTCTCCAGCGCTGCGATGGAGGCTTGAGGAATCGATGACAAATCCAACGGAGAATGAATGAGCAGCAATGCCTCGGAGAAGGTTTTGAGCTGCGAGGCATTGAGGTTCGGGAAGCGCCTCCGATTTTTGCCGTCCATGCGTTGGGAATATGACGGGATTCCGGAGCGGCGCGCAAGTCAATTGGAGATGTGGATGAGGCAGGCGGTTGGACTGCTGGCGAATCTGGGCCTGTGGGCTGCTCCAGCCTGCCTGGGGGATTATTTTCGCTTTGAGAAAATCCGCGAGACAGGCGGCGGGCGGTGTTTTCGCTGCGCTCAAACCGGCAGGTGATTGAAAAATCCCAAAGCATTCTTCGGCTGGCCGGAGGTGATGCCGGCGTCCGATTTCCACCCCCGCTTCAATATCGCGCCCTCTCAACGTGTGCCGGTGGTCACCGGTGCCGGCCGACCCGACGTTGATTTCAAATCCCTGGCTTGCTACGAGTCATTACGTATTCAACGGGAAACCTCTCTCTCTGACTCTCGGGGATGAATCTGTTTGGGGCTTTGCCGTCGAATGATTAGATGACGAGTTGAACCGAATATGAATGCGAAGCTCTTTACCGCGCTGGCTCTGGCCGCGGCGGTGCTGACCGCGGGGCCGTCGATTGCGCAGGGTGGTGGTGGCAGGGGCGGAGGAGGAGGTGGTGGCAATTCATTCGCAGCATTCGGCGGAGGGGGTGGCGGCCGTTCATTCGCGAGTTTCCGGGGAGGCGGAATAAGTGGATTCCGAGGCGGGACATTTGGCGCGGGCCGCTCATCCGGATACAGATCCAATTTTGCCTTCGGAGGTACTGCGTACGGTTCTGGATCTCGCGCAGGCGGGGGCGGCTACGGTGGTTATGGGTCGGGGCACGGCCGGTATTGGGGGTACTACCCGGGCTACGGATACGTCTATTATTTCCCGGACTATGGGTATTACGCCTCTCCTGATTACTACGGGAGTGATTATGACGCCTCTGCGGACACCAGCGACGACACCGCCTCCCCGCCGGATTATAGCGACAACGGATCGCCAACCCAGCAGCCCCAAGAGACCCAGCAGCCGCCACCACCGCCACCACCGCAAGCACCAGCGCAGTCAGGGCTCTATGTCACCACCGCGGTGCAGCAGGCCCTTGCCCAGGAGGGCTATTACAATGGGCCGATCGACGGGATCGATAGCTACAGGACACGGGCCGCTATCGCGAATTTCCAAAAGGACATGGGTCTGAAAGTCACGGCTTTCATCAACGATCCGCTCCTCGTAGCCCTTCGTCTGGAATAGCCGGCTTTTCACCGCGTGCCGTCAGCGCGGGGGGCAGTGCCAGCAGTCCCGCGGACCCGCAGCAGTATGCGCCGGAAATACCAAACGGATCCGCAGAAAGAGGGATCTCAGTGAAGGGCAACGGAGAGGTGCAGAGCGGTCCAGGTGCGTACCGATTGGCACAGAGAAGCGGGACAGCCTTGGAACCCGCATAAATACTGGAGCCTAGGGGGTCTGCTACCTTTTTGTCACTTGCGCCTGAAAACGGGCAGAAAACACGTCTCAAAATTGGTCTCGTCACGAGAGCCGGACCCGGTTCCGGTACCCTTTTGACATTTGCATACGCGAAGGGGGTTGCTCGTACTCACATGCGACCCCTTTGGCGATGGGCCAGCGTGGCTAGGATGGTGTCCAGTATGTGATCGAGTCGTTTACCCGCATCTTCCGCCAGGAATCGAAGGACAAAATATCCGTGCTGCTGAAGCAGCGCATCCTTTCGGCGGTCGCAACGGTAGGCTTCGGCATCGGCTAAATGTTGAGCGCCATCCAACTCGATCACTATGCGGGCCTCCGCGCAGAGGAGGTCCGCCTCCATTCGTCCCCGGCCATCAAAGGGAATTGGCAGTTCTGCGTTCAGCCTGAAGCGGCCGTTCGTTTCCGGCAATGTTTGCAAGCGGCGGTATAGGAAGGCTTCACTGGCGCTTCGCGCGCGAGCGACCCCTTCGGCATCGGGAGACGGCGAATGGGCAGCGTGGACAAACAGGTTCGCCAAAGGGGCGTCCACTCCATCGCGAATGAGCCGGCGAACGCTTGCAGCGTAATCCTGCTTCCATTGAGGATCAATCGGCAGTGGCACCTCTACTGGCCATCCGGGGACAGCGCTTGCCGGAAGCATGATTGAGTAGCCGAGCGCTTCGTAGCCACGACATCTTTTATCGAACATCCTTGCAAGCATTGCGATGTCCAGATCCGCGTAATCATAGGTGCGGACTTCGCGTTTGCCCTCATGGAGACGATGCAGGCGGCCTGCGTATTGGGCGATTGTTCCTCGCCACGAGACAGGCAGCGTCAGGAATAATGTGTCCAGTCGTGGGTCATCGAATCCTTCGCCAATGAATCGCCCTGTGGCCAGGATTACGCGACCGACGGCATCTGGAATATCTGCCAGCCGGTCAAGAGTTCCTTTCAGGTCCTTCCTGCCCATGCCGCCCTTCAGGGTGACGACCTCGGGAATCTCAGAAGACAATTGTTGAGCCAAGTGTTGTAAATGCTCGGTTCGTTCGGTGAGGAGCAACGGAGAGCGCCCCTCACGCACAGCACTCAACACGTCGTCGCAAATCATCTTATTCCGCGCATCATCATTCCGCAGCGCCTCATAGAGTCTTTGAAATTCTGCACGAGGATCACTCTCAGGCTCATTTGATGCGCGAATGCCTGTCGGGCGGACAAATACGCGATGGGTGAAAGGCCGGTTTGCCGCTTGTTTTCTTGCGTCAACGCGATGCCGTACCGGACCGCACTGCATGAAGATGATCGGGTGGTGGCCATCCTTGCGCGTGACGGTGGCCGATAGGCCAGTGACGAATTTTGCTTTGGCGCGACGTGCGAGCAACTCAAAACTCACCGCGGAGAGGTGATGGCATTCATCTACAATCAGGTGGCCGTAATCTCCGACTCGGTCATTCACCGTACCTTTGCGAACGAGACTTTGCATCAGGGCCACATCGATCTCTCCGTTGAGCTTCTTTCGCCCGCCTCCAATTCGTCCGATGCTTTTTGCGGGCAGCCCCAGAAACACGGACAATCGCTCAATCCACTGTTCTAAAAGCTGCTGGCGATGAACCAGGACAAGCGTATTCACGCGACGTCGAGCGATGAGCCAGGCAGCCAGAACGGTTTTGCCGAAAGCGGTCGTCGCAGCCAGAACCCCGGTGTCATGTTTTAGCATTGCCTCCGCTGCTAATTGCTGTTCGGGTCGCAAACTTCCGCAAAAGGATACATCCAGAGGCTTTCCAAAGCAGCGCTCGTCACGAACTGCCAGCTTGATTTTCAGTGCTCGAAGATTCTCCTGAACCTCCTCAAGACAGCCTCGCGGCAGAGCATAATGCTGCGGATGATCTTCCACGCAGCAGATGATCCTTGGTTTATCGTAAGTCGGCAGGCGCATCGCCTGAGCCCGGTAGAATTCGGGGTTTTGAAACGCAGCCAGACGAAGTAGACGGTTGCGGAGGGCTGGTGGAAGGTTCTCCTTGGCGATGTAGATTTGATCCGCAAGAACGAGCTCCATTTTCTCCGGCAATAGCCCAGGAATGGGCGGCTCATGCCGGCGTGATGGAGGCGCAGTCCACGGTACATCGTCTTCTTCATCCGTAATGGCCATCCGGACCCCAACGATTCGACTCTTCGTTTCAGCTTCTCGAACTAGAGTTTCAACGCGGGATCGGCTTATTTTTTGCAGCGATGCCAGAAATGACCATTGGTCCGGATATGGACTGAATTGGTCGTCGAGAAAAACGGTGTTTCCTTGCTGCCTCGCCTGCTTTTGCAAAGGCAGGGCGATCAGATTTCCGAAGCCCCCTTTGGGCAACGTGTCCTGATTCGGAAAAAGGCGGTCATAGGAACCGAGGCCAAGTTCGGGACGGCTTTCCATCGTCTCTGTGAGAATATGGGACCCCAGCTTGCGGGCGAGATTGGCTGAAATGGCTCCTTCAAAGAAGAGCCAGACGTGACCGCCGTTGCCGGATCGTGAGCGTTCCAAAGCGGCCGGCAACGACAGCCGGCTGCATGTCTCCATGAACGCGCCTGCGTCTTCCTTCCACGCTTCCCGGTCGAAATCGGCGGCCAAAAAACAGCAGGATTCGTCCAGGAGCATCGGATAGACGCCTGCGACAAAATTCTGGCCCTGATCAGTTTGTCCGGAAAGATGCCACCGAATCATCTCGTCGGTGACTGGAAGAAGTCGCCGGTTGGGACAATCGGCACATTTGATTCTCGGCTTCTCGCAGACGCCTCGAACCCACTCGTTGGCGCAAGCCGGAGCGTAACCGGTTCTGCCGGTCTTTCTGCTTTCGAAGCGGACGGGATAAATATCCGTTCTCCCGTGGAACAGAGACCGAAACAGTTCGATCTTGGCAATCGGCGGAGAATCTTGTGTGACCATTTGGTTCCGTTCGAGTGATTCGTGTCTCGTTGTAAAAAAGATCGAACGTCCGAAACCGTCGCAGAAAAAGCGAAGTCACACCTTGATTAGGTGAATTTGCAGGCCTGGGATGAACTTGAAGTCGGTATCGGTCGTTAACAATGGCAGATGATGTTGCAACGCGTGCGCTGCGACCCAGTAGTCGGGATCAGGCAGTTTAACGCCCTCTTTGTGAAGCGCGGCGCGGATTCGCGCATAGACGAGAGAGGTAGTCTCGTCCGGTACCAAACACTCGAAGCCGGACAGAAACTCCTGGACCTCCAGAAGCGCACTCGGGCTAGCCTCGGCCAAAAGCTGGCCGTACAAAAACTCGCCGACAACATGTCGGCAGATCAGCGGCGGATAAAATCGAATTGCAAGCGTTTCGATTTGACGATTGCGTCGTCGAAGCAACTCTACAGCACCCGTATCAAGGAGTGCTGGCACGGCTATTAGCTTCGTTGCGGATTGCTCCCAGATTCTCCAAGAGAAACCTTCCTGTTCGATCCAACTCAGAACTGGCGGGACGAATCCAAAATAAATCTGCCGCCGCAGTTTTCTTCCTGGGCAGGAGTCGCGTGGCCTTCCGTTTGGATTTAGCTGTCGTCGTCACGCACGAAATCTAACGCACCCGGACCTCTGAGAAAAGAATCTTCTAAAAATGATGTTGTGCAGATCGATCTCGCCCCCTTTAACTCCGCTCATTCGATGCGCGATCCAATTGAACGGTTCAATGGAGCCTAGGGGATTCGAACCCCTGACCTCCTCAATGCCATTGAGGCGCTCTACCAACTGAGCTAAGACCCCGAATTAGCTGACTTTCAATCGGTTACGAAGTTCCTAAACACCCTGCGCAACGGCCTTGAATATACCGGTCCTGGAACTCCCGGCAAGCAAAACACTCATGGAAGTCCGACCGAATTCCAGGCGTTGAATGGCTGTATCGGCATGAAAGCGGGCGTTACTATGCAATCAAAGACCACCTTCGCAAGGGCAAAACGCACGCCCTCTTGAGGACGGCGGATGACAAACGGCGGCGGCGGCGGCGACTCCTGCTTCTGATTTTCAATCAAGGCGATCATCGTAATTGTAGATAGCCGGGGCCATTCCAAGGGACAACAAGCTTTCTCTACCACCGATTTTAACCGCCTTACGGCGAGACCTGGACTTGGTAGAAGCCTTGGAGGGCGGTTGCTCCGCCGTTGTCGGTGAAGGTCAAGGGGGAGCCGGCGCCGGTTTGTGGGGGGCCGACGTTGGTCCATGTTACCGGCGCGGCCAGGGTGATGGAGCGCTGCAACTGGTAGGTGTGCTGGGCGTAGCCCTGGATGGTGACGGAAAAGTTTGAGCCGGTCATCCCCAACTGCCGAACCTGGACGGAACTTGCATCGAGCACGGTGCCGTTGTTGGTGAAATTTGGCGGCAGGCTTTGCGTGCCGTTGATGAGGTCGAGCACTCCGTTGTTGATAAAGGGGCCTGTGAGCGAGAGCGCTGTCGTCCCGAAGAGCTTGAATATCCCGTTGTTCGTCACGCCGCCGGAGACGGACAGGGAACCGTTTGCCAGGTAGAAGACGCCTCCCGCGCTCACGGTTACCGACGAGGTGCTGGAAACCGAGCCGCTTACCTCCAGCACTCCGTTCGAGACGCTGGTGGCGCCGGAGTAAGTGCTACGGCCGCTCAGGAGCAGCGTGCCGGCGCCTGCCTTGGTAATGCCGTAGCCGCCGGAGATTGGCCCTCCCACGGTCAACGTATTGGCATTTACTGTTACTGTCCGGTTCCCGGTAAGCGTCACCGCGCCGGCGCCGAGGTTGAGGCTGTAAGTGCCGTCAAAGGTGAAGTTGCCGTCCCAGCTCTGGGCGTTGTTATTGGTCTGGACGATCCCCGGCAGCGTGGCGTCGAGGGCCGTGCCGCCGCCGATGTTCAATGCCCCTGTGCCGAGGGCGGTATCGCTATCGAGCGCGAGAGTTCCTGCGGAGAGGGTCGTCCCGTTGGTGAAGGTATTTGCGCCGGTGAGCGTAATCGTGCCGGCGCTATTGAGCGCCAAAGCAATCGTGCCCGTAGGCTGGGGAATCGGTCCAAGGATGATGTTGCCCGCGCCGCCGAAGGTCAAAGTGAACCCTCCGTTGTAATTGCACTCCAACCCGCCTGGTATCGAGAGGGTGACCCCCGGGGTATTTGAGTTATACAACTCATTGTCATCGAATGGGATCGGCCCATTTCCGGTGATTCCCGACCCGATCTGCAAGGTGTAACCATCGGCGCCGGTAAGTGTATAAGTGGGTGTTATCCCGCCCCTGGCTTCTACCACGTCCCCGAGGACCAGGGTGTTGCCGGTCCCGCTCCCGTTGTTGCCCACATATAAGTAATAAGTGCCGGTTTTCTGGTTTGCCCAACCGAGACAGCTTTGCGGGAGGAAAGTGACGCCGTTGGTATTGCCAATAAGGCTCAGCGTCGTGCCGGCGGATTGATCGACCGCGGTCTCGCCCGGCGCGAGGCAGACGCCGTTCGAGGTATTGCCTGCATTTGCCACCCACTCGAGCGTGCCGGTGGAAAGAACTGTCGCGCCGGTAAAACTGTTTGAGCCGGCAAGCGCCAGGGTGCCGGCGGCGCTCTGGGTAATGCCGGCCGATCCCGCCATCCCAAGCCCGATAGTCTCGGGATTGGGCGAATCGTTGATGGCATTATTGGTTAAAGTAATGGGATTGCCGCTCACGGTGTATGATCCCGCCGTATTGGTGAAGGTGAGGGAATCGAAAGAGGTAAACGCCGGAAAGTTATTTGCCGAGGTGGCGTTCGCGGCGCCGGCGAAAGATAACACATCGCCGGCCAGCGGCGGGTTATGGCCGCCGGACCAATTGTTCAGCGTCTCCCAGTTTGAGTCCGCGCCGCCGCCGGCCCAGACGTCGTTAACGTCCCCGACCGTGTTGTAACTGCCAAAGTTTATCCAGAAGTCCCCTTCATACGGACCGGTGGCGGTGGCCTCCCCGGAGGAGGGCCCGATATTTGTGAGCGATGGGCTTTCAAACTTATTGCCGATGGCCGCAATGGCCTCGAGGCTCGAGATGCTGCCGCTGGGATAGGCAAAGACGGTCTCATTGGCATTGGGGCCGGTTTCAGGAGTGAGGAATCCCAGGTAGAGCCCCGGCGTTTCAAAGATAATGTTAATGGGCTGCTCGGAAGTCTGGATGGAAGCCCATTGCAAGTTTGAGTGATAGCCTTCGAAGACCGGCGCATTCGCCCAGGAGATGCCGGAAGCCTCGTCCTGGTTGGTCTTGCTCCAGACCGAGTAGGAGACGCCGGCAAGGCGGTTCTGCCAGACCGGCTCGGGACCATTCCCGAACCATCGCAGCCCGAGGACGTTCGCAGCGGGGTAATTGAACTGCACGCCGATGTACGAATCGCTGCCAGTGAGCGAAAAAGTGTAATCGACCTTCATCCAGCCGTCCCCGCGCATGGTGTAAGTGATCGTCTCGAGATTTCCGGTGAAATTCGCGGTAACCACCTGGTTGCTGCCGTTCTGCGCGAGGCTGATGGAACTGAACGCGCCGGTCCCGGCCGCGAGCGCGGGGCCGCCGTTGAAGGATACCGGCACGCTATTGGCCTCAACCGCGCTGATCAGCCCGGTGGTCTTGCTGATGGTCACATCGGTGGTCGAGCCGGAAAGCACGATGGATGTGCCGGTGGTAACGGCGGTGGCGCCGCCGGTCGCAGCGGGAAGGTTCGCGCTTTCCATGGCGCTCTGGGACTGGATGGGCCACGTCCAGGTGGTAAGCAATTGGCCGCTGGAATTATAAGCCGTCAGTTGCAGCGCCCCATGGCTGGACCATCCCGCCGGGAGATTGAGCTGCAAGGCGCCGCTCGTTTGAGGGGCGATTGCCGGTCCGGTGAGGCTCCCGCTGCTGCTGACGATGGGGCCGGTGGAAGTGCCGGAGGAGATCAGCGGGAAGTCCTCAATCTGCCAGGTAAATGTGCAGGCAGAGAGCGAGGTGAAGAAGTAATCGTTATGAAGCCCGATCTGCCCGTTGAACGTGCTCGAGAGCACCGTCGAGCCGGAGGCAATGGGCGAGACCGGCACGGTCACCGGCGACCAGATGTCCCGGAGCGCGTAATAACTCGGCTCTGGCTGCCAATAGGGCCCGACAATGCCCTTTGCGCCGCCACCCCCGGAAATGTATGCCGCCGCAGTATCGATGTATCCGCCTTCGTCCGTGCGAACCACGCCTTCGTCACCCCATTCCCAGATAAAGCCGCCCGCGCCGACGGAAGAAGCTTCGATTATGCTCAATTGATCCTGCATACCCGCGCCCCCGCCGCCATCATATTGCGCGTGCTGGAACTCCGTGGGCAGCACGATTTCCGTGCCGGCAAGTTCGCTTTGCAACTGGGAATAGCTCGGGTAATGGACATCGTTGATATTGTTAAAATTCTGACCGGGATGATGGACCGGGCGGTCCTGCGGATCGTAGAGGTCGAAACTGCCATCCACCGTCGTGTTCCAGCCCCCCTCGTTGCCATTGTCCCACATGATGACGCTCGGGTGGTTCACATCCCTCGGAACCATCTCGCTCACCATCCGGGCGGCGGTGGCATTGTCATAGGCCTGTTGCCAGCCCGGAAGCTCATCCAATACCATGATCCCGCCCGCGTCGCATGCATCCAGGAAATGCTGATCCGGCGGGTAATGCGACATGCGGACGGCGTTGATATTCGCAGCTTGGAGCATCGCCACCGCGGAGGCGCTCAGAGACGGGCTGGAGGTGCGCCCGGAGGTCGGCCAGAAAGTGTGCTTGCAGACGCCCTTGAGGCGCACTTTGACTCCGTTGATGTATATCCCCTGGCCCACGATCAGTTGCACGGTGCGGAAACCGAATTTCTGCGTGATCGTGTGGATGAGGGTGGACCCGCTTTTTAATTGCAGCGCGAGTTGATAAAGGGAGGGGTTTTCCGGGTTCCACGGCGTGATGCCCGGGATGGTACCGGTGAGCGTGACGCTCGTCTCGCCGGCCGTGAGGGCGGCGGAAAACGACGGGCCCACCTGCTGGCCTGCGAGCGCTTGGACCGAGGCGGTGAGGGTATCGCCGGTGCCGATACTGTTTAACGCCACCGTCGCCGTAAGCGTGCCGCTGGCGAGGGCATTGATCGCGACTCGCTGGATCGACTGCGATGGGCGGCATTCCAGGTAAACCGGGCGATAAATTCCGCCGAAGTTCCAATAGTCGCCCTCCCGTTCGGCCCCGTTGACCGATGCGTTTGCGCTCGATTGCGCAACGGTAACGGCAATCGTATTGGAGCCGCCGTAATTCAGTATGGAAGTGACGTCGTAGCGGAACTGCGTGAAACCTCCCTGGTGGGTGGGACCCGCCTGCGCGCCATCGAGCGTGATGAGGTACCCCGTCGATTGGCCGTTAATGGTTGGCGTGCAATCCGTCATCACGCCCTCGAATACGAGCTGCACGTCGTTGCCAGCCCAGGAAGTGGGAACATTGAACGTGTAGCTGTACTGCCCCACGTTCGAGCTCTGGGGAGAATCCAACCCATAGTTATAGGTGCCGAATCCCTGGAGTTCCCACTGGGACGGTACGCCGATGGTGGTCTGGATGCCGAGGTTCTGGCCGGTCGAGCCGGTGCATTCAAAGTTCCACATCACCGGGTCGTCCTTGCCGCTGCCGGTGAGCATGAGCGTTTGCGTGGTGCTGGACGCCTGGGCGCGCGCCGCGGTTTCCATGAGCATCAGCGTCGCGATGAGGACCGCGCAAAACAGTATCATTGCGCCTTGTCTGGGGGGGAGGAGTTTTGTATT
>Ga0181531_10000962_pt1 | contig 18695 bp, 18 predicted proteins | sample PEATcosm2014_Bin_38_FD_119743 | JGI IMG/M metagenome (GOLD analysis project Ga0181531, IMG submission 119743) | Peatland microbial communities from MTU Mesocosm Facility, Houghton, MI, USA - PEATcosm2014_Bin11_10_metaG | ecosystem: Environmental > Terrestrial > Soil > Wetlands > Peat | place... | reverse complement strand
GGACCGTTGCCCTCATCGATTAGTACGCCCAATGCCCGGGAACCCAGGCACCGTTCGGCGCATAGTAACCAGGCACCCAACGGTACGGCGCCGTGTAAGGGTAAACCGGAGCGCCCACGGCGATGACCGGCGTGCCGACATACACGCCTCCTCGCCAGCCCCAGCCCCAACCGGGGTGCCAACCCCAGCCCGGTCCCACATACCCGGCATGCCACCCCCAGCCACCGCGCCACCAAGCCTCGGCAGGCGCCGGAGTAAGAAGCGGAATCGCGACAGCCGCGGCAATGGCGGCGCCAGCAACTAAACGTTTCAATACGGTCATGGCAGACACCTCCTTCAGAATGGCCATGGGCCGCAGATAAGAGATTATTTTTTCAGTCGTTTTTGCATTCTGTAACAGAGTGTATTATGACGGCCCGCACCAACACAGCGCGTGACACCGGGCCGGCCCTGCAAAATCCCCGTCAGGCGCTCCGTCGGGCGACGCACGGTTCCCGCGTTGTAGGTCTCCGCAGCCGCCCCCGCTGCCCGACGCCATCGCCGCGTAACGGCTCTCCTTCCACCGGGGACCAAGAAAACCCCCCGTCAAGCCATGACGCGCGATTTCATGGACCTGGCCGCACTCGAAAAGCTCGCTGCCGCGCCGGAGATGACGCACCACGCCGCGTATCTCGCGGCCGACATCCAGCGCCTGTTGCCGGCGCTGGGCGACCCGTCGCGCGCGCTGTCCGCCCTCCAGACCCTCCAGAAATGGGCGGGCGCCGAAGGCGAGAGCCTGCGCAAGGGCTTTGCCACCGCGTTTCTGGAGCGGGCGAAAGCGGCCCTGGGCCATCGCTTATCACGACATCCCCATCGCCGTAGCCTCAATCCGAGACTTCTGGACGCCGAAGCGTCTCGCGGAAATACGCTAAACGGCACCGTCAGCCGAACGCCGTGGCGTGCTCGCATCGGTTACGGTTAAGAACAGCCGCAGCGGCTCTTCCAAACGCTGGAGCTCGGTCCGGCGCTGGAGCGATTGATCGTCCTCCGCGTCTCGAAGCAATCCGATTGCTTCTACGCCAGGCGGCAAAATGTCGTCGTGGCTCGTAGCGTCGGCGTCACTGAATCACAGATTGCATCCCTCGACAAAGGTGATCCACAGGCGGCGTGTTTCACGGCGGAACAACAAATCGCATTCGCTCTTACAGACCGCGGACGAAGTAATCGAGCGAGTGGAGGTCACAGAGCAAATCTATACCGAAGCTACTAAGCAGGCGATCAAACAGGTATCACACATTTAAATTGATTCATGAAGTTTGCTTACTCAGGCAATAGAAACGTGGATACGCGGAAGGGCCGTTGTAACGAAGTTGACGGCCTAGTCAGTAAAGCACTTCTCAGATCGCGTGATAGTCGAATTACTTTGCATCATCGGAACCTACATGTTCGTCGCTCGTCTAAATCGTACAGGTCGCCTGCTATTGGATGAAGAACCGGCTCCATCGCCGCAATAAGGCGCAGACTTCGAGAGCTTTGCCGAACAATATATTCCACACATCCTTCGTCGCCGGTCCCGCCCGCTCGAATGGAGATATCAAATAACGCGCGTCTTATTCGTCGGCCAGAGGCCGGAAACCGTCGAGGGCCGAACGCCGTGCCGCTGCTCCTCATGAATACCTGGCCCTCAAGCTTCCTGGATCAGAGGCCTGGCCCGATATCGCCAGTGCAAATGGCGCCCTGGCAGGGCATTGGGCCGGAAGGTGCATCCTTTGAGTAATGCTCACGGGATTGACCCGCATAAATGCCCGTTGTGGCCTGTCGATCGATAAGGGCCGCGAATTCGGTCCGACTATGAAGTCGTTCCCAAGCGCGACTCAGCTCCAACCGCGCAAGAGTGGCAAAGGTCCCGGCGATTACCGCGGGTCCGCGACGATCGGGACGCGGTATCGGGCCAGAATCTTTGCGATGGCCGGCCGCTCGCGTTGCAATGCCAGATCGATCTCGCGCGCTAACGTCACGTTGCCTTTGCGCACGCCCATCGAGATCGCGAACGTCATCGGCCATTGAGCGCCGTCGTGCTGAGGCTCGACCGGTGTCAGCACGATCGGAGCGCCATGTTGCCGGCCGGCGAAGTAGCCGGCGAGCGGTCCCCAGACGATGGCCACATCGATGTCGCCGCGCGTCACCGCGTCGACAATCGCTGCTGGCGGGTTCGGCTGGCTGTAGTCGCCATAGAGCATGTAGCCACGAACATTGGCGGTGATGCCGCGGCGGGCCAGAGCATGGGTCGGCGGCGTGTTCATGGCATCGTTGCCGACCATCTGTACGCCAATCGTAAACTGTCGCAGCCGGGTGTCGTCGAATGAAATGATATCGAGCTTGCGGTCGGCACGGCTGGCGAAGACGTAGCTCGATCGGTAATACGGGCGGGTGGTGTCCAGCATGTCCATATCCGTCGCAACACCGGGCCACAGATCGCAGATGCCCGCCTTCAATGTGCGGCCCACGAAACCGCGCCGCTGGGCCCACCATGTATAGGTTACAGTGGCACCAATATCCTTGGCGACCTGCTCGACGATTTTATTCTCGAACCCCTCGCCGGCGTGGTTGGAGAACGGCAGGTTGTTAGGATCGGCGCAGACGCGCAGCTCGCGCGATTTCGCGTTCGTGGCAACGCAAAGCAGCGCCATCGCCGCCGGCATCCACCGGTTCATTTCGGTGAGATCGCATCGGGCGGTGTCGACAGCGAACGGACATAGGCGGAGATTTGCCAGAGCTGGTCGTCGGGTATCTTGCCGCCCCAGGACGGCATCCCGTTCGGCCGGCCCTGCACCAGGGTCTCGTGGATCTGGTCGATACGGCCGCCGTAACGCCATTGCGGATTGATCAGCGCGGGCCCGATGCCGCCGGCGCCGTGAAAATGGCAGCCCGAGCAGTTGTACCAGTCGAACAGCCGCGCGCCCATGCTGATTGCCTGCGTGTTGCCGTCATAGAGCGCCGCGCGCGGATCCTCCGGCGGGGCATGCCCGCCGCCGGGAAACAGCGTGCTGGTCGGTACGAAAAAGCGGCCGCTATCGGTCGGCGGCTCCGCCGCGGCGGCCCGCCCCGCCGGCGAAAACTGGACCGCCACACTGAAGAGTAAGGCCAAATGAACAAAAGTTTTTTGGTTCTTTTTTTCAAAAAGGAACAGAAAGAACGGCGTCTCTTTGAAGAGAGCAGCAGTAGTTAAAGAAGCAAGAGTTCTGGCTAATCGTTTCGTGCTCGCCGACACAGTTGGGAGTCGACGCATAGGATTCCTTAAAGCGATCGCCCCGGACAAGGAGCCCCTGGCGTTACTAGGATGGCGGCAGAGCGAAAACATAGAGCGTTCCCCCCGGCGTGGTTTTCTGCTTCAGGTCAGCGACCGCGGCGACGAAGCCGAGCGCACCGGTGGGGTCGCGCGGGTTGAGGTTGCCCGACACGATCGCACCCGCCCAACCGCCGACACCCGACAGGACAGCGACGTATTCGCGCCCGTCGGGACCGCGATAGGCGATCGGTTGGCCGACGATCCCCGAACCCGTTTTGAACTGCCACTTCAGGGCTCCGGTACGGGCGTCCACCGCCTTAAACCAACCGTCCAGCGTTCCGTAAAAGACCAGGTCGCCCGCGGTGACCAGCGCGCCGCTCCACAGCGGCAGATCTTCCTTGATCTGCCATGCGGGTTTCTGCTGCACCGGATCCCACGCGGTGAACTCGCCGCGATTGCCGCCCGGCCCCGGCTTCATCACCACGCTGGCGCCGACATAGGGTGTGCCGGCGATGTAGTTCGTCTGCACATTTTGCCAATCCATACACAGATTTTCATGCGGAATGTAGAGCAGCCCGGTGCGCCGCGAGTAGGCCGACGGATTCCAGTCCTTGGTCCCCGATGCGGTGGGGCAAATATCACGTACCACGCTGCCAAGCTTGGTCTCCTTCGCCGGGTTCAGGATCGGCCGCCCGGTCTTGAGGTCGATGCCCGTTGTGGAGTTCACATAGCCGTACGCCGCCGCCGAAATGATTTCACCGGTTGTGCGGTCGATGACATAGAGATGGCCGTTGCGGTCGGGGTGCATCAGCACGCGGCGCAACTTTCCATCGACCGGCATGTCGAGCAGGATCATTTCGTTAATGCCGTCGTAATCGTGTTCGTCGTGCGGATTGAGCTGGTCGGCCCACTTCGCCGCACCGGTGTCGGGATCCCGCGCGAACACCGTGGTGGTCCATTTGTTGTCGCCCGGCCGCTGCTCCTGGTTCCACGGTCCGGGATTACCGGTGCCGTAATAGATCAGGTTCAGCTCGGGGTCGTACGCGAGCCATCCCCAGAAAGTGCCGCCGCCGATCTGCCAGGCGCCGGGGGGCCATGTGGTCACGCCCAGATCGTGGCCCTGCTCGGACGGGTAGAATGGGTGGAAGTCGGCACCGATCAGCACGTCCTTGTCCGGGCCGGTGGCATAGGCCCGCCAGATCTGCGCGCCGGTGGCGGCGTTAAGCGCCGTCAACCAGCCATGCACGCCCATTTCGCCACCGGAATCTCCTACCAGCACCTTATCCTTCACCACCAGGGGCGCCATCGTCATGGTTTCGCCGCGGTTGATGTCGCCGAGCTGGGTTCGCCAGATCTGCTTGCCCGTGCCGGCGTCGAGTGCCACCGTGCTGCCGTCGAGCGTGTTGAAGAAAAACCTGCCATCCGCATAGGCGCCACCGCGGTTCACCACGTCGCAGCACGCAACGCCCGGCGCCGCGTTCGGCGGGTGTGGCGCGAATGACCATTTAAGCGGCGCACCGGGTTTGCTGAGGTCCAGCGCGTACACCACGTTGGGAAACCCGGTCACCACGATCATGGTATTGTTGACCACGATCGGCGCCGCCTCCTCGCCGTGCAGCGTGCCGGTGGCGAATGTGAATGCGACAGCCAAGCGCTTGACCGTGCTCGTGCTGATCTGATCCAGCGCCGAGAAGCGCGTGGCGGCGTAATTCTTCCCCGGCATGGTCCATTGGCCGTCATCCTTCGGCGCCGCCGCGGCGGGTGGTGCTGGCGGCGATGCATCGGTCTGGCCGTGCACGGGTTGCAACGTCGCGGCCATCGCGGCGGCGGAGAGAAAGGCAAGTTTGAACGCTCTCGGAAGACAAACGCCGAAATGAGCAAAAGCTTTTTGGGCCCGTTTTTCAAAAAAGAATAAGCAAGATGGGCTTCTTTTTGAAAAAAGAAGCAAAAACTTTTTGTCCTTATAGTTTGTGCGGGCATCGTGGCACCACACGTTTGACTCGTCTCGGGTTCCAATCATCGAACCGGCATCCTTTCGTTGGGCAGCCGACGCTGGCCCTCACCAAATGCGCTGCATTGCTCACCACTTTTTGGCATCAGCGCAGCGTATAAAGATAGGCCGCCACGTTGCGGGCCTCGGCGGGTTTCAGCCCCATGTTGGGCATCGCATTGCCAGGCACGATGCTCTGCGGTGCCTCGAGCCATGCGGTCATATTTTCCGGCGTGTTAGCCAGCATACCGGCTATGATCAAGCGGTCGGCAATGTTGCCGAGCGGCGGCCCGACAACGCCGCGTGCGTTGCTAATGCCCGGAATCGCGTGGCACCCGCCGCAGCCGAACTGCGCGATCAGGATGCTTCCTTGCCGTGCATCGCCGCCCGGCACCACGCGCCGGCTGCCGGCCCGGGATGGGTCGTTGCTTGGCTTGCCACAGTCGGCGACGACCAGCGCCAGAACAATTGCTACACCCCTTGCAACGGAATTCAGCCGATGCATGGCGGCACCACGAAAAGTGCGACGGTGTCGAACAGGATCGCCAGGCAGAACCCCAAGCCTGCCAGCATACCGACCACGGCAATAAAACGTGTGCGGCCCTCGCCGACCTCCAGCAGGTGGCTCGTCGACCCCGGCTGCTCGGATCGCGTGGCCCGCCAGCTGCGGTATGAAACCGACGCACATAGCAGGGCGATGACCAGGGCGGCGACGTTGATCGCCAGCAGCAGCGACCAGATCTGCGCCGACTCGGCCCCGATGCCGTGCAGCGGCTGATCGTGCGGATAGCAGACGCGGCTTGCGACGATGTAGCTCGCCAGCAGTTGCGCGATCCATGCCCCGGGACCACCGATCAGTCCCAGCAGCAAGATGGTCAGCCCCACGCGCGTCCGGTGCGGCGAGGGAGTTGCGCTAGCGCCTGTGGTTGTGGTTGTTGACATCGGCGCCGCTATCCGGCAACCAGCAGATAAGGGCTGAGATACAGCACGAAGAATACGGCCACGCCCATGGCAACGACGAAGTGCCAGTACGCCGCGGCGATCAGCACCGGCGCGTTGTGTCTGACATCGAAATATCCCAGCACAGACCATAATGCCACGATCAGCAGCGCAAGCATGCCGGCCAGCAGATGCGCCAAATGCATGCCGGTGATGGTAAAGAACATCGATCCATAGGCGTCGGTGCGCCACGAGAAATCCTTACTTCGCCACTCCAGCGTTTGCAGCACGGCGAATGCGGTGCCAAACAGCACGGCGGCAATCGGGCCGATGCACACCTGCAGGCGAGCACTGCGGCGCAGCCCGCGCTCCCCCCACCAGACGGCGCCGCTGCTCGCTACCAGCACCAGGGTCGCGGGCAGCGCGAAATGCAGCGAAGGCGCCTTCTGGGGCAGCCAGTTCCCATCGGTGATTACCGCGCAATACAAGTAGGCGAACAACAGGTATCCGAACAGCGCCGTTTCGGTGACGATGACGCACATCGCACCCCACCACCCGACACCGATGTGGCCGATGCCGCCGATCGGCAGTGCGCGCGGCGCAGCTGTCACATCAGACATGGCCGGGCTCCGCCAACTGCGCCAGTCCGCGCTCCGGCCACAGCCAGGTGACAATCGCCGCGAACGCGAGCGCACCACCTGCCGCGGCCAGCCACCAAAGATGCAGCAGCAGGCCTACGAATAGTATGCCGAGGCCGACCGTCAGGATGAAGGGTGCATAGGAGTCGCCGGGCATTTTCAGAATCAGATCGGGCTCGGCGTCGAGCGGCGTGGTGCCGATTGTCTCGCGTCCATGGTCCAGCACCAACCCGGATTCCAACACCGAGCGATCGGCACTTTCCTGCAGCCGATCCTCCCACAGGGGATGGCGGCTGACCACGCTCGGAATGACCGCGAAATTATACGCCGGCGGCGGCGACGAAACCGACCATTCCAGTGTCGGCGCATCCCACGGGTTGTTCCCGGCAAGCCGTCCGTGGCGCAGGCTGGCCAGGACATTGACCAGCAGCAACAGAACCCCCGCCGCGAGCACGAAGGCGCCGACCGTGGTGATCAGGTTCAGCGTGTTCCATCCCATGCCGTCCGGATAGGTATAAATTCGCCGCGGCATGCCGCGCAATCCGGTCAGGTGCATTGGCAGGAAGGCCAGGTTGAACCCGATGAACATGGTCCAAAAATTCCACCTCCCGAGCCGCTCATCGAGCATTTTTCCGGTCATCTTTGGGAACCAGTAATATATGGCGCCCACGACGGGAAACAGGTTGATGCCGATCAGCACATAATGCAGGTGCGCTACCACGAAATAGGTTTGCGTCAGTTGCAAATCTACCGGCACCGAAGCCGTCATGAAACCGGAAACACCGCCGATGACGAACAGCACGATCATGCTGGCGAAAAACAGGAACGCCGTAGTGATCACCGGGCGGCCGAGCCAGATCGTCGCGGTCCATGCAAACACGGCCACTGCGCTGGGGACGGTGATGACGATCGAGGCGCCACTGAAGAACGAGAGCGCCAGATTGGGCATTCCAGTTGCGAACATGTGATGCACCCACACGCCAAACCCCAGGATCATGGTGGCGACCGTGGACAGCGCCACCGGCGTATAACCGACCAGCGGACGGCGGCAGAATGTCGGCAACGCATCCGATACGATCCCCATCGCCGGCAGCACCACCGCGTAAACCCACGGATGGCCAAACATCCAGAACAGATGCTGCCATAACAGCGGCTGCCCGCCCTGCGAGGCATCGAAGAAATGGGTGCCGAATTGCCGGTCCATCCACAGCAGCAAGAAGGCCAGGCTGACCGCCGGCACCACCAGGATGCCGGCGACCGAGGCGGTGAGCGTGCCCCACACCATGATCGGCATGCGGTTCACCGACATACCGGGCGCGCGCATGCGCAGCACGCTGACAATGAAGTTCGCGGCACCCACGGTGGTGGAAATGCCCAGAAAAATCATGCCGAGCGAATAGAAATCGATGTTCATTCCCGCGTCGTAGGTGCGCGATGCGTTGGGCACATAATTGTACCAGCCATTGTTTGGCCCAGCGCCGACGGCAAAGCCCGCATACATGAACAGGCCGGCCGCCACGTAGATCCAATACGACAGCGCGTTGAGGCGCGGAAACGCCATGTCCCGCGAGCCCAGCAGCAGGGGCCACAGATAATTGCTGAACCCCGAAAGCACTGGCAGCGCATACAGGAAAATCATCGTGATGCCGTGCATCGAGTACATTTGGTCGTATTGTTCCGGACTTAGCAGATGCCGGTCTGGGCCGATCAACTGCAGCCGCATCACCAGTGCCTCAATGCCGCCCAGCGCCAGGAACGCGAACGCAGTGACGATGTACCATATGCCGATCTTCTTGTGATCCACCGAGGAGAACCATCCCGCGATACCGGGTTGCGTGGCCCACGTCGCGCCCAGGTTGCGGCGATAGGCGACGGATGCAGGGGCGAACTCGGCCGTCCTCTCGACGTCTGACATGCTCACGGTGCTTCCCCCTACCGCAACGTTTCGAGATAGGCGGTGACACTGGTGATCTCGGCACCGGACAGGAACAGGTTCGGCATCAGGGTGCCGGGCTTGACCGATTGCGGATTGGCGATCCAGCCGGCGAGATTGCCGATCGAATTTGGCAACACGCCGCCCGCGATGGTACGGCGGCTCATCAGGTGGGTCAGATCCGGCGCGACCGTTCCGCCCGCACCGGTGCCACGCACGCTGTGGCACGCACCGCAATGGTAAACCAGATTGCGCTCGCCCGCCGCCGCCTCAGGCGAAAGTGCCGCGATGGTGGCCGGCCGCAGCTGATCGTTCCACCAGGCCTTGAACGCATCCGGCGGTTCGGCAATGACGGAAAGTGCCATATGGGCGTGCTGCACACCGCAGAATTCGCTGCACTCACCCAGGAAGTGCCCCGCCACGCTGGCTTCGATCCAGGTTTCGTTTGTCTGGCCCGGAATCGCATCCAGCTTGCCGGTCAGTTTTGGCACCCAGAAGGAATGGATCACATCCGCGCCGATCAGCCGGATGCGCACGGGCTGGCCGACCGGGATATGAATCTCGTCCGCGGTGGCAAACACGCGGGAGGCATCGTCGCTCAGGTAGCGCGCCTTCCACCACCACTGCTGGCCGGTGACCTCGATCGTGACGGTGGCGGCGCTCGGTGGGCCGTTCACCGCGGCGAGCACCACCACCGTCCAGATCAGGGAGAAAACGAGGACCACGCCGGAAAGGCCGAGGCCAACGACGAACCAGCGCAGGCCGCCGCCGCCGCGTTCCACCGGCACCAGCGCGATTGGTGCGCCACCACGCACCCGGCGGCGCAGCGTGCCCACCGCCACCAGGGCGGCGATGATAACGACAACCACAATCGAAATGAGAAGCAATCCCCAGGTCAGCATCACGACCGGGTCGGCCTTCGGTCCGAATCCGCTCAGGTAGCCGAGCGGTACAGCGGCACGGGCGGGGGAGGCGAGCAGCGCTGGCGTAAACCAGAACATGACGCGCCAGCCGCTCACGGGGTGGCTATGCCGGGCAGAGGTGAACTGGAGCGGGTCGCAAAAATTAGGGGCGACGGTGCCCGCGCGATTGTCAGCCACAGCATCACCATCGCGACCGCCAGGAAAACGACGCCACCCGGTACCCACATGATGGCGCCGCCGAGTTGCTGGTCCTGTAGTGGCGTCAGGTTCCACGCGGCGGTCGTGAGGGCATGCGGGGCATAGAGCGGCCGCGGAGCCAGGGTGATCAGCGCGCCGAGCAGCCCCATCTGCGCGGAGGAGATCACGCCCGCACCGGTCGCTGCCACAACACGCGCCGGATTGCGGTCCAGAAGTTCGCTCCAGAGCCAGACCGACGCCGCGAACATGCTGACATGCATCGACCAGTAGGCGGCGGTGCTGGTGAACGTTGCGCCATAGGCGGCAGGCGAATGCCAGAACCAAAGCAGCGCTGCGAACAGCCAGGCCGCCGCCAGCGGCGCGGCTGTCCAGGTGGATCGTTCCGGGTAACACCGCGCGACGCCGCCGCTGGTGCGCCACAGGAAGCTGATCGCGGCTACCGGGCGTCCTGCCGCTACCAACGGCGCGGCGATCAATGCCAGGATCATGTGCTGTCCCACCCGCGCCGCGAACAGCGACACCGAAAGCGGACAGAGCGGTGAAACCAGGCAGGCAGTCGTGACGGCCCACCCGGCGTAGAACGCCGCCTGCCGGCCGCGTGGCAGAACGCAGAATTTGCGGTTGAGGCCTGTGGCACCCAGCGCATAGGCGCACCCGATCGCAAGCAGGGCCATGAGAAGAACCGGATCGAGGTTCCAGCGCATCCACAGGGTGTCCGGCAGCGGCGGCGCGCCACAGTACGGAACTACCGAGCCGGATCCGCCAAGCATGGTAAAGTGCGTTCCCCCCAGGCTGCGGCGCCGCAAGAGCCGATCAGTCGGCCGCGATGCGAGCGCGGCGTTTGTAGAAAATTACTGATTTGCGCCGCCAGGGTAGACTCGGAAAATACTCATGCCGCATACGGCACCCAAATTCGCCGGCAATCTCCCGTCGGGGAATGGCGGCGCGGTCGGCCGGCCGAGCAAGTTACGCTTCCACAGCGCAGGTCATGTCCTTGTGCTGCGGGCACCGTCCAGCCGGAGCAAACGCGGCTCCCCGTGGCTCCTTTCGGCAGGCGCGTTTGAGTAGGTTTCGAGCCTTGGTGGCGGGTGCCCGTACGCTAGGTTAAGTTCTCTTGCCGGTAGTGGCCGCACGCCCCCCGTTCGACCCCAAACCCGGTGCCCGAGCGAGGGCTTGTTTTTCGTCGAACGGCGTTGAAGCTCCAGAAACTCGTCTTAGGAACCCTGAACCTTGCCACGCTTTCGGGCACGCGTCGGCTTCAAGTGTGGCCGCCGCCCAAGCCAGCCGCGTCGTCATGCACCGCGGTCAGTCTCCGGCGGCTGAGCGCACGTGGCCCCTATGCAACTCAATCGAAACGTCTGAGATACCTCCCACGAACCGTTGGCCGTACCATATTTCCGCGCGAGCGTCTGTTCCAAGGGTCATCGCTGCCCAGGCAAAGGCCGCTTCATCATTACGGCAATCGGCGTCCGACCCGGTCACTGCTCGGTGGTTGTGGTCCTGCATGTAAATACGGTAGTATGGCACGAGGTTAGCTTGACGTGGGCGGACACAGCGAGTGTCCTCGACACTAGGAGGCGCCGAAAGTTCCAGGCCTGGCAGGATCGGAAACTACCCATGGGACGACAGCAGCAGACGGGCGAGGATGGCGACCCGTTAGTGCCGGGGCACGCGCTGTTGATTGGCTTGTCCGCCGCGCAGGCACATGACCGGGTCGCGACGGTCAACGTGCTGGCCAACGGCAGGATCGCCATAGCGCGTAGCCGTGAATTGTTGACGAGCTGCCGCTCGTGTTGCGCCCGCAAAAAAGGCCCACGCGGCCGAGCTGGGCCGCATGTTGAAATGCTACCGATACTCCAAGGAAGCTGGATATGGCCACATTCATAACGGCGGTATAGCAAACCAAAGAGCGGTGGAGGCATATGATGATTTTCAGCCGGCATCGTCGCCTTCAGCTCTCAACACGAAGGATCAGATCGAACATTATCCCGCGGTCCTCGGCGCGACGACGGGCCTCACGCTTCGCGGCGTCGTCCTAAAGAAACCCAACGCCTGTTTAAGCGTTCTGGGCAAGCTAAGCCTACGATTAGAACGGGATACTGCTAACCGCGCCTCGCGTTTTAAGGAAGCTCCATGCCGGACACCCAGACATTGCCGATCGCGCCCCCCATTCCCGCGCCACAGGACCGGCATCTCCGCGATATGGCCGATTGCATCCGCGCGCTGGCGATGGATGCGGTCGAAGCCGCCAAGAGCGGCCATCCCGGCATGCCCATGGGAATGGCCGACATCGCCACGGTGCTGTTTTCCGACTTCATGAAGTTCGATGCGCAAGATCCGCATTGGTTCGACCGGGATCGCTTTCTGATTTCGAATGGCCACGGGTCGATGCTGCTGTACGGGCTGCTATATCTGACCGGTTACAGGGATATGACGATCGACGAAATTAAGCGATTTCGCCAGATCGACAGCAAGACGCCCGGCCACCCCGAATATCACCATGCCGACGGGATCGAGACGACGACCGGCCCGCTTGGCCAGGGCCTGGCCAATTCGGTCGGACTGGCCCTTGCAGAGCGTATTCTCAATTCCGACTTCGGCGACGAGCTGGTTGATCATCACACCTACGTGTTCATGGGTGACGGGTGCCTAATGGAGGGGATCAGCCACGAGGCAATCTCGCTCGCCGGGCATCTGAAGCTGGGCAAGCTGATCGCCTTTTTCGACAACAATTCGATCACGATCGACGGCGCTACCAGCCTGGCCGTTTCGGACAATCAGTCGGAACGGTTCGAAGCCGCGCATTGGCATGTCCAGGAGATTGACGGGCATGATACCGATGCGATCCGCGCGGCGATCGTCGACGCCCGCGACGTAACCGACCGGCCGTCGATGATATCCTGCCGCACGGTCATCGGCTTCGGCTTGCCGACCAAGGCGGGAACGCAAAAGGCGCACAGCGACGCGCCCGGCGAGGAGGAAATCGCCGGCGCGCGCAAACGGCTCAACTGGTCGGCGCCGCCCTTCGAGATTCCCGAAGACCTCCTAAAGGCCTGGCGGGACATCGGCGCCAAAGGCAGGGCGCCGAGGCAGGCATGGTTTGACCGGCTGTCGTCCGCTCCGGCACGCGCGGAGTTCGAGCGTCGGATGCGCGGCGAGCTGCCGGCAAACTGGCAGGACGCGATCGCCGCCGCCAAGGCGGAGCTCGCCGCCAGCGAAAAGGATCTGGCGACCCGCCAGGCGAGCGGCATCGTTCTCAATCATCTCTTCGATGCAATCCCCGAGATGCTCGGCGGGTCCGCCGACCTCACGCCGTCGAACAACACCAAGGCGAAGAACCAGGTCGAAATCCGGCCCGGCGCCTATAATGGCTCCTATGTCCATTACGGCGTGCGTGAGCATGGCATGGCCGCCGCGATGAACGGGATTGCGCTCCACGGCGGCCTGATTCCCTATGGCGGCACGTTCCTGACCTTCTCCGACTACTGCCGCCCCTCGATTCGGCTGGCCGCGATGATGGAGATCCGCACGATATTCGTGATGACCCACGACTCGATTGGTCTTGGCGAGGACGGGCCGACTCACCAGCCGATCGAGCAGCTCGCCGCGCTTCGCGCGATTCCGAACTTGGCGGTTTATCGCCCAGGCGACCCGATCGAGACTGCGGAATGTTGGGAGTCTATTCTGAATGCACCGCGCCGGGCAGCGCTCATCGCGCTTTCGCGGCAGCCGATGCCGCTACTGCGAAAAAACGCCGATCAGGAAAATCTCTCGGCGAAAGGCGGGTATGTGTTGCTGGAAGCCGAGGGCGGCGTTCGGAAACTGACAATTATGAGCACGGGATCAGAGCTTCATCTCGCGGTGGAAGCGCGTGCCGTGCTGCAGAAAGAGGGCCTACCGACTGCGGTCGTTTCGATGCCATGCCGTTTCTTGTTCGAGCAGCAGGATACGGCTTACAAGCGCCAGGTTCTTGGCGACGGCACGGCGCGCGTCGCGGTCGAGTCCGGCGTCGAATTGTCATGGGACCGATATCTCGGCTTCGCTGGTCGTTTCGTCGGTATGCACACGTTCGGTGCCTCGGGCAAAATCGCCGATGTGTATAAGAAGTTCGACATTACGACTGAGGCGGTTGTTCGCGCATGCCGAGAGGTTTCGGCGCAATTTTAGATCGATCCTTCTTGCGGCTTCGTCACAGCATTGGCGTCTGCGAATGCGTAAGACCGCTTGGTCGGCATGTCCTAAAGGGAGCGGACTATATCGCTGAGATAAGGGTAAGTAAAAGTTCGGTTTGGCGGGCTCTGTCAGCCTAGGTTGCCGTTTGTCGTCGCGGCAACGCTCGCCGCTGCCTGTGTGTTCGGCTAGCGCTGGATATCGTCAAGTGGCCGGATTTCATGCGTCTTGGAATTGCATGAGGGCGCACCGCACAGCCGGTCGATGATGGCGTAATTCTGCCGAGGAGGGTGGGTCGTCGGAACAACAGAGAACGTAATGGCGGGGAACCCATCGCCGGGCGGACAGATGCTGCCGCCAATTCTAGCGCGGCGCGGTGCCGCCGGTTTTTGGCTCGTGGTCGTGCTGACGGGTGCGGGGACCGGCTTGGCAGCCGCCGCGCTGACCGGGTTATTGGAGGCTGTGCAGCAGCTGGTATGGGGCGGCAACGGTTTGGATGTGCTGCAGGCGGCAACTCATGCCCCTCCCTGGCGCCATCTCGCCGCGCTGGTCGGGGCGGGACTTATGACTGCCTTGGGGCAGGTGCTCCTCACTCGACTATCGAGCGGCAACGGGATCGATATTACGGCGGCGATTTGGTTCCAGGCGGGACGCCTGCCGGCGTTGCGCACGCTCGGAAGTGCGATGCTCTCCGTCATCATCGTGGGCATGGGGGCGGCACTTGGGCGGGAGGGCGCGCCGAAGCAGGCCGGTGCCGTGATCGCCAACGTGATGTCCGATCGTGTGCACCTGTCCGACGAGCAACGGCGGCTGTTGGTCGCCTGCGGCGCAGGGGCGGGGATGGCCGCGGCCTATGGCGTGCCACTCGGGGGCGCGCTGTTTTCGCTGGAGGTTTTGCGTGGTGCGCTGGCCCTCAGATTCGTGCTGCCGTCCCTGCTCACGGCCATTGTCGCGACCGGCGTGTCATGGGCGTTCCTGCCGGACATGCCGACCTACGTGATACCCCTCTACAAAGGCTCGATGTCCAGCGTCGCCTGGGCGCTGGTGGCCGGTCCGATCGTGGGTCTCGTCTCCGTGCTCTACGTGCGCGCCGTGGCCTGGGCGGATGCCCATAGGCCGGTGGGTTGGCGCCGCGTCTTGGCGCCGATCGTGGTGCTGGGATTGCTCGGCGCGGCATCTATTCCGTTTCCGCAATTGCTGGGTAACGGGCGTGATGTGGCGGAACTGGCATTTACCGGGCAGCTCAGCCCACCGCTGCTCGGATCGCTGCTTTTGCTGCGCCCATTGGCCACGGTGCTCTGTCTCGGCAGCGGCGCGCCAGGGGGCCTGTTCACACCGTCGCTGGCGATCGGGGCGATGCTCGGCGGGCTTCTGGGCATGGCCTGGTCGTGGCTCTGGCCAGGCGTGCCGCCGGGATCCTTTGCGTTGGCGGGATCTGCCGCCATGCTGGCCGCCACGACGCAGGGGCCGATCTCGGCCATTGTCCTGGTGATGGAACTCACCGGGTTCGCCCGTGCCGAGGTCCTCCCGCTTCTCCTTGCCGTGACGACGGCGACGCTGGTTGCGCGGACCATCGAGCCGCGATCGATTTACGATGCACGTTTGACCGACACCCAGGTTCGCGACCGGCAACGCGCGCGCAATCGCGCCATGGAGGAGTCGCCGACATGACCGATGAGGTCGAACTGCCGCGCAGTGTGTCCGACGAAGGCACCGATTCCTTTTTGCGAGGCTTGCCACGGGAGGATTGTCCATACCCGCCCGGCGCTGACGAACGCGAGGGATGGTTGAGTGGTTGGGATAGGGCCGCTACCAGAGCGACGTAGTTGGCTTCGGTTTGGTCTCAGGCGAGCCGGACGTAGCGCCCCACAAATGGCTGATATCGTGACACTATGCTCCAAAGCGGTGGGACCGCATTCGTGAAGAGTTTCGGAGCCGTAGGGCATACGAGAGCCTCCGAAGAACGAACCCGCGGACGGCAGTCGGATGCTTGTGGGGATTTCGGAAATTCGCCGCGCTTGGCGGGGCGTCTGTGATGGTTTGGGCATCGTCCCGGATCGGTATGGGAGGCGTTTTGCTTACTGAGCCTGGCACAATCTCGCATTCCGAGGCCGAGCTGCTCGCCGCCTAGGACGGCTATATACGTGAGACGACGGAGGCGCCGGCGCCGACTTCCGCGTGTTCGACCTGGGGCCCCGGGCATCGGCGCGTCGATCGCCGACATCCTCGGCTTCGAGCAGGCCCACCCCTTCGAGCATATCGGGGGCTGACGGTGCTGGAGCTGCCCCGTTGGGTGTGGATGCCGACAGTCGAATTTGAAGGACCGGGGGATGGCGTTCGGTTTCATCCTGCGCCGGCGGACCCCAGGCTATTGGCTGCAGCTGGTTGGCTGGCTGGCCTGGCACTGTCCAGTTTTTGTCCACTTTTGTCAGCAGATTCTTGCTTTGTTCTGCCGAATTTGGCCGGATTGCCGATCCTACAACACATTAGGAACGCTAGGTTTTTCTAGCGAAAAACGCGGTTTTCCGAGGGTTAAAAACGATGGCGCCATCCTTGACACGGTAGGGGTCACAGGTTCGATCCCTGTCGCGCCCACCATTGTTTTCAATGGGTTGACACATATCCGGGGGTGCCCTGCCCGCGTGCTGGCAGGCAAATCGCCATCGGTCGCCGCGGAAATGCCTGGCACGGCGTGCGTGACCCACGCGGGCGCTCTTGTGATCACAAAATTCTTGCGCTGGCTTGGCGGCTGCGATACGCGGGCGGCAGCGAAGGTATTTCAGTTCGGGCGCGGGGCTCTCTTGGGCCCCGTTTTTTCGTTGAAGTTCAGCCCGGCGCGCGGATCGTGCCGCCGCCCAAGACCCGGCTGCCGGCATAGAACACGCAGGCCTGGCCGGGGGCCGGCAAGGCGGGCTCGGCCAGGGTGACGGTCGCGCCGTCGGGGGTGGCGCGCACCGTGGCGGCGCGCAGGCGGTCGCGGGCGCGCAGGCGGACCTCGCATACGGTCTCCGCCGGTATTGGATCGATCAGCCAGTTTAGCGCGCGCAGCTTCACTTGTGTGGTGCCGCGGTCGCGGGGGCCTACGATGATGCGGCGCGTTGCGGCGTCCAGCGCGATCACCGTCAGGCGCTGGCCGTCGGTTTCGGGCAGGCCGAGGCGCTTGGATTGGCCGACGGTGTAGTGCGCGATGCCGCGGTGGCGGCCGAGCACGGTGCCGGTTTCGGTGACGATATCACCTTCGGTCGCGGCGTCGGGGCGCAGTTTTGTCACCAGGTCGCTGTAGCGGCCGGCGGGGACGAAGCAGATGTCCTGGCTGTCGGGCTTTTCCGCCACCGGCAGGGCGAGGCGGGCGGCGTGGGCGCGCACGGTGGCCTTGTCCGGCATTGCGCCTAGCGGGAAGCGGCAGAAATCGAGCTGGGCGCGGGTGGTGGCGTAGAGGAACCAGCTCTGGTCGCGGGCGGGATCGGCGGCGGTGTGCAGTTCGGGGCCGCCGGCGGCTTCCTCGCGGCGCACGTAGTGGCCGGTGGCCAGTGCTTCGGCGCCGAGGTCGCGCGCCAGGCCGAGCAGATCGGTGAATTTCACGCCCTGATTGCAGTTGATGCAGGGCACCGGGGTTTCGCCGGCGGCGTAGCTGTCGGCGAACGGGGCGATCACCGTGGCGCGGAACCGCGCCTCCGCGTTGATCACGTAGTGCGGAATGCCCAGCCGGTCGGCCACGTTGCGGGCGTCGTGGATGTCCTGGCCGGCGCAGCAGGCGCCGCGGCGGGCGGTGGCGGCGCCGTGGTCGTAGAGCTGCAGCGTGACGCCGATCACCTCGTGGCCGGCTTGCGCGAGCAGGCCGGCGGTGACCGAGCTGTCAACGCCACCGGACATGGCAACCACGATACGCACGGTGTAAGTTGGCCTCCTGCGGCGGTGGGCCGTTCCCGAGCCGCGATCCGGGGGAAGTAGCCGATGTCCGACACCATGCCGGCGACGCCAAGTGGCGTGATTGCCTACCTGACCGTGAAAGATGGCGCGGCGGCACTGGAATTCTACAGCCGCGCGTTTGGCGCCGCGCTGCAATACAAGCAGTTGGCCGACGATGGAAAGCGCCTGATGCATGCCAGGCTGCTGGTGAACGGCGGTGTGCTGATGCTGTCGGACGATTTTCCCGAATATAATGGCGGCGTGTCGATGGCGCCGGAGGCGGCGCGCGGCATTACGCTGCATATGCAGGTGCCGGATTGCGATGTTGCGTTCGATCAGGCGATCGCGGCCGGTGCGGCGGGCATCATGCCGCCGGCGGATATGTTCTGGGGCGACCGGTATGCGCGCCTGCGCGACCCGTTTGGGCATGTCTGGTCGCTGGCGCATGCGGTGAAGAAGTAGAAAGGAAGGCCGGGGCTCTGCCCCTGGACCCCGCTGGGGCCGGCGGCCCCAGACCCCCATTAGCGCTGCGCGGCTTTTCCTTGCTTCTTGGCGAAGCCTATAAATAGCGTGGTTTATTTGGCTTCGCCGTTCCCCCAAACGATCCTTAATGAATGGGGGTCTGGGGCCCCCGGCCCCAGCGGGTCCAGGGCAGAGAGGCTGTGAATCTTTCCGAAAATCTGATTCGATTCGCGCACCATGGGTTGGTGATTCGTATGGCCGAACT
>Ga0181531_10000960_pt1 | contig 18738 bp, 17 predicted proteins | sample PEATcosm2014_Bin_38_FD_119743 | JGI IMG/M metagenome (GOLD analysis project Ga0181531, IMG submission 119743) | Peatland microbial communities from MTU Mesocosm Facility, Houghton, MI, USA - PEATcosm2014_Bin11_10_metaG | ecosystem: Environmental > Terrestrial > Soil > Wetlands > Peat | place... | reverse complement strand
CCGGGCACTACGCCATGTGCGGCAAAGCCTTCGATCCGCGCTTCGTCTTCGCCTGGCCCAGCGCGCGTTACGCGGTGATGAGCGGCGACGCCGCCGCCAACACGCTCGCCGAAATCAAACTTAAACAACTCGAGCGCGAAGGCAAAAAGGTCGACGAAAAAGAAAAGAAAGCGCTGCACGACGCCGTCCGCGCTTCCTACGAGAAGCAAACCGACCCGCGCTACGCCGCCGCGCGCCTGTGGGTCGATGCCATCATCGATCCCGCGCAAACCCGCGAAGCGCTGATCTGGGCGCTCGAGGCCGCCGCGCTCAATCCCGACATCCCCGAATTCAAAACCGGAGTGCTACAGACTTGACCCGATTCCGACCGTCGCTCCTGCTTTTGTGTGGCTTAGCCCTGCTGCTGGTTTGGTATTTTACCGGCGGAAAAGAGTTCATCGACTGGTTGATTGCGGCTCGTGAAGTGGAAGCCAGCGGATGGGATATTTCCGGCGCCTATCGAGATTTGAGCCCGCATCCCGTGGGCGCAGCATTGCTGATCGGTGGCGCCATCCTCTTTCTATACGGCGCGGTGGCCTTCGTGGTGGACGCCATCCGCGGAACCGGAAAGGCGATGCGTGGCCGACGAAATTAAAATCATCGAGTGCCCCCGCGACGCCTGGCAAGGCTTGCCGGATGTGATCCCCACGGACGCGAAAGTCGCCTACCTGCGCGAACTCATCGCCGCGGGCTTCCAGCACATCGACGCCGTCAGCTTCGTCTCGCCCAAGCACGTCAAGCAAATGGCCGACAGCGAAGAAGTGATGGATAAGCTGACCGCCTCCCTTCCCGACGGCGCGCAACTCCCCGAAATCATCGGCATCGTGGTCAACGAAAAAGGTCTGGAGCGCGCGCTGGCCACGCCGGGCGTCAGCACCATCGGCTACCCGTACTCCATCTCCGCGTATTTCCGCCGCGCCAATGCCAACATGTCCCGGGACGAATCGCGCAAGCTCGTCGAAACGCTGCGCAAGGAAACTGCCTCCGCCAAGCGCAACCTGGTGGTCTACATTTCCATGGCCTTCGGTAATCCTTATGACGAACCGTGGGGACCGGAGCTGGTCGGCGAAACGCTCGAATGGCTAAAAGATATTCGCGTGCATACCGTCTCGCTCGCCGACACCGCCGGCGACGCCACGCCGCAACTTGTCGCCGAAGTCTTCAAAAGCGTCCAAGACTACGTCGCGGGCATCGAACTGGGTGTGCATCTCCACGGCAATCCCATCGACGCCGAAGACAAAATCCTCGCCGCCTACGCCATGGGTTGCCGCCGCTTTGACTCTGCGCTGACCGGTCTCGGCGGTTGCCCCTTTGCCGGCGACGATCTCGTTGGCAATATCCCGACGGAGCGCGTGGTAGCCGCTTTAGCAAAAGTCGGCGCCGCACCGCAAATCGAGCCGGCCAAACTCGCCAAGATTGTGGCCCTGACCAACGAACTACGCGCCAAATACGTCCACGCAACCCCTGTGAATTGACCCGTGAACTGGCCCACTGAATTGCCACGGGACGGCACAGGTGAAATGATGTTGCTTGCTGAATTGGCCGTTGCTTAGAGGAACGCGAATGAACTACTCGACACTCCTGCTGAACTACGAAGGCGAAATCGCCACCATCACGCTCAACCGCCCGGAAAAGCGCAACGCCATTTCCGCGCAGATGATGTCGGAAATCCTCAGCGTGCTCGACGAAGTCGAGCGCAGCAAAATGCGGGTGGCCATCATCACCGGCGCGGGCAAATCCTTCTGCGCGGGCATGGACCTCGAGATGCTCACGGCCATCGCACGGCAATCGGCGCAGGAAAATCAGGAAGATTCGCGGCGCATGGCCAAGATGTTTCGCCGCCTGTGGAGCTTCTCGAAGCCGCTCATCGCCGCGGTGCAGGGCGCGGCGCTGGCGGGCGGCAGCGGCATCGCCACACTGTGCGACTTCACGCTGGCCACGCCGGACGCAAAATTCGGTTATACCGAAGTGCGCATCGGCTTTCTGCCCGCGCTGGTCTCCGTTTTTCTCACCCGCCAGATTGGCGATAAACGCGCGCGCGACCTGCTGCTCACCGGCCGCCACGTGGGCGCGGAAGAGATGAAAGAGTTCGGTCTGGTGAACGAAATCCTTCCCGTGGAATCGCTGATGACGCGCGCGCATGAATTGGCCGACGTGCTCATCGCCGCCAGCCCCAGCAGCCTGACGCGCGCCAAGTGGCTGCTCACCTCCGCCGCCGCGGCCGGCGTGGACCACGACCTCGAACGCGCGGTGCTCGAGAATGCGCGCATCCGCTGCACGCCGGACTTCAAGGAAGGTTTGGCGTCGTTCCTCGAAAAGCGCAAGCCAGTTTGGGCGGGCGAGACAGGCAAAGATGACGACTGCCCATAAGAACGAGCGCGAAAATCACCAGCAACTTGAACATCCTGCTCCTGCGCTTCCGTATCACGATGCTACGGTGCGCGTGCGCTACGCCGAAACCGATCAGATGGGCGTGGTCTATCACGCGAACTATCTCATCTGGATGGAGATTGGCCGCGTCGAACTGCTGCGCGCGCTCGGCGTCGAGTACAAGCAGATGGAGATTCAGGACGATTGCCACATCATGGTAGTGGACGTGCACTGCCGCTATCAGAAGGCCGCGCGTTATGACGACGTGCTGCGCATCCGCACGTACATTGCGGAGGTGCGCAGCCGTAGCATTCACTTTGCGTACGAAATCTGGCGCGATGCCGACGGCCAGCTGCTGGCGACGGGCGGCACCAGGCACGTCGTCTGCGGCAAGGACGGCCGGCCCAAGCAACTGCCGGAGAAGTACCGACGAGCGTTCGCGACGCCCGCCACAAGCGCGTCCAGCGTGTAAGTTCCACGAAGGCATAAAATCCCTAGGAAGATAGGTTTAACGTGAGGAACGAGACAGCAATGAGGACGTGCGCATGAGTGTGGGTTCAGGAGTGAACTTGAATGTGCGTTTGACCGGCAATGAGCTGACCTTTGCGCAGTTGCACGCCGTGGCCGTCAACGGCGCCACCGTGAGCATCGCGCCCGCGGCCATCGAGCGCATGAAGGCTTCGCGCGCCGTGGTGGAGCGGCTGGTCGAGTCCGGCGCCACGGCTTATGGCATCAACACCGGCTTCGGCAAGCTCGCGAGCGTGCGCATCTCCACCGAGCAGGTGAAGCAGCTCCAGGTGAATCTGGTGCGCTCGCATACCTGCGGCGTGGGTGCGCCGCTGAGCGAAAGCGAATCGCGCGCCATGATGCTGCTGCGTGCCAACGCGCTGGCCAAAGGTTTGAGCGGTGTGCGGCCGCTGGTGGTGGAGACGCTGTGCGCCATGCTGAACGCGGGCGTGCATCCGCTGATTCCGTCGCAAGGCTCAGTGGGCGCCAGCGGCGACCTCGCGCCGCTCGCGCACCTGGCGCACGTGGCCATCGGCGAAGGCCGCGCCGTGTATCACGGCAAGGTCATCGGCGGCGCCCAAGCGATGAAACTGGCCAGCATCGCGCCGCTCGAGTTACAGGCGAAAGAAGGATTGTCGTTACTGAACGGCACGCAAGGCATGCTGGCGCTGCTGAGCCTCGCGCTGGAGGAAGCTGACGTCCTGGCGGACACCGCCGATGTGGCCGCGGCGCTTTCACTCGACGCACTGCGCGGCAGTCCGGGCGCGTTTGACGCGCGCATCATGCACGCGCGTGCTTACGCCGGCGCGGCACGCACCGCGCGCCACCTCGCGCAGCTCAACGAAGGCAGCCAGATCCGCGAGTCGCACCGCTCGTCTGACAAAGACACGCGTGTGCAAGATGCCTACAGCCTCCGCTGCACGCCGCAGGTCCATGGCGCGGTGCGCGATGCGCTCGCCCAAGCCCGCGAGATTGCTGCGGTGGAGCTGAACAGCGCCACGGATAATCCGCTGGTCTTTGTGCGCGAGCCTGGCGCAACCGCGAACGAGCCCAACGACTTTGGCGGCGATATCATCAGCGGCGGCAACTTCCACGGCCAGCCGCTGGCCATGGCCGCGGACCAGGTGGCCATCGCCATCGCCACGCTCGGCGGCATCTCCGAACGCCGCATCGAGCAAATGACCAATCCGCTCACCAGCTTGCTGCCCGCTTTCCTCACGCCCGAACCAGGGTTGAACTCCGGCTTCATGATCGCGCAGGTTACGGCTGCCGCGCTGACCAGCGAGAACAAGGCGCTAGCCACGCCGCACTCCGTCGACTCCATCTCCACATCCGGCAATCAGGAAGACTACGTCTCCATGGGCATGAGCGGCGCGCGGCGCCTGTCGCGCATGCTGATTAATCTGCGGCATATTCTCGCGATTGAACTGCTGTCCTCTTGCCAAGGCATCGATTTGCTGGCGCCGCTCAAGACCGGAACGCTGGCCACACAAGCGTACGACTTGGTACGCGCGCGATCCTTAATGGTGGTGGAAGATCGCCCGCTTTCCGAAGAAATCGCCGCCGTTTCGGTTGCAATCGGATCCGGAGAGTTTGCAAGGTTGCTGGCTTAGGGGGACAGCGCAATGGCCATAAAGATTATGCGAAAACAGCAGCTATCCGGAGGTCCCAGGCACATCCGCAACGAAGTTTATGAGACCTATCGGTTTTTGCTGGCTTCGGATGAGGTCGGCATTACTGTAACGGACATCGTCTTAGCTGCGCGTGTCGAGGAGACCTATGGCTACGAGAACCATATCGAGATTGCGTACTGCATCGAAGGTGCGGCCGAGATCTTCGACATCGCGACCCAAGCCACGCACGCCATTGCGCCGGGCAAGCTCTGGGTGCCCCAACGGGGCGATCGCTTCCGCTTTTGCGCTAACGAGCGCACTCGTCTTGTCTGCGTCTTCCTTCCAGCATTTACGGGCCAGGAGACCGGGTTTGCTGGCGATCAATAGTAATCGTAATGACGCGCCGTTAGGCCTGAAGCGATAGGATTGCAACAATGCAAAAACTGCTACTCGAACTCGGCGGTCCACTGGTCATCGCCGTCATGCTGCTCGCCATCGCCAGATTCGTGCGTGGGCTACTCCAGCGTTTTAAGCCCGCGCCACCGGAACCTCCGGAAAACGACGAACCGTACACAAATTGAAAGCAGTACGACCTAGGCCAGCGCCGAACGCAGGAAGGTCAGCATGCGATAGCCTGCGATATAGCTGAAGGGGGCTAGCTCCAGCGAATAATGGCCGCAGTGGAGCTCTACCGTTTTGGGTGGGGCGCCGTGCTCGCGCAACGCGGCTAGCATTTGCTGGGTCAACGCGGGGAGGAACGTCGGATCGTACTTACCGTAAACCATAAAGGCATTTTTGCCGGCGCCCATGCCGCGCTCAACGTAGGGCATGGGGCTGATGGGCGACCAGTATTCGCGCAATTCGTCGACGGTCACGTGATCGCGCAAACCTTCCCAAACGTGGTTGGTGGTCATACCCTGGCTGACCACGTCAGCGAAATACGTGGAGACGTGGAAGAAGCCGCCGGCGCGCAGCGCGTCATCATGCACCAGCGTGATGTAGCCCACGCTCGAACCGATACTCGTCCCCAAGATTCCTAGCTTATGAAAGCCCTGCTGCTCGAGCCAGCGCAGACAGCGGCGCGAATCCTGTACCGCTTGCCGATTCGCGTGCAGCGTCAGCCCGATGTTGGGCCCGACCAACTGGTCGGCGCGTTCGTGGCCCTTCGCCATGCGCCGATTGTGATACGGCAAGCTGATCTTCAGCGCGGTGATGCCGAGCCGCTGCAACCACTCGCACAGGCCGTCCTGGCCCTGCCATTTGGCGTTCCAGTTGGGGAGAACCAGGACCGCGGCGTCTTTGCTGCGCCCGGGAAAGAGTTGCGCGTGAACAATGTCGTTCTCCGGCCATTGCTCCGAGGGCAGGCTGCTCGAGAAGGTGAGAACGTTGTCGGCATCGAGCCGGTAATCCGTGGCCGGCGTGGTGGCGAACCATTCGTGGCTATGCTCGATGGCCCACGCGGCGTAGCGGCGGACGTAGGCGGCAGGGTCGGGATCGTGCGGGTCGCCGCCAATATGCTCGAGGCCCCAGGCAAACGGCTGCACGCGCCGATTGTCGTCGGTGGCCCAGCGGCGGTGTTCGTAGCGGCGAATGCGGCGTTCAAACCAGTGCATGATAAGGGCTGGTAGTAGTTTACCTGCTTAGCGGGTGGCCGCAAACAGGTGCTGGCGCGCACCGCGGTGGATAAGCCCCTCGTATGCTGGGCTCGATGCAAAACGTAGGCCCCTCCCGAAAGAGCGGCGCCCCTGCCATGTTACCGAGGTCTGCCATCCGCACTACTACATTGCTCGGCCACGGGACACGCGCTATGCTCGCATGCTTCGCGGAGGAATGTGTGTTCACTAGAAGAATCGGCAGCTTCGTGAGCTTTGTGGCCCCTGTGACTCTAGTGGCGGCAGTGACGGCAGCCGTCTTGCTGACGCTAGCCGCAATGAAAATAGCCTCGCCACTCGTAGTATTTGCGCAAACGACGGCCGCATCCGGCACCGGATCTGGCGCCGGTGCCGCAACAGTAGCCTCCGTTGCGCCGCAATACGATCCCGGGCTTTATGCGGAGATGCACTGGCGCTGCATCGGGCCGTTCCGCGGTGGGCGCACCGTGGCGATTACCGGGGTGAACCAACAGCCGGGCGTGTTTTACATGGCGCAAGTGAACGGCGGCGTGTGGAAGACGGATGATTTTGGCAACACCTGGAAGCCCATCTTCGACGATCAGCCTTCCGGTTCCGTCGGCGCCATTGCCGTGGCGCCCTCCGATCCCAACATCGTTTACGTTGGCAGTGGAGAAGGGTTGCAGCGGCCGGATTTGGCGGTCGGCGATGGGATGTACAAATCCGTCGATGCGGGAAAGACCTGGACGCACCTTGGCTTGCGCGATGCGCAGCAAATCACGAGCATTATTGTAGACCCCGACAATCCGAAGCGAATATTTGTAGCCGTCGAGGGGCATCCTTATGGGCCCAACACGGAGCGCGGCGTATTTCGCTCGACGGATGGCGGCGCGACATTTCAAAAAGTTTTGTATAAGGATGAAAACACCGGGGCCGCGGACTTGGCTTTTGACCCGGCCAATCAAAGCATTATTTACGCCGTGCTGTGGGCCGCGCGCGTGGCGCCGTGGGAAGTGCGGGACGGTAGTTCGTTTATCACTGCCGGCAGCGGCCTCTACAAATCGGAAGACGGCGGCGACACTTGGCATCCGTTGACGAATGGGTTGCCGGATTATGCGAACGACAAGCTGGGCCGCATGGGCATCGCCGTTTCGCACAGCGAGCGGAATCGGCTGTACGCCACCATTGAAGCGGCAGGCGACAAGGCCGGCGTGTATCGCTCCGACGATTTTGGGGCCACGTGGCGGCAAGTGAATAACGATCATCGCATCGGTGGACGTGGGCCCGGGGCCATGGGCATCGCGGTCGCGCCGGATAATCCGGACACGATTTACGTGGCCAATACCACGACGTGGAAATCCACCGACGGCGGGAAAACTTTTGTCGGCTGGAAGGGCGCGCCCGGGGGCGACGACTACCAGCGGCTATGGATCAGCACGGACATCCCGAAAATCATCGCGCTGTCCGCGGATCAGGGCGCGGCAATTACCGTGAACGGTGGGGCAACGTGGTCGAGCTGGTATAACCAGCCGACCGCGCAGTTTTATCACGTGACCACCGACAATCGTTTTCCGTACTGGGTGTACGGCGCGCAGCAGGAGAGCGGCTCCGCGGGTACGGCGAGCCGCAGCGATTATGGGGAAATTACGTTTCGCGACTGGATTCCCGTGGGCGTCGAGGAATACGGCTACATCGCCGTCGATCCGCTGGACGACAATTTGCTTTACGGCGCGCGCGTAACGCGCACCAATTTCGCGCTCGGCGAGGTGGCCGCCATCGCGCCGGAAGTTTTGCGCCGCGGCGAATATCGCTACGACCGCAGCTTACCGGTGGTTTTCTCGCCGGTCGACAAGCATGCGCTGTATTTTTCCGCGAACGTGCTTTTCAAATCGCTGGATGGCGGGCGGAGTTGGCAGACCATCAGCCCGGACCTGACGCGTCCGAGTTACGACATTCCGGCGAATCTCGGCGTCTTTGCCGCCAGCGATCCGCAGAAAGGCAAGCATCGCGGGGTGATCTATGCGGTCGCACCGAGCTATCAGGAAGTGGATACCATCTGGGCGGGGACGGACGATGGATTAATTCACATCACGCGCGACGGCGGAAAATCGTGGAAAGATATTACGCCGCCACAATTGCATCCGTGGAGCAAGGTTTCGGTGATCGAAGCGTCGCGCACCGAAGCGGGTACGGCGTATGCGGCGATCAACGCGTTTCGCCTGGATGATTTGCACCCGCATATTTTGCGCACGCGCGACTACGGGAAAACGTGGATGGACATCAACACTGGCTTGGCGGATAACGCGCCTGTGGACGTGGTCCGCGAGGATCCCGTACGCAAGGGCCTGCTGTACGCCGGCACGGAGACCTCGGTGTACGTTTCGTTTGACGATGGCGACCACTGGCAATCGTTGCAGCTAAATTTGCCGCATACGTCGATGCGCGATTTGACGATTCACGGCGACGACTTGATAGTCGGCACGCACGGGCGTTCGTTCTGGATTCTGGACGACGTGACGCCACTGCGGCAGATCGCCGCGGCCAGCGAGGCGGCTGCCGCACACCAGGATTTTCTCTTCGCGCCGCAGACCGCGTATCGCGTGCGCTGGAACCGCAACACCGATACGCCGTTGCCGCCGGAAACGCCCGCGGGAGAAAATCCGCCGGATGGCGCGATGATCGATTATTACATTCCCCCGGCCCCGAGCGCGGCGTCCAACCTAACCACGGCGCCGCTGGTGCTGGAAATATACGACGCGCAGAATCATCTGGTGCGCCGCTATTCGAGCGACGACAAGCCCGAATCGATGGACAAAATCGCGGCGTCGAATCCAATTCCGATGTATTGGGTGCGGCCGGAGAAAATTCTTTCCCGGGCGCCGGGCATGCACCGCTTTGTGTGGGACATGCATTACACCAAACCGCACGCGCTGAGCCACGGCTTTCCTATTTCCGCGATTTATCACAACACACCGGAATTGCCGCTGGGCGCGTTTGCGCTGCCGGGCACCTACACCGTCCGGCTGCAGCGCGGTGTGGGACACGCCGACGTATCCGGCGACGATGGCCGCACGCGAACGCTCACGGTGAAAATGGATCCGCGCATCAAGTCGCCGGCGGCGGAATTGCAGGAACAGTTCGCCATGGAATCGGCAAGCGTGATCGGCATGAACGATACGTTTGCGGCGCTGACGGAGCTGGCGTCCACGCGTGCGCAGATCAAGGAGCGGCTGGCGGCGCTGGGAAAGAATGCGACGACACCGGCGCTTACCGCACCGCTCACCGCGCTGGATCAGCGGCTCGCGCAGTTTGAGGGCAGTGCGCAAGGCAATTTCTTCGGCTTGCCGCCCAGCGGCAAGCAGCCGGAAAATTTCACCAGCGCGCACCAGCACTTCGGAGGAATGCTCGGCGTGGCGGACAGTCACGACGGCGCGCCCACGACGACGGCCATCGCCACGTTTAAGCAGCTCGAAGACGATACGCAGCAACTTTTCGCCGCATGGAAAACCGTGCAGGAGCAGGACATCGCGAAGATCAACGCCGACCTAACGAAGGCCGGACAAGCACGCATCGATCCCGCCAAGCCGCCCGCCGACACGCCTGAGGCGGACGATGATGGCGACGACGAGCCGTAAAATATTTTCGTGAGCAACCGCTATGTCGCAAATCGTGGCGACGGGGGCCAAATGAAACTTCCAGCCAGTTTGGTCGCCGCTGCGGTTCTGGCGGTTTTGTGTTCGCTGGCGCTGCACAGTCAGGACGCGCCGCCGCCGAACCCGCCACAGGGAACGGCAGCTGCGGCAACCACCCAGAAGGCCGCGTCCGACCCCTCAGCTAACAAACTCATGCTCACGCTCCCACCGCCGCTCTCGCCAGCGCTGGCGCACGCACGCGATGCGTACCGCAGTGGGCAATTTGACGCCGCCGCCACGGAATACAACGCCATCATCTCCGCCGGCGGCCCGGACATGGCCGGGGCGTACGCGGGACTGGCGCGCGCGGATCTGAAACTGAAAAAACCGGCGGATGCTTTCACCGCCGCGCAAAAGGCCGTGAGCCTCGACGAGCATTTGGCGACTGCGCACACCGCGCTGGGCGAGGTTTACTATCGCTTGGGAAGAATGGGAGAAGCGGAGCACGAGCTGCAAACGCCGCTGAAGGAGAAAATCGCGGATCCGCGCGGGTTTTACGGGCTGTATCGAATTTCGCTGGCTACTTCCAACTACAAAAACGCCAAGACCGCGCTGGACGTGGCGCATCAACTGGACCCGGACGATCCGGAGATTCGCCGCTCGTGGCTCGGCACGCTAAGCCTGAAGGAGCGCATGAAAGCGCTGCAGCAATATCTCTCGGGACAAAACAACGACGATACGGAAGCCCGCGAGCATCTGGCACAAATGCTGGTGGTGTTGCAGGACCAAGCCAACCGCCCGATTCACGGCTGCCGCTTGGTGAATCACGTGACCGCCACGCAGACGAACCTCGAGAGCCTGCTGATCAGCGCCACGCGCCCGCGCGGCTACGGATTAAAGGTGAAGTTCAACGACACCACGGCGCGCTTGCTACTGGACACCGGAGCCGGAGGCATTGTGCTCAACAGCAAAATCGCCGAAAAAGCAGGGGTCGAACGAGTGGTCGAGCAAAAAGTGGGCGGCATCGGCGACAAAGGCGCGGCGGCAGGATATATCGGCTACGCCAAAGCGCTACAAATCGGCGAGCTGCAATTCGAAAATTGCTACGTTGACGTGGTGGACAACAAACGCTCGCTGGACGCGGACGGCCTGATCGGCGCGGACGTCTTCGCGCATTTCCTGGTGGATATAGATTTTCCCAACCAGAAGTTCAAGCTCTCCGAGCTGCCGAAGTTGCCGGACGAAGCCGCGGAAGCCGCCACGCTCGATACCAGCAATACCGAGACGTATCATCCGCATGATCGCTACATTGCGCCGGAGATGCAGTCCTACACGCGGGTCTACCGCATCGGACACATGCTGCTGATTCCCGTCAGCGTCAATGAGCATCCGACCAAGCTGTTTCTGATTGACACCGGAGCATTCGACAACACCATCACTCCGGCAGCGGCCCGCGAAAGCACGAAAATTTATGCCGACGACCGCATGCATGTGAAAGGGATCAGCGGCGAAGTAAAAAACGTATTCATGGCCGAAGATGTGAGCTTGGCTTTTGCGCACTACAAACAGAAGAAAACCATCGTGGCCTTCGACCTAACGAACGTCAGCGACAGCGCGGGCACCGAGGTGTCCGGCACGCTCGGCTTCGGCATGTTGTTTTTGCTGGACATCAAGATCGACTACCGCGATGGCCTGGTGGATTTTTCCTACGACGAGCACCGCTTTCACTGAGCCCGCCGGGAATCGCTCGCCTACTGCAATGTTTTCTTGAGGAAGGCCGTCATGCGCGTCCAGGCGTCGGCGGTGGCGGCCGGGCGATAGCCCTCTTGGTTGTTGGGGTTCTCGAAGGCGTGGCCGGCGCCATCGTAAATCTTGATGTCCGTGGATTTGCCCGCGGATTTCATGGCCGCGTCAAACGCGTTGACGGAAGCTGGCGTGATACCGCGATCGTCGGCGCCAAAATTGCCCATCACCCTGGCGTGGATTTTCGCGATGTTCGCAGGATCAGTGGGTAGCGGGCCGTAGTTGACGATGCACGCTGCCAGCTTCGGCTGGTCGACGGCCAGCTTGATGGAGTAGCCGCCGCCCATGCACCAGCCTACGTCGGCAATTTTGCTGGCGTCGACGTCCGGCCGGCTCGCCAGGTACGCGAAAGCGGCTTCCAGGTCGCGCAGGCCGCGGTCGTCGGGCACGCCGCGCATCAGCTCATGCGCTTCATCCGGTGTGGTCGCCACTTTGCCGCGGTATAAATCCACGGCCAGCACCACGTACCCCTGCGCGGCAAACTTTTGCGCCTCATCTTTCACCCAATCGTTCAGTCCCCACCATTCGTGAATCGCGATCAGCGCGGGATGTTTTCCGCCGCCCGCAGGCAGCGCCAGGTATCCGGAAACGGTTTCGCTGCCGCTGGAATAGGAAACCATTTGCGTCTTCTGGGGCGGGTTTGCCGCGCGCAGAAAAACTCCGGTGGCCAGCAGCATCAGCGCCGCGGCACTCGCAACAGCAACAGAGATTTTTCTCATGGTCTTCGGCTCCTCCAGGAGGGCTTCTGAAGTTTTTGGCGGGCGCGGAGTTTACGAGTCTTCGTTGCGAGTCATTGGTTGCAAATCTGCGCCGCGAAGCGCCGCAACGGAAATATGCGGCGCCGCTTGGTGGATTTACATGGACTTGGAACTCTTCTCCAGCGCGTCCAGGTCCGCGAGCACTTCGGCGCTGTGCTGGTCGGGCTTCACGTCCATGTACGATTTGCGCACGATGCCGCTCGGATCGATCAGGAAGGTATGCCGGGCGGAGAGTTTCATCACCGCGATGTTCATCACGGAATCGTAAGTTTCAGAAACTTTATGGTCCGTGTCCGCCAGCAATTTGAAGCTCAAACCTTCCTTGGTGCAGAACTTCTGGTGCGAGTCGGCATCCTGCACGCTGACCCCGACGATCACGGCGTTGAGCTTTTCATACTGCGCCAGGTCGCGCTGGAAATTGTGCGCCTCCACGGTGCAGCCGCTGGTGAAATCCTTGGGATAGAAATACAGCACCACCCATTTTCCCTTAAAATCGTGCAGGCTGACCGGCTTGCCTTCCTGAGAGCTGAGCGTGAAATCCGGGGCGGCCGTGCCGACCTCGGGAGCCTTGTTGTCAGCGCGCGCGCCGCGCAAGAAGAAGCCGATGGCGATTACGGCGATGGCCGCGATAGCGATTCCGGTAATTTTCATAATCGAAGAACCTCGCAAAATATCCTACGCCAGAAGGCACGGTAAGCCAACCCTGTGCTTGGACGATGCAGTAGCCACAAAATCTTGTCACACTCGGAGCGTTCCGGCATGTAAAGTTTTCACCGCGCCCGATAGTTCGTCTGACTAACAATTTTTTACAAACAGCGGTTCATAGCGTGAACTCAGAGCGCGGCGCATAGTACACTACCTTCTCAACGATGAATTCCGTGTGCGTGTTTTGTGGGTCGAGTACCGGGGCGAATGCGGTGTATCGCGAAGCCGCCCGCGCCACCGGTGAGGCGCTCGTGCGTGCGGGCATCCGCCTGGTCTACGGAGGCGGAAAAGTCGGACTGATGGGCGTGCTCGCCGATGCCGTGCTCGCAGCCGGCGGGCAGACCACCGGGGTCATGCCTCGCGCCCTCGTGGAGCGCGAGACCGCGCACAAAGGCATAGCCGATCTGCGCATCGTCGAGAGCATGCACGCGCGCAAGGAGCTGCTGGCCAGCCTCGGCGATGCGTTCATCGCTTTGCCTGGCGGACCCGGCACCCTCGAGGAATTATTTGAACAGTGGACGTGGTCGCAATTGGGCATTCACGCCAAGCCCTGCGGTTTGCTCAACGTGAACGGATATTTCGATCCGCTCGTCGCCATGATTGGCCGCATGGTGAGCGAAGAGTTTCTGGCGCCGCCACTGGCCGCCATCCTGGCGATTGAAACGCAACCGGAAAAATTGCTGGAGCGCTTCCGCGCGTATCGCCCGCCGCCGCGCAAATGGTCAAGTCCGAGCGACGCAACGTTACAACTGTGATGCGGGCAAGCGCGATGCGCCAACCGTGGTGACGTGGGCACGCAGCTAGCGATTCCACTTAGCGTTTTTGGCTGAACCAGCCAAATCCGATGCGCAATTGGATCGTGTTGATGCCCGGATTGGGCTTGGTCATCCCCGCATTGGAAATATGCTGAAAGCGAAACTCCGCGCTGATGTTGTGCTTGCTTTGCAGAAAGTGCATGCCCAGCGCCCCGCCGGTGGTGAAATTAATCTGCGAAGTTTTGGGTGGCGTAGCCATGTCGGTGAAGAGCGTGCCGCCGCCAATTTCAAAATACGGCGCCACTTTTTTCGGCGTCGAGAGAATCCACTTAAACGCAAACGGATCGACGCCGCCACCGCACGCCGTGCCGTTGGCCTGCGTAACGCAGAACAGGGGGAGGACATCGAGCGCGTACTCCAGGCGGCCTTTCAGAAATCCCGGCCCGTGCGGCGCGGTAAGAATCAGCCCGAAGCGCGCCCCAATGTTGAACACGCCATCGTCCATCTGACTGCCGTTGATGCCGTGTCCCCCGCTGGTGAAGACCTGATATTCGGCTTCGCCCTCCATGGGCCCGGCCTGCGCGCGGGAGATCGGCGCCGAGAAAAATGCACCGCAAAGCATGGCCAGGATGAGGGCCAGATATGTCCGCACGGGCGAGTATTTCTGCGTAGGAATGCTCAAACTGGAATCTCCATCTCTCGTAGCGCACCCTCGCGCGGAATTTTGGTCCAGCAAAGATACCAGTTTTTGTTCTCGTAGCACATCCGCGTACGCCACAAACCTTCGCCCTGGCCGTCCATGCAATCCGCGCACGCGAGCCTTCCCTCGGCCTTCGCTCCGGTTTCAAACTCGATGCTATACTTTTCTTCGCGAATTTTCGGCCCATGCGAAAAATCAGACCAACCCCGAAACGCAGCTCCGCCTCGAAGCCCAGCCGCGCTCCCAAACCCTCCCCTCCCCCCGCCTCCTTTACCGAAGAGCAATGGGTTAACGAACGCCGCGCCTCCGAGTTACTCACCGAGAATCTCCATCGCCGTCTCGAAACGCAAGCCCGCATGTTTGACGCGGTGCTCTCCTCCATTGCCGACTTTGCGTACACCTTTGACCATCAAGGTCGCTTTACCTACGTGAACAAGGCGCTGCTCGATCTGTGGGGCCTGCCATTAGAGGACGCCGTCGGCAAAAACTTCTGGGATCTTAAGTATCCCCCGGAACTCGCGGACCGCTTGCAGCGCCAGATTCAGCAGGTTTTCGACACCAAAGCGGGTCTGCGCGATGAGACGCCCTACACTTCACCCACCGGCGTCGAGGGTTACTACGAATATATTTTCGCTCCGGTTTTCGATAATCAAGGCAACGTCGAGTCCGTGGCCGGCTCCACCCGCGATATTTCCGCTCGCAAACGCGTCGAAGAGGATCTGCGCCGCAGCCGCGAGGAACTGAAACGCGTCGCCGACACTTTGGAAAGCCAGGTCCTGCAGCGCACCATCGACCTCGAAGAGCGCAACGCCTCCGTGCTCGTGCACAGCGACCAGCTTCGCGAATTGTCCGTGCGCCTGATGGAAAGCCAGGACGATGCGGGGCGCCGCATCGCCCGCGAGTTGCACGATAGCGCCGGTCAGCTCGTCGCCGCGCTGTGCATGAATTTGGGCAGAATGTTGCGCGAACTGCGAACCTCCGCTCCGGCCATCGTGCCCCTGGCCGAGGAGACGCAAGCTCTTGGCAAGGAAATCGAGAACGAGATTCGCACCACCTCTTATCTGCTCCATCCTCCGATGCTCGATGAAATGGGACTGGGCGTCGCCTTGCGCTGGTACGTCGAAGGTTTGCAGCAGCGCTCCGGTCTGGACGTGCGCCTCGACATCCCCGAAGATTTTGCGCGCTCCTCACGCGTCGTGGAGCTCACCATTTTCCGCATTATCCAGGAGTGCCTTACCAACATTCACCGCCATTCCGGCAGCAAAACCGCCGAAATTCGCGTTGCCCATGAAGGCCCTGACATCGTGTTACAGGTGCGCGATTCCGGGAAAGGAATATCCGCGGAAGAGCTCCTCCATCTACACACCAGCGCCGCGGGCGTTGGTTTGCGTGGCATGCGCGAGCGCGTCCGCCAGTTCGGCGGCGATTTGCGGGTGGAATCCCAGCCGGGAGCCGGCACCACCGTTCTGGCCACCCTGCGCAAGCTATACGCGGGCTAATTACGCGGGGCCGCCCCGCATCGCACCGCACGAACTTGTCGCGTTCCGTGGTTGTTGGTGGGGCCCCGGCTTTTTCCAAGTCGGTCGTACACAGCTCGCGCTAAATTCACTTCCCCCACTCCGGATAAACCCGCATCGCCTCCAAAAAATTGTGCACCACGTCCGTATGCGCATCTTCCTGCCAACCGCCCAGCGCCGCGCTCTTGAACAAATCCCGCGGTCGACCGCCATCATCGATCGCATACTCCGCGAAATTCAGCGCCTGCCGCGCCTCCCAGGCCAGCGCGTCGTTCCCGCTGGCCTTGGCGTACAGTGCCAGCACCGCCCCATACGTCGAGTTAATCCCGCCCCACGCGTCATGATCTTCATCCTGCTCGTGACACACCGTTACGCCAAATTCCTGGTGCGTAAAATTCTTGCGCACAAACTCCACCAACGTCCCCGCATCCGCCAGCCAGTTCGCATCCAGCGCCGCGCGCTGCTCCAGCAGATACCGCGCCAGATGCAGCGGCGCCCATGCCGTGCGATTCCCTGGATTGTCGTGGTCCTCAAAAAACTGCGCAAAAAGTTCTCCACCGCCGCGCGCGCTCGGAATCTGCCACGTCAAAATCCACTGCCGCAACTTAGCCCGCGGCCCCGCAAACTCCTTGTAGCCATGCGCGATCAGCGCATCATAGAGCCGCAACACAAAAACCGTATCCCCGGAGACGTCTCCGCGTCCCTCACCCGTCCGGTAGTCCACGCGAAAGGGCCACGGAGATTGCGCACGGTCGCCCCCGCGCTGATGGGCAGCCAACAATCGCGCATTCTGCAGCGCCTGTTGTAAATAAATTTCCTCCGTGTTTTGTCTTTTGTTTTGCAAGCCGCGCTGATCTGCAGGCGTCGCCGCGTGCAACGCGTCATATAGCCGCACCAGCGCATACCCCGCAATCCCGCCCTTATCCGGCTCCATCTCATCCGGCCGGTCGCTCTGCGTCCCGCTATCCGCGCGCTGCGGAAAGTCCCCCCGCCGTCCCGTTGACCGCGTAAACCCGCCCCACTCCCCACCCTCCGGCGTCAAATCCTCGCGCACCAGGTAATCACCCATGGCCCGCGCTATCGCCAACGCCTTCGCGTCCCGCTTTCCGCCCCACTCGTAATATTCCAGCCACGAAAGTATCCCCATTCCATCCTGCGTAGCCGGAATCGTGTCTCCACGCTCCGTCGGCTTCCACTCCCCATCCAAAAAGGTAGTCGTCACAAACACCGGATACCCGTGTTCCAGCGGCGCCCCCTCATAAAATTTCATCTCCTTCGCAATCGCCGCCTCCCAAGGCGCCCACGCCAGCAATCTCCCCCGCGCATCAAACCGCGCCTCATGCCCCGCAATCACCACTTTCTTCCCTTCGGCCTTAACCTCTTGTCCCAAAGCGACGGGCGGCAGAAGTCCGAATATGGCCAGCACAAACGCAGTCGTCGCTCTCAGCAATTTCATCCGTCCATACCCCCAATATAATCGACCCATTGCCTAGGCCAAGCCGGGACCTACGCGTGTTGAGGTGCCTCGCCAGACCACCTTTCCATGCTTAGCCGCTTCTCATCCAAAACTGCACTAGTTGGAGAAGAGATGCTCCCCAACAAACTCTGCTTCCCCGTCCTGCTGGTTTCCCTTTGTTTCTCATCGCAATCAGGCACCTCCTCGCAGAATACTCAAAGCAAAGAAGAAGGTACGCCGCAGCAGCCGCCCGAATCCCCTGCGAAGATCCGCGTTCAGTCTAACCTGGTCCTGCTATCCGTCACTGTTCGCGATGCCAGCGGCAATCTGGTCTCCGGCCTTAAACAAGCGGACTTTCACGTGTTCGACGACGAAGTAGAACAAAAAATCACCGCCTTTACCGATGAGGGGCTTCCGATTTCCCTGGTCATTTTGGTAGATAGCGACACCAAATGGAAAGATGGCACTCCGATGGCCAAGAGCTTGGGAGCGATAGCGGGCGCCTTAAGCGTCGCCGATGAAGCTATCGTCTGCCGCTACGACATGCTCTTTTATGCAGGGGAGAAATTCACGAATGTCTCCGATGACCTCCTCGATGAATTAAAGGTCACCCGAGCGGCGGTCGCTCCGCCTCCACCCTACGTTCCCGAACCCGTGATTAGCGAACCTAAGTCTACGACCGGCCCGCCGCCCGACTCCGCGCCAGTGTATCTTGGCACTCGAACAAGCAAGGCTATGGACGATGCGTTGTTTTCCGCAGCACAACTCTTGCAGGGCCGCGCGGGTGACCATCGCAGGATCATCCTAATCCTCTCCGATGGCCGCAACGAACCGAAGCTAAATCATCACACCCACGACGCAGTCTCGGAGCTGCTGCTCCGGGACAACATATCGCTCTATAGCCTGGCCATTGGCGGGGATGGGCCAAAACACCGATTTTCCCTGCTGGCCGACTACTCAACGGCGACAGGTGGAGATATTGTGTACGCGAGCAAGGCCGAAACCATGGAGAATCTGTACTCGACCATCGCGGAACAGGCTCGTTATGCCTACACCATCGTCTATGCACCGACAAATGATCGGAAAGACTCGGATTTCCACGCGGTCAGAGTAACCACAACGTCGGGGCTTACCGCCAGCACACGCAGAGGCTATTACTCGAATGGTTCCCAAGCCGCCGAACATTAGAACCACGACCAAACCTCAACTCGCGCCGTTCGCATGGATTTTCGCTATCGCCGTTCGAATGAATATCATCTAGTACTGGGTCTTG
>Ga0181531_10000959_pt1 | contig 18756 bp, 22 predicted proteins | sample PEATcosm2014_Bin_38_FD_119743 | JGI IMG/M metagenome (GOLD analysis project Ga0181531, IMG submission 119743) | Peatland microbial communities from MTU Mesocosm Facility, Houghton, MI, USA - PEATcosm2014_Bin11_10_metaG | ecosystem: Environmental > Terrestrial > Soil > Wetlands > Peat | place... | reverse complement strand
GCTGCTTTTCCGTTAAACGACAACGACTTACGTGCATTTTGCCATCCTAGATCCTTACCGGATCTGGGACAGCCCCAAAACTTTTATTCATTTTAGTTCGAATACAACTACTGCGTAGAGCCCTGGCGTTTGCGAGCTTAGCTACGCGAGCTCTTGCTGTAATATTCTCGCCAGGGTTGTATGGCGGGCATGAGCCTTGCAACCATTCACAGCTTCGCGTTCTCCGGCATCGAGGCGGTCCCGGTCGAGGTGCAGGTGCAGATCGCCAGTGGCTTGCCCGCGTTCCTGGTGGTGGGGCTGCCGGACAAGGCGGTTGGCGAGGCGCGCGAGCGGGTGCGCGCGGCGTTGACCGCCATGGGGCTCGCGTTGCCGCCGCGGCGCGTGCTGATCAATTTGGCGCCGGCCGATTTGCTCAAGGAGGGCTCGCATTTCGATTTGCCGATGGCGCTCGCGGTGCTGGCTGCCATGGATGTACTGCCGCGCGAGGAGCTGGGCCAATACGCGGCGCTCGGCGAGTTGTCGCTCGATGGCAGCCTGAACCCGGTTTCCGGCGTGCTGCCGGCTGCCATCGCCGCCGGCGCGGCCGAGCTCGGCCTGATCTGCCCCGGGCCGCAGGGCGGCGAGGCGGCGTGGGCCGGGACGGTGGAGGTGCTGGCGCCGGCCGATCTGCTGTCGCTGATCAATCATTTCCGCGGCAGCCAGGTGCTGACGCCGCCGGAAACCAGCGGGCTGGCGCCGGCGCAGGCGGGACCGGATTTGGCCGACGTCAAGGGTATGGAGAGCGCGCGCCGTGCGCTGGAGATAGCGGCGGCGGGCGGGCACAATTTGCTGCTGGTTGGGCCGCCGGGCGCGGGCAAGTCGATGCTGGCCGCGCGGCTGCCGGGGCTGCTGCCGGATTTGACGCCGGCCGAGGCGCTCGAGGTCAGCATGATCCACTCGGTGGCGGGGATGTTGGAGGGCGGGCGTCTGCTGAAACGGCCGCCGTTTCGCGAGCCGCACCACGGGGCTAGTCAGGCGGCGCTGGCGGGGGGCGGCAGCCGCGCGCGGCCCGGCGAGGTCAGTTTGGCGCATCGCGGCGTGCTGTTTCTCGATGAATTGCCGGAATTTCCGCGGCCGGTGCTGGAGGTGCTGCGGCAGCCGTTGGAGTCGGGGCAGACGACGGTGAGCCGCGCTGCGGCGCATATAACGTATCCGGCACGGTTCCAGTTGATTGCGGCGATGAACCCTTGCCGCTGCGGGCATCTTGGCGATGCGGCGCGGGAGTGTGGGCGGGCGCCGCGTTGCGGCGAGGATTATTTGGGGAAACTCAGCGGGCCGTTGCTCGATCGCATGGATTTGACGGTGCAGGTGCAGCCGGTGTCCGCGGTGGAGCTTTCGCGGGCGCCACCTGGGGAATCCACGGTTATTGTTGCCGCCCGGGTCGCGGTGGCGCGCGCCGCGCAGCGCGCGCGTGCCGGGGCCGACATGGCCGCGACCAACGCCGAGGTGGACAGCGCGCGCGTGACCCTGACCGAGGACGGGCGGAAGCTTGCCGAGCAGGCGGCGACGCGGCTTGGGCTGTCGCCGCGGGGGTTTACGCGGGTTGTGCGGGTGGCACGCACGATTGCCGACCTGGCGGGTGCACCTACGGTGCGGCGGCAGGATGTGGCCGAGGCGCTGGCGTTCCGGCACCGGATCCCCGGGCGGCAGTTCGCGTGACCTGTAGGATCAGGCAGTTTCTACCCAGTTTTCCGCCACCAGACCCGGCACGCGAGCGAACTCGCGCATATTGTTGGTAATCAGCACAAGGTTTGACGCCAGCGCGTGCGCGGCGATCCACAAATCGTTGTTGCCGATCATCCTCCCTTGGCGCTCCAACGCCGCGCGAATTTCTCCGTATGCAGCACCTGCCTCCTCGGGAAGCGGAAGGGCAGGGACCAACGCAACGAATTCCTCGATCACGCGAAGCGCCCTCGCCGGCGTCGCGCTCTTGTAGGCCCCGTAAAGCAATTCACCGTAAATGATGGCGGAGATCGCCGCTTCGCCGGGTGCTAGCGTTCCGAATTTCTCTGCGACCGCCGACGGTCGGCGTTTGCGCACATAAATACAGATATTGGTATCCAGCAGATACCGAGGCTTCATCAAAGGCCCTCGCGCACTTGCGGCGGCGGATCGTCGATCTCATCCGGAAAATCGTCAGGCAGCTGCGCGAGAATATCGAGTGCGCGTAGCAAGCCACGCTGCGGCTCGCGCAACACGATCTCGTCGCCGCGCCGGAAAATTTCCACCTCGCGCGCCGCCAGCCGAAACTCCTTCGGCAGCCGCACGGCCTGGCTGTTCCCCGACTGAAAGACCTTGGCCATCGCCATCACGGCGCACTCCTACCGAAAGTATATCCACTTAGGTATATACATAACCGCGGGCACACGTTCAAGGTGGTTTTACGCGCCGGCCGTCATCGTGGTTCGATAACGACACGAATGTCGGTGCCGTCCTTGCGGGTCACCACGGCAAGATTCTCGACAATATCGGAGAAGGTTTGCAGCACGGCGGGATCGGTGGCGGACAGTTGCGCGGCGTGCGAGACGACAATCCGGTACGTCTTCCTCTTTTTCCACTCGCGGTCCGCAAGGCACTCCTCAAACGCGTCCCAATTGCCCCCGAAATAAGCCGGCAAGCCGAGGGCACGCGCCGCCAACGCCAGAAAGCCGGCCTTGTCTTTCACGCTGGCCGCATCCATCGACAGTTCTTCTGGTGGGGCATCGCGCCGCGACGGTTCCTGCCGGCGTCGCTTTGGCGCTGGGGACGATCGCAGGGACTCCATCGTCATTGACCGCTCTCCCGTTCAGCGCAGGCGCGCAAAACGACCATAATGGTCTGCCGAATAGTACAGCTCGCCGCCTGCTCCCGTGACAATACGCCGACCGCCGCGGCCGGTCACGCCCGGAGTTGGCACCGTGTATTCCCGGTAGTAGCCGGCGCCCTGGGCTGGCAAACGCATTTCACGATTTCGAAACTCGGCGCCATCGCGCGCGTGCGGAAAAGGGCCGCCAGCTTCGATCACCGCCGCAACAGCCTGGACGGCTTGCAGTTCGAGCGGATCGAGCTCCGTGGGGACCGTGATCACCTGCGCCTACCGGCAGAACCTGCCACCCGACCATATGACGCCGCGAGAGCCGAAGCGGGCCAAACAAACCCGGTCTACCCTGGCTGCTTACCGACTGGAAAACCGCCCGGCACCGCGATCAAACCGCCAACCTTGCCTCAACCTCGTCCGGAGCCATGCGCACCAACGCCTCGTAATCGGACACCAGTGCCTCGGTGATCTTTCCGGGTGTGAAATGGCGCTCACCGATCTGCCGCACGGGCGTTACCTCCGCCGCGGTGCCGGCGAGGAAAACCTCCTGCGCGCGGTCTAGCTCTTCGGGCATGATCGCGCGCTCGATCACCGGGATCTGCCGCCGACGCGCCAGGCCCATCACCGTGCGGCGCGTGATGCCGTCCAAGAAACAATCGGGCGTCGGCGTGTGCAGCGCGCCGTCGATCGCGAGGAACACATTGGCGCCAGTGGCTTCCGACAGCCGGCCGCGCCAGTCCAGCATCATCGCGTCGGCGAAACCCGCGGCCTCGGCTTTGTGTTTGGAGAGCGTGCCGATCATGTAGTTGCCGGTCGCCTTGCTCGCGGTCGGCGATGTCGCCGGGTCAGGCCGGCGCCATTCCGCCCAGTCCAGCGCGATGCCGGCCATGCGGTTCTCGAAATAGGCGGGCCACACCCAGGTCGCGATCGCCAGGTGGATTTTGGTGTGCTGCCCTGACACCGACAGCATTTCCGAGCCGCGCCAGGCGATCGGGCGCAAATAGCCGTCGGCCAAATTGTTGGCGGCGAGCACCTCGATGCAGGCGGCGTCGATCTCGTCGGCCGTGTAGGGGATCTCGAAGCCGAGCAACCGGCCGGAGTTAATCAGGCGATCGGTGTGCATGCGTAGCCGGAAGATGTTGCCGCTGTAGGCGCGCTCGCCCTCGAACACGCCGCTCGCGTAGTGCAGTCCATGGGTCAGCACGTGCAGCGTGGCCTCGCGCCAGGGCACCAGGGCGCCGTCATACCAGATGAAGCCGTCGCGGTCGTCGAAGGGCACCAGAGCCATGGGAGAGCCTTGCGAAAGAAAATTACGCGCTTGAGGTAACCGCAAACCGGGCCAAATGATAAGGCAGAGACCTTGTCCTATCGCGCGGGGGAGCCATGCCAGAGGCGGCGGTGCCGGGAGCCAGCCTGCTGTTCCTGCGGGAAGAGCACATCAGGCAGGCGCAGGACATGTTCTTCCTGGCCTGGCGCGACCTTGCCACCTGCGTGGACCCAGTGTTGGCGGCGCACGGGCTGGGCCGTGCGCACCACCGCGCCCTGCATTTCATCGGCCGCCACCCCGGCCTGTCCGTGACCGACCTTCTGGCGATGCTGTGCGTGACGAAGCAGAGCCTTTCGCGCGTAATGGCCCCGCTGGTGGCGCAGGGTTTCGTGGTGCAGGTGGCCGGCCGCGGCGATCGCCGGCAGCGCCTGCTGCACCTGTCCGACGCGGGCGCCGCGCTGGAGCGCGAGCTGTTCGAACGCCAGCGGGAGCGTCTGGTGGTGGCCTACCGCGATGCGGGCGGGCCGGCCGTGGAAGGGTTCCGCCGCGTGATGCGGGGCGTCATGGGGTCGGCCGCCCGCAAGACACTCGACGAGGCGCAGGTGCCGCGCGGGCCACGCGTGGTATAAGGAACGATGAACGAAACCGCCCACATCCTGGTGGTCGACGACGATGCGAGGCTGCGCGGTCTGCTCAGCCGCTACCTCACCGAGAACGGTTTTCGCGTGACCGCCGCTTCGCATGCCGCCGAGGCGCGCGACAAAATGCGTTTCCTGCAACCTGATGCGCTGGTGCTGGACGTGATGATGCCGGGCGAAAGCGGCCTGGACCTGACTGCCAGCCTGCGCGCCGAAAACACTGGAGTGCCGATCTTGCTGCTGACGGCGCGCGGGGCGCCGGAGGACCGCATCGCCGGCTTCGAGTCGGGGGCGGACGACTATCTCGGCAAGCCGTTCGAGCCGCGCGAACTGGTGCTGCGGCTGCGCGCCATGCTGCGCCGTACGCCGCAACCGGCCGAGGTGCCGGCCGGGCCGCTGCGGCTCGGCCCGCTGGAATTCGATCGCGGCCGCGGCGAGTTGCGCGGGCCTTCTGGGCCGTTGCACCTGACCGGGGGTGAGGCGGCGCTGCTGGCGGCACTCGCGGCGCGGCCGAACGAGGTGCTGTCGCGCGAGGATATCGCGGCGGCACTGGAAATGGACGATAGCGGTGAACGCGCGATCGACGTGCAGGTGACGCGGCTGCGGCGCAAGATCGAGGCGGATCCGCGGGAGCCTAGGTTTCTGCATACGGTGCGGGGGCGGGGTTATGTGCTGAAGCCGGGGATATGAGCAGCATAGGAAAAAGTAAGGCCAGGGGCTCTGCCCCTGGACCCCGCTGGGGCCGGGGGCCCCAGACCCCGATTCTTAAGGAATGGGGTCTGGGGCCTCCGGCCCCAGTGGGGGTCCAGGGGGCAAAGCCCCTTGGCCTTTCTTGACTCGTTTCGCCACCAGCTGGGAACGCCAAGCGCGCAAAATCCTGCCGCGCTCGCTGCTCGGGCGCTCGCTGCTGATCATCCTGGTGCCCCTCGTCCTGGTGCAGGCTGTTGCACTCATGCTGTTCTACGGCAGCCACCTGGACCTGATCAGCCGCCGCCTTTCCGGCGCCGTCGCCGGCGAGATCGCCTACACCATCAGGCTGCTCGACGGCGCGCACGATCCTGCCGAGCGCGACCGCGTATTGCGCAACGCCGAGCATGATTTCGACCTCGGCATGGAGATCGATCCGCAGGCGCATCTGTCACCGGCGAAAAACGTCAACATCCTGGGCCCGATGGACGACGATCTGGCGGTGGCGATGCACGAGCGGGTTGGGCTGCCGTTCACCATGGACTGGACCCACGACCCGCAATCCGTGCTGATCGACGTGCAATTGAAGCCCGGCGTGCTGCACGTGCAGACACCGCGCAAACGGCTCTATTCCAGCATGATCTATTTGTTCGTGGTGTGGGTGGCCGGCAGTTCGGTGCTGTTGTTCACGGTCGCCGCCTTGTTCATGCGCAACCAGGTGCGCGCGATCCGCCGGCTGGCCGCTGCCGCCGAGGATTTCGGGCTGGGCCGCGATACCGGCGCGATCCGGCCGGAGGGTGCCGTCGAGGTGCGCCGCGCCGCGACCGCGTTCAACCGTATGCAGGAGCGCATCCGCCGCTTTCTGACGCAGCGCACCGAAATGCTGGCCGGCGTCAGCCATGATTTGCGCACGCCGCTGACGCGCCTGCGGCTGGCGTTGGCGATGATGCCGGCGGCCGGCCCGCACGACGACGATTTGGCCGAAATGACCGCCGACGTCGAGGAAATGGAGCGCATGATCGCCGGCTACCTGGCTTTTGCCCGCGGCGAGCAGGCGGAGCAGGCCGAGCGGGTCAACCTGGCCGCGGTGCTGGAGGAGGTTGCCGCCGGCGCGCGGCGCGCCGGGGCCGAGGTGGAGCTGACGGTGCCGCCCGATATGACCGTGATGCTGCGGCCGGACGCGGTGCGGCGCGCCATCACCAACCTGGTCGACAATGCGCGGCGCCACGCCGGCCGGGTGGCGCTGTCGGCGGCGGCGATGCCGCGGTCCGTGCAGGTGACGGTGGACGACGACGGCCCGGGCATTCCGCCGGCGCGCCGCGAAAGCGTGTTCCGTCCGTTCGAGAGCGATGCGGCCGGTGGCACGGGCCTCGGGCTCACGATCGCGCGGGATATTGTGCGCGGCCATGGCGGCGACATCGTGCTGGAGGATTCTCCGCTTGGTGGGCTGCGGGCGCGGATACGGCTTCCCGTTTGAACGGCGGGCCGCCTTGACTTTGCGCCGGGCGGCGCCCGATAAGGCCGGCCTTGCGGATGGCGGCGTAGCTCAGCGGTAGAGCAGGGGAATCATAATCCCTTGGTCGGTGGTTCAAATCCGCCCGCCGCTACCACCCGTCTTTGCGCGCTCCGGTTTTCCCGCTGACCGGCCACAATGCCCCACGTGTAGTTTCAAGCCGTTGCCGCCAGGGAGCCCCGGTGTGATCAGAGGTGCCATTGAAGTCGCCACGCCGACGCTGGTGTCCGGCTGGATTTACTGCAAGGCCGTCGGTCTGCGCGACCAGCTCGTGCTGGCGTTCGTCGGCACGCGCTGCGTCGGCACCGGCAAGGTGGAGATCTATCGCAAGGACCTGCATGAGGCGAAGCTCGGCGATGGTTATTGCGGCTTTCACTTCCCGATCGCGCTGCAGGGCGGCGAGCAGCCGGCCTCCGTTGTGGTGCGCCTGCAGGAGAGCGATGTATCGCTGATGCAGCCCAACAGCCGCGTAGTGGCCTAACGCGGGGCCTACGGCCTCGCTGGGTGGAACGACCCGATTTCACCGTTTTTCATGTGCCCGCCATGACGCGGTTTCCTTACCCACCCGCTGCATGCGCCTGATCGCGGTGGGGCGGTTGCGGCCGGGGCCTGAGGCCGACCTTTTTGCGCGTTATAATGCGCGTTTGCGGCCGCGGCTGGAGGTTTTCGAGGTGCCCGAGGCGCGCGGCGCGCCCGCCGAAATCAGGCGGCGCGAGGGCGAGGGCTTGCTGGCCGCGTTGCCGCGGGATGCGTTTGCCGTCGCGCTGGATTTGGGTGGGGTGGCGCCGACCAGCGAGGGGTTGGCGGCGCAGCTCGAAGCCTGGCTCGCGGGGGGCCGCAAGCCGGCGTTTGTGATTGGCGGCGCCGAGGGGCTTTCCGCGGCGGTGCTGGCGCGGGCCGACTACGTGCTGTCGCTCGGGACACTGACCTGGCCGCATATGCTGGCGCGCGTCATGCTGGCCGAGCAGCTGTTTCGGGCGCGGTCGATCGCCGGCGGCCACCCGTACCACCGCGGCGGCCGGCCCGGCGTTGGCTGACGCCAGGGTGGGTCGCGGCGTGAGTTAACGGCATTTACCTTGAGTCTCGCGCGCGACGTGCTAGCGTGCGGCCAGCACACCGCACAGACCGTGTCGAACGAGGGAAGACGCCATGGACCAGATGATCGTCGAGCCGCGCAACTACCTGGCGGAGGACCCCTGGACGCTGCCGCTGGAGAAGTTCGATGTCGCGCGTGCCGAGCTGTTCCAGCATGATGCGTTCTGGCCGTATTTTGAGCGGCTGCGCCGCGAGGCCCCGGTGCATTGGTGCGACAGCGGTGAGTTCGGCAATTACTGGTCGATCACCAAATACAAGCACATCATGCAGATCGAGGCGAACCACGAGGTGTTCTCCTCCGATGTGAAATACGGCGGCATCACGTTGCGTGACCAGTTGCTGGACTTCGTGATGCCGATGTTTATCGCCATGGACCCGCCGATCCACGATTTGCAACGCGCCGCGGTGCAGCCGATCGTTTCGTCGGAGAGCCTCGCCAACCTGGAAGTGCTGATCCGCGCGCGCGCGCAGTCGATCCTGGATGACCTGCCGATCGGCGAAACGTTCAACTGGGTGGATCGCGTTTCGATCGAGCTGACCACGCAAATGCTCGCCACTCTGTTTGATTTTCCATGGGAGGAGCGGCGCAAACTGACCCGCTGGTCGGATGTGGCGACCGCCGTGCCCGGCGGCGGCATCATCGATGACGAGGACCAGCGCAAGGCCGAGCTGATCGAATGCCTGCAATATTTCACGGTGCTGTGGAATGAGCGCGTCAACGCGACGCCGCGCGGCGATCTGATTTCCATGATGGCGCACTCTGATGCCACGCGCCATCAGGGCCCGATGGAATATCTCGGCAATCTGCTTTTGCTCATTGTCGGTGGCAACGACACCACGCGCAACTCGATCAGCGGCGGGCTCTATGCGCTGAACAAGTTTCCCGACGAATACACCAAGCTGCTGAACAACCCTGGCCTGGTGGCGAACATGGTGCCGGAAATCATCCGCTGGCAAACGCCGCTGGCCCACATGCGGCGCACCGCAACGCGTGATTTCGAGTTCGAGGGCCACAAGATCCATGAAGGCGAGCGCGTGGTGATGTGGTACGTCTCCGGCAACCGCGACGAGGAGGTGATCCCGAACGGCGACCGGTTGATGATCGAGCGCGACCGGCCGCGGCGGCATTTGTCGTTTGGTTTCGGGCTGCACCGCTGCCTGGGTGAACGGCTGGCCGATATGCAGTTGCGCATCGTGTGGGAGGAGATCCTGAAGCGGTTTGGGCGTATCGAAGTAATGGAAGAACCGCGGCGGGTGTTCTCGAGCTTTGTGAAGGGGTATGAAACCTTGATGGTTCGGATTCCGGAAGATCAGGTGAGGAAGCATTAAGAAGGCCAGGGCTCTGCCCTGGACCCGCTGGGGCCGGAGGCCCCAGACCCCATTTCATACGAGGAAACTCAATGACGCACACAGGAACCTGCTTTTGCGGCGCGGTGACGCTGGAAGCTACCGGGGCGCCGGAGGCCATGGGCTATTGTCATTGCCGTTCCTGCCGCTCCTGGTCCGGCGGCCCGGTGAACGCCTTCAGCCTGTGGAAGCCCGAGGCCGTGCGCGTCACCGCGGGCGCCGAGTACGTCGCGACATTCCAGAAGACCGAGATCAGTCAACGCCAATTCTGCACAAAATGCGGCGGCCACCTGATGACCAACCACCCCACTCTCGGCCTGGTCGACGTCTTCGCCGCCACCATCCCCACGCTTGAATTCACCCCCGGCGTTCACGTCAACTACGCCGAAACCGTGCTGCCGATGCACGACGGGCTGCCCAAGCTAAAGGACTTCCCCTCAGAATTCGGTGGTTCTGGCGAGGTAATCGGGGACTAGGGCCGGGTAGAAGAGCGCAGATCCTCCCGCCACCTGATACGAATCCCCGATAGGCACTCAATACTGAATTATGAAGCGGTACGCAACAATTAGGGAGTAAGCTTGTAAACAGAGCCCAAACCGGAAGTGCCGCCGTTGGACGTGGTTCCGTAGAAGGCGCCACTCTTGTAGATCAGCCCTGTGCTAGGCCCGCTGCCATCGGCAAAGCCTGTGAAGCTGTATATGACCGTCTTTGCGCCCGTTTTGACATCGACCTTGAACACCGTGCCGCAACCACTGCCGCCGCAGGCCGTGCCGCCGCCTTCTGGTGTGGTTCCGTAAAGGCTACCCGCGACGTAGATCACCCCGGCCTGGGGACTTTCTCCATCGACGCCGCCTGTGAAGCCGTGCAGCGTGTTCTCCGTGCCTGTCGCAGCATTGATACTGTACACAACGCCGTCGATGTCGACGCCGCCAAATGGGGTAGTTCCGTAAAGAATACCTCCGACATCCATCAGGCCGCCCTGCGGGTATCCACCGTCTACAAAAGTGACGGGGTTGAAGCTGTGGAGCACAGTCTTGACACCCGAGCTGACGGGGATCTTAAATACCGTACCAAAATTATTTGCGCCACCGCCGTACGTGGTTCCATAAAGGGTGCCGCGATGGTAGATCAGCTCGTTGGGCGATACCCCATCGCTGCCGCCCGTAAAACTGTGGAGCACGGTCTCGGTCCACTTGGTCTGGCCGGCGGGCAGCGTGAGTTCGAATACGGTGCCATCAAGTGAGGCGCCGCCCTGATACGTGGTTCCGTAGATGCTGCCGCCGACGTAGACTACTCCGGCAGCGGGATTTTCTCCATCCGCCCCGCCGGTGAATCCGTACAGCACTTTCTCCTTTCCTGTGCTGGAATTGACCTTGAAGACGGCGCCGCAGCCGCCACCGCCACAACCCGTTCCGCCGCCGCCGCCCGTAGTTCCGTAAAGCGTGCCATTGTTGTAGATCAGTGTGGCCGCACCGGGCTCACGCGCGTCGCTGCCGCCCAGGAAGCTGTAGAGTACGGTTTCGGCGCCCGTGGTTAGATCGACTTTGAACACCGTACCCTGACCGGATGTGCCACCATAGACCGTCGTTCCATAGAGGGTGCCACGTTCTTGGATTAGCCCGGCCCTGGGAATTTCCCCATCAGTTCCGCCCTTGAAGCTATAGAGCGTGGCGAACGTCTGCCCATTCGCTATAGGCGTCGACAGTGTGGCCGCCGCCGCGGCGGCAAAGAAAATCGCCCGCGAAGTTGACATTTCACTTCCCCCTAATGCTTATTTCTGGCGCAGTCTGGCCGATCGGCCTCAATTCACGCTTCCCAGCCGGCCGGCCCGCCATTCAACGTAGCAACTGTTGCCTAGACGGCCAGTCCTGTAAAGCCGGACGCAGCAGAAATGGGGAGAGTTCGGGGCACGGATCGCCCGCGCCTGCCGGGCCTAGGGCGCCGCTCACGCGGCGTTGGTCTATCCTGCCAATTGCGTTTAATCCGGCCGCTACCAGAATGCCAGCGAGGTCCTCCGCGAGGGTCTTCGGCTGATTGAGCAGCGGGAGGCACAAGAAGCCGCCAAGCTCAAGGCCCTTCAAGACGCGGCAGGTGTCGGCCTCGCCGACCTCGATGCGGGGCGCAACCGCGATATCCACGATGACGAGCTGGAAAACGCGATTGCCCGACTCGGCCACCGGGCCCTACGGAATATTGCTTAATCGTCGGAAGAACGTTGCGCCGCTGCCCGCGACAGCTTTTCCAACTCGCCGGGACGGAACCGCCAGCGTGCATCAACGCCGGGGCCAACAATGAATATAATGTAGTGGCCTCGTTTCCACTCGGCCTCTTTCGCTGAAACATGGCGGACGGAAACGTGATGATCTGCGACGATGCAGCCATGACCGGTCGCCACCGATTTGAGTGTTTCCAGAGCCAGTCGCTTCGTACCCATGGCTCTACCCAGCGCCGCAAATACAGACTGCAGATGGACCGGCCAGCGCCCAAGATCGCCCCTATCCGGAAAGCCCACGTCTTACCGACCCACAAATACCGCCGCCCGCTTTTCAAGAAACGCCGCCACGCCTTCCCGATAATCTTCAGTCCGCCCAGCGCGCCGCTGCTCCGCCAACTCCAAATCCAGTTGTGCCGCCAGCGAATTCTCCAACCCAGCAAAAATCATCTGGCGCGTGGTTGAGATCGACGCCGGCCCGGCGGCCAGGCGTCGCGCCAAGTCGCCGGCCATCGCACCCAACTCAGCATCCGGAACAACGCGGTTCACCAAACCCCACGCAAGCGCCTGCGAGGCCGGCACGCGCTCCGCCAGCAGGGCCATTTCGGCGGCCCGCGTCAGGCCGATGCGGCGCGGCAACAGCCAGCTCGCGCCGCCGTCCGGCACCAGACCGATCCGGGTGAACGACAGCAGAAAAAACGCGCTCTCGGCAGCCACGATGATATCGCCCAGCAACGCGAGGCTCAGCCCCACACCGGCCGCCGGCCCGTTCACGGCGGTGACCAGCGGCACGCGCCGTTTCGCAGCCGCCAGCACCATCGGATTGATGAAGGCCTCCAGCAGCGCACCGGTGTCTACCGGCGCCCCTTCGGAAAACTGTTTTCCGCGCGCGGCCAGGTTGGCGCCGGAACAAAAGCCTCGGTCCGCGCCGGTCAGCAGGGCGGCGCGCACGCTTGCGTCCGCCTCGATGCACGCAAAGGCGTCCAGCAGTTCCTGGCCCATTCGCGGCCCGAAGGCGTTCAGCGTCGCCGGGTCGTTCAGGGTGATGCGCGCCACACCGGCCGCCACGTCGAACAAAATCGTTTCGTAATCCATCCGCCAGCCCCCGCTTTCCCGCCGCCGCCCGCGCCCCTAGGCTAGCGCGAACAGCGGGGGGAAACACATGGCGATCGCGCAAAAACTGCCGGAGGACGTCGCCGGCGCGGTGGACGGCATCGAGGCCTTTGCGCGCGCCCGGATACTGCCGCTGCACGCCAGGCATGCGGCGCTGCTGGAAGACCCGCGCCGCGCCTGGCGCGAGGACGGCCGCCACGCCGACGATGTGGTCGCGCTGATCCGCGAGGTGCGCACCCAATCCGCGGCCGCGGGGTTCTACACCATGTGCGTGCCGGAAACGCTCGGCGGCGGCGGGCTCGGGCACCTGGCCTATTTCGCTGCCTGGCAGCGGCTGTTCCACCTCTGCGGCCGGACCAACTGGCTGATGCTGCACGCGCTTTCGCATTGGGCGTTCGGGCCCAGCCGGCTGCTCGAACAGATTACGCCGGAGGCGCGGGCGCGGGTGCTCGCGCCGATGATGCGCGGCGAACAAACCATGTGTTTTGGCTTGTCCGAGCCTGGCGCCGGCTCCGACGCCGCCGCCATCACGACGCGGGCCCGCCCCGATGCCGGCGGCTGGCACATCACCGGGCGCAAGATCTGGACCACGAACGCCCCGCTGGCCGATCACTGCATTGTTTTCGCGGTTACCGATGCGGCCGCCGCCGCCGCGCGCCGCGGCGGCATTTCGGCGTTTCTGGTTGCTACGAATGCCCCCGGGTTTACCGTGCAGCGCGTGATCCGCATGTTCGGCGCGCTCGGCGGCGACGAGGCCGAACTGGTGCTGGAAGATGTGCGGGCCGAGCCCTGGCAGCTGGTCGGCCAGGAGGGCGCCGGGTTCGCGGCCGCGCTGTACGGCATCAATCTCGGCCGCATTTACAACACCGCGCGCGCCGTTGGGTACGGGCGCTGGGCGCTCGAAATGGCGCTGGCGCACGCCAATCTGCGCACCGCGTTCGGCCAGCACCTCGCCGAGTTCCAGGGCGTCACGTTTCCGTTGGCGGAGTCGGCCACCGAATTGCATGCGGCCCACCTGATGGGCCTGAACGCCGCGCGCCTGCTCGATCAGGGCGCGCCGGCGATCAAGGAAGTCGCGATGGCCAAGCTCTATGCCGTGCAAATCGGCGTGCGCGCGGTGGATCGGGCGATGCAGGCGCACGGCGCCATGGGCCTCACCAACGAACTCGGCCTGGTGGACGCCTGGCACTATTTGCGCGGCATCAACATTGCTGATGGGACCAACGAGATTCTGACGCGTACGGTAGCGCAACGGTTGTTGCGGGGGGATACGGAAGTGTAAGGAAGGCCAGGGCTCTGCCCTGAACCCGCTGGGGCCGGCGGCCCCAGACCCCCAACATTAGGCGATATTGTAGTTGCCAAACCCAAAATAGGGGGGTATAGTCTGTCTATCGAAGGGACAGACCCATGGCCAGCGTTCTCAGCCAACCGCACTTTCACGATGAGGTAGCCGCCTATGCGAAGCTGGAAAGCATCGTATGGCCGAACGGCCCGGTTTGCCCCCACTGCAAAGGGACGGACCGCATCGGCAAGCTGAAAGGCACCGCGACCCGGATGGGCGTGCATAAGTGCTATGCGTGCCGGATGCAGTTTCGCGTAACCGTCGATACCGTGTTCGAGAGCAGTCACGTCAAGCTGCATCAATGGCTACAAGCGGCTTATTTGCTCGCTTCCTCCAAGAAAGGGATTAGCAGCAATCAGATGGCGCGAGCGCTTGGCGTCACGGTCAAGACCGGCTGGTTCGTTACGCATCGTCTGCGCGAAGCGATGGCCGAACAAGGCCTTCTGGCGGCGTTTGGCGGTGAAGGCGGGATTGTGGAAATTGACGAAACCTTTATTGGCCGCAAGGAAGGCGCGGTAATTCGTCGCGGTTATGCACACAAGCGCGCCGTATTGAGCCTTATTGAGCGTCGTCCGGAAGGGGCGCAGGTTCGCAGCTTCCATGTAAGCGGCACAGCGGCAGCCGACCTGCTTCCAGTGATCAAGGCACACGTCACATCCGGCACGCATGTAATGACCGATGAAGCCGGGCAGTATGCTCACCTGAATAAGCATTTTGCCGCGCACGATTTTACCACCCACAGCAAGGGGGAATATGTTCGCGATGGTTTCATTCACACAAATACCGTAGAAGGCTACTATAGTGTTTTCAAACGCGGCATGACGGGTGTATACCAGCATTGCGCTGAACATCACCTGCACCGCTATGTGGCGGAATTCGATTTTCGCTACAGCAACCGGGTTCGGCTCGGCGTTGACGACCAAAGCCGAACCGACCGTATGCTGCGGGGCATAGTTGGGAAGCGCTTGACCTACCGGGACTCGTCCGGCGCGTCAATCTGAAACCCAAGGCTGGGAGCTGCAAGAAGATGCCCGAGTCCTGCTTCTATCGGTTCAAGATTAACGCGTTTACCCCGGATACAATGCCGATGTGGAGACTTGCTGAGTATATGGCTGACCTAGCCATTATTCTTGGCGAGAAAGCCAGTGTGCATTTTGTTGAGATTGAAGAGGGCAGCACAGTTCTCGTGCACAAAGCCGATTTTGAGGCTGTTCCTAAAATCAATGAGCGCGTGGCTAAAACTCGGAATGGGGAAGGTCCGCATGATGCTATGGCAGCTTATCGGAGCACGAATAAGCGCCTTCGTGACGACAACGGGACTGCGAATCTAATCGCTGAAACTGCGGAAATTCTTCCATTCCCAGGTCGTGACGCGGCGGTGCCCTTAATGTTTCCTGCATTTACACAATCTGGAACACTAGACGGAAAGGTTATCCGAATCGGAGGAAGAGATGAAATCGTCCCCGTCCATCTTGATGCCGGCACTCGAATCTATCCGACGTGCAAGGCGCATCGGAGCGTAGCCAAGCGCCTAGCGGTGCATATTTTTGGTGCTGAGTTGCGTGTGGTGGGCAGTGGGCGCTGGCACGTCGATGATATCGGCACATGGATTCTTGATAGTTTCTATATCCAGGATTTTGAAGTGCTTGACGAGGAACCGCTGCAATCTGTGGTTAGCGCTCTTAGGGCCACCGAGGGTTCTGACTGGGAAAAAACTACTGATCCGTGGCGGGAGCTTAATGAGCTTCGCCATGGTGAGGGCGATCTGAACTAATGGTTGTATTCGATTCTACGATTGCTCTGTTTCTTTTTTCCACTCATGTCGGAACACCGATCGATGAGAGCACGGGAAAAGAAATTGAGAACCCCAAGGGTAGAATTGAATTCCTGCTACAGAATTTACAAAAGAGCAGGACCAAAATAATAATCCCAACTCCAACTCTGGCTGAGATATTGGTTAAGGCTGGCAAGGCCGCCCCTACCTACCTAGCCGCGATTCGGTCAAACGCTGCCTTCAGGATATGTAGCTTTGATGAGCGGGCCGCCATCCAAGTCGCGATGCTCTCACAGGCCCCTGGCGACAGGGCTCGAACCCCTGGTGAGACATACGCTAAGATAAAATTTGACCGGCAGATAGCTGCTATTGCAAAAGTCGAAGGTGCTTCAGTAGTCTATTCCGATGATGGAAATGTGCGAAGTTATGCCAAGAGGCTTGGTATGCTGGCGATATCTCTCGCTGAGATGCCGCTTCCCCCCGTGAAGGATAAGCAGCCCGACCTGTTTCTGGATGGAGTTAAGCCAGATGCCGCGCCTAAGCCAGCAGAACAAACCGTCCAAGCCGAAAACCAGCAGGCCCCCGCCACAGTTCCTGGAGGTAGCGAGGGAACTGGGGTGCCCGGAGGACGAGACAGCGTTCGACCGGGCGCTGAAACAGATAGTGGCGGCGGGGCCGGTTCCGAAGCACCGGCCGAAAAAGCGGGCGCCGAAGGCATAGAGCGTCCGCCAACGGCAGATCACACAGTCTCGGAGCAACCTGATGAATAATAATGATGGCTGGTGGAGTCTCGATTGCTGGCGCTCCTTAGAGGGCTCGCAAGATTCTGAACCGGATGAGATTGTGTTTACCGACGCGGACGAAAATGACCATGACCTATGGATGAGGGCTTACAACTTGCTTGGAAGTCGGCAGTTCAAGTTAATCCAGCTTTGGAAGAAACTAGACGTGACGCCTCCAGATGGCACCTGGACGATGATTTGCGAGCTGGCGCTGCGCGACCCGCAGCCCTTGTGGCCGCCAAGTGAACCGGCTAACGTGTAGCTTTGGGTTTGCCATCTATAATATCGCCCAACATTAAGGGTCATTATGGGGAACGGCGAAGCCAATAATCCCATTCGATTGGTGGCTTCGCCGTTCCCCCATGGCGTTACCAAATGAATGGGGTTTGGGGCCTACGGCCCCAACGGGGTTCTAGGGGCAGAGCCCCTAGCCTTCTATACTAACCCGATGAAATACGTCCTCGCCGTCATCTGCCTGCTGCTCGCCACCCCGCTTCATGCCGAACAGCCCTGGCTGCGCCTGCCACCGACGCCCACCCTGCCGCCCCCGACCACCACCGGTCTGGCGCAGGTAAACGGCATCCGCCTCTGGTACGCCACCTTCGGCTCGGCGCACGCCAACACCACCCCGGTGGTCCTGCTGCACGGCGGCCTCGCCAATGCGGATTACTGGGGCGACCTGGTGCCGCAACTGGCGGACGAACGCGAAGCGATTGTGCTGGACAGCCGCGGCCACGGGCGCTCCAGCCGCGGTGCGGCGCAGATCGGCTACGCGTTGATGGCCAGCGACGTGCTCGCCCTGCTCGATCGCCTCCATATCCAGAAAGCCGCGATCGTCGGCTGGAGCGATGGCGCGATCATTGGCCTGGAAATCGCCATCCACCACCCGGAGCGCCTGAGCGGATTGTTCGCATTTGCCGCCAACTCCGACCCCTCCGGCGTCAAGGACGTGCGCGGCAGCCCCATATTCACCGAGTTCATTGCCCGCACGGCCGGCGAATACGCGCGCCTGAACCCCACCAAAACCGGCTTCCCCGCCTTCGATGCCGATATCGAGCGCATGTGGGCGCGCGAGCCGAATTTTTCGGATGCGACCTTGCGCGGCATCCGCGCGCGCGTCTGGATTGTCGACGCCGACCATGACGAGGCGATTACGCGCGAGAATACCGACCACATGGCAAGCCTGATCCCCGATGCGCGCGAATTGATCCTGCCTGGCGTGAGCCATTTTGCATTTCTGCAGGACCCGGACATGTTCGCTTTCGCCGTGCGCCATTTCCTGGCGGCGCCCCCGCCTTGAAGGTGATCGCGACGGGACCGCCAGTGTGACGCCGGCGCCACGCCGTGTTGCACAGGCCTTGCATTGTTCGCGCATGGACGCTCCCCTACGGCCGGGCTCGCTCAGGGGCGGTGTTTGAGCGGCAATGGACGATCGACCCATAATCCATCCCCAGATTTACCGGTTCGCGGAATTCACGCTGCACGCGACGCGGCGCGAACTGTCGCGCGGCGGCGCGCCGGTAAAGCTGGGCAGCCGGGCCCTGCACGTGCTGATCGTGCTGGTGCGCCGGCACGGCCAGGTCGCGACCAAGAACGAGATCATGGCCGAGGTTTGGCCGGGCGTCGTCGTCGAGGAAAACAACCTCACGACGCAGATTGCCGCGGTGCGCCGCGCGCTCGGCGAGACGGAGGCACAATGCTTTATCCAAACCGTGCCCGGCCGCGGCTACAGCTTTGTCGCCGACGTGCGCGCGCTGGCCTCAGACGCCGTTCCGCCGCCCGCCGCGCCACCGCCTGAGCCGATCGCCGAGCGGCACAACCTGCCGCTGGAAACGTCGTCGTTCATCGGCCGCGAGAATGAGCTCCGCGCGATCGCCGCCCGCCTGCGGACCCATGCGCTGGTGACGCTGGTGGGGCCGGGCGGCGTCGGCAAGACCCGCGTGGCGTTGCGGCTGGCCGCCGAGGAGATCGATCGTTTCGCTGACGGCGTGTTCCTGCTCGAACTGGCGCCGCTCGCCGAATCCCGCCTGGTTGCCGAGGCGGCCTGCCGGCTGTTCGGCGCGCCGGCCACCGGCGACCGACCGGCCGAGGACATGGTCGTTTCGGTGTTGCGGGCCAGGAACATGTTGCTGGTGCTGGACAATTGCGAG
>Ga0181531_10000957_pt1 | contig 18777 bp, 18 predicted proteins | sample PEATcosm2014_Bin_38_FD_119743 | JGI IMG/M metagenome (GOLD analysis project Ga0181531, IMG submission 119743) | Peatland microbial communities from MTU Mesocosm Facility, Houghton, MI, USA - PEATcosm2014_Bin11_10_metaG | ecosystem: Environmental > Terrestrial > Soil > Wetlands > Peat | place... | reverse complement strand
GGGTTCGCCCAGCCTGCGCGGCGACCTTCACGTCACCGATACCGTCGAGATGATGGAGCGCGCCTACGATGACTGGAAGGAGGGCCGCTGGTCGCGCGCCCCTTACATCGACATGCTGATCCCCTCGCAGATCGATCCCACCATGGCGCCCGATGGCAAACACTACATGTCGGTGTTCGTGCAGTACTGCCCCTACAAGCTCGCCGAGGGGGAGTGGAATGCCGAGCGCCGCGAGGCCTTCGGTCGCGCGGTCATCGATACGATTGCGCAGCACAGTCCGGATTTCAAATCGCTGATCCTGCATGCCGAGGTGCGCACGCCCTGGGATATCGAACGTGAAGTGGGACTCACCGAAGGCAATATATTCCAGGGCGAGCTGACCTTCGATCAGCTGCTGTTCAACCGGCCAGTGCCGGGCTACGCGCAGTACCGCGCACCGGTGCGCGGCATGTACATGTGCGGCTCGAGCACGCATCCGGGCGGCGGCGTCATGGGGGCGCCGGGCGCCAACGCCGCCCGCACCATTCTCGAGGATCTGGGGAAAGCGCAGTGAGCGCGGCAGCCGATTTCGATTGCATTGTCATCGGCGCCGGCCACAACGGCCTGGTGTGCGCCTCCTACCTGGCGCGCGGCGGACGCCGGGTGCTGGTGCTCGAAGCGGCCCCGGAGGTCGGCGGCGCCGCGATCACGCGCGAGTTCGCGCCGGGGTTTCGCGTATCCGCCGGCGCGCATCTGTTGCAGCTGATGCCGCGCTCGATGATCGAGGAACTCTCGCTCAAGTCGCACGGCCTGGTGTTCGCCGGCGAGGATCTGCAGACGATCGCCCTGTCGAGCGATGGGGCCCCACTGACGCTCGATGCCGGCGGCGTTGTCGGCCTGCCAGCCGCGGAGCGGACAGCGTACTCCGATCTGATGGCGCAGCTGCAGCGCTTCGGGCGCGCGCTCGCGCCGCTGCTGAATGCGGCGCCGCCCCGCCTGGGCACGAGCTCCAATGCCGACCGGCTGTCGTTGTTGAAGCTCGGCTGGCAGATCCGCCGCCTGGGCCGGCGCGATATGCGCGAACTGCTGCGCATCGGCGGCATGTGCGTGTACGACCTGCTGCAGGAGAATCTGTCGACGCCGCTGCTGCAGGGAGCGATGGGTTTTGACGCAGTGCTGGGAACGAACTTCGGGCCGCGCGCGCCGGGCTCGGTATTCACGCTGCTGTGTCGCATGGCCGCCGCCGCCAATGCCGACCGGATGGCGCCGGCGCTTCCCCAAGGCGGACTGGGCGCTCTATCGAATGCGCTGGCGGCTTCGGCACGCAGCAGCGGCGTCACGATTCGCACCGATGCAATCGTGCAGCGCATCCGGGTCGAGCGCGACCGTGCAGTCGGCGTCACGCTGGCGTCGGGAGAGTCGATCAGCGCCGGACTGGTGGTCTCGAACGCGGACCCCAAGACAACGTTCCTCGGACTGCTCGGCAGTGAACACCTGGACACCGGCTTCGTGCGGCGCGTGGCACATCTGCGCAGCCGCGGCTTGAGCGCGAAATTGCATCTGGCGCTCGATCGGCTGCCGCCCTTCAGGGGGCTGGATGGCGCTGCCCTGGGCGGACGACTACTGGTGGCTCCCTCGCTCGACTACATCGAGCGCGCCTACAACCACAGCAAGTACGGGGAATATTCAGCCGCCCCCAGCATCGAGATTACGCTGCCCAGCGTGCAGGACCCGCAGCTCGCGCCCGCCGGGGCGCATGTGCTGTCCGCGGTGGTGCAGTACGTACCCTATGCACTCAAGGGCGGGTGGGAGTCGGCGCGTGCCCCGCTGGTAGCGAGCCTGGTTGAACAGCTGGATGCCTACGCGCCTGGGCTGCGTCGTTCGGTGCTGGCCGCGGAGCTGCTGACCCCGCATGATATCGAGCAGCAATTTCGCATCTTCGGCGGTCACTGGCACCATGGCGAGCTGGCGCTCGATCAGTTCCTGATGGTGCGGCCGGTGCCGGGCGCCGCGCAGTATGCGACCCCGGTCGCGGGCCTTTATTTGTGTGGTGCGGGCTCGCACCCGGGCGGCGGCATCATGGGAATCGCGGGCCGCAACGCGGCGCGCGCCATGCTGGCGCGGGCGGCATAGGACACGACATGAACGAAGCCCCGCTGTTTCGCGAACCCTTGCTGCGAACGCCGTTTCACGAGCGCGCCCGCGCGCTGAGCCAGCTGGACAGTTTCATTCCCTGGAACGGCTACACGACGGTGGATGTTTTCAGCACCGTCGAACACGAATACTTTGCGATCCGCAACGCCAGCACGCTCTACGACCTCTCGCCCATGGCCAAGTACCGCATCACCGGCGCCGATGCACTGCGGTTCATGAACCGCCTGGTCACGCGCGATCTGGCCAAGCTCAAGCCCAATCGCGTCGCCTACGCGGTCTGGTGCGATGATGAGGGGCAGCTGATCGATGATGGCACGGTGTTCCGCTTGGGCGAGTCGGAGTATCGGCTGTGCGCGCAGGAACGGCAGCTCGACTGGCTGCTCGATTCGGCGATCGGCTACGACGTCGATATTGCCGATGTGACCGAGGCCATTGCCGGACTTGCGCTGCAGGGACCCACTTCCTGCGCGGTGCTGAAGAAACTGGGCCTCACAGGGGTCGAGCGGCTCAAGCCCTTCGATATCGGATCCTTTGCGCTCCAGGGCACCGCACTCACGGTGTCGCGCACCGGCTTCACCGGCGATCTGGGCTACGAGGTCTGGATGGATCCGCGAGATGCCGAAGGAGTCTGGGACCGGCTCATGGCGGCGGGCCATAGCCGCGGCCTCAGGCCGCTGGGCTCGCGTGCGCTGAACATCGCGCGCATCGAAGCTGGCTTCCTGCTGCCCAATGTCGAGTTTCTCTCCGCCGAACGCACCCTGCGCGTCGGCCGCGAGCGCTCGCCGTTCGAACTCGGCCTGGACTGGCTGGTCGACTTCGAGAAAGGGCACTTCACGGGCCGGCGTGCGCTGCTCGCCAAGCAGCGCGACGGAACGCGCCGCCGCCTGGTCGGTCTGGATATCGAAGGGAACAAGCCGGCGCACAATGCACTGGTTTATTCTGCACGCTCGGGCCGCAAGGAGATCGGCTCGGTGACTTCGGCGATCTGGTCGCCGACCTGCAAACGCAATCTGGCGTATGCGCTGCTGGACGCGCCGTACGTCGCCGTCGGAACGGAGGTCTGGGTGGAGATCTATCTGAATAGCGAACTCACCTGGGAGCGGCGCATGCGCTCGGCGCGCGTGGTCGATAAGCCCTTCTTTGCCCCCGAGCGCCGCCGGGCCACTCCGCCCGCGGATTTTTGAGGCGCCCATGCTCTCCAGCCAGCAGAAATCCAGCACCGATCGTCCCTGGCTCGACCCCAACGCTACCCCGCAGCTCATCATCGAGAACCTGGGTAAAAACTACGGCGACTTTGCGGCGGTCGACAATGTCAGCCTCAAGATATTCAAAGGCGAGATTTTCGCGCTGGTGGGATCCTCGGGATGCGGCAAGACCACGCTGCTGCGCATGCTCGCGGGATTCGTGACGCAAAGCGCCGGCAACATCCTGATCGATGGCGCCCCGATGAATGGCGTGCCGCCGCATCTGCGCCCCGTCAATATGATGTTTCAGTCGTACGCGCTGTTTCCGCACATGAGCGTCGAGCAGAACGTCGGCTATGGCCTGCGCCGCATGGACCTGGAGCGCGCGGAGAAACAGCAGCGCGTGCAGCAGGCGCTCGAGATGGTGCAGCTGGGCGCCCACGGCAAGCGTAAACCCCATCAGCTCTCGGGCGGACAACGCCAGCGCGTGGCGCTGGCGCGCGCATTGATCCGGCGTCCCAAGGTGCTGCTGCTCGATGAGCCGCTGTCGGCGCTCGACAAGAAGCTGCGGGAGCGCACGCAGTTCGAACTGATGGACCTGCAGTACCAGGTGGGCACCACCTTCATCGTCGTGACGCACGATCAGGATGAGGCCATGGCGCTGGCGTCACGAATTGCGGTCATGGATCGCGGGCGCGTGGTCCAGGTGGGTACACCCTCCGAGATCTATGAGTTTCCGCAGAGCCGCTTCGTCGCCGACTTCGTCGGCACCACCAACCTGTTCGAGGGCGATGTGGCGGAGTGCGCACCCGGGATGATCACCGTCAACTGCCCGGAAACCGGGTGCGCGCTCTGGGTGGACGATGTGGGCCGGTTCAGCACCGGGCAGCGGGTGTGGGTGGCGTTGCGCCCGGAAAAGATCCGCCTCACCAAGCAGCCCGTCACCGGCGCGCGCGTCAATCAGCTCCGGGGCACGGTCTGGGAACTTGGCTATCTCGGCAATCGTTCGACCTACCGCATCAAGACCGCGTCCGGAAAAATCGTCACGGTATTCGCGCAGAACGAACGACGGACCTCGGAATGGTCGATCGACTGGAGCGATGAGGTCTATGTCAGCTGGGAAGCCGGCGCCGCCCTACTGCTGCAGTCCTGATTTGCTGCATTGAACCGTGGTTCAATCGACCCAGGTCGGTGCGTCAATTTCGCGATTGCTCCATTCCTGCGCAATTCTCTAATAAATAAAGAGTAATTCCACATCAGCCGAGGCCACGATGTGGCCTGTAAACCGCCCAGTCGCCTCCAGGCAACGCTTGACAACTGGATTGCACGCTCGTTCAATCGGGGTTGTGCCGACACTGCCCAAGGTGCCTGTGCCTCTGCGACGACCCGAACCGCTGCGGGTCGGCGTGCTATTGGCCAACAATTTCACGCTGTCCGCTTTTTCACTGTTCGTGGATCATCTGCGGCTGGCGGCCGACGAGGGTGATCGCAGTCGCCCGCTGCACGTGCAGTGGTCGACGATGTCGAATCGCACCGAGCCCGTGCGGGCGAGCTGCGGCGTCACAATCGCACCGACCTCGGCGCTGCTCAATCCGGCGGAACTCGACTACGTCGTGGTGGTTGGCGGACTGCTGCATGGCGGACCCCAGGTCGATCAGGCGACCACGCAGTACCTGCGGGACGCCGCCGCCAGCGGTGTGCCGCTCATCGGGCTGTGCACCGGCAGCTTCATACTCTGCCGCAGTGGCCTCATGCGCGGCCGTCGCTGCTGCGTCAGCTGGTATCACTACCAGGATTTCGTCGACGAGTTCCCCGATCACGAAGTGGTGGCGGATCGTCTCTTCATCGCCGATCGTGACCGCATCACCTGCGCCGGTGGTGCCGGTACCGCGGATCTCGCGACCTTCATACTGGAGTTGCATCTCGGACGGGCGGTGGCCCAGAAGGCCAACCAGGTGCTGCTGTTCGATCGCGCGCGCGCGGGCAACGATGCCCAGCCGCATCCGCCCCTGTTCGAAAATGTCTCCGATGAGCGTGTGCGGCGCGCTTTGCTGCTCATGGAGCAAAATCTCGCCCGACCCGTTGCAATCGGCTACGTGGCCAAGCAGCTGGGACTTTCCGTGCGGCAGTTCGAGCGCCTCTGTCGCAGCGCGCTCGGCACAGGACCGGCCTCGCTCTATCGCCGCATCCGCATGCGCTACGCGCAATGGCTCATCAACAACACCGACCGCTCGATGACCACCATCGCGCTGGAGGCGGGGTTTGCCGATGGCGCGCATTTCTCGCGCCAATATAAGGAAACCTACGGCCTGTCGCCGTCGCTGCGGCGTAAGCAGGGGACACGGGCGGCAGAGGGCGATCGCGCCTGTACGCGCGTGTTTGACTGACCCGGACGACGCAGCGCTTAAAGCCTGCAATCACTTGACGGTGTGAATGAGCTGGAAGCATTACTTACGTTGATGTAAGTAATCCTTCCAGCTCATTCACACGGTTGACTGTGGGCAGACTCCCGATGTGTCGTCCGGGTCAACCCGCGGCAGGTGTAGCCGGCAGCCGCACATCGTGCTCGCCACCAATGTGCTGCGGTAGCCCGTCATCGATGGTGTAGTAGTCGCCCTTGGCCTCAACGTAGATATGCGCCGCTGCCTTGATGCCGGTGGGTTCATCGAGCGCGCCGGCCCAAATTGAGATATGGCCGCCGCCGGCCGGCTTCCAGAACAGGTTCGATCCGCAGTTGCCGCAAAAGCCACGGCTCGCCTCGGCAGAAGACGCGTACCAGCGCAGGGTGCCGGAGCGGTCAATCGACAGATGCGAGGGCGCGCAGGCCGTTGCAGCGACGAGATGGCCCGTCAGCCGCCGGCACATCTTGCAGTGGCAATAGACGACATCTCGCAGCGGCCCGTTGACCGTGAATTCGACACCGCCGCACTGGCAGCGGCCTTTCGTAAGGGACATTGGGAATTCTCCTTCTGTACGCAATCTTCACTTACCTGCGGCCTTGTGCTCGGCAAACCAATAGCCCGCGACGAGTGTTTTGAGATCGTCGATTTCGCCGCTGCGCACGCGCTCGATGAATACCTTCGCAGGCAGGACTATTGTCGCAATGTTCTCGTTCTCCGATGCGTTGCCATGAATGCCCCCCGCGTGGCCACTGTCCACCGTGCCGTATACGATGGAAATCTTCTCGGATGTGCCCCCTGAACTGACGTAGGCGCCTCGATGGATGAGGACCAGATCACTCAGAATGAGACCGGTCTCCTCTTTCATCTCTCGCACGGCGGCCTCCAGCGCTGTCTCATTGATTCCGATGGCGCCTGCAATGAGATTGTCCCGATACGGGTAGTCACCGGCAACCATCGCGCCAGGGCGAAACTCGTTTGCAAGCACGATCACATCCCGGCCTGGGTCATGTCCGAGGACAGCAACGGCATTGCCCCGCTCCATCATTTCCCACGAGGTCCGCCTGATGCCTCCGTTATGCTGTTCGACGTCGAACTCATATTCGTATACGCACAGAAATCCCTCGTGCAGGGGTGTTCTGCTGTGGATCACAGCTCTGAGCGGTCTGGGTGTCATTGTGATCCTCGTCCTCGAGCGATGGCGCGTGTACAAATTGATCCGATGCGCGGTCCCGCAGCGTAGAACAGTTCTGTGGAGCGTAACCATCGGTTCGAGCGGGCTCACGAGAGCGTCCGGCCGGAATCGGCTAAGCTCACGAGGATCGACGATGTTTTGGCACCGTTGGCATCGTGCCACAGGGGGGGAGCCATGTCGGCCGCGCTGGTGATCGTCTATGCCTGCCTCGCGGCCGTCGAGGTCGCCGTGGTCATCGCCTGGGTAGTCGCGATGCGCCGGCACCGCTGGCCAATTCGGCCTTCCTTTGGGGACATCGCGATCGGATGCGGAACGAGCTTTCTGGACACGCTCGGCATCGGGAACTACGCGCAGATCACGGCGCTGTTCAAACTACGCAAACATCCGCCCGACGAACTCATCCCGGGCACTCTGAACGTCGGCACGGCTATCGCGATCTTCCTCAGCGCGACGCTTTTCATCAGGGCGGTGCAGGTTGACCCCACGCTGCTGATGGCGATGATCATCAGTGCCGGAGCCGGCGCCTGGATTGGAGCCGGAATCGTCAGCCGGATGCGTCGTCGGGTGATACAGGTATTCATGGGCGTCGCGTTACTGCTCGCCGCCGGCTTCTTCACGATGACCAACCTCGGCATACTGCCTCCGCCAGGTTCGGCGATGGGGCTCGCGGGCTGGCGATTCGGCTTGGCGGTGGTGGCGAATTTCGTCCTCGGCGCGCTTATGTGTGTTGGCATCGGCAACTATGCCCCCTCGATGGCACTGCTCGCATTTTTAGGCATGCACCCCATCGCCGCCTTCCCGATCATGTTTGCGAGCGACGGCGTCCTGATCCCGGTGGCGAGTGTCGGGTTTCTGCGCTCCGGTCGCTTTGCGCCCGCAGTCGCGGTCGGGCTTACAGTGGGCGGGATCGTCGGTACGATCGCCGCCTTTCCGCTCGTCAAAACGCTGGGCAATCACCTCACGCTGATGCGCTGGGTGGTCACAGCCGTCATCGCGTATGCGGCCATCGCCATGCTCCGATCAGCTCAGGGCTCCCAGCCCGACGCACCGGTGCCGAGCACCACGGCCGACAATGCAAGATGTCAAAAAAACGACACCTGAATTGTCGCTTTTACGAAAGCTGACGTCGCTTTCCCGATAATTCCCCGGGGATCGCGGCTTTATCATGTGCACCTGATGATGCCGACGTAAATCGCCGTGGGGTCTAACAAAAACGGAGAGCGCGCATGTCGGATGAGGCAGCGGATGATTTCGATCTGGAATCGCTCAATGACGAGGAACTCGCCGAGCAGGTCCATGACGATCTCTACAATGGTCTGAAGAGCGAAGTCGAAGAAGCGACGCGGATTTTCCTCAAGCGCGGCTGGAGCGCCGAGCGTGTGTTGAATGACGCGCTGGTCGAAGGCATGCGCATCGTCGGCATCGACTTTCGCGACGGCATTCTGTTTGTGCCGGAGGTTCTGCTCGCCGCCAACGCGATGAAGGCGGGCATGGAGATCCTGCGCCCGCTGTTGGCCGAGTCCGGGGTCGAGCCCATTGGCAAGATCGTGATCGGCACCGTGAAGGGCGACATCCACGACATCGGCAAGAACCTGGTGTCGATGATGCTCGAAGGTGCCGGCTTCGAAGTCATCGACCTGGGCATCAATAATCCCGTCGACAAATATCTCGATGCGCTCGAGAAGCACAAGCCGGATATTCTCGGCATGTCGGCGCTGCTGACAACGACGATGCCCTATATGAAGGTCGTCATCGACGCCCTGAAGGAACGCGGCATTCGCAACGACTACATCGTCCTGGTCGGCGGCGCGCCGCTGAACGAGGAATTTGGCAAGGCCGTCGGTGCCGATGCCTACTGCCGCGATGCCGCCATTGCGGTCGAGACCGCCAAGGGACTGATCGCGAAGCGCCGAGCGGTCGCGCTGGCGAGCTGAGGGCGAGTGCGACCATGGCCCAGGAAGCCCAGGGCATACTGATCATCGCCTGCGGCGCACTGGCGCACGATATCGCAGCGCTGCGTCGTGCCAACCAGTGGCTGCAGATGGATGTCACCTGCCTGCCGCCCGAGTTGCACAACCGCCCGGAAAAAATTCCCGGCGCCGTGCGTGAACAGATCCATGCCGCACGGGCACGGTACCAGTCCATCTTCGTGGCCTACGGGGACTGTGGTACGGGAGGCGAACTCGATCGCGTGCTCGAACAGGAGCGCGTCGAGCGCATTCCAGGCGCCCACTGCTATGAATTCCTGGCAACCTCGGCCGTGTTCGAGCGTCTGACCGAAGCCGAGATTGGCACCTTCTATCTGACCGACTTCCTGCTGCGGCACTTCGAGCGGCTGGTGATGCGCGGCCTCGGGCTGGATCGCCATCCCGAACTCTTACCGACCTACTTTGGTAACTATCGCAAGCTCGTCTACCTGGCGCAGTCGGAGGTCCCGGGCGCCGATGAGCGCGCAAGCGCCATCGCGGCACGCCTGGGACTGAGGTACGAATGCTGCCGGACCGGCCGCGGCACGCTGGGGTCGAGTCTGGCGGCGGCGATGCGCCGCCATGAGGGAGCGCGCCCCACGGCCGCCGTCGCATGGGCGCAGTAAGCATCATTTCCTGGCGCGATATCCCCGCGCAGGTGGTCGTCAAACGCGGCCGCGAGTCGGCGAAGGTCCAGCTCTCGGCGCGATTCCAGGAGGCGGTCGATCGCGCCGCCATGCGGGCGGGGCGCGGCAGCTCGGATGCCTATCTGGCCGACTGGCAGCGCAGCGCGCCGCGACCCTGCAGTGATGACATCAAGGCCGAAGCGGCCGCGGAAGCCGCCCGGATCGAACAGCGGTATACCGATGAGGACCTCGAGCGGCTGATCCGCGCCAAGGGCGTGGACGAACTCAAAGACGCCGGCGATCGGGGCAGCAGCACCGCCCCCAGCGCATCCTGATGTACGCGTTACGCCAGTGGTCGGTACGGCATGCGCGCGGCCTGAATGCGTTCTATCGCGGCTTCGAGCGCTCGTTGCTCGCCATGCAGGGTGTGTTCCGTGCCATCGGTTATGAGCGCCTCGAGCGTCCCGTGGCCGCGGTCGAGAAAACCGTCAAAGGATTGCTGTTCGACTGCCGCATGTGCGGCCAGTGCGTGTTGAGTTCCACGGGAATGTCCTGCCCCATGAACTGTCCGAAGACCTTGCGCAATGGTCCGTGTGGCGGCGTGCGGGCGGACAATCGCTGCGAAGTGAAACCCGAGATGATGTGCGTCTGGGTCCAGGCGTATCGCGGCAGCGAACGCATTCCCGGGGGCGTCGAGGCCATGAGCGCGGTGCAATTCGCGGTCGACCATCGCCAGCAGGGGCATTCCTCATGGCTGCGGGTGGTGCGGGAAAAGCAGGGCGCCGCGTGATCTTCGAAGACGAACCGGTGCCCGGCTATCCGTTGCCGATCCTGCCCGGCCACACCTCCCCGGGCCGTTTCGAGCGCGTGCTGCGCGCCGGCGGTTTTGCGGTCACCACCGAGCTGGCGCCGCCCGATTCGGCGGACCCCGAAGATGTCTATCGCCGCGCGCGCGTATTCGACGGCTATGTCGATGCCATCAATGCCACCGATGGCAGTGGCGCGAATTGCCACATGTCGAGCCTTGCGGTCTGCGCCCTGCTGACGCGCGTGGGCTACGCCCCCATCATGCAGATCTCGTGTCGCGACAAGAACCGCATCGCCATACAGGGCGATATCCTCGGCGGTGCCGCCATGGGCGTGTGCAACATGCTGTGCCTGACCGGCGACGGCGTGCAGGCGGGCGATCATCCGCAGGCCAAGCCCGTGTTCGATCTGGATTGCGTGTCGCTGCTGCAGATTGCGCGCTCGCTGCGCGATGATCACAAGTTCCAAAGCGGCCGGAAAATCACCGCGGCGCCGAGGGTGTTCTTTGGTGCCGCCGAAAATCCGTGCGCCTTGCCGCACGAGTGGCGCGCAAGGCGCCTGGGCAAGAAAGTTGCGGCCGGAGCGCAGTTCATCCAGACGCAGTACTGCTACGAGCTGCCGCTGCTGCGCAGTTTTATGCAGCAGGTGGAGGCGCTCGGGCTCATCGACAAGGTCTATATCCTGGTCGGCGTCGGTCCGCTGCGCTCAGCCAAGGCTGCCGAATGGATGCGCACGCATGTGCCGGGCATGGCCGTTCCCGACGCGTTGATTGCGCGCCTGAGCGGCGCGCAGGACCAGGCACGCGAGGGGCGCAACATCTGCGTCGAGCTGGTCCAGGCGATCCGCGAGATACGTGGCATCAGCGGCGTGCACGTGATGGCATATCGACAGGAAGAATCGGTGGCCGAGGTCATCGATCGATCCGGCATTCTCAAGGGCCGCGCCCCCTGGTATCCCGAGCGCGACACCGTGCAGGCTTCTCACAGGACCGCATCATGACCGACACCATCATCAGTTCTGCCACCAGGGAAGTCGTCATCGGCTTCGATCGTCCCTTCGTCATCATCGGCGAACGCATCAATCCCACGGGCCGCAAGATTCTCGCCGCCGAGATGGCCGCGGGTGATTTCACGCGCGTCGAAGCCGATGCGCGCGCGCAGGTGGAGGCGGGGGCCCACATGCTCGATGTCAACGCGGGCATCCCGCTGGCGGATGAGCCCGCGATCCTGGCCCGCGCGGTTCAGCTGGTGCAGTCGATCACCGACGTGCCGCTGTCGATCGACTCATCCATCGTGGCGGCGCTGGAGGCGGGCCTGGCGGTATACAAAGGCAAGGCGCTGGTTAACTCGGTGACCGGCGAGGAGGAGCGGCTGCAGGCGGTGCTGCCGCTGGTGAAGAAACATGGTGCCGCCGTGATCGCCATTTCCAATGATGAAACCGGCATCTCGGAAGATCCGGACGTGCGCTACGCGGTCGCCAAAAAAATCGTCGACCGCGCCTCTGACTATGGCATCCCAGCCGCCGACATCGTGGTCGATCCGCTGGTGATGCCGATCGGCGCCATCAATCAGGCCGGCGTACAGGTCATGCGACTGGTGCACCGGCTGCGCACCGAACTGAAGGTCAATACTTCCTGCGGCGCCTCCAACATCAGCTTCGGACTGCCCAACCGCGATGGCATTAACGCGGCATTCCTGACGATGGCGATCGGGGCCGGTATGACGTCGGCCATCACCAACCCGTTGCATCTGGATGTGGTCCGCGCCTGCATGGGCGCCGATGTCATGATGGGCCATGACCCGGATTGCGCGCGCTGGATCCGCCGCTTTCGTGACTCGCCCCCGGGGAGCGCCGGTGCTCCGGGTGCGCCCGCCGGCGCTGCGGGCGAGGCCCCCCGCGGCCGTCGCGAGGGTGGCCACCGCCGGCGAGCGGCGCAAAGCTGACGCCTATGGTGCTGACCGAAGATCCGCTGGTCGTCTTCATGCCCTCGGGAAAGCGGGGACATTTTCCCGTGGGCACGCCGGTGCTGACGGCCGCCCGCGCACTGGGTGTGGACATCGATTCGGTGTGCGGCGGCCGCGGACTATGCGGTCGCTGCCAGGTCGTGGTCGCAGAGGGCGAGTTTGCCAAACACGGGCTGAGCTCATCGCGCGCCAGCCTGTCGCCATTCAGCGCAACCGAGGAGCGCTACGCCAAGCGCATGCCGATGATGGAAGGACGTCGCCTCTCCTGCGCCGCGCTGGTGGAATCCAGTGTCGTCATCGATGTGCCGGCCAGCAGCCAGGTGCATCGGCAGGTGGTGCGCAAGGATGCCGAAGTCCGTGCCATCGAATTGCATCCGGTGGTACGCCTGCACTACGTGCAGGTGCAGCCGCCCGATATGCACGATCCCTCCGGCGATTTGCGGCGGCTTTACGATGCGCTCGAGCTCGAGTGGCGGCTGACCAACCTCAGCTGTGATCTGTCGGTGCTGCAGACGCTGCAGCCGGCGCTGCGTGCCGGCGGCTGGCAGGTCACGGTTGCCGTGCATGCCGGCAAGCAGATCATCGGCGTCTGGCCGGGGCTGCACGAACAGGTCTTCGGACTTGCGGTCGATGTCGGATCGACCACCATCGCGGCGCATCTGTGTGACCTCCTCAGCGGTGAGGTAGTGGCTTCCGCCGGCGTCATGAATCCGCAGATCCGCTTCGGCGAAGATCTGATGAGCCGCGTGTCTTACTCGATGATGAATCCGGGCGGCGCTGCGCTCATGACCGTGGCGGTGCGCGAGGCACTCAGTGCGCTGGCGGCGGACGTGGCGCGAGTGGCGGGGACTACGATCGAGAACATTCTCGAGGCGACCATCGTCGGCAACCCCATCATGCATCACCTGCTGCTGGGCATCGATCCGGTCGAGCTCGGCGGCGCGCCGTTTGCGCTGGCCACCGATCATTCCTTCACCCTGCGCGCCAATGCTATCGATCTGAAGCTCAATCGCAATGCCCGCGTCTACGTGCTGCCCTGCATAGCGGGGCATGTGGGCGCGGACGCGGCCGGCATGGTGCTTGCCGAGCGACCGGACCTGTCGGATCGCATGACATTGCTGGTGGATGTGGGCACCAATGCGGAGATCGTGCTGGGTAACCGCACGCGCATCGTGGCCTGCTCGAGTCCGACCGGGCCGGCGTTCGAGGGGGCGCAGATCAGCTGCGGTCAGCGCGCGGCGCCGGGCGCCATCGAGCGCGTCCGCATCAATCGCGAGACGCTCGAGCCGCGTTTCAAGGTCATCGGCTCGGATCTCTGGTCGGATGAGCCCGGCTTCGAAGCGGCGACAGCCGAACTCGGCGTGACCGGCATCTGTGGCTCGGGAATCATCGAGATCATCGCCGAGATGTACCTGGCGGGCATCATCAACCAGGACGGCGTCGTCGATGGCGAACTGGCGGCCCGCTCTTCCCGCGTCGCGGCCAACGGCCGGACCTTTGCCTATGTCCTGCATCGCGGAACTCCCGAACTGCGCATTACCCAGAACGACGTGCGCGCCATCCAGCTGGCGAAGGCGGCGCTCTACGCAGGCATCGCGCTGCTGATGGAACGTCTTGGGATCGAGCACGTGGACGCCATCCGTCTCGCCGGAGCCTTCGGCAGCCACATCGACGTCAAGTACGCCACCATCCTGGGCATGATCCCGGATTGTGATCTCAGCCAGGTGCGATCGGCGGGCAATGCCGCGGGTACCGGCGCACGCATCGCGCTGCTCGATGCCACCTCACGCGCCGTCATCGAAACATTGGTGCGTCGTATCGAGAAAATGGAAACGGCGATCGAGCCACGCTTCCAGCAGCATTTCGTCGAGGCCATGGCGATTCCGCACAAGACCGCGCCGTATACGAACCTGCGGCGCGTGGTCGACCTGCCAGCGCCCAAGGAATCCTCGGCCCAGGGCCAGACCCGCGGCCGTCGGCCGCGGCGCCCGGAACCTGCGAAGGCCGAGTAGCTACAATGACGGTGGACATCACCCCAGGGGGAAGACCATGAACGATCCGCAACCAGCGGCACCAGCGGCCGAGCCCAGCCGCGGTCGACGTCCGAGCGGACGCGATGCCAAGCGTGCCTCCCGGGCCGCGCGCGCCGCCTCTTCGGTCCCCTACATCACGCGCAAGATCCCCTATTACGAAGTGCTCGATGAAGAGGGTCTTACGCTCATGGAGCGCAATGCCGACACGATACTCGAGGAGATCGGCATCGATTTTCGCGAGGATCCCGAGGCACTGTCGATCTGGAAGGCCGCCGGCGCCGACGTGCAGGACGAGCGCGTGCATTTTCCGCGCGGCATGTGCCGCACCCTGATCCAGCGCACCGCGCCGCGCGAGTTCACGCAGCATGCGCGCAATCCGGCGCGCAGCGTGGTGATCGGCGGCAAGAACACTGTCTTCGCGCCGGCTTATGGCTCCCCCTTTGTCCGCAGTCTGGACGAAGGCCGCCGCTACGCGCGCATCGAGGACTTCCGCAACTTCGTCAAGCTGGCGTACATGTCCAATTCGCTGCACCACTCGGGCGGCACCATCTGCGAGCCAGTGGATCTGCCGGTGAACAAGCGCCACCTCGATATGGTGTACAGCCACCTCAAGTACAGCGACAAACCCTTCATGGGCTCGGTGACGCATCCGGATCGCGCGGCCGACTCGGTCGAGCTGGCCAAAATAGTGTTCGGCGCCGAGCTGGAGGATCCAATGACCGGGCGGCCCAAGACAATGATCACCAGCCTGATCAACGTCAATTCGCCAATGACGTACGACGCGACGATGCTCGGCGCGCTCAAGGTGTATGCGCGCGCCAACCAGGCTGTCATTGTGACGCCGTTCATCCTGGCGGGCGCCATGTCGCCGGTCACGGTGGCGGGGACGGTGGCGCAGACGCTGGCCGAGGCCCTGGCGGGTCTGGCCTTTGTGCAGCTGCTCAATCCCGGCGCGCCCGCGATTCTCGGGAGTTTTGCTTCATCGGTGTCGATGCAGTCGGGGGCGCCGACTTTCGGGACGCCCGAACCCGCGCTGGTGCTCTATTCCATGGCCGCTCTCGCGCGACGCCTGGGCGTGCCCTTCCGATCCGGCGGCAGTTTGTGCGCTTCGAAGATTCCCGATGCGCAGGCGGCATTCGAGTCCGCCAACACGCTGCTGCCGAGCTGCCTGGCCGGGGTCAACTTCATGTTGCACGTGGCCGGGTGGCTCGAAGGCGGCCTCTCCATGGGCTACGAGAAATTTGTCATGGACGCCGATCAGGCCGGCATGATGCACACGCTGCTGGCGGGCGTGGATCTTTCCGAGAACGGCCAGGCACTCGATGCGATTCGCGAGGTTGGGCCCGGGAAGCATTTCCTCGGCTGCGCGCATACCCAGGCCAACTTCGAGAACGCGTTCTATCGTTCACCGCTGGCCGACAACAACAGCTACGAGCAGTGGGAAGCCGAAGGCGGCAGCGACATGACGAAGCGCGCCAATGCGCTCTGGAAGAAGCAGCTCGCGGAATACGTCGAACCGCCGCTCGATCCGGCCATCGATGAAGCGCTGCTCGAATACATCGCGAAGAAGAAGGCCGCGTCAGCCGACTCGATGGTCTGAGCCAGCCCGAATGGACCCGACACCGGCGCAGCAGCTGGCAAGGTTCCTGAAGAAGTACGACCCGGCCGTGGCCGCGGTCGCCCGCGGTGCGCTCGCGCGCCTCCGCAAGCGGCTGCCGGGGGCGATGGAATTGGTCTACGACAACTACAACGCGCTCGCGATCGGCTTTGGTCCCAGCCAGCGCGCATCTGAGGTTGTCATCTCGATTGCGCTGTATCCGCGATGGGTGACGCTCTTCTTCCTTCATGGGGCGCGGCTGGCCGATCCGAAGAAAATCCTCAAGGGTAGCGGCACGCGCGTGAGGCACATCGTGCTGCACGCTGCCGCCGATATTGGCTCGAAGGATATCCAAGCGTTGATCTCCGCCGCCCTGAAACTTGCTGGCGACCCCATCGAGGGTCGGCAGCGCCGGCAACTGATAATAAAGTCGGTATCGAAGAAGCAGCGTCCGCGGCGACCCGGTTAGACGCCTAACATCCAAGCGACGCCTGCGTCGCGGGAGAGCTCGTGAAAACAACGTCACTGTTGATCGCAGCCCTGAGTATGCTCGCGACCGTCACCGCGATCTCGGATGAAGCGCTCCCCCAGTCCCGGGCCGAGGCGCTCGCGATGGAGGCGGAAGACGCGCTGCCGCTCACAAGTTTCTATGATCCGCCGGAGCCACTCGGCGCGCGCCCTCCGGGTGCCCTGATCCGCTCCGAAGCGTTCCAGGGATACAGCCTACCTCCGGGAGCGCATGCGGTGCGCATCCTGTATGTGTCGCGGGCACTGGATGGTGCGCCGGTCGCGGTGTCCGGGGTCGTACTGATCCCGGCCGGAGCGCCGCCGCGCCGCGGCTGGCCGGTCATCGCCTGGGCACACGGCACCAGCGGAGTCGCCCGCATGTGCGCACCCTCGCTCATGAAGGACGTTGAATATGGCAGCGAAGGACTCATGCCGATGGTGGCGGCGGGCTTCGCCGTGGTGGCGACCGACTACGCCGGTCTGGGGACACCCGGCGCTCATCAGTACGACAATAAGATTCCCCAGGCCTACGATGTCGTCTACTCGGTTCCCGCCGCCCGCGCTGCGGTCCCCTCGCTCGGTCAACACTGGGTCGCCATCGGTCATTCCCAGGGCGGAGTCGCGGTATGGGGCGTTGCCGAGCTCGAGGAAAGGCTCAGGGATGCGGGCTACCGTGGCGCGATTTCAGTCGCGGGTGACATGAATTACGAGAGCTTCGAAGCGCACGACGCCATTACTTTCGACACGATCACGAACCTGTACTGGCCCTTCACCGCGTTTGGCGTCAAGGCGAGCTATCCCTCGTTTGACGTGGAGCGATTTCTCTCGCCGATCATGTTCGAACGCTACGAGGATATGACCTCGAAGGGATGCTGGTATTACGCCTACGCCGCGGCCGACGAGGTTGGACGGCAGGCGGCGGTCCGGCCTGGCTGGAACGAGTTGCCTGAACTCGTGCGCTACAATCGGGACAGCCTCAGCACCAACGAGCCCATCCGCGGACCGCTCATGGTCCTGGCCGGTGACGATGATGCCTCCGTGAATTTTGCCAACATTCAAGCTGGTGTCGCAAAGGCATGCCGGAATCACCTGCCGATTGAATTCGTGCACCGGCCGGGCCTCGATCACGATCCGCTCATGGAGAAGACCATCGACCTGCAGCTTGATTGGGTACGGGCGCGGCTTAATGGCACGCCGTGGAGCAGCAATTGCGGGTCGGCCTTCCCCTAATTTGCCCTGGCGGCCCACGCCCTCGTGGCCTGGCATGTCTGCATGGCCCGCTCGTAGGCTGGGCGTGCGTTGGTGCGAGCCACATAAGCCTGCTCTGCGCTGCCCAGGAGGACGCCCCCACTCCGTTGCGCCAACTGGAGGGCGTAGGTCACCGAAATGTCGGCTGCCGTGAAGCTCTCGCCAGCAAGATAAGGTGAGCGCGCTAGCTGGCGGGTCACCAATCCCAGCCTGCTCTCGAACACCTGCTGTGCCTGGCGGGCGCTCCAGTTGTACCGCTCGGCCTCGGGCGCGAAATTGCGGGCGCCCACGACGAAGTAAATGGAGGCTGCGAGGCCTGCCTCACCGAGATGAAGGAACTGCTGGTACGCGGGGAAGGTGGGAGTGTGCGGGTCTGGCGCGAGCGGCGTCGGGCCGTAGCAGGCCATCAGATACTCCATAATCGCGATGGACTCGACCATGGTCACGTCACCGTCCTGGATCGCAGGGATGAACCCGGCGGGGTTGACCGCCAGAAACTCCGCGTCTTTCTCGACGCCAGCCATCAGGTCCACAGGCCTCAGGCGGTACGCGAGCCCCATCTCCTCCAGCAGCCAGATGACCCGAAATCCCCGACCCTCGCCAAAGACAGTGATCATGCTTGCATCCTTTGACCATGCTGAGATGGTCTTGAGGCAGGTCGGCCAACCCGCAATGCCAGTTCGACGAACGGCTCAAGCGGAAATCGACAAAACGCGAAAAAATCTGTGGCCCATACCTCGCTGGAGAAATCTGTCTCAGTAAACGGCAGCAGCCGGCCAAATTCGGCCGTTGACTAGGTCAATCAGCCCGCCGGAAAGCTGCCATTCGTAGATTACGGTAGTCTTTGCTCCCAAAGGTTTTGTTAGCGCGCTTCTCTGCCGGAGGACGCGATGCTCGGTAAGTTCGGCGCGGTCATTCTCGGAAGTGCCTGCCTCTTGGCAACGGCAGCGGCGGCCGCACCTGGCCAAGAGGGATGGATCAAGGTATTCACTCCGCCAGAATGCAAAGAGTGGATTTACGGGCCGCCATTAACACAAGAAGATGCCCAAAAACATCCACAGGACCGCCCCGATTACGTCCTATGGAATCCAGCGATGGCCAAGCCCATGACCTATAG
>Ga0181531_10000954_pt1 | contig 18810 bp, 16 predicted proteins | sample PEATcosm2014_Bin_38_FD_119743 | JGI IMG/M metagenome (GOLD analysis project Ga0181531, IMG submission 119743) | Peatland microbial communities from MTU Mesocosm Facility, Houghton, MI, USA - PEATcosm2014_Bin11_10_metaG | ecosystem: Environmental > Terrestrial > Soil > Wetlands > Peat | place... | reverse complement strand
TCGCTCGCCTCCAGAACCTTGATCGGCCTTGCCATTCCAACAACCTCCCGCGAATCAGGTCGCTTGGAAATTGTATAAACCTATTTGCGAAACAGGACACTAGCGGCGACCGGGCGAGCTTACCCATTATGCAATTCGGAGTTGAATCCGCGTTTCAAAAATAAGCACCATCTTCGGTTCTGCTTTAAAAGAAGAACCAAAAACTTTTGTTCATTTTAGTTAGGGCTCAATCGGCCCATGCGGTTATTTTCGAACGTCCTTGCGTCGATGCCGCAAGGCGGCTCAGCGTCGGAAACTACCTACCCCTCCGTGTGCGAGCAGATTTCACAGCGTAATATCGCCGCATTGGGCCATTGTCGCTTCGCGATCGCCAACAGTCTGCTTTTTGAAGTGGCTAACATACGAATTCCAATAGGCTGGCGCAGTGGCAAGTGGCTATTCAGCCGCCAGTTTCATGCCCGATCCGAGAGCCGCTTTAATTCCATTATCGTCAGGCCAGGTGAAAACAAAAGTTGTTCCGCGGGCGGGCGGTGCGCTGATGATCCAGACCTTGCCACCGAACCGCTGGACAGTCTTCTGCACTATCGACAGGCCGACACCCGCAGTATCGCTTTGATCTTGGCCGGTGGACGTGGCGAAAATCCTGAAAATTCGCTCGTGTAACGCCGGCGCGATGCCGGGGCCATCATCCCGAACGCTGAATTCCACTATACCATCAATCGTACGCGTCGAGACCACGATCTCTCCGGTAGGTCGGTCATGGTGTCTCAAGGCGTTTGAGATCAGGTTTTGCAGCACGTGCTCCAAGGGTGGCCGCTGCGTGTTTAGCACCGGTGCCTTGCCATCAAATCGCACATGGAATCCCGGCGGCGGCCCAAGCAACCCCGCAATTTCGGCAACCAGGTCGCCCACGTCGACCGGCCCAAGCGGCGCTTCGGCGTGGCCGATTCGCGTGTAGGTCAGCAATCCCTCGATCAGCATTTGCAGACGGGTTACACGTTGTCGCATGAGCGCGAGGTGTTCGAGCGATTCGGTGCTGGCGATCGGCCGCAGGTCGTCTGTGATCCAATCTGCCAGTAGCGAAATTGCACGCAACGGCGCCTTCAGATCGTGCGAGGCCACGTGCGCGAATTCCTGCAGCTCTTCGGTCAGTGCCTTATTCGTCGACAGCAGACAATCCTTCTCCTCGGCCATGACTTTCATCTGTGCGATTGTGGCTTGCAACTCCGCGGTGCGCACCGATGTGGCAACTGCTTCGGCCAGGACATTAGCGAAGGCGGTGAGGAATTCGATATCGTGTTCGTTGTAGTTGTGCTGTTTGTTATTGTCGATTTCCAGCACGCCATAGGGCTTACCATTGCCTTTTATGATAACGTCAATGGTCGAGATGATGCCGTGCTCAGCGTAGAACGCAGGTAGTTCGAATGTATGGTCGCTCCGCAAATCGTTACAGATCGCTGGTTTCCCGGTGATGAAGGCCCGCCCTTGTGGTGAACTCTCGTCGGCACGTGAGACGACGTGGCCAATGACCCCAGGGTGCCACCCAAACCCGGCCTCGATGAGAAGATCGTTCTCCCTCTCGCGGTATCGGCACACTTTGCAGAACGGCACGCCGAGGCCTTCGGAACATACCCTGGCCGCCGTAGTCAGAATGGTCAGCAGATCGCGTTCCCGGAGGGCAAACGTGCCAAAACTGGCAATCGCGGACTGTTGGCGAAGAACTGTTTGGACATCCGCGAGTTGCTCACTCATGCTTTGGCGCCCTCGGCCACTTATAGTCCCTTCGACCGGAAATGATGTGGCGGCAACGCCCGGCCAACTGATCCACAAGGTGCGGTTGCCGGCGATCAGCGGCGCATGCGTCAACGCGGACGCGCAACGTGGTGATCACAAACCATGCTCCAAGCACGCGCCCGAAGACCAGCCCTGGGTTGAATGCGATAGCGTGTTTAGCATGGCCTAGCGGCTTGTCAACCCAGGGTTGTAGTCCACGGGCGCGTTACACTTAGACCGAGCGCCGCCGCGCGGCGGCGGTCCTCTGTACCGATCTCGCCGGACCGAGGATTGGGCCGGTCTGCGAGGTCGTTGCCAAACTCGAGATAAATAAAATGGGGTCTGGGGACTAGTCCCCAGCGGGTCCAGGGCAGAGCCCTGGCCTTCGGTGCGTTGTCGGATCCGGGCGGCGGCGTTTGGCGATGCGGCCCAGGGTGGCTTCCAGTTTCAAAAGCACGCCGCACAGCGCGGTCGTCGGACTCATGCGCAGGTAGAGCGGCGATAACGGGAACCGATCGCCGACCCCGCTGACCACCAGGATGACGATGGCCGTACAGTCCGCGATCGCGAACAGTCCGGCTATCCGCGCGACCAGCGGCATCGCGAACATGGCGGCAGTCCGCTCGGACGCGTTGGCCGTATCATCAGGGATCATGGCCCCAAATCCTTCCGATGAAGCCAAAGGCTCCAGGCGGCATTCATTCGCGGGGCTGGGTTTAAGCGAAAAAGGGTGTAGGGCCTGCTAAGCAGATGCCCGTCCAGGATCGGGCAAAACGGGGGCTCGCGACTTGTCCCCCGCTTGGTCCAGGGCCACAGCCGCCCGTGGCCTTCCCGGCTTGCGATAAGCGAACGCCGGCGCCGGCACGGCGCTTTCCAGCGCCGCCTCGCCCATCAAATAATGCAGCGCCGACAGCTCACACGCGGGATCGGTCACCGCGGCATCTCCGGTGATCGCGAACGCCTGGCAGCGGCAGCCGCCCCAGTCGAGCTCGCGCCGGTCGCAGCTGCGGCAGGGCTCCGGCATCCAGCCCGTGCCACGGTAGCGGCGGAACGCCTCGCTGTCCCACACCGCGGCCAGCGAATGGGTGCGCACGGTCGGGAAATCGAACCCGGGCAGCGTCTCCGCGGCGTGGCACGGCAGGCACTTGCCGCTCGGCGAGATATTGATGAAGCGCTGCGCCCAGCCGCCCATGCAGCTTTTCGGCCGCGACGCATGGTAGTCCGGCACCACGTAGTCGATCACCATCTTTCCCCGCAGGCGGATGCGGGCCGCTTCCACGAGGTCGGTCGACGCATCCAGTTGCGCCCGCGTCGGCAGCAGGGCAGCGCGATTCTTCAGGCCCCACCCATAGTACTGCACATGGGCGATTTCCACGCGCTCGGCCTGCATCGCCTCGGCAAAATCCAGCATGGCGCCGACCCGGCCGGCGTTGTGGCGCTGAATGACGAAATTCAGCGTCAGCGGCAGCCCGGCGCCGCGAATCCGGTCGATCGCGGCGCGTTTCTTCACGAACGCACCAGCGTAATTACCCACACGGTCGTTTTCCAGTGGATCGATGTCCTGGAAGCTGAGCTGGATGTGGTCGATGCCAGCCTGCGTCAACGCTGCCATGGCGCGGTCATCCAGCGTCACGCCGCTGGTAATCAGATTGGTGTACATGCCGCGGTCGGCGGCCCGCTGCACCAGCGTGGTCAAATCGCGCCGCGCCATCGGCTCGCCGCCGGTAAAATGGAATTGCAGCACGCCGAGCGCCGCCGCCTCGTCGATCACCCGCAGCCAATTCCCGGTATCGAGTTCCGCGCTCGCCGGCTCCAGCGCCAGCGGGTTGCTGCAGTACGGGCATTGCAGCGGGCAGCGGTGGGTGATTTCCGCGATCAGCCCCATCGGCGGCGGAAACGGGGGAGGCGATACCGCGTTCATAGCCGCACCGCGCCGCGCGCCGCCAAATCGTTCAGCATCGGCAGGATATCCGCCTCGATCATGGCCGCGGGTGCGTCAAACCTCGCGGCCAGCAGCATCGCGATGTCCGCCACCGTGCGACTGCCGTCCACCAGCTTCAGCACCTCCACGGCATGGTCGTCGGGCAGGAACAGCCGCTCCGGACCCAGCACCACCCACGCGCCGCGCACCGCGTCAAAGCGGAACTTCATGCCGACGCCGAGGCGCGGCACAGGGGACCCCGATTGCATAAAAAAACCAGGGAGCGCTTGCCCCCTGGCCCCGGATCAGCCGTCAGTCTTCAGTTACCGGCCGAACGACACACCCCTAAACGGCGCCCCCCTCGGGGGTGACGCCGTGCGGTGCCTCAGGTCCGGGATGCCAGGAGCCTTGCTCCCGGCCCTTTACTTGCGGGCTTCGGCGCAGGCGTACGAATTGATTTCCGCGCCGAGCGCGATCTCTACAACCTTGGGGGCTTTCCAGCTCATGATAATCCAACTCCGTGCTGATGGTGCGGGCCTCTTGGCGCGGGCCGCCGGCAATCCTTCGATGCCGGCGTCCTTGGCGTCAATCACACCTTAGGCTTACCGGCGGCCGAGTTAAAGGGGCTTGGCGAAAGCGAAGTAAGGCCAGGGGCTCTGCCCCTGCACCCCGCTGGGGCCGTAGGCCCCAGACCCCATTACCTTAAGTCAAGGATTTCAACGCTTTCCGGACAACATCGGCATCCGACGCGGCGCCCTGAGCGCTGGGTTAAACCGCCTTCACGAGTCCTTATCCGGGCGGTGAGACAGTCGGACCCTCGCATCGGCCAGGGTTTCCGTGCTGCATGTAATCGGCTGCATCACCGCGAAGCACGATATGCGCCTGGTTGCGATTGCGTGCATCATTTGCGCCGTCGCCTCGCTCACCACCCTGCAAATGCTGGCGCGCGCGCAGGCCGCGCGCGGGCGTCTAAGGTGGGCTTGGGTCGGTGCCGGTGGCGGCGCATTCGGTTGCGGCGTATGGGCGACCCACTTCGTCGCCATGCTGGCCTACCGGCCGGACATGCAAGTCGCGTTCGACCTGCCTCTGACGGTGCTGTCGCTGGTGTTGCCGATCGCCGGCGGATCGCTCGCCCTCGCATGCGGCATCGGTCGTGGCCGAACCCACGCGGTCGTCGCGGGGCTGGTGTTCGGCGCCGCGATCGGCGCCATGCATTTTACCGGCATGGCAGCCTACGAAGTGCCCGGCGTGCTGACCTACGACACTGGCGACGTCGTCGCGGCGTGGGCCGTGGGCTTTGCCTTTGCGCCGCTGGCGATGCTGCGGTTTCGCGCCGGCCGCGTCTGGCAGGCAACGATTCTCCTGGTGCTGGCGATCGCCGGCCTGCATTTCACCGCGATGGCGGCGGTCTCGATCGTGCCAAACCGGGTATTTATATACGGAACCGAAACCATATTGGTTGCCGTAATCGTCGGCGCCGCCGGTTTCCTGATCGTGATCGCAGGTCTGTTGAGTGCCCTGATCGACAAGCATCTCGAGCAACGTGCGCGATGGGAAACCGAGCGCTTCCGCCGCTTTGCCGATGCAACCTTCGAGGGGCTGTTCTTCCTCGAGCACGGCGTCGTGGCGGACGCCAATGCGGTGCTCTGCCGCATGCTTGGGCGCACGACGGCGCAGATCGTCGGCGCGCGGGTCTCCGCGTTCTTCGCGCCTTCGTCCCATGCCGCGCTGAAGGCACTCGCCGCGCCGAGCGACGGAACCAGCGGCTGCGCCGAACTGGAGTTGCTCGATGCCTCCGGCGCCCGCCATGTCGTCGACGTGCTGGCCCGGTCGCTCGCGGAGGGCGACGACGCCGTCGCGGTCGTCGCGGTGCGCGATGCATCGGAACGCAAACGTGCCGAACGCCGCATTCAGGAACTTGCCTATATCGACCCGCTGACCGGCCTCGCGAACCGTCGGCTTTTGCACGAACGCCTGATCCAGGCACTGGCGGATGCCGAACGCACCGCCGGCACGTTGGCCGTGCTGTGGATCGACCTCGACCGCTTCAAGGCCGTGAACGATCATCTGGGCCACCACGCCGGCGACAGCCTGCTGGTCGTGGTTGCCGGCCGCCTGCGCATGCCGACCCGCGACGCCGACATCATCGCGCGCCTTGGCGGCGACGAATTTATCGTCGTGCAGCCCGGCCTCGATCAGCCCGAAGCCGCGGTGGCACTCGGTGAAGTATTGGTGCGCGTGCTGGCCGACCCGTATCTGATCGACGGCCGCCAGGTCGAAGTCACGGCGAGCATCGGCATCTCGCTCTATCCGAAAGATGCGGTCGATGGCGATGCCCTGCTGAGGCAAGCCGACGTGGCACTGCATCGCGCAAAGCAGGAAGGCCGCTGCGGCTATCGCTTCTTCGAACCCGCCATGGACGCCAAGGTCCGCGCGCGACGCGAACTGGAACAGGATCTGCGGCACGCGCTCGCCAACGGCGAGTTGCACCTGCATTACCAACCGGTGTTCGAAAGCCAGCATCTTGCACTGGTTGGCTATGAGGCGCTGCTGCGTTGGCTGCATCCGCGGCACGGCCCGATCTCGCCGGCCGAATTCATTCCCATCGCCGAGGAATGCGGCGCGATCCTGGTCATCGGAAGCTGGGTGTTGGAAACCGCCTGCGCCGCGGCGGTATCCTGGCCGCGGCCCTACACCATCGCGGTGAACCTTTCGCCCGCGCAATTCAAGAACCACAACCTGCCCGGGGAAGTCGGCGAAACGCTGGCACGAACCGGGCTGGCGCCCGGGCGGCTGGAACTGGAGGTGACGGAGGGTGTACTGATCGAGAATAGCGGCCGGGCCCTGGCCGTTCTCGGCGCGCTCAAGGCACAAGGCGTGCACATCGCGCTCGACGATTTCGGCACCGGCTATTCTTCGCTCAGCTATCTCCGACGGTTCCGGTTCGACCGCATCAAAATCGACCGTTCCTTCATCGCCGAGCTCGGTATCGACGCGGACGCCGACGCGATCGTTGCGTGCATCCTGGCGATGGCACGTACGTTGCGCCTGGAGGTCACCGGCGAAGGTGTGGAATCCGAGTTGCAACTGAGTCTGCTACAGAAAATGCACTGCTCCCATGTGCAAGGTTTTCTGCTCGGGCGGCCCGCCGCGCTGGCGCAGCTGGCGCATAAGGCGCGCAGTACAGCGGTCGCCGCTTAGGAAGGGCCGCGAAGGCCAGGGCTCTGCCCTGGCCTTTCTGAGCTTATTTTAGCGCCCATGGGGCTCCGCCCCAGACCCCATTTCATCTCCGGCGTCAATAAACCACGACGCTGCGAATGCTCTCGCCGCGCTCCATCAGGCCAAACGCATCGTTGATGTTCTCCAGCGGCAGCACGTGCGTAATCAGATCGTCGATGTTGATTTTCCCGCTCATGTACCAATCGACGATCTTGGGAACATCCGTGCGCCCGCGGGCGCCGCCGAACGCGGATCCCTGCCAAACCCGCCCGGTGACCAATTGGAACGGCCGTGTCGAGATTTCCTTGCCCGCCTCGGCCACGCCAATGATGGTCGATTTGCCCCAGCCGCGATGCGCGCATTCCAGCGCCTGGCGCATCAGATTGACGTTGCCGACGCACTCGAAACTGTGGTCGGCGCCACCCCCGGTCAACTCCACCAGATACGGTACCAGATCGCCGGAGATCTCCTTCGGATTGACAAAATGCGTCAGGCCGAATTTTTCCGCCAAAGCCTTACGGCCGGGGTTGAGGTCGACGCCAATAATCATGTCGGCGCCTGCAAGCCGTGCACCCTGGATGACATTAAGCCCGATGCCGCCAAGTCCGAACACCACCACGTTCTCGCCCGGCTTGACACCGGCGGTGAAAATTACCGCGCCGATGCCGGTGGTAACGCCGCAGCCGATATAGCAGATCTTTTCGAACGGCGCGTCTTCCCGCACTTTTGCCACGGCGATTTCCGGCAGCACGGTGAAATTGGCAAACGTGCTGCAGCCCATATAGTGCGCGATCGGCTTGCCACCGATCGAAAACCGGCTGGTGCCATCAGGCATCACACCCTTGCCCTGGGTCGCGCGGATGGCCGTGCACAAATTGGTCTTGCGGCTCAGGCAGCTTTTGCACTGCCGGCATTCCGGCGTGTAGAGCGGAATGACGTGGTCGCCCTTCTTGACGCTTTTCACGTCCGGACCGACATCGACGACGACGCCGGCGCCTTCATGGCCCAATATACACGGAAAAATGCCTTCCGAATCCATGCCGGACAAGGTGTATTTGTCGGTATGGCAAATGCCGGTGGCCTTGATTTCCACCAGCACCTCGCCGGATTTCGGCCCCTCCAGCTGCACTGTTTCGATGCTGAGCGGCTTGCCGGCCTCCCAGGCCACCGCGGCGCGTACATCCATGGTCCGTTCTCCCTATTTTGTTGAACGATTGAAAATACTCAATCCGGGGCCCCGCCGACCTGGCGCAGCCAGTCCGGCAGATTGTAGAAATTGCTCACGCGCGCAATTTTCCCGTCCCGTAAGGCGAAAAACGCGCCGGCGGGCAGCACATAGGTCTGACCGCGCGCCGGCGGAAGCCCTTCCTCGGCGCGCAGATAGGTGCCGTGCACGGTGAATTCGGCCGCGGCGCGGGTGCCGTCTTGTGTGGCCATGACGACGATGTCGGTTAGGCGCTCGCGATAGGCGCCGTTCATGCGCGCCATGAAGGCGCGGAACGCATCGATGCCCACCTCGCGGTCGCCCTGGTTGATGTCGTGGATCACGTCATCGGTCAGCAACGCGAGCATGCCTTCCGCGTCGCCAAGGTTGAAGGCGTCGTAGTAGGCGGAAATCAGTGACACGGTAGTCATAGGAAGGAAGGCCAGGGGCTCTGCCCCTGGACCCCGCTGGGGACAAGTCCCCAGACCCCATTCATAAGATTCGATGCATCGGCCGGACACGGAACTAAAATGAATCGGGGTCTGGGGCCCCCGGCCCCAGCGGGTCCAGGGCAGAGCCCTGGCCTTCCTTCACTTCTCATGCATTCCCTCCACCGCGCAAACTCCAACCGAAGCTGGCCAATCGCGGAAATTGCGCACCGCACCGTCGCTGCGTACTGCCTCTAGCGAATTCGGTTCCAAATCGGCGAACACCAGGCCCGCCTCGTCGAGCACGCCGCGCGCTATCACGCCATCTTCCGGAAAGCCGCGATCGACCGGACCGAACACCGCGGCATAGCCATGGTTTTCGTCCACCGAGGCGAGCGCCGGCGCCATGCCCACGGTGGGCGATATCGCCACAAAACACTGGTTTTCCAGCGCGCGGGCGCGGGCCGAGAGGCGAACACGATTGAAACCGTGAATACTGTCGGTGCAGCTAGGCACGAGGACGAGCCAGGCGCCGGCTTCGGCCTGTGCGCGCACCAGTTGGGGGAACTCCACGTCGTAACAGATCGCGATGCCGACGGTACCCCAGTCGGTGGCGAATACGCGGGGCGCGGCACCGGGGCATACGCCCCAGCGTTCGGCTTCGAACCGCGTCATGACGGACTTTTCCTGGGTGGCCACGCGTCCGCGCGGGTCGATCAGCGGCGCGCGGTTCACCACGCGGCCGCCGTCGGCCCACGGCAGTGTGCCCGGCAGCAGCCAGATATGGTAACGTTGCGCAAGATCGCGGAATCCTTGCAGCAGCGTGGGCGCTGCCAGCGACACGGCGGCGAGTTCGGCCGCTGCCGTGCCGGCGCCCGGGAAGCACGCGGCCACCTCCATGCTGGCGTATTCAGGCAGCACCAGGAGTTGCGTGCCGCCGGCGGCGGCATCGCCCACCACGGACTCGAGCTTGCTCCAGAACCGGTCCAGGCGCGACGGCGCGGTGATCGGATACTGCGCCAGGGCCAGCCGCAAAGTGCTCACGGAAGCGTCTCGCCATGCAGGCTCTTCATCCAGAACGTCAGCGTTTTTTCGCTCTCCTCGGCCGCGCCGAGGTCCTTCCAGCTCATGCGGCAGGTCAGATCGGGCCGTTTGAGGTAGCCGCGGTGCGTCCAGAAGGCGTCCAGGCCGGTGGCGCCGCGCGGGCGGTCCGGATGGTCGCCCGGGCGGTCCACGGCGCAGAACGCCACGAAACGTGCCCTTCCCAGGGCGGCCGCGCGCGCCTCGCGCAACTGGAAGAAGCGCACGCCGATGCCGCGGCCACGATAGAGGTCGAGCAGTACTGATTCGCCAAAGTAGAAGAAATCGGCTGGGTCCAGACCGGCGGCTACAAACGGTGCCTGCACGGCTTCGGCGGCCTCGGACATCGGCAGGCAGGTGCTGGCGCCGACCGTGGTTGTGCCATCGCGCGCCACGGCGATGCCGGCGCCGGGCGCTTTTACGTAGGTGCGCAGATACTGCGCTTCGTAGGCTTCGGAGCCGTCGTACAGGTAGGGCCAGGCGCGGAATACCTTCACGCGGAGGCGCGCCAGGTCCGGCAGCAATGGCGCCAGCGCGACGCCATGCTCCATCGCCACCGTTACGCCGCCTGCAGCCATACCGCCTCCGTCCCCGCGCTACCTTCGTTGAAGCCGGGGACGGAGGGAATTACGGCTTTAGTAGGGGCGCCGCGCCATGCAGCCCATTAGCGGGGCGGCGCGTAGGCCGGCGGCGCGTAGCCCGGAGCCGGCGCGTAGCCGGGAGCTGGCGCGTAACCGGGGGGCGGTGCGTAGTAAGGCGGCGCGTAGTAATAGGGATACGGGTACGGTGCCGCGTAGGCGCCGGCAACCGCCGCGCCGACCAGCGCGCCGCCGACGATCGCGGGGCCCCAGCCCCAGGCGCCGCCGCGCCAGCCCCAGGTATAACCAGGGCGCCAGCCGAAGCCGCCGTGCCAGCCCACCGCGGGGCCGTGGAAGCCAAACCCGCCGCCGCCGCGCCACCAGGCCTCGGCCGGTGCGGGCGCCGCGGTCAGGGCAACGCCGAGCAAAGCGCCGACCATCAACAGCTTGGAAAGACGTGCATTCAATTGGGTCATCGTTCGAGCCCTCCTTCTCTGGCTCTTCGCAGCATCGAACGTAGGGCCGCGGCGTGGCCAAACCAAGGCAATCATCGTTCCATAGTGTTTCAGTCCAACGCGACCCAAACGGCCGCGGGGCGCGCCGCTTGGCGGCCGCCCGGGCCTGCCGCATAGTCCGCCTCTCCCGTTGGAGGCTCCTGCCATGCGACCGCTGCCGCTTTTCCTGCTGCTAACCGCGTCCTGCCTGGCCGCACCCGCCCTCACCGGCCAACCCTGGGCGGCCGCGGCCCATGCCGACGAGGCGCTGGACCAGGCGCTGCACAACCCGATGCGCACCCCCGCCTTCGTGGCCCGCGACGCGGTGCGCCACCCGGCCGAGGTGCTGAGCTTCTTCGAACTGCGTCCCAATGCCACCGTGGTCGAAATCTGGCCCGGCGGCGGCTACTGGACCGAAATCCTGGCGCCCTACCTGATGGGCTACGGCACTTACATCGTCGCGGTGCCGAACGCGCCAAAACCGCTCGCGAGCTTTTCCGCGCGCGTCGCCGGCAACCGCCATCTGTTCGGCCGCATTCAAATTACCCAACTCGGCCCGGACCACGCCGATTTCGCACCGCCCGCCAGCGCGGATTTCGTGCTGACGTTCCGCAACGTGCATAACTGGATGAACGGCGGCTACGCCGACGACATGTTCGCCGCGTTCTACCGCGTGCTGAAACCCGGCGGGGTTTTGGGGTTGGAGGAGCATCGCGGGCGCACCGACGTGCCGCAGGACCCGAAAGCCGAGAATGGTTACGTGCGCCAGGACTACACGATCGCGCTGGCGAAAAAGGCCGGGTTCGTGCTCGATGGCACCTCGGAGGTGAACGCCAACCCGCGCGATACCAAGGATTATCCGAAGGGCGTGTGGTCGCTGCCGCCGACTTATGAGGAGGGCGACACAAACCGCGCCAAATACGCGGCGATCGGGGAGGCGGATAATTTCGTGCTGAAATTCCGCAAGCCGGCTCGGTAGGAGTTAAGGAAGGCCAGGGCTCTGCCCTGGACCCGCTGGGGCCGTAGGCCCCAGACCCCATTTCTTAGGAGCGCCGTTTTCCCTGACCGCCGCGACGAGAAGGTCCAGCGTGGTTGACCAAGCAGCGGGAATGGTCAAATCTGCCGCCCGATGATGTGCGACCGAAGGCGGTTCCGACACGGCCGGCTTTGCGCAACAAAACTGTCACAAAATTAGGGAGAAATTACAGATGTTGACCAGGATTGGTTTGGCAAGTTCCATCATTGCACTGGCAATCGCGCCGGCGACCGCAAAAACCTACAATGCGGTAAAACAATTCACCACAACCACCAATTCGGACACCAGCACCTGGTCGTACCGCGCCTCCGACGGCGGCGGCCATGACGGGAACTACGCACTGTTGACGAATGTCGGCACGATCAGCGTGATGAAAAACGGGAGACCGAAGACGCTGCCGGACTGGTATACGCCAAGCGCGGATTTCGGCGTGCCGATCTACTGGGCTAACAAGTCGGCGGCGCAGGTCACCACCGTGTCGAACGGCGACACGATCAGCTTTCCCGCGCAAACCCTGGTCTACCATCCCGGATATGATAACGTTTCCGCCGTGCTGAGTTTCCTCGCGCCGAAATCCGGCACCGCCACGATAAATTATGACTACACGCACCTCGACTGGTCGTGCGGCGCCGAAGGCGTCGGCATCGCCTGGTCAATCGAAAAGAATTTTGGCAACGGCGCGCTTGCTTCCGGCCATCTTTATTCGCCGAACGCACAGAACATCGACACCACCGGTCCGCAAACGACAAGCGTCGCCGTGGTGGCGGGCGACCGGATCAACTTCATCATCGACGGCGCCAACCCGCCCTATTGCGACTCCACCGGCCTCGCCGCGACGGTATCCGTGCATTAATACCAACCGCCCTAATTGCCGACTCTTCCGGCGATTAGGGCGGTTGGTATGCGCGCCGGGTTGGCCGGCGGCGGCGCGCGAAATATGACTCTGATACCTATGGCCCCTTGACCTGTCCTTACAGGTCAACACTTGGGGCCGTTGGTATAAGTGCAGCCCGTGGGGCGGAAGAGCTCTTGCGGCTTCCGCCACTTCGAGCCGAACCCATGCGTGCGGTTGCCAAAGAAGGCGGCAGGCGCAGGGGCTTTTCCGCCCTACGGCCTATGCCGCGCGCGCGGTCAACGCCGCCTCGATCAGGGCCACGGTTTCGCTCACGCCATACAACGCAACAAAGCCGCCGAAGCGCGGGCCCTCGTGTTGGCCCAGCAGCACCTGATACAGGCACCCAAACCAATCCTTTAGGCCAGGGAACGGGTGGCGCTTGCCCACTTCGTAAACCGCGGTCTGAATGGTTTCGGCCGGTGTTGAGGCATCCATCCCGCGCAAGGTTTCGGCGAGGTCGGCGAGCGCCGCGCGCTCCATCTCCGTGGCGGCACGAAACTGCTTGGTCGGGCGCACGAACTCGCGATAATAGGCGATCGCATGCTCGACCAGGCGGGCCAGGAATGGCTCGCTCTCCGGCGTCGCCGCCGGGATATAGCGGCGAATAAAACCCCATAGCATGTCGGGGTTTTCGGCGTTCACGACGCTGGCCAAATTCAGCAACATGCCATACGCGATCGGGCTGCCGGCGTTGTCGGGAATGTGGCCGGCGTGGAAATGCCAGGCCGGGTTGGCCTTTAATGCCTCCGCATCCTCGGCGCGCACGCGTTCCACGTTGGCCACATACTCGTCGGTGGCGCGCGGAATGACGTCGAAATACAGCCGCTTGGCCCGGTGCGGCTGATTATACATGAACTGGCTCAGGCTTTCGGGTGGCGCGTAGCGCAGCCATTCCTCGACCGACAGCCCGTTGCCCTTGGACTTGCTGATTTTCTGCCCGTGCTGATCGAGAAACAGCTCGTAGGTGTAGCCGATCGGCGGGCGGGCGCCCAGGATGCGGCAGATCTGCGTCGAGAGCTTGACGCTATCGATCAAGTCCTTGCCGGACATTTCGTAATCGACGCCGAGCGCGAACCAGCGCATTGCCCAGTCCGCCTTCCACTGACATTTCGCACCGCCGCCATAAACGCTGGTCTCGAATTTGCGGCCGTCCTCGTCGGTCCAGAATACCGTGCCGGCGTGTGCGTCGACCTGGTCGATGCGCACCTGCATGACGATGCCGGTTTCCGGATGCAGCGGCAAAATGGGCGCGTAGGTCTCGCGGCGTTCGTTGCCGAGCGTCGGCAACATCACCGCGAGCACTTCATCGAAACATTCCAGCATGCGTTTCAGCGCGCGGTCGAAGGTGCCGGCGGCGTAATAGGCGCTGGAGGAGGCGAATTCGTACTGAAAACCAAAACTGTCGAGAAAGCCGCGCAGGCGGGCGTTGTTGTGGTGGCCGAAGCTTTCGTGGGTGCCGAACGGATCGGGAATGGTGGTGAGCGGCTTGCCGAGATATTCGCGCAGCATGTCGCGGTTCGGCACGTTGTCCGGCACCTTGCGCAGGCCGTCCATGTCGTCGGAGAACGCCAGCAGGCGCGATTTGGCGCCGGTCAGCGTGTGGTAGGCGTGCCGCACCCAGCTGGTGCGCGCCACTTCGCCAAACGTGCCGATATGCGGCAGGCCGCTGGGCCCGTAGCCGGTCTCGAACAGCACCTCGTGCCTGGCGAGCTCTTGCGCGCGCAGCGCGATCTTCTGTGCCTCTTCAAACGGCCAGGCCTTAGGCAGCGGTGGAGTATCGGTCATTGCAGGCCCTAATGAATGGGGGTCTGGGGCCGCCGGCCCCAGCGGGTCCAGGGCAGAGCCCTGGCCTTCCTTTCCCTCTATAAGCATTTTTCATGTCCGCCCCAGCCCTGGTAACCGCCCACGGCCGCGCCTGTATCCTGACCGCCGACGGTGAGCTGCTGACGCTCGCGACCGACGCGGCGCGCGATGAGGTGCGCCGCCTACGCCCGCCGCTGGTGGTGCATGCGCCCGCGACGTTCCGCCGGCTTGGGCTGCCCGCGGGCGCGCCGGCGCTGGATTTGCTGGAGCTTTTCGCGTTTGTGCTGCCGGCGCGCCCGGTGGCGCCCACGCCGCGCGGGCTCGCTTTGGCGCTCGATCTGCGTCCGCCGGAGACGCTGGAGGATGCGGCCGCGCTGTTGCCGGACGTTCAGGCGACGTTGTTGCATCGGCTGACGGCGGGGCGGGACACGCCGCTCAACAGGTTTGCCGTGGGGATCGCCGCGCGCATGGGTCGTGCGGGGTGGCTGTGGGCACCTGCCGTGCTGGCGGCCCTGCCCCCCACGCCATCGCCGGGGCTGGAGGGTTTTCGGCCCTGGCGCCAACTGCCCGAGTGGGACGAGGTGGCGCCGGTGCCGCCTCCGGCCGCGCATGCCGTAGACCCGGCCGAGGCGCGCACGCGGCTGGCCGCCATTCTTGGGCCGACCGCGGAACAACGTCCCGGGCAGGCGGATTATGCGCATGCGGCCGCGAGTGCGTTCCAGCCGCGGGAGGCGCGGGGCGATCCGCACCTGGTGCTGGCCGAGGCTGGCACCGGCACGGGCAAGACGCTGGGCTACATCGCGCCGGCCAGTCTGTGGGCCGAGCGCAACCATGCGCCGGTGTGGATCAGCACTTTTACAAAACACCTGCAGCGGCAGATCGATACCGAACTGAGCCGGCTGTACCCCGATCCGGTTGAACGGCGGCGTCGCGTCGTGGTGCGCAAGGGGCGCGAGAACTATCTTTGCCTGTTAAATCTGGAGGACGCGGTTGGCGGCGTGCTTTCGGGCGGCTCGCAGCGGTTGATCCCGATCGGGCTGCTGGTGCGCTGGGTGGCGGCAACCCAGGACGGCGACATCTCCGGCGGCGACCTGCCCGGCTGGTTCAACGAGCTGTTCGGCGCCGGCGCCACGCTGGGGCTGGCCGATCGACGCGGCGAGTGCATCCATGGCGCCTGCCCGCATTACCGCAAATGCTTCATCGAGCACACGGTGCGCCGCGCCCGCACGGCGGAGCTGGTGGTGGCCAACCACGCGCTGGTCATGACCCAGGCGGCGTGGGGCGGGCTGGACGATGGCACCGTGCCCACCCGCTACGTGTTCGACGAGGGCCACCATCTGTTCGAGGCGGCCGATAGCGCGTTCGCGAGCGAGATCTCGGGCGCCGAGGGGGGCGAACTGCGCCGCTGGCTGCTCGGCGCCGAGGGCGGCACGTCGCGGGCGCGCGGGCTCAAACGACGGCTCGACGAGCTGGTGGTCGGCAACGCCAAGCTCGAGGCGCCGCTGGACGCCGTGCTGCAAGCCGCCCGCGCGCTGCCCGGGCCGGGATGGTCGATGCGCCTGACCGACGCGCCCAACCAGGTGCTTTCGGCCATGCTGTCGCCCACGGCGAACCCGTTCGAGGCGTTCCTCGCGGCCATCCGCGCGCAAGCGCTGGCCCGCGCCGGCGCCGAGGCGGACCTGCCGATGACGCTGGAGGTCGACGCGTTCCCGCCGACCGACGAAGTGCTGGCGACCGCGCCCGTGCTCGCCCGCGCGCTGGCCCGGCTGGCCGATCCCATGCGCACGCTGAAGAAACGTCTGGCCGAAAAACTCGACGAGGAGGCGGATGAACTGGACAGCACCGCCCGCGGGCGCATCGAGGCCGCGCTGCGCACCCTGCAGCACCGCGCGCTGGACCGGCTGACGATCTGGATCAGCATGTTGCAGGCGCTCGCCGAACCGCCGAAAGAGCCCGGGCTGCATCCCACCTACGTGCATTTCCTGGTGCTGGAACGCCAGGGCGGCGCCGACCGCGATGCCGTCTACTGCCGCCACCACCTGGACCCCACGCTGCCGTTCGCCCTGACGCTGGCCGGCCCGGCGCACGGACTGCTGATCACCAGCGCCACGCTGCGCGACGAAACCCAGGGCGAGACAGGCTGGGAGGCGGCCGAAGCCCGCGTCGGCGCCAGCCATCTGCCGAGCCCGGCCTATCGCGCCAGCGTCGCCAGCCCGTTCGATTACGCCAGCCAGACCCGCGCCTTCCTGGTCAGCGACGTGGCGCCGGATATCGCGGCCCTGGCCGCTGCCTACCGCACGCTGTTCCTGGCCGCCGGGGGCGGCGCCCTGGGGCTGTTCACCGCCATCTCGCGCCTGCAAGCGGTCTACGCCCGCATTGCCCCGGCACTCGAGGAAGCCGGCATCCCGCTGCTCGCCCAGCATGTCGACCCGATGGATAATGCCACCCTGGTCGATATCTTCCGCACCGAGGAAAATCTGTGCCTGCTCGGCACCGACGCGATGCGCGACGGTGTGGACGTGCCGGGGCGTGCGCTGCGCCTCGTTGTGTTCGAAAAGGTGCCCTGGCCGCGGCCCGATATCCTGCATCGCGAGCGGCGCATCCATCTCTCCGGCGGGGATACCGCGGGATACGACGACCGCGTTGTGCGGCTTCGGCTGCGCCAGGCTTTTGGGCGTTTGATCCGAACAGCTACCGATCGGGGGGTGTTCGTGCTGCTGGATCGCCGTATGCCTAGCCGCCTGCTTTCGGCCTTTCCGCCGGGCGTCGTGGTGCGGCGGACGGGGTTGGCGGAGGCGGCGCGGGAGACGGCGTTGTTTCTGGAACAGGAAGAAGGCCAAGGGGCTTTGCCCCCTGGACCCCCACTGGGGCCGTAGGCCCCAGACCCCATTTTATGGAGGACACCACCATGGCAACACAGTCTTGTCTGGTCGTCGGAGCGGGGGAGGGGGTGGGCGCCGCAGTGGCGCGCGCATTTGCGGCCGAGGGCATGGCCGTCTGCTTGACGCGACGTGCCCGCAACCTGCCACAGCTCGAAACCCTGGCGGCGGACATCAACACGCGCGGCGGCGAGGCCCATGCCTTCGGCGTCGATGCGCGCGAGGAAGCCTCGCTGATCGCCTTGTTCGACCGTATCGAAGCGGACATCGCGCCGCTGGAGGTGGTGGTGTTCAACATCGGCGCCAACGTTTGGTTTCCGATTACCGAAACGACCAGCCGGGTTTATACCAAGGTTTGGGAAATGGCGGCACTCGCCGGATTCCTGACCGGGCGGGAAGCGGCGCGCGTCATGACGCCGCGCGGACGTGGCACCATCCTGTTTACCGGCGCGACCGCCAGCGTGCGCGGCCGCGCACAGTTTTCCGCGTTCTCGGGCGCCAAGCACGCGCTGCGGGCGCTGGCCCAAAGCATGGCGCGCGAACTGGGGCCGGTGGGTATCCACGTGGCGCATGTGGTGATCGACGGCGCGATCGATGGCGCTTTTACCCGCGGCAATATGGCGGATGCCGCGGAGCGTGCGGCGCGCGAGGAGATTCTCGATCCGGCCGAGATCGCGCGCAACTATGTCTGGCTGCATCAGCAGAAAAGATCCGCCTGGACACATGAAATGGACCTGCGCCCGTGGCGCGAGGCCTGGTAAGGGGAAAACATGTCCAAGACAGTCGAGTTCATCTTCGATTTCGCCAGCCCGAACGCTTATCTGGCGTATCGGGCGCTGCCGCCACTCCTGCAACGAACGGGCGCTACCTTGCAGCTGACGCCGTGCCTGCTGGGCGGCATTTTCAAGGCGACCGGCAACCAGGCGCCGATGCTGGCGTTCGCCAACGTGCGTGGAAAACTCGACTACGACATGCTGGAAATGCGGCGGTTTATCGCACGTCACGATCTAGCGAAATTCCGCATGAACCCGCATTTTCCGATCAACTCGCTACTGCTGATGCGCGGCATGATCGCGGCCGGGGCGGAGGCGCAGGGCACCTATGTGGAAACGGTGCTCGCGGCGATGTGGGAGGACGGCCAGGCGATGGGCGACCCGGCGGTGGTGGCGCAGGTGCTGCGCGCCGCCGGGCTGGACGCCGACAGGATTTTGGCGGGGGCGCAAACGGACAGCGTGAAACAGGCGCTGGCCGCGAACACCGAAGGCGCCGTGGCGCGCGGCGTGTTCGGCATCCCCAGCTTTTTCGTCGGCGCGGAAATGTTTTTTGGCAAGGAGCGGCTGGGCCAACTGGAAGCGTATTTGCGGAGCGGGCAACCGTAGCCTGCCCGCGCCGGCGCGGGGACGAGTTGGTTAGGTATTCGCGACGATATCCCGGCGGCCGCGGCGCGGTTCAGGGCGGGTAGGCGGCGCGGGGGACGAGGGGGTCTCGCCAGATCGGGTG
>Ga0181531_10000953_pt1 | contig 18811 bp, 8 predicted proteins | sample PEATcosm2014_Bin_38_FD_119743 | JGI IMG/M metagenome (GOLD analysis project Ga0181531, IMG submission 119743) | Peatland microbial communities from MTU Mesocosm Facility, Houghton, MI, USA - PEATcosm2014_Bin11_10_metaG | ecosystem: Environmental > Terrestrial > Soil > Wetlands > Peat | place... | reverse complement strand
CGCAACTGGTTGATGAACTCGATCATGATGACGCCGGTCTGCACCGAGACGCCAAACAATGCCAGGAAGCCGACGGCCGAGGAGACGGAGAAGTTGGTGTGGGTGATGAACAGCGCCAGCGGTCCGCCAATGGAGGCCATAACGACGGAGACGAGAATCAGCATGGCCCACTTGAAGGAGCGGAACATGGTGTAGAGGATGAGGAAGATGGCCAGCACGGTGATGGGAATAACCAGGGCCATGCGCTTGTCGGCGCGCTTCTGGCTCTCGTATTCGCCGGCCCACTCGAGATGATAACCGGCGGGGAGCTTGACGTTGTGTTCGACCTTGCCGATGGCTTCTTCGACGGTCGAACCCAAATCGCGGCCCTTGACGGAGTACTTGATGGCGATGTATCGCTGGCCGCCCTCGCGGTTGATTTCCTCCGCGCCGTCGTCGGTGGAGATTCGGGTGAGTTGGGCAAGAGAAACGCGTTCGCCGGATGGAGTAAGCAGGCGGACGTTCTCAATGGCTTCACGGGTGTCGCGGTAAGGCTGCTGATAGCGCAGGGTTACGTCGAAACGCGCCTCGCCCTGCTGGACCTGTGTTACGGCGTTGGCGCCGACAGCGGTCTGCACAGCGTCTTGCACGTCGGCCACGTTGATGCCCCAGCGCGCCGCCGCCGCCCGGTTCACTGAGAAGTTGAGGTTGGGCTGTCCAACGATGCGGAAGATGCCCAGGTCCTCGACGCCTTTGACCGTGGCCATCTGGGCCTGGATCTTTTCGGCGGTGTGTTCGAGAGTGCGCAGATCGTCGCCATAAAGTTTGACGGCCAGCTCGCCCTTCACGCCGGAGACGGCCTCTTCCATGTTGTCGGAAATGGGCTGCGAGTAGTTCCAGATGACGCCGGGGAATTTCTCCAGTTCCTTGTCGATGGCGGCGATCAGTTCGTCCTTGGTCTGGTGGAAGACGGGACGCCACTCCTCTTTGCGTTTCAGATCGACAAAGTACTCGGTATTGAAGAAGCCGGCGGTATCGGTACCGTCGTCGGGACGGCCGGTCTGGCTGACGACCTGGGTTACCTCGGGGAAGGATGCCATTACCAGCCGCGCTTTGTTGGTGAAGTCGATGCTGGTGGTGGGGCCTTCGCTGGGGGGCAGCGTTCCGCGTACCCAGATGGAACCTTCGTCGAGGTGCGGCAGGAACTCCGAACCGATGGGCCCGCCCACGGTGAGATAGATGGCGATGGCGAAGAGAAAGGTGGCGATTCCCACCGTGATGTTGCGATGCAGAATGGCCGCGCGCACGGCAACCCGATAATGCCTGATAAGCCACTGCATGATGGGGTTCTGCCACTCCTTGGCGCCGTTGCGGAACAGGATGCTGGCCAGCACCGGCGCAACAATAATGGCAAAGACAAGCGCGCCCAGCAGGGCGAAGGTGACAGTCCAGGCCATCGGTTTGAAGAGCCGCCCTTCGACGGCCTGAAGAGTGAAGATGGGCAGGTAAGCCGTGATGATGATGCCGCGGGCAAAGAACACCGGCCGTTGCACCTCGTGCGCGGCCTGGCGGATTTTCTGCGCCGGAGTGTGGGTGTCGTCCTTGTGCGAGAGATGGCGCACCATGTTTTCGATCATCACCACCGACCCATCGACGACCATGCCGAAGTCCAAAGCGCCGAGCGAAAGGAGGTTGGCGGGAATGTGGCTCAGGTCCAGGCAGATGGCGGCGAACATGAGTGCGAAGGGGATGGTGAGCGAGACGATCATTGCGCCGCGGACGTTGCCGAGAAACAGGAACAGGATGATGGCAACCAGGATCATGCCCTCGGTCAGGTTGCGCTCGACGGTCTCCACCGTATAGGAAACCAGCTTGGAGCGGTCGAGGAAGTCGACGATCTTGACGCCTTTGGGCAGAATGCCGTCATTCAGCTTCTTCACTTCCTCGTGGATCCCTTGCAGCACGGGGTCGGAGTCGGTGCCCTTCTGGAGCAGGACGATGCCTTCGACGGTGTCGGAATTATCGACGATCTTGCCATCGGACAGATGAGTGGCGCGGCCGATCTGCCCTAAGCGAATCTTGGGCCCTTGCGTGACGGTGGCGATGTCCTTGACTGTGATCGCCGCACCATTCTGAGTCTTGACAACGGTGTTCTCGATATCCTGCACTGTGCTGTAGAGACCCATGGACTGCACATTGATCTGCTGTGAGCCCTGCTCGATGAAGCTGCCGCCACCGTTGGTGTTGTTATTGGCGATCTGCTGCTCGACCTGGCCGATGCTTAGCCCGTAGGAGACCAGTCTTTCCGGGTCGAGCTTGATCTGGTACTCCTTGGTGGGGCCGCCGAAGCTGGAAACATCGACCACGCCGTTGACACTCTTGAAGGACTTTTCCAGGAACCAGTCTTCGAGAGATTTCTTTTCCATGACGTCGAAGGCGGGGTTGGTGCTCTCCAGGGTGTACCAGTAGATCTGTCCGACGGGGCTCCAGTCGGTGCCCATCTGGGGGACGAGATTGGCAGGCAGGTTGACCTGGCTGAGCCGCTCCAGCACATGCTCGCGATTGACGTCGCTGGTGGAGTTGTCGTCGAAGATGAGCATCAGACTGGACAAGCCGGCCAGCGTCGAAGAGCGCAGATGCGTGAGGTGGGGAATGCCGGCCATCTGGATTTCGATGGGAACCGTGACCTGGCGCTCGATCTCCTCGGCGCTGCGGCCCGGCCACTGGGTGATGATCTGCACGTAGTTGTTGGCGACGTCAGGGTAGGCCTCGATGGGGAGGTTGCGAAAGGAGATAACGCCCCATGCGGTGAGCACCACCACGCCGCCGAGAACCAGCCAGCGGCTTTTCAGCGCGAAGTCGACCAACGCACGGATCATTTACTGGTTTCCCGCTGTTTCGAGCAAGAGTGCGTTGGTGACCACCTGCTGGCCGGGCTGAAGGCCGGAGAGAATCTCCTGCCGATTGCCGTCGAGCATCTTACCGGCATGGACCTCGGCGCGCTTGAACTGGTTGCCCCCGGGGGACTTGCCGTTGGCAGGCAAAAAGACCCAGTCGCGGTCATGCAGATGGAGAACGGCATCGGCCGGAACCACCGCGTGCGTCTCCTTGGTGCGGCCGGTAAAGGTGGCCGTGCCAAACATGCCCAGCTTGAGGAATCCGGGATTGGGAACCTCGATGCGGACCTTGGCGGTGCGCAGGGAGGGATCGAGGATGGGGCCGATGTCGCTTACACGCCCTGTGAGGATGCGATCCGGCCAAGCATTGAGCTTGATCTTCGCTTGCTGGCCCAATTGCAGCTTGGGAATATCGTTCTCGAAGACATCGCAGACAATCCATACAGTGGAGAGATCGGCGATGGTGAAAGCAGTAGCTGAGCCGGAGAGGTTCACCCCCGCGGCGGCCGCGTTGGTCACGTACTGCGCAACGATCACGCCGCTGATCGGGGCGTAAACATTCACGATGCTGCTGGGATGGCTCTTGTCCACGCCCAGGGTTTGCAACTGCTCTTCCGCGGCGGTCAGGTCGGATTTGGCGTCTTTCTCCGTGTCCTCGGCAGCCTCCAGCATGGACTGCGATATGGCGCCGTGCGCCAGCAGATCCTGGGCGCGGAGGTAGGCTTTGTTGGCGAGCTGTTCGTCGTTGACCGCCTTGAGATAGGTGTCGAAGGCGCTGGTGATGTCGGGGCTCTGGACCTTGAGTAGCAGTTGGCCCTTCCTCACGTTGTCGTCCAGGCGGGCCTTGATATCGACTACGCGGCCATTGGCCATCGAGATCACCGGAACCTCGCGTGCGATGTCGGGAAAGACGGTACCTGTGGCGGTCAACTCCGAGGCGGACTCAATTTGGCCGGCGGTGGCAAGTGGGAACTTGGCTGCGTCTTTGCCGTCAATTGTAATCAGGTTCATGTCGGCCACCTGGATCACCTGTGCGGGCGGCGGCGCGCCATCTCCTGCCTCTTTACCCTTGCACCCAGAGAGAACCAGATCTGGAAGAATTGCCAGACCGAGAGCCAGCCAAACCTTGGGGAGTTGTTTCGGGATGGAAAAAGATTTCATTGGATTACCTCGCGTCCCACTGCAAGATTCAGTTGTCCGGCGGCGGTCAGGTAGGAGCCGATCAGTTGTACATAGGCCAGTTGTACGGTCCGGTAGTCGCTCTGCGCGTTGAGGAAGTCCATCAGCGAAGCGCCGCCTTGCTGATAAGCATAGGTCACTGTTTCCCGCACTCGCACGGCCTGGGCCAGATACTTCTCCTTGTAAGGCCGCAGCAGGATCAGGTTGCTGTTCACCTGGGCGTAGGCAGAATCCACATCGCCGAAGACCAGCGCCCGCGCAGCATCGGTCAGCTGTTGATCGCGGCCGATATCGAGCTGGGTGCGCTGCTTTTCGCCCTGATTGCGATCAAAGATGCGGAGAGGGATGGTGACGTTGGCACCGAGTGTATAGCGGCCAAACGGGTTGTTAAATGCCGGGTTGTAGGAGTACCAGGTACCGAAGGTCGGATCGGTCGAACCGTTGGCGATGGCCAGTTTGTGGTTGGTATCCGCTTGCTGAACGGCTTCCAGCGCCGCCTTCAGATCGGGCCGGTTGTCGAGGCCGATCTGGCGGAAGGTTTCCAGGGGGTCCAACTGGTCGGAAAAGTCGAACAGTCCCTGCACATCGAACTGGTCCACCTGAGTCCTGTCGTTCAGTAACTCCAAGAGCTGGATCTTCGCGGTGCGCAGATTGACCTCGGCAGCCTGCCAATCGGATTCGTATTGCACGCGAAGCAATTCAATCCTGTCCAGATCGATTTGCGCGAGATCGCCCGCTTTATAGCGCGCCCGGCTGATGTCGATTATGTGGTCGTAGTAGTCCAGTTCTTCGCGAGTCAGCTTGAGGACGGCCTTGGCCTGGAGCGTTTGGACAAACATCGACCTCAAGTTGAATAAGAGGTTGCGCTCCAGATCCAGGTGCTGTGACGTGGCAATCTGCGTGCCTTCCTGGGCGCTTTGAAGACGCAGCTCCCTCTTGTGTTGCCGTTCATGCAGATAGTTGATGCTGGGTACGAGCTGGTTGCCGGTAAGCGGGAGCCAGTGCTCGCCCAATCCAGGGGTATTGTGGGGCGCGAGTTGAAGTCCATCGCTCGACAGCCCGACCTGGGGATTGGGGCGAAGAAACGCCGTGATCTCTTCTGCCTTCATCTCCTGCACGTTGATCGCATCGGCTTTCAGAGTAGGGTTGGCGGCTTCGAATTCCGCCTTCACCTGGTCCCAGGTAAGGGCTTGCTGCGCCCAGACCAGGGTCGGCGCAAGTAGAAGCATCGCGGCCACGGCGGGAACAGTCAGGGAAGGGAAGAATTGCTTCATACACAGCCTTTGCGCCGTGGTCTGCACGGCGAACACAGGAAAAAGGAGGCCAAAGATGAAGGGGAAAGAGGGCGAAAGGTCACACAGCCGGCGGGGGTCGGTTCTGGATACTTGTCAGGGCAGGGTGGTCTACGATGGGCGCGGGGAAATTGCGTGGAGCCACAAAGCGAAGAAAGCCAAAAGAGAGTTCTGCCAAAGCAGGCTGAGGGGGTGCGGCAGCCGCGGGAAAGATGGAATGCGCACATGAGACCACGTGGTCCCGGCGCAGACAGGAGTCGGCTTCCGCCGGATTCTGGGCCGCCAGCAGGTCATCGGTCACCGAGATCACTGGGAAAAGGATCAAGATGAGGACGGCCAGGGCCATAAGCTGCATTCGCCGGTCCGGTATCCGCCTGTCCGAGCCAATGCGCGGGGTATCTTGCAGCCACAGGCAGAACATCAGCGTAGCCAGCAGCACCCAGGCGAGATTGAGGGCCAACTCCATGCTCAGCCCCGATTCTACATCAGCGGCGTTTTGGCATCATTGATGTGCCTTGGGGTCATTATCAGGTAAGAATCAAAACTCGGTTCGGAGATTCCAGAGGTTCGGTACGCACGTTCTCCAAGCCTGTTGATCGAGTCGAGACTCAGCTCCCGATGGAACGGGCCGGCGCTCTGGTTCGGTTAAGCGGGTTTGACCCTACAAGTGAATCAACTTATGATAAGCAGGTTGGCCATTGGCACCCGGCACTCTGCTGAGGACTTGGCTGACATGCATTAGGCGTTGCGCATCGCGCTTGTTGCCCGTTCGTTCAATGGTAGGACAGCTGCCTCTGGAGCAGCATATCGGGGTTCGAATCCCTGACGGGCAGCCAAATCGACCATCCCTGCTAGATGTTCCAAGCTCCCTTAAGCCAGCGCACGGTGAAGCTGCGGCAAGGAATCCGCGTTCTGGGTCAAGTAGCTGTCGATGGCCGCAGCGGCCTTGCGGCCTTCGGCAATAGCCCAGACGACCAGGGATTGGCCGCGGCGCATGTCGCCGGCGGCAAAGATGCCTTCGACCGAGGTCATGTAGCCGTCCCTGGTGGCCACATTGCCGCGGCTGTCGAGGGCCAGGCCCATTTGCTCGATCATGCCGCCGCGCACCGGGCCGAGAAAGCCCATGGCCAGAAGCACGAGATCGACGTCGAGGGTGAACTCGGAACCGGGGATGGGTTCGAACTTCGGCGGGGGACCGACACGGACGGCGTGCAACTGCTTGACGCGGCCCTGCTCATCGCCGGTAAATCGCACGCTGTTGACGCTCCAGTCGCGGATGCCGCCCTCTTCGTGCGCGCCTTCGGTGCGCAATTGCAAGGGCCAAAGCGGCCAGGGTGTGGAAGGGGCGCGCTGCGCCGGCGGCTTGGGCATGATTTCGAACTGGTGGACGCTGAGTGGGTGCTGGCGGTGGGTGGTGCCCAGGCAGTCGGCCCCGGTGTCGCCGCCGCCGATGATCACCACGCGCTTGCCTTCGGCATGGATCGCCAGCGATGGATCGGGCAGGAAGTCTTGCTCGCGGTCGCCCTCGCAGCGGCGGTTCTGCTGAGGCAGGAACTCCATGGCGTAGTGGATGCCTTTCAGTTCGCGGCCGGGGATCTGGAGGTCGCGTGGATGCTCTGCTCCGCCAGCCAGAAGGATGGCGTCGTAGTGCTCGGTGAGGGATTCGACAGGCACCGTGACGCCCACATGGGCATTGGTGACAAACGTGACGCCCTCGGCGCGCATCTGCTCGATGCGGCGGTCGATCACATGCTTTTCCAGTTTGAAGTTGGGGATGCCGTAGCGCATGAGGCCGCCGATGCGATCGGCCTTCTCATACACGGTGACGGAGTGGCCGGCGCGGCGCAACTGCTGCGCGGCGGCCAGACCTGCCGGCCCGCTTCCGACCACGCCCACGCGCTTGCCGGTGTTCTGCTCGGGCGGCTCGGGATGGATCCATCCCTCCTCCCAGGCGCGCTCGACAACGCTGCGCTCGATGAGCTTGATGGAGACGGGCGGCTGATCGATACCCAGAACGCAGGCTGCCTCGCAGGGAGCGGGACAAATGCGGCCGGTGAATTCGGGAAAGTTGTTGGTGGCGTGAAGACGCCGGATGGCTGCCTCCCAACGGCCGTTGTAGGCCAGGTCGTTCCAGTCGGGAATCAGATTGTTGACGGGACAGCCGGTATGGCAGAAAGGAATGCCGCAATCCATGCAGCGCGCGCCCTGCTCGCGCTGCTTGGCTTCGGGGAAGGGCTCGTAGATCTCAAACCAGTCCTGAATCCGGTCCTCGACCTTGCGGCGTGTAGCCTGTTCGCGGGGAATCTCAAGAAAGCCAGTGTCCTTACCCATGCTGCACCTCTGCTTGCGCCACCAGAGGCGACGTCGTTGGGGGGGGAGAATAGACCGCGTCCGAAACCACTTCTGAGCGGACGATGCCCAGGACGCGCTTGTACTCGTGCGGGAAGACCTTGATGAATCGCGGCTGTGCGTCGGCCCAGTGCTCCAGAACCCAGGCTGCGCGGGGGCTGCCGGTCAGGTCGCGGTGGCGCTCGAGAAGGCCGCGCACGCGGTCCACGTCCTCGGCTGAGACCAGCGGCTCCAGATCCACGCCGGCCAGGTTGCAGCGCCTGGCGGCGAAGTCGCCCTTGTCGTCATAGACATAAGCGATTCCGCCGCTCATGCCGGCGGCGAAGTTGCGGCCGGTCGAGCCCAGCACGATGACCGTCCCGTTGGTCATGTATTCGCAGCCGTGGTCGCCTACGCCTTCGACCACCGCCGTTGCGCCGGAGTTGCGCACCGCGAAACGCTCGCCCGCTCTGCCGTTCAGGAAGGCTTCGCCGGTGGTGGCGCCGTAGAGCACGACGTTGCCGACGAGGATGCTCTCCTCAGGCAGGAAGCTCGAGGTCTTGGGAGGATAGGCAATGATGCGGCCGCCGGAGAGGCCCTTCCCCAAATAATCGTTGGAATCGCCCTCGAGTTCGAGCGTGACGCCGGAGGGAACGAAGGCGCCGAAACTTTGACCGGCCGAACCCTGGAACTTGAAGTGGATGGTGCCGTCCGGCAGTCCGGCGGAGCCGTAGCGCCGGGCGATCTCGCCTCCCAGCATGGCTCCCACGGTGCGATGCACGTTGCGGATGGCGAAGCTGCCGGTGACCGAGGTTTTGGATTCGAGCGCCGGGGCTGCCATGGCGATGAGGGCGTGATCGAGGGCCTTGGCAAGCCCGTGATCCTGGGCCTGGACCTTGCGGCGCGCGACGCGCGAGGGCAGCGTGGGCGAGTAGAGGATTGAAGATAGGTCGATGCCCTTGGCCTTCCAGTGCACATCGGCAACTGCGGCATCGATTTTGTCCACGCGGCCCACCATATCGTCTACCGTGCGGAAGCCGAGCTTGGCCATCTCCTGGCGGACCTGCTCGGCGATGAAGAAGAAGAAGTTTATGACGTGTTCGGGTTGGCCGGTGAAGCGCGCGCGCAGAACCGGGTCCTGCGTCGCGATACCCACGGAGCAGGTGTTCAGGTGGCACTTGCGCATCATGATGCAACCCATCGAAATGAGCGGCATGGTTGCGAAGCCGAACTCTTCGGCGCCCAGCAGCGCTGCGATCACGACATCGCGGCCGGTCTGCAGCTTGCCATCGGTCTGCACCTTGATGCGGCTGCGCAGATCGTTGAGCAGCAGCACCTGCTGCGTTTCGGCCAGGCCAAGTTCCCAGGGCAGCCCAGCGTGCTTGATGGAGCTGAGCGGCGAGGCGCCCGTGCCGCCAGTGTCGCCGGAGATAAGCACCACGTCGGCATGAGCCTTGGAGACGCCGGCGGCGACCGTGCCCACGCCGACCTCGGAAACCAGCTTGACGGCGATGCGTGCCTGCGGATTGACGTTTTTCAGGTCGTAGATCAGTTGCGCCAGATCTTCGATGGAGTAGATGTCGTGGTGCGGGGGCGGCGAGATCAGGCCGACGCCGGGGATGGAGTAGCGCATCTTCGCGATGACTTCATCCACCTTGTGACCGGGCAACTGTCCGCCTTCGCCAGGTTTTGCGCCTTGCGCCATCTTGATCTGGAGTTCGTCGGCGTTGACCAGGTAGTTGGCCGTCACGCCGAAGCGTCCGCTGGCTACCTGCTTGACGGCGCTGCGGCGGAGATCGCCGTTGGCGTCGCGCTTGAAGCGATCTTCATCCTCGCCGCCTTCGCCGGTGTTGGACATGCCGCCGATGCGGTTCATGGCAATGGCGAGCGTTTCGTGCGCTTCTTTACTGATGGACCCGAAGCTCATAGCCCCGGTGGTGAAGCGCTTGACAATCTCCTTGGCCGGCTCCACCTCGTCCAGCGGAATCGGCTGGTCGGCGTACTTCAGCTTTAACAGGCCGCGCAAGGTGCAGAGATGACGGTTCTGATCGTCGAGCAGATCGGTGTATTCCTGGAAGGTGGCCGGGTTGTTCAGGCGCACGGCCTGCTGCAGCTTGCTGATGGTTGCCGGGTTCAGCAGGTGATACTCGCCGCCCTCGCGATATTGATAGTGGCCGCCGACCACCAGCTCAGTTTCCGACTCGGTGAGCGGTTGGAACGCGTAAGTGTGCTTGAGCTGCGCCTCGCGCGCCAGCACGTCCAGCCCCACGCCCTCGATTCGCGAAGCGGTCCCGGAGAAGTAGGCGTCGACCAGCGGCCGGTTCAGGCCCACCGCCTCAAACACCTGCGCGCCGCGATAGCTTTGCAAGGTGCTGATGCCCATCTTCGAGAAGGTCTTGAGCAGGCCCTTGTTGATGGCTTTGATGAAGTTCTTCTCCGCGTACTGGGCGGAGACTTTGTCCGGCAGCAGGCCGCGCCGCTTGAGGTCGTGGATGGTCTCGATGGCGAGGTAGGGGTTGATGGCGCTGGCGCCATAGCCGATGAGCAGGGCAAAGTGCATCACCTCGCGCGGCTCGCCGCTCTCAATGATGAGCGCCACCTGGGTGCGGGTCTTCTCGCGGACCAGACGGTTGTGCACGGCGGCCATGGCCAGCAGGCTAGGAATGGGCGCATAGGTTGGATCGACGCCGCGGTCGGAGAGAATCAACAACGTGTACCCGGAGTGCACAGCGTGGGCGGCGCGGGCGCTTAGATCTTCAAGCGAGTGCCTGAGGCCAGCCTCGCCATCCTCGGCGCGGAAAAGAGCCGGCAGCGTGGTGGCCAGCAAATCGCCCGAGGAGACGCGGCGCAGCTTTTCCAGGTCGCGATTGGTGAGGATTGGATGCGGCAGCTTGAGCGTGTGGCAGTTTTCCGGCGCCTCATCCAGAATGTTGCGCTCCGTACCGATGTAGCTGATGAGCGACATCACCAGCTCCTCCCGGATGGGATCGATGGGCGGATTGGTTACCTGCGCGAAAAGCTGCTTGAAGTAGCTGAACAACGACTGGGGCCGATCAGAGAGGCAGGCAAGGGGGACATCCGTGCCCATGGAGCCGACCGGCTCGGCACCGGTGGCGGCCATCGGCGCAAGCAACACCTTCAGGTCTTCCTCGCTATAGCCGCAGGCGCGCTGGCGACGGAGCAGCGTTTCGGGGTTGGACCCGATGACCCGGGAGGGTTCCGGCAACTGATCGAGGGTGACCTGCTGATCGCGGAGCCACGCGGCGTACGGTTGGCGGCCAGCCAACTGCTTTTTGATTTCGGCGTCGGAGATGATGCGCTTCTGCACCGTGTCGACCAGGAACATGCGGCCCGGCTGCAACCGGCCCTTCTTGCGCACATCTTCCGCCGGCACTTCCAGAACGCCGGCCTCGGACGCCAGCACAACCAGATCGTCCTTGGTGACGATGTAACGTCCTGGGCGCAGGCCGTTGCGGTCCAGCGTTGCGCCGATTACGCGGCCGTCGGTGAACGCGATGGCCGCGGGCCCGTCCCACGGCTCCATGAGGGAGGCGTGGTACTCGTAGAAGGCGCGCTTCTCTTCGTCCATGTCCGGGTTGCCCGCCCAAGCCTCGGGAATCAGCATGGCCATCACGTGTGGTAGCGAGCGGCCCGACTGGTAGAGAAACTCGACCGCGTTGTCGAGCGAAGCCGAGTCGCTCCCCTCGGGCGCGATGACCGGGTACAGCTTTTCAATCTGGCCGCCATGGAGCGGGCTCGCCAGGATCGACTGGCGCGCGGTCATCCAACTCACGTTGCCGCGAATGGTGTTGATTTCCCCGTTGTGCGCAACATAGCGGTAAGGATGCGCCAGCTTCCAACTGGGAAATGTGTTGGTCGAGAAGCGCTGATGGACCAGGCAGAGTGCGCTGGTGACGAGGGGATTGGCCAGCTCGAAGTAAAACTTTTCAATTTGCGGCGCCAGCATCAGACCCTTGTAGATGATGGTCCGGCAGGAAAACGAGGGAACATAGAAGGTTGCTTTGTCTTCGATTTCCGAGGCGGCAATCTCGTTTTCAGTGCGGCGGCGGACCCGGTACAGCAGGCGCTCGAAGGCGTCTTCGTCCAACCCCTCCGGCCGGCTGACGAACATCTGTTCGATGTACGGCTGCGAGGCGCGGGCCTCGCGGCCAACCGCGTCGCCGTTCACCGGCGTATCCCGCCAGCCGAGCACGGTCAGGCCCTCTTCCTGCGCAATGCGCTCGAAGACACCCTCGCATTGCAAGCGGCTGTGCTTCTCCACAGGGAGAAATGACATGGCCACGCCATAGGCGCCCGGCTCCGGCAACTGCATCCCTAATTCGCCGCATTCGCGGGCGAAGAAAACATGCGGAATCTGGATCAGGATGCCTGCGCCGTCGCCCGTCTCCGGGTCGCAACCCGCAGCGCCGCGATGCGTCAGGTTGATGAGGACTTCGAGCCCTTTGCGGATGATCTCGTGGCTCTTTTCGCCCCGAATGCTGGCGACCAGGCCCATGCCGCACGCATCGTGCTCATTCCTTGGATGATAGAGTCCCTGCGGTGGAGGAGTGCTGAGACGACGATCCGATGTATGCATGGCAACCTCTTCGATGAAGCCCTTTTTTCAGTGCAAAATGAATTGGCTGACGCGAAAGACACATCTACCTTGCGATTCCAGCCGAGGAAACCGCCCTGGTCCTTCATAAGGATGCTTGCCTGAGCAGTCCCGGCCGCGTCCGGGACTGAGCTGAATCTTTAATATATCGAAAAATTGCTGTCTTTGCGGAACTTCCTGCACTGACAGGTCTGTCGGCGCCGGCATTTCCAACGGAAACTCGCATAAGTGTGGCAATAACAAGGGCTGAGGCGTGGGCTGAACCGGTTTGCCCACTCCGTGTGCTGGGAAGCAGCCGTACCATGATGTGATTCCGGAATGTGCTTCCGGGAAGGGCGGAGTCGCGGGCGTGGTTCCGGGATTGCGTGGAGCGTGGTTTGATCGTCGTTGGTCGAGGGCTTGCCCGCAATCCAATTGGCTGCCCGCCTTCCGTCCCCTCCCTGTGACCCGATGGGAATACGATGTCTAAGACGTTTTCGGCATGGTTGGGCCTGGCTGCTTCGGACTGCTCCTGGAGGATTGAATGGCAGCTCGGAAGCCGGATCGTTTCTCAACCCCACCTCGTTGCTTTGGGCCGGCGGGGCGGAAGACCCTGCTGAATACGGCGGACGGGAAGAATGCGATGACACTTCGGGTGCACGGATCCGCACAGACTGGACAGCGTACCGTATCGCGATGGGCCGGCGGACTGGCGCTCTTCTTCTCTTTTTCAACTGTCCTGTTTGCCCAGGAATCCTTGATGGATTTGCACAGGCAGTTCGAGAATCCGCCGGCCGATGCACGGCCCTTGATGCGCTGGTGGTGGTTTGGCCCTGCCGTTACCAAGACGGAACTTAAGAAGGAACTGGAAACCATGCGCAGCGCGGGCATTGGCGGCGTGGAAATCCAGCCAGTCTATCCCTTGATGCTCGACGACGAAGCCACAGGCATCCAGAACCTGCTTTACTTGTCGCCGGAATTTCTTGACGACCTGAGTTTCGCCAACACTACTGCCCGATCGCTGGGCCTGCGGGTCGACGTCACCCTTGGCAGCGGCTGGCCTTATGGCGGGCCCAAAACAACGCTCGCTCTGGCTGCGGGCCGGCTCAAGGTCGTCTCCATCCCGATAACAAGGGCGACGGTAGCTCTACCCCAGCTCCCCGAAGGAGATCGGTTGATCGCCGCATTTGCCGTCTCCGGCACAGAGAAGTCCTTCGACCCTGATTCGGCCAGGCGCATCGATCCGAACAGCGGTTCCGTGAGCGTAGGGACAGGGACTCAGACGGCGCTCTTCTTCATTGCGAGCCACACGCTGCAAATGGTCAAACGTCCCGCCGCAGGGGCTGAAGGCTATGTACTCGACCACTTCTCTCGTGCCGCCATCGAAGAGCATCTGGCCAATGTTGCCACACCGCTGGTGAACGCATTTGGCAGCCAGCCACCCTATTCCGTGTTCTCCGATTCCCTGGAGGTTTATGGCTCCGATTGGACTCCGGACTTACCTGGGGAGTTTCAGAAGCGCCGGGGCTACGACCTGATTCCTCATCTACCCGAGTTATGGGCCGGCGGAGCGCAGGAAGCGGACGCTATCCGGCACGATTGGGGACTGACTCTCTCAGAACTTATCCGGGATAACTACCTGACGCCGCTCACCCAGTTTGCCGAGGCCCACCAGACAAGGTTTCGTTCGCAGACTTATGGAGAGCCTGCGGTGATGCTCGCAGACGAAGCCGTTGCCCACTTGCCGGAAGGCGAAGGCCCACAGTGGCGCGAGTTTTCATTTACTCGCTGGGCAAGCTCCGCTAGTCATCTTTCTGGCCGCAACATCACCTCCGCCGAGACATGGACATGGCTGCATTCGCCCCCGTTCCGGGCCACTCCCCTGGACATGAAGGCTGAAGCCGACCGCATGTTCATTCTTGGCGTCAACCAGATCGTTGGGCATGGCTATCCCTATTCCCCACCCGCGGCCGGCGAGCCGGGGTGGTCGCTTTATGCCGCAGCTGTCTTCAACTCACACAGCCCTTGGTTTCCTGTAATGCCCGATATCACGAAGTATCTGCAGCGGGTGAGCTGGCTGTTGCGCCAGGGCAAACCGGCCAACGATATTACGATTCTTCTTCCGGAGGACGACGCGCAGGCTGCCTTCAAGCCCGGCCATGTTTCCGTAACGGATGAGATGAAGAAGCGAATCACGCCCGAACTGATGGCGGCGATTCTCGATGCCGGTTACAACATCGATTACATCGACGCGGCCACCATCGAGAAACTGGACGCGATCCCCTATCCCGTACTGATTCTTCCGCCGACGGACCGGATTCCGCTGGCGGCTTACCGGAAGATCGAGGGCTACGCCGCGAGTCAAGGCAAGGTTATCGCTCTCGAAAAGCTCCCATCGCTGGGGCCGGGCCTCATGGAACAAAATACTTCGGCAGAGATAAGCGCTCTCTCCCATCGGCTTTTCCGGGGCGCAAGCCACAAGGGCATACTTGTGGATTCGATCGGAGATCTTGCCGGCGCACTCCACCATGCCCTCCCGCCGGATGTGGATGCAACTGGCCAGACCGCGGGCCTTGGCTTCATCCATCGCAAGCTATCCGCCATCGATATCTATTTCGTGGCCAACACAGGCAACCGCCCCATCGATGGGAGTATTCAGTTTCGCTCCACTCACTCTTCCATTGAGGCGTGGGACCCGGACGGCGCCAAGACACTTCAAATCGCTCAAGGGACGCGCCTGCCGCTTTTGCTTGCGCCCTACGAATCAAGAGTCTTTTTTCTCCACGATCTTAACGTTTCCTATGAGGGTCAACGGTCGGAGGCGCTGCCGCCCTCCTCGAAAACCGTCGAAGAGGAACTTGCGGATTTGAGCGCCGGCTGGCAGGTTCGCTTTGCGGATGACTCCGCGCCCCAAGTTCTCAGCAGACTGACGTCGTGGACCGAATTGCCTGGGAGGGAGTTCTATTCAGGCGAGGCAGTCTATACGCGGAGCTTCACGATCGACCCCAACCATGCCTTTTCGCCAACATCGACAACCTATCTCGACTTTGGCGTTGGAACTCCTTTCGACGACAAGCGGAGGCCGAACGCCAACGGCATGCTTGCCCTTCTCGATCCTCCTGTTCGCGAAGCGGCCGTCGTTTTCGTCAACGGAGAACGTACCGGATCTCTTTGGCATCCGCCTTACCGGATCTGCATCTCCAGAGTTGCACACCCTGGCGAGAACCAGATTGAAATACACGTCTATAACACGGCGATCAACCTGTTGGCCGGCCAGCCGCCGCGCGACTATACCGCTCTGAGAGCGAAGTATGGAAGACGGTTCGATCCGCAGGATATGGACAATTTGCAACCGGTTCCTTCAGGGCTTTTCGGCCCCATCCGCCTGATCGAACAGAGGACGAGATGAGCGGATGCGGTAGAGACTGCCCGGCCGCGGGAATCTAATTGGAAGAATTCCTGGGAGGAGGAACTTATGCGTATCTGCTTTCTGCTCAAGGTCCGCGCGGAGAAATTGGAAGAGTACAAAGAGCGCCATGCCCAGGTTTGGCCTGAGATGCTGGATGCTTTGCGGCAGACCGGGTGGCATAACTACTCGCTCTTCCTTCGACCCGACGGACTGCTTGTGGGCTACCTTGAAACGGACGACTTTGAGAAATGCTGCGCGGAGATGAAGAACCATCCTGTCAACGCGCGGTGGCAGGGGGAGATGGCGTCATTCTTTGAAGCGCTCTCCGAGGGTGCGGCGGATGATAATATGTTCCCGCTCGAAGAAGTCTTTCATCTCGATTAAGACAGCCATCGGGAGGACCAGAATGGAGTTTTCGGAACGCAGGCCACGATGCTGTCTCTCCAATGAACGAACGCTCCACCCCACAGGAATCAGCTGAATTTGATTCGGCTCTCAGGAGGTTAGACCATGAATGCGTTCAATTCGATGCGCCGCGACCTTTTGCGCACGGGAGGTTTCGGCATGGCAGCCGCGGCGATTCCGGCCGCTTCGCTTGCGGCCGCGGCCCAGAATAGCGCCAAGGCGACCACGGATGGCCAGGCTTCGCAGGGCATCTTCGATGTGCGCAAGTACGGGGCCGCGGGGGACGGCAAGACGCTGGACACACGAGCCGTGAACCGTGCGATTGAAGAGGCGGCTGCTGCTGGCGGGGGCATGGTTGTCTTCCCGGCAGGTTCGTATCTGTGCTTTTCAATTCACCTGAAGAGCGAGGTACACCTATACCTTCATCAGGGCAGCGCGATTGTTGCCGCCGACTCGCCACGCGCCGGCGAACAGACCGGATACAGCGGAGGGGTGTACGATGCCGCCGAGCCAAAGACGGAATGGGATGCATACCAGGATTACGGGCATAACCACTGGCATAACTCGCTGTTGTGGGGCGAAGACATTCACGACTTCAGTATTACCGGTCCCGGACTTATCTGGGGCCGGGGGCTGTCACACGGCTATGTCCGTCCAGGTGAGGTGATTGCGCCTTTTGTCGCTGAGCAACCGGGGGTGGGCAACAAGGCGATCGCGCTCAAGAATTGCCACAATGTTATCCTGCGCGACTTTTCGATTCTCAAGGGAGGCCACTTCGGCCTGTTGCTTACAGGTGTCGATAACTTGACCATCGACAATCTCAAGATCGACACCGATCGCGACGGCATGGATATCGATTGCTGCCAGAATGTGCGCGTGTCCAACTGCACGGTCAACTCTCCATGGGACGATGGAATCTGCCCTAAATCGAGTTACGCCTTAGGTTATGCGCGGCCAACGCGAAACCTGACCATCTCCAATTGCTTTTTAACTGGAACTTACGAACTGGGCTCGGTGCTCGACGGAACCTTCAAGAGATTCGCGCCTGACTTTCGCGTGCCTCGCACCGGGCGCATCAAATGCGGCACGGAATCGAATGGCGGGTTCATCAACGTCACCATCTCTGGGTGTGTTTTCGAGGGTTGCCAGGGATTTGCGCTGGAGTCAGTGGATGGCGCTTTGCTTGAGGACATCGCCATCACCAATACGACCATGCGCGACCTGGTTTCGGGCCCAATCTTCATGCGGCTTGGATCGCGGTTGCGCGGCCCCAAGGAAAGCACGAAGGTGGGGACGCTCAAACGCATCGCGATCAGCAATCTCGTCTGCTTCAACGCACCCCAGAAGATCAGTTCGATTCTGAGCGGCATTCCGGACGCTTCCATCGAGGATATAAAACTCTCTAACATTTATATCGAGACAGCAGGCGGCGCGACGGCCGAGGCGGCACAGGTGGAGCCGCCGGAGTTTGAAAACAAGTATCCCGAGCCGGGGATGTTTGGAGCCATGCCGGCGTCCGGGTTCTTTTTGCGGCACGTCCGGAATATCGAAATGAGCCACGTGGAGATCGCCAACACAACTCCAGACGCGCGCCCCGCATTCTATCTAACAGATGTAGATCACGCAGACTTCTTCGCCATCACCGCTCCTCGAAACGCGGACGGAGTGTTTGCATTGCATGGTGTCAAGGATCTGCGCATCGGCTGGAGCCGCGCAGCCGCCGACACAGTCCTGAGCAGCATTGATCGCAAGACGTTGTAAAGCGCGCGGGCGTCAAGGTCGGAGAATCACTTCCCAGGCAGCAATCGAGGGACTCTGCACACGTTCACAGACGGCCATTCTTCGCTTTCGTTGCGCGCGCGCGTGGTCTGAGTTCGCAAAAAACCAGCGCGGCGACGGAACCCATTTTTTAGCAAACTGCGCGGTGAAAATGGGTACACCCGGCCTTTGTCAGGAGGGCGGGCGGATTTCGCTGGACGTGCCACCGGCGGCGGGGATGTAACACTTCTGGGTGTAATCCATCACCATGCGATCGGCATTGAAGCGCCATCCGAGTGTGCGGATGGTGCGCTTCATGCGTTTGATCCATCCCAGTGGGAGCCCATCGCGGTTCCGTTGGTAGTAGAGCGGGATCAACTCATCGCGGAGAACGCGATAGAGATCTTCACCGTCCCGGCTGTCATGCACATCCAGGTTGGAGTGGGTTCTGCCGGTCCCGATGGCGAAGCCGTTGAGACCGTCGTAGGCCTCGGCCCACCAACCATCGAGAACGGAGAGGTTCAAGCCGCCGTTCAAGACGACCTTTTGCCCGCTGGTGCCGGAAGCTTCGAGGGGACGCCGGGGATTGTTCAGCCAGACATCGACGCCCTGCACGAGGAAGCGGCCGACATTGATGTCATAGTCCTCGATGAAGGCAAACTTGTCGGCAAATTTCGCGTCGCGCATCATCTCGGCAATTTGTTGAAGAACCCTCTTTCCGGGTTCGTCGTGCGGGTGCGCCTTGCCGGCGAAAAGAAATTGGACGGGACGCTTGGGATCGTTGACCATTGTGGCCAGTCTTTGCATGTCGGCCAGGATGAGGTTGGCTCGCTTGTAGGTGGCAAATCGGCGTGCGAAGCCGATGGTCAAGGCATCCGGCGAGAGAATCTTGCCGAGCTTTTGCAGCACTTCCTGCGGTTCGCCGCGGCGTTCAGCCTGTTCGCGCGCCCGGCGGCGTGCGAAATCCAGG
>Ga0181531_10000948_pt1 | contig 18860 bp, 14 predicted proteins | sample PEATcosm2014_Bin_38_FD_119743 | JGI IMG/M metagenome (GOLD analysis project Ga0181531, IMG submission 119743) | Peatland microbial communities from MTU Mesocosm Facility, Houghton, MI, USA - PEATcosm2014_Bin11_10_metaG | ecosystem: Environmental > Terrestrial > Soil > Wetlands > Peat | place... | reverse complement strand
TCGCCGATGATGGCGCCGAGGTTTTTGCCGGTGGTGATTGCGCCCCATCCGCCGATGGAGTGGAAGCGTACGGCGACCGCGCCCTCAGGCAGCAGCGACGGCGTTTCTTCGCCGATGACCGAGTAGGGATGGTCGATGCCGAGGACAAAGAAAGACACTCCATCCGAGGCGCGCTTGCCGTCCTGGCGGGCGCGGTTGGCGGTGGCGAACTCGTAGGCGCCGATGATGTGCTCTGGGCGGAAGTCGCGGGAGCCGAGCCCATACGTGCCGGAGTAGATATGGGGCACTTCGTCCATGGCCAGCGCGGGCAGACCCTCGGAGGCGGGATGGCCCTCGTATTGAATCGCCTTCGAAAGCGCGGTGCGGATGTCGCGGCCCAGCGGATTGTCGCCGGCCAGCGCTTCGTCGGTGCGCTCGAGAATGATGACGTTCTTCTTGCCCTTGAGCGCGCCCACAATGGCGGCTTCGGGGAAGGGACGAATCACGTTCACATGGATCGAGCCGACGCTGACGCCGCGGGTTTCGCGAAGGTAATCGACCGCGGCCTCGATGTTTTCCGCCGCCGAGCCGAGCGAGATAAAGACCGTATCGGTGTCGTCGCACTTGTACTGGCTGATGAGTCCGTAGTGGCGGCCGGTCAGTTCGCCGAAATCCTTGTAGGCTTCCTCAAGGAACTGAAGAATGGGCTCGGCGAAGTTGTTGCGCCGCGCCACGATGCCCTGCATGTAGTGTTCCTGGTTCTGCACCGGGCCGAGGAGGATAGGGTTGGTCAGGTCCATCATTTTGGGAACGCGTCGGCGGGTGGGTCCGAAGAGAACGCGCTGGGCCTCGGTGGGGCAGTCGATGATGTCTTCCGGCGAGCCGAGATACTCGCGAATCAAGTCCGATTCGTGCTTATAAAAGGTGCGCTCCAGGTGCGAGGTCAGGAAGCCGTCCATGATATTCATGCCGGGCGTCAGGCTGAGCTCGGTGACGCGGCGCAGGATCAGCGCCTGGTCGGCGGCCTGCTGGGCGTCTTTGCCGAAGAGCATGATCCAGCCCGTGTCGAGTGCGCCGTAGATGTCGTCGTGGCCGCAATGAACATTGAGGGCGTGCTTTGTGAGCGCGCGCGCGCCCACCTCAATAACCATCGTGGAGCCCTTGCCCGGCGCGTGATAGTACTGCTCGACGCCGTAGACCACGCCCTGGCCGGAGGTGAAGTTGACCACCCGCTTGCCGCAGACCGAGTGGGCAATGGCGCCGCCCTGGGCCGCGTGCTCGCCTTCCGCCTCAATGGCGATGGTGTTGTGCCCAAAGACGTTCAGGTTGCCTTCGGCATAGGCCTGCTGAAAGAGCTCGCCGCCTTCGGTCGAGGGCGTAATGGGATAAAACACGCCGGCGTCCGCGATGCGCGTTTCGGTGTGGTATGAAACCAGCTGATTTCCGTTTGCAGTGACACGAATGCCAGGATAACGAGCAGCAACCGTCATAATTCCCTCTCTTAAATCGCAAGGTCAAGCCAATGTTTTTGCCGCGCTGCGTGCGTCGGGATGCGGGGGAAGAATCACCACCGCAAATCCGCGCTACACTTCGCCTATCGCTCTGCCGGAACGCTCAATGGAGCGGTCCTGACCAGATGCTCATGCCAGTGTAAAAGCCGACGTCGAGATGAGGAAACTCAAGGGGGAGCGTCCTCAAAATCGGCCCATACATCAGTATGCGCCTGCGGAAGGGAAGGTGCATTTGACGAGGCGGCCGGTGTCCCAAGAGGTGGGATGGAGGATTTTAGAGCCCCAAGTCCGAAGTACTTCTCAAGAATGTTGTCATCCTTAGCAGCCCAACTCGCGGAAGGCGAGTTGCGTCCAGAGATGAATCCGCTTTGGCTCGCCCAAAAGGCTTGGTGCCCATCCATTCGCCTTCTTTCTGGCGAATGGATGGGATACCACGACACTCCAATAGCCCCGTTCATTAGCAGCGACCTTGAGCGCAGCGAAGAGGAATCGAAAGACCTGCATTTCTTGCCGGTCGATCTCCCTAATCGCCCTTCAACACCGCAACGAGCGTCACATTCATCCCACTAGGGGCCAAACGGGCGGTTTCAATCAACCAGGCCGTTTCACTCCTCGCGCAGCAGCAGCAACGGATCGGCCGAAAGCGCGCGCTGCGCTGGAATCCACGTAGCCACGAGGCCGAGCACCAACATCGCCAGGACAACGCCGCCCAACACCAGCGGATCGCGGGGCGTGGCCTGATACACGATGAAAGCCAGCACCTTCGCTGCAAGCAGACCCAGAACCAATCCAGCCGCCGAACCAAATGCAAGTAATTTCAACGGGCGCCCCAAGGCAGTCTCTAAGACTTCTTTCCGCCGTGCGCCAAGGGCGATACGGATACCCAGTTCCCGCAGCCGCTTGCTCACCGAGTAGGCGGCGAGTCCAAAGATGCCGGTGATCGACAGCATGGCGCCCATCCCGCCCAGCACACCCAGCGCCACCGTGGCCACGCGAGGGGTAAAGAGGGCAATGTTCAGCCCCTCGGCCCAGGTTTGGATGAACATCGGCAAGCTATCATCCATTCCGCGGAGCTTATCCCGGATCGCTCCCGCCAATTGTTGCGGATCGCGCTCCGAACGCACCACCAGGGTTGTCATCCCGGTGGGAGATTGCAGGAACGGTAGAAACATTGCCGGCCGCGGATCCTCGGTCAGTTGATAGTATTTTCCGTCCTCCACAACACCCACCACTTGCACTCGTGTTCCATCTTCCCTCTTGTAATAGCCGCCGATCGCGTTGCTTGCCGAACCGAAGATCCTGCGCGCAAAAAATCCGTTCACCACGGCCACCAGAGGCGCATTCCTGTCGTCCTGCCATGAGAGATTTCTACCGGTCACCAAGGTTGTGCCGGCCGCATGGAAGTATTCCGGCGATATCTTGTAGACTTGCACGTTCGCGGCGGCATTCCCAGGCTTCAGGTCGGTGGTCTGGGAGGCAAATACATCCTCGGTCGACCCGCCGCCTCCCAGGGGGATTTGACTCACGAATCCCACTGACTGCACGCCGGGAATCGTCTGCAAGGCGTCGATCATGCGCCTCTGCATGGCGGGCACCCTATCGCCGCTGTATCCGGCCATGCCGAGCGTTGTATCCACCAGCATTGCGTTCTGCGCATCAAAGCCGAAGTTGCTGTGCATCGAGCGCACCAGCCCGCGCACGGCCACCAGCGAAGAGGTCACCAGCACGGCACAGATGGCAATCTGCACCACCAGCAACAGATCTCGAAGTGTAACCCGGCGTCCGGTATTGCCCGCGATGATGCCGGTCGATCCCGCCTTGACCACCTCGTATGGATTGGTGTGGAGTATCTGCCGTACCGGGACCGCGCCGAAGAGGAATCCGCTGGCAAGCGCCAGCAGCAAAGCGACCAGGTAGACCTTAGCGTCCGCGTACACGGCAACATGCATCGGATATTGCGGAATCGGATGCCACACGCTCAACTCGCGCAACAGCGCGACGCTCCCCAACAGCCCCAGCGCGCCGCCCGCCAGTGAAATCAGCACGGCTTCGGTAAAGATTCCGCGCAGGATGCGTTTGCGGCTCGATCCAAGTGCCAGGCGCAGAGCCACTTCGCGGGAGCGGTCGGCGGCGCGCGCGGCAAACAGGCTGCCCAGGTTGGCGCACGCGGCCAGCAGGATCAATCCCGCCAGCAGCATCATCCCCGTCATGAATCCCTTCACCCCCGGCCCCAGCATGTCGCCGACAAGACTGGGGCGCGCCAGCGAATACGTCATATAGGCATCGTCTTTGGGGTAGGTCTTTTCAAGGTACGAGCCGACAGAGTTCAAATCGCCAATGGCCTGTGCCGTGGTGACGCCCGCCTTCAGATGGCCCAGCACCATGAAGATGTCGTGTTCTCCGCGCGCGTCCAGAAAAGTTGGCCCATCCTCCTTGTTGACCATCGGCAAAAAGAAGTCGGGATAGAAAAACAGCAATGTTCCGTTGAATTCCGGCGGCGTGACGCCCACGACAGTGTACGGATGTTTATTCACCTGAACGACGCGGCCCACCACGCTGCGATCGTCCTGAAAGTGGCTGTGCCAGTAGGCGTAAGACAGCACAAGGTAAGGTGCGCTGTTCGGGCCATGCTCGTCGGCAACGTGGAAGAAGCGGCCTAGATAGGGCTGAATCTTCATCGCGTCAAAGTAGTTCCCGGCGACCTCATAGCCCCAGACCTCGGAGGGGTTCCTGCCTGTATCGAGCGCCACCTGCGTGAGAATATAGGCTGTCAGAGCCTCGAAACTGCGGTTGCGATCTCGCAGATCGACATAGTCGGGATACGATGTAGCCTGGTCCTTATAGCCGCCGCGCTCGAGTGTGTAGAGGCTTTGCGCATCAGGCACATTCAGCGGCCGCAGAATCAGCGCATTCAATACGCCAAACACCACGGCATTTGCGCCGATCGCCAGTGCCAGCGTGCCCACGGCCGCGACCGTAAAGGTCGGCGACCGCCGCAGTTGGCGCAAGGCGAATCGCACGTCGCCCAAGGCCGATTCCAGCCCGGTCCACTGCCACACTTCCCGGCTCCGCTCCTCCAGCACTGTCCGGTTGCCGAAGGCCAGGCGCGCCTGCCGTTGAGCTTCCGCTGGGCTCATGCCTTCGCCTATCAACTGCTCCGCGCGCTCTTCAATATGAAGGCGGATTTCTTCGGAAAGATCGTCCAGGAGCTTGCGGCGACGGAAAATGTCGGGTATCCAGTTCATGGGGACTCCTCTTAGCTGGCCGGGGACTTGCCTGGATTGAGGACGAGCGTGATGCCTTCGAACATGCGCTCGAAGCTGGAAATCTGCTGCTCCAGATGGCGCTGGCCTGAAGCTGTGATCTGGTAGGTCCTGACCCGCCGATTGGTCGAGGAGACGCCCCACTCGGCCTTCACCAGCCTTGCCTTGAGCAGCCGCTGAAGCGCCGGATAAAGCGAACCCTCTTCCACCTGAAGCAGGTTGTTCGATCGCTGCTGGATGTGCTGCACCAGCGCGTAGCCGTGAGCCGGCTGGCGGCGAAGCGACTCCAGAATCATCATCTCGAGTGCGCCGGGAAATAGATCGCGAGCAGGGTTGTCCATCACAGGCCTTTTTACTACAGGCATAGAGTAAACAAGTAACGAACTTTTTGTCAAGAAGAATCTCGAGCGCATGCCCGGCGGTCCTTGCCAATGATTCCTGTTCCCTCCAGGCGAAGCGTTCGCTGCGACTCGTCCGGGTGGGCTCGCGACCTCCCGATTCTCGCTCCGCGAGTTGTATAGTTGGGGCGAACGCAGCGCGGCTTTTCCTGTCATTCAAGCTGCTGCGATCGGGAGCTGGGTAAGATGCAGGAAGGCAATGGAAAGTTCGCGAGTTATCCGAGCCTTGAAGGGCGAGTAGTGGTGATCACCGGCGGAGCTACCGGGATCGGCGAGTCGATTGTAACTCACTTTGCAAGGCAAGGCTCCCGCGTAGCCTTTCTCGACATTCAGGATGAGCCGGCGCGGCGGCTGGTGGAGGAACTGACCGCCGAAGGCTGCCCCGCGCCACACTACCTCCACTGCGACCTGACCGATGTGGCGGCCCTGAAGAGCGCGGTGGAACAGATTCTGTCTGCCTACGGCACGGTTGATGTGCTGGTGAACAACGCGGGCAACGACCAGCGCCATAACCTCGCCGAGGTCACGCCGGAGTACTGGGACCAGTCGATCTCGACCAACCTGCGCCCGCAGTTTTTCATGGTCCAGGCGGTCGTGCCGGCGATGCGCAAGGCCCGCCGCGGGTCGATTATCAATCTAAGTTCGATCTCCTGGATGATTCCCTCGACCGGCGCGGCTGTTTACGTCACGGCCAAGGCGGCCATTGTGGGACTCACGCGAACCCTGGCGCACGAACTGGGGCCGGAGAACATTCGCGTGAATGCGGTGCTGCCCGGCGCCATCGTCACCGAGCGGCAAAAGCGGCTGTGGTACACCCCGGAATATAAGGCGGAGATCATGGCCAGCCAGGCGCTCAAGCGCGACATCCTGCCGGAGGACGTGGCCCGGCTGGTGCTGTTTCTGGCCGCCGACGACTCCAGCGCCATCACCAACCAAAGCTACATTGTGGATGGCGGCTGGGTGTAGCGGCTGCCCGCGGTTCTCGTAATGCTTCGGGCTTTGGTACTCTACGGCTAGGAGCCATCCAGAATGGACATTACTTCCCCTTTCGTCGTCGTCTCCGTCATCGTTGTCATCTTCGTGGCGGCGATTCTGTTTGCCACCAGCACCAAGGAAGACGGCCACGAGGCGGACTGACCCAGGCTCAATCGCGCAGCCGAATGAACACGACGGCCTGGCGTGGGAGGGTCAGCTCAACCACGGCCTTGCCTTCCTGAATGGCGACGGAATGGTCCTGCACTGTCTGTTCGAGTGCCCCGGCCTTTTGCAGTTGTTGCGTCTGCTCCGAAGTGGGGTGTGCCGGGCTGCCCATCTGCTGCCATGCTCGATAGGCGTTGCTGTGCGTCCCGTCCATGCGGAACTCAGCGGCAACCGCTTTCTTGCCGCGCAAGCCGTCCACGGTCAGATGGACCTCGGCAGCCGGGGCGGCGACATCGGCATCGTGATAGTTCCATAGCAGCACATCCACCTCTGGGCCGTTCCGCGTGGCCACTGCATTCACATCGGGAGCGGCGGCGACGCTGTGGTCGACGATCTCAGCCACTGGGAGAGCGCCGCTGCTCTGGGTCTCGATCCACTCTGCGCCCGGCCGGCTTCCGCCCAACATGCCCAACATTCTGAACACATTGAGAACCGGCTTGTCGATGCCGTTGGTGGCCAGCTCGCGGAATCCGGCAAAGGCGGGCTGATCCTCGAATTCAAAGGCCCAGGTGACCGCGCCCTCCACGGTGAGGCCGTACTTCTGGGCCAGCTCATAGGTGCGCAGCGCGGCCTCCGCCACGCTCACGCCATAAAGCGGGCCGTTGCGGTAGCCGTTCTGGCTGCCTTGGCAGGCGGCGCAGCCCTCGGGGTCACTCTCGCCGAGGATGATGGGAGTGTGCCTCCACTCCGGGTAGCTCGCGACGACCTGCATCCCGCGTTCGACGGCCCGCAACTGGCGGCCGACGTTCATCTCCACATGCCCATCCGCAAACTTTGGGCTGCCCTTGGGGTGGTAGCTGATGAAGTCCAGGGGAGCGCCTGTGCCGCCCGTTGCCGCATTCGTGCCGTGCGCGCAATGCTCGAGGAACTGTCGCAGAAATGGCTCAGAATGGTCGCTGACGCCTGTCGCCTCCGGGCCTCCGATCCGGGCATGCGGCAGAACCTGGCGAAGGGCGGCCGCGGTCAGGTCGTAGAGCCGGTCGTACTCGGCCGGCGTCCCGTGCCAATAGCCGATATCCGGCTCGTTCCACACCTCCCACAGCCAATTCTGGGTCTGGCTGCCGTAGCGTTCGCGCAGGTGCGCCGCGTAGGCCGTCACCAGCTTGGACCACTTGGTCTCGTCCTTCGGCGGATAGCTCCAGCCGGTAAAGACCTCGCCTTTGGGAAAGCTGTGGCGATAGGGCTCCGGGTGGGTGGAGAGCGCCTCCGGCATAAAGCCGACCTCGACCAGCGGACGCACATGCGCCTCGGTCAGGGCGTCGAAAATGCGGTCGGTGATCGTGAAGTCGTAGACCGGCGTTCCATCGGGCCGCTCGGTGTAGACGTTGGTCGAGCCCCACTTCAGCGAACCCTCGCCGTTGCCGGTGGTGAATAAGTTATGAGGGCGAAAGGACACCGGAACCGGGCTCAGCGCGGCCAGTTCGCGCAGCAGCTTCTTGCCGTTCGGCGCGTAAAGGTAGTTCGGCTCATCGGCGCCGTAGTAGTTCCAAATGGGCGTATAGGGGCCAATGGGCTTGTCGGCGTGAACCTGGACGGAGACCGGCGCGGCGTCCTGAGTTTGAGTTGCGGCCCCGGTCTGGCCAAAGAGCGCGGGGGCGGAAAGAACTCCGGCCAGAAGTGCGATGCACGGACCTCGAAGCGTCTTTTTCATCCGTTCCACCATAGCGGATTGTGTCGAATGCCGGGTAGGCGAAAAACGAGCCGCCATGTGCGAACACTGCCGCCCCCAGGCTGCTCAAGGGCTCTTGTCCGGAGGGAGCGGGGGTTTCAACCCCCGCATAAAGCCAACAAAATCAATGAGGGCTTCAGCCCCGGAGGGACGCTTTTCGCCCATTTCACCCGAATTTCCAAGTTCCTCCGCAGTCAGAGCGGGCCGCCGCCCGCGAACGCGGCGGCCCTGGAATTGCCGGACTTAGTTCTGGCCTTACTTCGGTGGGTTCTCGTCCTTCTTTTCCTGGTCGGTTTTCTTGTTCTTGTCCGGCTTGTGGGCAGGTTGCCCTGGTGGAGGCGGCGCGGCGGGCTTCGCAGCCGGCGGTGCCGCCGGCGGCGGAGCAGGTTTTGCCGCCGGCTGTGGAGCGGGCTTTGCCGGGGGCGGCGGTGCCGGGTTGACGTGCGGAGGTGGTGGCGGAAGAGGAACGGGTTTCACCACCGGCTGAGGAACGGGCCTCACTTGGGGCGATGGGGTCGGGTTGGAGGGCGGCCTTGGGGCGCTAGAATTCGCGGGGCTCGCGGGCGGCGCAAATGGTCTCGACGCTGGGGCTGCACCAGGGGATGCGCCCGGCGGCGCAGCGACCACCGTCCGTCCGGGCAACGGCCTCACCACCGGCGGCGCAGTCTTGACCGGCGGCTCAACCGGCTGCGCCCCCGGCTTGGCCGAGACCTGCTTGCCCTGCTCGTTGATCAGGACGGGCCGCGCCGCCTTTACCGGAACGGGGCGCGCAGGCGGGGTTGAAATAACCGACTGCGGGGTAGGTTTGGGCTCGGGCCGGGCCAGCACCTGCACGTGGTCCAGCTGATGCACATCCACTGCCACGGCGGCCTGGTGCGCTGAACGCCCCGCGGCAAAGTCCTCCTGGCGCATCGCAGTCACGCCGCTGGTGCGGTTGACATACGTAATGTTGGTCACGTTGGTGACATTCACGATATTCACGTAAGTCGTTTGCACGTGAACGACGCGGCTCTCGGAGATGTTGGAGATGTTGACCTGGTCGATATAGTGGGGGCTGGCGTGGTACCAGGGGCGGTATGCTTCGCCGGGGCCCAGCGGAAACCAGGCGGAGACGCCGATGCCGCCGAAGTGGATGCCGCCGGCAAAGACAACCAGCGCGGGCGACCAGACCGGATGCGCGGCCGGCGGCCCGGGAACCCAGCCCCAGCGGCCGTTGATCGTCACCCAGCGGCCATAGTGGAAGGGCGCGTAGCCCCAGGGCTCATCCTCGACCCAAACCCAGCCCCAGGGTTCGTGGTTCATCCAGTGGCCATAGTGATAGGGCGCCCAGCCTGGCGGAACATGGTTGGGAAACCAGACCGCACCATAGTCGGTGCCTGGCAGCCATTCGCCGTTGGCGTCCAACTCAGCCGCGCCGGGGATCTCGCGGCTTACATAGCGGTAGGAGACGGCGTCGGCGATCTGGCGGTCGCGCCACCGGCTCCAGTCATCCAGTCCATCGGGGCCGGCGGGTTGCAGCCACTGGTGGTACAGGGGATTGGAGCCGATCAGCTCAATGCTCTGCCCGGGGACGAAGGGTTTTCCAAATCCGCCCGCGCCGGAGACAGAGGCGCCGTCGGCTAGGCAGGAGAAGACGGCTGCGTCCTCATCGGGCAGGACATCGACGCGGAGTTCTCCAAATGCGCCGATGGTTCCGGTCCCGTTGGGAGTGCTGATGTTCAGGTGCTGTCCTGGCCACATACCGAGTGAGTGGACATGAACGGAGCCTTGTGCGACGCCGAAGACGATTCCGTAAGGGGTTGCATCGACGAAGCTTACGTCGCTGTTGGGTCCAATGCGAACGTAGGTTTGGCCCACCTGAACTTCGGCGCGTCCGTCCGAGTCCGTGTAGATGCGGTCGCCCGGGCCCAGCGGAAGATTGGGATAAGCCTGGCCCCAATCGTCGCTGCCTTCCGGCTGGATCGATACCGACCCGGAGAGGTAGGAGAGTCGGCCGGCCTCGGCGATTGGATCGTCTTGGGCGCGGGAAGCAGTGGAGGCAAGTGCCAGCAAGGCCGCGGCCGTGCACGCCATCAGCAGTTTCCTTGGAGAATTGAGAGCAAAGAAGCGCATGGAGGAATGTCCTTTCTTGAGGCGCCGATCTCGTTCTCCCGGGCAAGCAGTTCGCGCTGGGTAGAACAGTAGCCGGGCGCTTCTTGGGGTTTGGGGTGCAGTTCGCGGAGGCAAAACCGCAATGGTCCTGGTCCAATCCAGGCCGTTCATTGTGCATACTAACCCGGCCAGGCCGGAAAAGTGGTATGGAAGTCGCCGGGGGCAGGGCGATTCCAGGAACCTTTGAACAAACAGGGGCGTATAACAGGGCTAGAGGGCGAATGTCATGATGCGGTTGAGCATGCTGAATTCGACAGGTTTGGTGGTTGGACTGGCGCTGGCGACGGGGATTGCGGGTTGCCGGATTCATGTGGATAAGGACGCCAACGGCGAGGACAAGAACGTCCAGGTCGATACGCCATTCGGCGGAGTCCATGTCAACACCGACCAGACCACGGCTTCGGATTTGGGCTTGCCAGTCTATCCCGGTGCTCAGGCGGTCAAAGCCGACGACAAGCACAAGTCGGCGGACGTGCATCTGGGCTTCGGCGAGTGGGAGTTGCGGGTGCGGGCTGTTTCTTATGCCACGCCGGACACCAAGGAGAAGGTAACCGCTTTTTACAAGAAGGCCCTGGCCCGCTACGGCGATGTGATTACCTGTCAGGGCAATTCTCCGGTGGGCACACCCACCACCACCGCCGAGGGACTGACTTGCGCCGAGGACAAGAATTCCAACGTGAAGATCGACCGCGGCGACTATGGCTCCGACAAGAACGGCCTCGAGTTGAAGGCCGGCTCCAAGCGCCACCAGCACATCGTGGGCTTTGAAGATCCCAAGGACGGCAATACCCGCTTTGCTCTCGTAGCGCTCGATCTGCCCGCCATCGTGGACAAGAACCCCGGAAAGAGCGACTAAAGCTTTCTCGCATCCGCATCCCCGAATCGGGCGGTGTGTCTGCCAGGAGAACTGCAGGACGTCACGCGATCAGCCTTCGGCCTATGGGTGGGATATCCTAAAATTCCACAAACGGAAAAACTACCTCATCCGCCCGGAGCCAAATCGAATGCCCGTGAAACCGTGTCGCCTTATTCCCGCGGTGCTCTTGGCCGCAGGCCTTCTGTCGTACGCAGCCGACAAACCCAAATCCGCCCCGCCTGCAACCGATCCTTACGCCGAGGTGCAACCCGCCGTCGAGTCGCTGGACCTGAACATGTACCAGCGAATCCGCGACGAGGGCCTCAACCGCTCGCACGTCATGGAGTTCGCCAGCGCCCTGATGGACGGCATCGGCCCCCGCCTCACCGGATCGCCCAACGCGAAAAAGGCCAACGAGTGGACCCGCGACACGCTGACCAAAATCGGCCTGGAGAACGCGCATCTCGAAGACTGGGGCGAGTTCGGCCTGGGCTGGCAACAGTTGAACACCTGGGCGCGCATGGTCGCGCCGGACACCGCGGTGCTCATCGTGCAGGCCACGCCCTGGTCGCCTCCCACCCCCGGCCCGGTCACCGGAGAAGTGGTCTACGTGACCATCCGCACGGACAGGGACCTTGAAGAGTACAGGGGCAAGCTGGCCGGCAAAGTCGTTCTCTTCGGTCTCATGCGCGACGTTCCCCCGGTCGACAAGGCCCTCTTCGATCGCTACAGCCAAAAGGAACTTGACGACCTCGCCGAGTTCCCGGTGCTCGCCGCCCCCGACGGGGTTTCCCCGGAGCTGCTGGCCCGCATGCGCGATCGCATGGAGCGCTATCGCCTGCTCGACAAGATCGCGCAGTTTTTCTTCGACGAGAAGGTCGCCGCGGTCATCGAGCCCAGCCGCGACGGCAAAAACGGCGGCGGCTCCGGCGGCACCCTCTTCGACGACAACGGCGCCACCCTCGGCCGCACCCCTTACCTTGCGGAAAAGCGCGTCAAAGTTCCGGTCGTGGTGGCGGCCATCGAGAGCTATGGGCGCCTCTACCGGCTCACCCAGGCGCACGCGCCGGTCACGGTCGAAATCGACGTCGAAACCAAATTCACCGGCGAGCACGAGCACGGATTCGATACGGTGGCGGAGATTCCCGGCACCGATCCCAAACTCAAGGAGCAGGTGGTCATGTTGGGCGGCCACCTCGACAGTTGGATCGCCGGCACCGGAGCTACGGACAACGGCGCAGGAACCGTTGTGGCGCTGGAAGCGGTGCGCATCCTCAAAGCGCTGGATGTAAAACCGCGGCGCACCATCCGCATTGCCCTGTGGACCGGCGAGGAGCAGGGGCTGTTCGGTTCCAAGGGCTATGTCGCGCAGCACTTCGGCTCGGCCAGGCTCTCCACCGCGCCCGATCAACTGCAACTGCCGGAGTACATGCGCAGGTCGGTGGGGCCGCTCGACGTGAAGCCGGAGCAGAAGCTCATCTCCGCTTACTTCAACGTGGACAACGGCACCGGCAAGATTCGCGGCGTCTACACCCAGGGCAACGCGGCGGTCGCGCCCATCTTCGCGCAGTGGATCGCCCCCCTCAAGGACCTCGGCGTCGCCACCATCACCGAGCGCAACACCGGCGGCACCGATCACCTGAGCTTCGACGCGGTGGGCATTCCCGGCTTCCAGTTCATCCAGGACATGCTGGACTACGAGGCCCGCACGCACCACTCGAACGAAGACGTGGTCGAGCGCCTCCAGCCCGCGGACCTCAAGCAGATCGCCACCGTCGAAGCCATCTTCGTCTATAACGCCGCCCAGCGCGACCAGATGATGCCCCGCAAGCCCCTGCCGCAGCCCGACCAGGAGGAAAAGCGCCGCCTTCCCATCGAAGGCATCTTCCCCGGAGCGGTCGCCCTGCCGGAGACAGACAAGAAGTAACGACTTAGCCCGTGGTAGCTCCAGAAAGGCCCGCGCGATCGAAGTTTCCGGAGGTAGGCGGGGGTTTCAACCCCCGCATAAAGCCGGCAATATCAACGCGGGCTGGTAGGGGTGGGTTTCAACCCACCCATTTATCCCCGGAGTCGTCCGCCCGCTTCGCCCACCCACGGGAAATAAAACTGTGCCGCATCTGGGCGCCCTCTGGGCAGGACGTCTTTGTCCGATGGGTGGGACTCAGTGGTACTGTGGCCGCATGATTGCGCAATGATCGAAATGGAACGCCGGCCTCCTGGCCGGCTGTAGCGCGGACGTCCTCGCCCGCGCTTGTTCAGGCCGGATTACCAATTCATGCGGTCAAACCACTAGAACTCCATCATGATGCCTTATTTCGTTGAACTTGCATCTTTTTGTTTCTTATCAGTCGTCCACCGGCTTTGCCGACACACGGGAAATAAAACTGTGCCCCATCCATCGGACGTCCTTGTCTTTGTCCGATGGGTGGGACTCACTAGAACTCCATCATGATGCCTTGTCGTGGTGAACTTGCATTTTTGGTTCTTATCAGGGATGCTTTTTCTAAGATCTCGACTTCTTCCACAGGCCGCTAAGCTAAGCCGCCTTGCTCGACCGAAACCTCGGAAGTTGGGGTCTGATTCATCGACAGGTCTTCCGCGTTGCCCCCCAAACCACCTGAGCCAGTCCAAGCCCAAGGCTCGACCAGTGCATTGGCTGTTACCGTCAACCGAAGATCATGCGGAGGCAGATCAGCGGAAACTAGCCGACATATCGATATCAATCCAGATCCGGAGCGCGAGTCGGCGACTGGGCGTTCACTCAACGTCTGGTCTGGGCCAGTCCACGGTTAACCCGACTCTCAATGGCCAAGGTACCTACCCCGCTTCCCGGCCTGCTTCATTCGGAGTAGGAAATACAGGTTATCGGTGGCCGCTTCGGGAAGGGGGGATCGAGATTCTGCAAGCATGCCGGTCAGCGCAGTGAGGGCTCCCCCGAGCAGCCCGCACCCCGCCGCAGGCTGCATGAGTCCAAACAAACCAAGGGTGACAACTACTCCGACGATGCTGGAGGTGGCGATCACCCTGTTGTTGAACCTCCGTCTCTCCACCGCGATCTTATTCTCAAGGATGGCAATTTTCGGTGCCAACTCCCCGGCGCAGATACGGGCTGCATCCTTCACCTTCAGGCGCTGCGTGCCGTACTCCTGAATTATTGCGGCTATGGCCCAACGATACTGCTCGAATGACTCCGATATTTCGGAGCGTATCTTCAGAATTTCCGGAATTGCCAGGTCGCCCAAAAAGGGCAGCGCGTGGGTCATCGCAGATATTATTGCTGTGGCGCGGTGTTGCTGGGCGGATGGCCCGTTTTCGCCGAGCCCACGAAGAAGTTCCGCCTCTCCTGGCAAATCCGTCAGGTATTTGGCCCCCCAAACACTTCCGTATGCGAAATGGAAAGTAGTATCGTTAGCGATCTGCTCAAAGATGTCTTGCACTATGCCTGACCTGCGAAGTTTTTGCGGCGGAACCCGCAGTTTCCCGTCTGCATCACGCCGCCAGCTTTTCGCAACCCAACTCGGGGGTCGAGACACATAAAGAACCATCCCACCGTGAGTAAAGTAGTCCTTTGGCCCCTCGATGTGCAGCATACAATCGCTGCCCGGACCCTGCGGTGGTTCGTAATACATGGCGAACCTACTGAGGTTATCGGACGCTATATCTTCCGCGATGGCGTGCGTGAGCTCAGCAAATTCCTTCAAATTCTGAGCGTGGAAAGGACAGCAGTTGCGAGTCATCATCACTGCGGGTCGGACAATTCCAGCCAAGATGAGCGGCCGGAGTAGGATCAGAGACTCGGCCGCATCTCTGAGTTCCGATTTCGCGGCACTGAGACCGCCAGCCGGTGAAGGCCTACCCAATAAGAGCGGAACTATGATCAGATCGGAATAGAGGGCAGCGAATCTCGCTAGAAATTCTATCTTCTGAACGCGACAATGGGTGCAACTGTCACCTCGCAAGTGGCGGCTCGCAACGAATCGGAATGCCTGCGCATCTCGGTTTGGCCAGGTATCTCGGTTCGGCGAGATTCCCTCGTATTGAAGACGGTACAACGCCTCCCAAAGTCTCTCGTGGAGACTGCGAGTATCTTTCGACGTGAGGCGAAAGATCGTGTCCAGATCGCCGGGTTTCTTGAGCCCATATCGAGCGAGCAATCCGAATATCTCTCTAGCCATTTGACAAGTGTTTTACACCTCGCCGAGTGAATGAGCAAACTGGTGGGCGGGTGGCCCCGGTCTCGACGCCCAAAAACCACACCGGGGGTGCCCCCGGTCCCTCGCTCTTGGGGACCGGGGAGACTCTGCGCGATCGGTCCCGGCCAACGCCCTTTGGTTCCGGAGTATTTCTGGAGTAATGCAGAATCACCGATGCGCTCATCGATGCCGATCTTCAGAGATGTCCAGAAGATAACGGATTCCAGATTTGCCGCAGAGGCCGGGCAGACCCGCGATAAATCCTTCTTGATTGAACGCTCACGGGGCTTCAACCCCCCGCCGCGAAGTTTTGCAGATTATTTCCGAGATCCTGCTAACCTGAAACCTGAACCTGCCCCAACCCGCAGGCGTCTTCGCGAACACTCTCCCCTTGCTGGCACCCCCTCCCCAGGGTGTAGATTCTCCATTTTTTCGCCCGTCAGTCCGGCACCCCTCCCCCCCATCCCTGCAAAATGGCACAAAAAACAGATTTAACCTAAACAAAATCAATGAGTTACAGCGAAATAAAGTCGCAAAATCTGCTTTTTAAGCGCTTTCCAATCAATAGCTTGCAGAGAAAAGTGAGCAAAATTCTTGCGCAAAAAGCAACCGTCGGCTCGAAAAAGACGCGCGCCGCAGCTCCGGAGAGTCTTCCACAAGCGATGCTGACCCGCGCAGCCGCAAGTCTGGAAATAAAATGAGCAACTCCGGCTTGCACAGAGTGATGTATACGATTACATTGCTCTGGGGTGATCTTCCATGCTCGTCTCGGCATTCCCGCGCTTTTCCGCTCTCTCCAGTCTCGCTGCCACCGCTCTTCTCGTCATGACTGCGCTTCCTCAGGCTCTGGCTGTCGAAGCTCCCAAAATCGTCGAAAAGGATGGCCGCTACGCTCTCATGGTCGAAGGCCGGCCGTTTCTGCTTCTCGGCGGCCAGATTCACAACTCGAGCGGCTGGCCGAGCGAGCTTCCGCAGGTGTGGGAGTCGATGGCCGCCCTGCACGCCAACACCGTCGAGGCGCCGGTCTACTGGGAGCAGCTCGAGCCGCAGCCGGGCCACTTCGACTACACCAATGTGGACCAGATTGTGGAAGGCGCACGCGCGCACAAGCTGCACGTGGTGCTGTTGTGGTTTGGCACCTGGAAGAACGGCAACATGCACTATGTGCCGGCCTGGGTGAAGGACGATCCCAAGCGCTTTCCGCACACCATCCGGCCGGATGGCGAGCCGATCGACGTGCTGTCGCCCGGTTCGCGCAACACACTGGAGGCGGACAAGGCGGCGTTCACCGCCCTGATGCGCCACTTGAAGCAGATCGACAACGAGAAGCACACCGTCCTGCTGATCCAGGTGGAAAACGAGTCGGGCAACATCGGCAGCGTGCGCGACAACTCCCCGGAATCGAACCAGGAGTTTGCCGGTGCGGTGCCGGCCGATCTGCTGGCGGCGACGCACAAGCAGCCCGGCACGTGGAGCCAGGTCTTCGGCTCGGAAGCCGATGAAACCTTCCAGGTCTACCACCAGGCGAAGTACATCAACGAGATTGCCGCGGCGGGCAAGGCCGAGTTCTCCATTCCCTATTACATCAACGTGTGGATCGACTATCCGATCCCCATGTTGCCGCAGCGGCAGGTATCTGTGCCCGGTATCGTCTATCCCAGCGGCGGAGCGGTGCAGAAGTTCGTCGGCCTGTGGCGGGCGCTGGCGCCCTCGATCGATATGATCGGCCCGGACATCTATACAGACAACTCTGCTTACTCTCGCTGGACGATGGCGGCCTATCACCGCCCCGACAACCCGCTGTGGATTCCAGAGACGGGCCGCGCCGACAGCTTCGCAAAGTTCTTCTTTTACGCGCTAGGTGATGGCGCAATCGGCTTTTCGCCTTTCGGTGTAGACCAGACAGGATGGAATATTACGGGCGACCAGCCGTGGAAGGCCCACGCCAGCAACTTTGCGCTGATCGGGCCGATGAGCCGTGAGATTGCCAAGCTCGAATTCGAGGGCAAGCTCAAGACCGCCGTCGAGGAGCCGGGGCAGACCACGCAGGAGATCGATTTTGGCCCCTGGCAGGCTACGGTGGCCTACGGCTTTCCCCAGCCGGACGGGGGCGCTGCCCCCGGCACCAAAGACGCGCACGGAGCCGCCCTGGTCGCGCAACTGGGGCCGGATGAGTTCCTGGTGACCGGCGTGGACGCCAGCGTCAGCTTCCACCTCCCCGGCAAGCTTCCGTGGATTCACAGCCAGATCGTCACCGCCGAACAGGGGACTTACGAAGACGGCGTCTGGAAGCCGTTGCGGTTGTGGAATGGCGACGAGACCGACCGGGGCCTCTGCTTCTATCAGAAGCCGGAGGTGGTCCGAGTGCGGCTGGGCCGGTTCTAGATCACCCACCCCGGCACCATGAATTCTGCTACACTAGTCCGAGTGCACCCCAGGGGCTAAACGCGCCAAGCCGCGTCCCAACGATGCGCTCATGCAACCCAAGTTCGGGGAGTGGCTCAGCCTGGTAGAGCACCTGGTTCGGGACCAGGGGGTCGGAGGTTCAAATCCTCTCTCCCCGACCATTAGAATCAATTGCTTACATCTAGTTCGGTTCGGTTAAACAGCTTGGGGTTCCCGGAAGGGTTCCCACTGTTTGCCAATTCCGCCGTCGGGGAGGCCCTTCAGCATATTGGCGACTCTCTCCTTTTCTTCTTCATCCGGTTCAGCGAACACCGCTTCGACAATACGGTTTACCGCCTCGACGCGCTCGTTCCACCACGTCTTTGAATAGACATCCAACGTGATGCTGCCCGAGCTGCCTGCGTGCCCCATGTTGTCACGGGCAACCTCAAGGCGGGCGCCGAAGCGCCGCATCAGGCAGGCGTGCATGGTCCTGAAGCTCCGGAAGTCGATAGTCCTGGGCAGACCCAGCCTTTCTGCCGCCGGCTTAACGTGACGGTGAAGCAGGTTGTGCCGATCTAGCGCCTTGCCTACCCGATTGGCGAAAACAAGGTCGTTGGGCTGGCGGAACGTCTTGTTTCTAGCCCACATTTGCTGCACCGCTCCAAGAATGACTCCGTGCTTGTCGTACGGAACCTCTCGTTTGCCTGCAGCCGTCTTCACCTCGTCGAACTCATTGTCGTAAACGCGTTCGTCCACGACAATGCGATCGCAAAGAATGTCCTTCCATCGAAGGGCAAGTACTTCACCCGGTCGCATGGATGCGAAGACGATCAACAAAATCATCGACTTCGCCGCTCCGCGACCGCCTCGATCATCCGCCGGATATCCCCGAGTAGGAGAAGAACCGTCGGCTTGACCGCTTTCTTCCTCGGGAGCTTGATTCCAACGGCAGGATTCCAGACAAGCATCTCCCAGTTCTTGCCCTGATTCAAAGCTGCGCGAAGCGTGCCGTGAATCAATCGAATCGACTTCGGCGAAAGACGAGGGGACAGCTTGTTGAAGAACGCTTGCAACTCCATGGTCGTCAGTTTGCAGACTTTGCAGCTGCCAAACTGAGGCAGAAGGTAGGTCTGGAAGTTCTCCTCGTATTGCTTACGCGTGGAGTTCTTCGAATGCGGCCATGTCAGTTCTCGGCATTTCTCGTAGACAGCCTGCACGGTGTCCTCGTCGCTTGCGAAAAGGTGTGGTTGAT
>Ga0181531_10000947_pt1 | contig 18870 bp, 16 predicted proteins | sample PEATcosm2014_Bin_38_FD_119743 | JGI IMG/M metagenome (GOLD analysis project Ga0181531, IMG submission 119743) | Peatland microbial communities from MTU Mesocosm Facility, Houghton, MI, USA - PEATcosm2014_Bin11_10_metaG | ecosystem: Environmental > Terrestrial > Soil > Wetlands > Peat | place... | reverse complement strand
CGACCATGCGCTGCTCAAGGACGTCCTGCGCTCGCAGCCGCGCGATCGGTATCGCGGGGTCGCGATCATCGGGGACGACACGAGCGACGCGGAGCTCGCCGATCTGCACGACGCCGGCGTGCGCGCTGCGCGGTTCAACTTTCACAAGGGATTCGCGCTCGCCCCCAGCCTCCCGGAGTTTCACCGCTCGATCGCGCGCATTCGCGAACTGGGTTGGTTCGCCAAAGTCTTCACGTTTGGCGATGAGATCCTCGAACTAGATGACGAGTTTCGCAAGGTGAAGGTTCCCCTCGTCGTCGACCACATGGGGCGCCTCGACTTCGGTGCCGGCGTCGACCAGTCGGCTTGCCGGCTCATCGTCGAACGGCTGAAAGAAGACGGATGGTGGATCATGCTTTCCAACGGCGACCGCTGCAGCCGTACAGGTCCGGCCTGGGACGACGCGATACCGTTTGCGCGCGCGTTCTTCGAAGCGGCGCCGGACCGCTGCATCTGGGCGACCGACTGGCCCCATGTGAACTATGGCGGTCCCGTGCCGCCGGATGCAGATCTCGCCGACCTGGTGCTACGCTATTTTCCCGACGCTGGCGACCTCGAGCGCGTGCTCTGTGAGAACCCATCACGACTGGTCGGAGCATCGGAGGTGGCGATACCTTGAAATCATCTGAGCACGTCGATGATCAAGGGCGTCGTCCGCCGGAATAGATCAACGACTCGTCCGACGACGCGATCATCGCGGTGAGCGACGACGGCAAAACCCCAGCAGCAAAAAAACTTTCTAAAGAACACGGCTGTTCCTGAGCGGCACTGCGCGTCCGACTTTCTGCGTGACTTCCGGCAGACAGCCAGGCAGTGTTTCTCGCACCAGTATATTTGCTTACAGGGCGCGATCTCAGCGTACGCCGTATGCGACACACGGCGATCACTGCTACAGCGATCACTGCTACATACGAGGAGAAAATGATGGACATCAACGCTGCTGCGCCCGTTATCACCCGTGATGAGATCTTCATTAATGCGCTTATCGATAGCGTCTGGGATATTCAAGTCGACGTTGCTGGCTGGCCGTCATGGCGATCAGATGTTGCAGGTTCGCAAATCACCGGTGCGCTCAGTGTCGGAGCCGTCTTCCAATGGCAGACGGCAGGCCTAGACATTACGTCAACGGTTCATGAGTTCGACGCCCCGCACCGCATTCTGTGGAGTGGTCCCGCCCAGGGCATCGTCGGCGTCCATGTGTGGACTTTTGATGAACAAGAAGGTGGCGTGATCGTTCGTACGAGCGAGTCGGGAGGGAGCATCTGTTGGTCCTCAGGCTGCGGCGTTGCAACCGGCTCTGGACGCATCGATACGAAAGTGGCTAGAGGATCTGAAGCGCGCAGCCGAAGCCCGCGCTTAACGGCCTTGCGGCTCCGGCACCGGTCGACGCGGCGGGGAAGCGCGACCGAACGATCCTGTTGCACGGTGGCCCGTCGCAGCGCAACATGCGTATGACGCATATACTACATGCCTATCATGCATTTGACATATGGATTCGGACGAAATACGATAACCTCAAGATGGGTACGCTGGGGTACGCAAACCCCTCGTGGCCTGTTTTGGGACACCCGACTCTGCAAAGGTGTCAGCCCTGGCGCCGTTGATGAAAAAACGAAAGTCGCCCATCATTTCTCCTGGTCGTGTGGTGATTACCCACGAAGCGTTGCAGCAAAATGCGATTCTAATCGGCCTGGACGCACCGCAAATTAGCACCGTCTTGTCACGCGGCTCTCTTGTCCACCTCAAGGTACGCGAACCTATTTATCAGCCCGATGAGCGGATCGACTCCGTCTTCTTTCCGATCGACTGCGTCCTCTCGGTTGTAACGCGGATGAAGGACGGCCATCAGATTGAGGTCGGCACCGTTGGGCGCGAAGGTGTATCCGCAATTCCGCTTCTGCTTGGTGCGAAGAGTTCCTTAAACGAGAGCTACTGCCAAGTACCAGGAAAAGCCGTAAAACTTGATACGAAAAGCTTCCGGTCGCTCACAGCAAATCCAAAATGTGAACGATTGCTCGATCGCTACGTTCAGGCGTACGTGAACATGCTGGGTCAGCTTGCGGCCTGCAATCGACTCCACGGCGTCTACGAACGCTGCGCGCGCTGGTTGCTCATGACTCAGGATCGTGTAGATAGAGCAGAGATCCGCTTGACGCATGAATATCTTGCAATGATGCTTGGCACCGACCGCTCTGGAGTTTCTATCGCTGCAGCAGCGCTCCAAACCGCGGGATTCATCCGCTACGCCCACGGCGTGATCACTATCCTCAACCGAGCTGGTTTGGAAGAAGCAAGCTGCGAATGTTACGACGTCGCGCGGGATCAGTTTGGTGGCCTGCTGCGAGCGCTGACGCGTAAGGCGAAGGCTGCAGGGTCCTAATCATTATCCCCGGCCTTCCAAGTCCGCACCTATAACGATTGCGCCACAGTCCGGAGTTGTGCGCGCACCCATTGGTGCACGACGTCGTTGTTCTGACGCCGATGCCACGCCATCCCGTAGGTGAAATCAGTCAATTCCTTCGGCGCATCAATGATCCGAAGACCAGCGATCGCCGCGAGCAGTTTTGCAGGACGACGCGGCGTCGTAAAGATCATGTTGCTGTCAGCGGTCGCAAAGAGCGCCGGCAACTGATAGGTCGTGCGAAGAGTGACGCGTCTACGCAGTCCCAATGCGGCTAGCGCATTATCGATGTAGGGCGTCCTTCCAGAGGTCACGGCCACTTCGACGTGCGAGTAAGAGATGAAGGCCTTCAGCGTCAACCGCTTGGAGCGCAGCGGGTGCGACTCTGAAACGAGACAGACGAATCCATCGGTGAACAGTTCCTCCCGTTCGAGAGACAAGCTGTCATGAATGCCGACCAATGCAAGATCGACCAGACCGGCCTCGACGCCCTCCACACCAGCGGAGTTCCAAGAAACAAGGTCGACCTGCATGAGCGGAGCCGCCTCGGACAGTTGCGTCATCAGGTTCGGAATGAGCACGGTCGCTGAATACTCGGTCACGGCGAGACGAACGGTGTGCCTGCTCTTCTTCGGCTCGAAGCGGTCACCGCGCAAGGCCGTTTCGAGCCGCGGCAAAACGTCTTGCAGTTCCGCGAGTAGCCGGTCACCTCGAGGCGTGCGCTCGAATTTACCAGCTTCGCGGCTGAGCAACTCGTCGTCGAACGTGGCGCGGAGCCGTTCAAGCGCGCGGCTCATAGCAGGTTGACTCATCCCGCAACGGACCGCCGCTCTCGTGATCTGGCGTTCCTCAAGCAACGCATAAAGCGGCTTCAGGAGGTTCAGGTCCGCTTCGCCGACATGTGCGAAACGCATAGTATCTCTCTCGCGCATGCGCCTACTTTCTAGGACCGCTGCCGCCGGAACTCCCTTTGCAGTTGCGGCGCTACAGTCGAGAGCGCGCGTATTTTCGGCCCTTCTCCTTACTTTCGTTTCGAGCGCGCGTCATGTTCTCGAAGACCGTCGCCAACAGAGCACGGAGCCGGTCGGCATCCTGCCGGTCGATTCCCTCAAGCTGAAGTTTTTCCACCTCAGCGAGGAACGGTGTCAGCTCGGCCATCAATTTCGTGCCGGCCGGGGTAAGCGCAATTTCGAACGACCGAGAATCGTCGGTCATCTTCTTGCGGCGCACGAGTCGCGCGCTCTGGAGTTCATTCAATATTCGCGACATCGTAGGAGCCTCGAGACTCGTTCGCGCCAGGAGCTCTCCGACACGCAATGGTCCGTGTGCGCTTAAGAAATGCAGCGTCCGAAGCTTCGGAACCGTTAGCCCATGGCGCTCCATCTCCATCGATGCATAACTGAGCGTTGCGATCGCGGCGCGGTTTATCAGAATCGGCAGATAGACTTCCGGAGGTGACGCACCGTTCGCGGAGCGTTGATGCGTTGGCCTCGTCGACATAGCCTCAGACCGTTGGCCCCCGCCGGAAGTCACCCTCCCCCTCCTCCCCCGAGGGTAACGATGGGACCCGTTTGCGCCCAGCGGGTCTCCTCTTGCAACCGGGCACCTTGTGTGCTACGGTTCCACGACGAATACTTCCGTACGAAAGTACTTTGATGGCTTTATCTAGGTTTTTCCCTAATTTTGCCGTCGCGATGGCAACGGCCCTGGTCGCGACCCAGGTGTGCTCGCCGCTCGGCGCGCAGGTCCGCGCTTCGACCGCACCCTACGATCTTCACGCGATCTTGCCGCTCACCGGACCAGGCGCGTTCCTCGGCACGCATATCGCCAAATCGTACGAAATTATCGAGAAGCTGGTGAATAAATCCGGCGGCATCCATGGACGTCCGCTGCGTTTTGTGATCGCCGACGATGGGACGAGTCCGCAGACCGCGGTGCAGCTCGCGGCGCCGCTGATCGCAGCGAACGTGCCGGTGTTCCTGGGCCCCGCCATCGGCGGCCCGTGCGGCGCGGTCGCTGCGCTCGTTGCAAAGAACGCGACCGTCCAATACTGTTTATCGCCGCTGATCCATCCGGCGCTTGGCAGCTTTGTTTTCTCCGCGATGGTTTCGAGCGCCGACCTTTGGAAGGCGCAAGTACGCTACTTCCGCGAGCGTGGTTGGACGCGTTTGGCGGCGATCAGTTCAACCGACGCCTCCGGGCAGGACTTTGAGACCGGTTTGAACGCGGCGCTCGCGCTTCCCGAAAACAGCAGAGTGACGCTGGTCGCGCGCGAGCACTTCAATCCGACGGACCTCACGGTCTCGGCGCAGTTGAATCGCATCAAGGCAGCGACGCCGCAAGCCCTCCTCGTTCTCACGACCGGTACGCCGTTCGGGACGGTACTGGAGGCCGTGCGCGACATCGGCGTCAGCGTCCCGATCGGCGCAGCCAACTCGAATATGATTCCGCCGCAACTCGAAGGGTACAAAGCGTTCATGCCCGCCGATCTGTACTTCGCGGGATTTCGGTCGCTCGTCGAAGGCGCGGCGAGACCTGGACCGATCCGCGACCTGCAAAGGACCTATTTCGACGCGTTTCGCGCCGCAAACGTCACGCCGGACATTGGGCACGACGTCGCGTGGGACGCAACGATGATCGTCATCGACGCGCTTCGCCACCTTCCGAGCGACTGCACGGGAGAGCAGATCCGAAACTACATCGCAAGCTTGCAAGGCTGGACGGGCATCAACGGCGTGTATAATTTTCGTGACGGGTCGCAACGGGGCATCGGCTCGGACGCGCTCGTCATCGATCGCTACGACGCGGCGCAGAAGCGTTTCGTGCCCGTCAGCCGGCCGGGCGGCTACCTCCGTTGAATTACGCGCCGCCCGGACTCGTGTTCAAAGACGCCCACCCGCTCAATGAGTTTAAAGCGGGCCGTTGGCCGGAAGACGCGGCGTATCCGGGTCTCGAGTACCGTCGTTCGGAAGAGTTGGGTCTCATCATCGAGCGGGACGTGAGCGTCCCCTTGCGCGACGGTACGATCATCTACGTCGACATCTACCGCCCCGCCCAAGTCGCAATGGCGCCAGTATTGATTGGTTGGAGTCCGTACGGCAAGCACTCGCCGCAGGTAATGGGGCAACGCCCTGGTACCGGCGTCGACGCATCAAAGCACTCAAAATTCACTGCCTGGGAGGCGCCAGACCCCGTCTGGTGGGGCGAACGCGGCTATGCTCTCATCCTTCCCGATCCGCGCGGCACGTGGCATTCCGAGGGCGACGCGAGCTTCTGGAATCACGCGGAGGCGCAAGACGAGTACGACCTAATCGAATGGGCCGGCGTTCAGCCGTGGTCGAGCGGTAAGATCGGGCTTTCCGGCGTTTCCTATCTTGCGATATCCCAATGGTTCGTCGCGTCGCACCAACCGCCGCATCTGGCGGCGATCAATCCGTGGGAAGGCTTCTCGGACATGTACCGGGAGGTGTGCTACCACGGCGGGATTCCGGAAAACGGTTGGGGCGCATGGTGGCAGGAGGGCGTCGAATTCGGCCTTCACCGTGTCGAAGATCTGCCGGCGACCGCCGCGCAACACCCGCTGTTCGACGATTATTGGCAGTCGAAGATGATCGATTTTTCGCGGATCAGCGTGCCGGCGTACGTCGTGGCGAGTTGGGCCGATCAAGGTCTGCACACGCGCGGTACACTTGAGGCGTTCAAAGGCCTAAGCTCGTCGAGCAAGTGGCTGGAGATTCATGGCCGCAAGAAGTGGGGCTATTACTACGAGGATGAATCGCTTCGGCGGCAGTTGGCTTTCTTCGACACATTTTTGAAGGGTGAGGATCGTGGACTCGCGTCGTGGCCGAAGGTCCACTACGAAGTACGGGACGCGTCCTACATCGGTGACTTTCACGCGGCGGATGCGTGGCCGTTGGCGACGACCGCGAACACCGCCTTCTATCTCGATGCCGCGACGCAGAGGCTCCATCTGCAGCCGCTTTCGGAGGCTTCGACCGCGGCCTACGATTGCACGGCTGACGGAAGAGACCATGTCGAGTTCGACCTCCGTTTTTCCGCAGAAACGACGATCGTTGGACCGGCGAAGCTTCGCATGTGGATCGAGGCGGACGGGTCGGATGATGCCGACCTGTTCATCTCGCTGGAGAAACTCGACGTGGACGGCGCGCACGTCGATTTCCCGTTCTTTGCGGTGCGCGACGACGGACCGGTAGCACTTGGCTGGCTGCGCGCTTCCCATCGGGAACTCGACGTGCAGCGTACGACCGAACTGCAACCGTGGCATCACCATCGCCGTGAAGATCGGCTGCGCCCAGGCGAGGTCGTGCCGCTCGACATCGAGATCTGGCCATCGGGCACGCGATTCGCGTCCGGCGAAACGCTGCGCCTGGTGATCGGTGCGTCCGACCGGCGCACGTACGCGCGACTCCCATACATGCGCCATTCCGCCAACCGAAACGCGGGCCGGCACATCATCCACGCCGGGGGCGAATACGATTCGTTTCTGCTTCTTCCGATCGTCCCGCCCGCATGACAGCAATCGTTCCCGCCGGCAGCCATACGTCGCACACGACGTTGGAATGCAGCGACCTTCAGGCGACGAAGCGCTTCTACCGCGACGTTCTCGGCTTGCGCGCCATTCAGCATGAACCACATGCCATGCTCGTCATCGGCGAGAACGGGCACTTTGCGGCGGTGTTGGAAGTCCGCAAACTCTCAGCGCAGCCACGATCGAACCACCACGCTCGCCCCGTACCGACGCCGCGCGACGTCGATGCGGCTCACGATCGCATCTCCGGCCTTGCAAGCGAACATGCGGTCCGATCGATCGAACGGCCCAGGCGCGAAAGCATCGGCGGCGTCGAAAGCTACGGCTTCGCGCTCGAAGATCGCGACGGCAACTGGTGGCGGATCTCGGAGAATGCCGGACCGTTCGGTGCGCTGCCGATCGGGCCCAACTATCTCATTCCCGGCGACGGCGCCATGGGCGATCCGGCAATCGGCTCCGTGCTGCCCGCCGGACCGATTTCCTACGCGATGCTCCAGTCACGAGACCTCAAGCACGCCCAGCCGTTCTATGCCGACTTTCTCGGCTTGCCGCTCGAAGCGCGCGGTGAAGGCACGTTGTGTTCGCAAACGGCGTACGGTGCCAACCTCGTGATCGTCGAGGAACCGGACGTTTTTCCGCAGCCGGTCTTAAATCACACCGGAATCACCGTGCATGGCCCACCGCACCTTGTCGATCTCGTTCACGAAGAGGCTGTGGCGCAGCAAGAACGCTTCGGCATCCTGCGGGTCAAGGCGATCACCGACGTGCACGCGACTCACTCGTTCTACTTCCAAGATCGCGATACGAACTGGTGGGAGATCGAAGTCCTGGACCGCCACGAACACCCCTGGCACAAGGTCGTTCGCGAAGCCACCTCGCCGGCTACGACCGTATGATGCCGTCCGCACTCGCTCCTTCGCGTCAATGGAGATGCCTACGCATGTCGAGCACCCTACAACAACTTGCCACGGCAGTGATGATCGGCGCATTGTCGCTCGGCGTCGCGCCCGCCGCCGGCGCGGCAGATGTTGCGCCGTTCGATATCCCCGCGATTCTTTCGCTTACCGGAAACGGTGCGTTCGTCGGTAAAGCGGAACAGGATGCGTTGACGCGCCTTCAAGGCGTGGTCAACGCGCGCGGCGGGATTCAGGGACGTCCCCTGCGTCTGGTCTACTACGACGATCAGACGAACCCGCAAATTTCCCTCCAGTTGGCCAACGACATCATGGCGCGCGGGGGAGCGGCCGTGCTCGGGCCGTCGATCACGGCGCAGTGCCTCTCGACGATGCCGATTATTCAAGGAAAACTCGTGGAGTATTGCCTCTCGCCGGCGATACACCCGGACAAAGGCTCCTACGCGTTCTCTTCCAATGTCAGCACGAAGGATCTCGTCGGCGCGTTCATTCGATATTTCCACGCCCGCGGACTCAATCGGATCGCGGTGATCAATACGACGGACGCGACCGGTCAAGACGCCGATCGCAATTTTGCCGAAGTGCTGACGTTCCCGGAGAACAAAGGCGTCACGATCGTTGCCCAGGAGCATCTCGCCGTCACCGATCTCACGGCGGCTGCGCAAGTGGCGAAGATCAAAGCCGCGAATCCGCAGGTGCTGATCACCTGGGGAATCGGAACGGCGTTCGCGACGGTGATCCGAGCCGTAAAGGACACCGGCCTCGACGTTCCGGTCGCGACGACCAGCGCGAACATGACCTTCGCGCAGATGAAGCAGTACGCCGGCTTCCTTCCGAAAGATCTGTACTTCCCGGGCGCTGCATATTTGGCCGGAGCCGCGGCTTCGCCACAACAAAAGCCCGCGCTCGACGCGTTTGCCGAGGCCAACAAGGCCGCCGGCGTGACGCCGGATTTCGCGACCGGAACCGGATGGGACGCGGCGGTGCTCGTCATCGAGGCGTTTCGCAAACTCGGCACGGGCGCGACCGCCGCGCAGATCCACGACTATCTCGAAGGCCTGCACGGCTTTCCCGGAATCACCGGCATCTACGACTTTCGCGACGGCAGCAATCGGGGACTCTCGGAGAAGGACGTCATGGTGATGCGCTGGGACGCCGATAGAACGACCTGGACGACCGTGAGCAAGTATGGCGGTCTGCCGCTGTGAGCGGCCACGAACGATCCCGGACGTGATTGACGAGAAAGATATCCTCGTCCCGACCCGGGACGGAGGCCGCGTCGCGGTGCGCGTCTATCGGCCCAGCGGCCCGGGCCGATTCCCGGCGCTGTTCGCCGCCTCGCCCTATCGCTACGACAACGACGACATGTTCACGGCGATGTATCGCTGGCGCGAAACGGGACCGATTTCGTGGTACGTCGAGGAGCAGGGTTACGCGTACGTGCATGCCGACGTCGTCGGAACAGCTTTGTCCGACGGTCACTACCGCTTTCTCGATCGAGCCGAGCGTCGGGCGCACTACGACGTTGTCGAGTGGATCGCCGAGCAGCCGTGGTCGTCCGGGAAGATCGGCGGCATCGGGCAGTCTTATTACTGCATGTCGCAATGGTTGGCTGCGATCGAACGCCCGCCGCATCTCACGTGCATTGCTGCATATGACGGTATGATCGATCCCTATTCCGGCGCTGCGTTTTCGAACGGCATCGAAAAGGCGTGGTTGCCGGGATGGTTCAACGGGAGCGTTCGCCTCGCCAACAGCTGGCCGGCAAACGGTGCTCGACCTCGCGAGCTGGCGCACGACATTGCGTACGAAGCGCTGCAGCATCCACTCTACGACGACTTCTGGCGTGAACGCAGCGCCATCGAACGAATCCACGAAATCGACATTCCAGTCTTCTCAATCGGCGTGTGGGCCAAGCAAGAATTGCACCTCGCCGGAAACATCGTCGGCTACCAGCGCGTGAGCGGGCCCAAGAAGCTCTTCATCTCCGGGGCGGCCTCGGGAATCGCGTGCCTGCTCGACTTCAACGAGCCCTCGTTTCACGAAGAGTTCTTGCTCCCGTTCTACGACCGCTATCTTAAGGGCATACCAACGTCCTACGACGACCGGCCGCAAGTCGAGTACGCCGTGCGGAATACCACCGAGCGACGATCGTCACCGACGTGGCCGCCTGCGGACATCCAGCGCATCGAGTTTTTCCTCAACTCGAGCCCGAGCCGATCGCTGACTTCTCTGAACGACGGCAGCCTCGACGCGGCCGAGCACGCAGATGGCTCGACGTCGTACACGTATCCCGATCCGCAATGGACGTGGGGGGTCGCCACGAACGAAGCACCGCCCGATCCCGTCAAACGCATCTTGACGTTTACCACCGCGCCGCTCGACTACGATCTCGAACTCACCGGTTCGGCGAAACTCGTCCTCTTCGCGTCGACGACCGCGCACGACATGGACTTCGTCGTGCGCATCAGCGACCAATCTGCCCAGTCCGACGCCGACCGTGCCGCACGGCGCCAACCGAAGGCGACCATCGTAAGCAAGGGGTGGCTGCGCGCATCGCATCGTCAGAAGGATGCGCGCTGGAGCACCGACGACGTCCCCGTCTACAGCAACACGTCGCTATTGCCGGTGGAACCCGGCGCGATCTACGAGCTTGAGGTTCCGTTGCAAGCGATGGCTTACCGGTTCCGCGCCGGCAGCCGGCTGCGTCTTGAGATCGCAAATCATGATTCGCCGCAGACTGACGGCCAGTTCATGCACTACTATAAGCCGTCGAAGATCGGTACGGACACGATCTACCACGATCGCCGGCACCGCTCGCGACTGATCATTCCAGTACTCTCCAACCCTAGTCAGGACTCACTATGACCAACCGGCGTTGCCGCTCTTCCATCATTGCCGTCGCTCTTGCAGCGTGTCTTGCGGTTTGCGGCGCGACGACCGCGCGCGCGGCGACGCCCGGCGAGCCATTCGAGCTGCCGGTGATTCTCTCGCTCACGGGAACGGCAGCGTTCGTGGGCAAGGAAGAAACGAACTCGCTGAACATCATCGCACAAACGGTAAACGCTCATGGCGGCGTCCGCGGACGAACGCTCCGGTTCAAAATCGAAGACGATCAATCCTCACCCCAAGTCGGCGTGCAGCTCGTCAACGCGCTCGTCGCGGCGCACGCACCCGTCATCCTCGGGCCGACATTCACAGCCGTGTGCGCGGCCGCCGCACCGATCGTGAAAGACAACGGGCCCGTGATGTACTGCTACACGCCGGGAATCCATCCGGCGCCCGGTAGCTACGTCTTTTCCGCGATGATCTCCAGTCACGACGCCGCTCTCGCCATGGCGCGCTACATTCGCGAGCGCGGCTGGAAACACGTCGCCTTCATCGCCTCGACCGACGCGAGCGGTCAGGACTTCGAGCGCGGCTTTGACGCCGCGTTGAGCTTGCCCGAGAACCGCGCCCTCACCGTGCTCACGCGCGAGCATTTTTCGACCAGCGATCTGAGTGTCACGGCCCAGGTCGCAAGAATGAAGGGCACCAATCCCGATGCCGTGGTGACGTGGACGACGGGCACGGGGTTCGGCACTGTACTCCACGCGATACACGACGTCGGCCTCGACGTCCCCGTGCTCGGCAGCAACGGGAACATGATTCCGAGCCAGCTCGCCCAGTATCACGATTTCATGCCGAAAACGCTGCTCTTCCCGGGCGTGCGTGGCCTGGACCGCAACGGCACCGCGGCCGGCCCCGTGCGCGACAAGCAACGCGTCTATTTCGACGCGATGGCGAAGCAGCACGGTGACATTTCCTTCTCCTCGCAGGCTGATTGGGACTCGACGCTCGTGGTGATCGACGCATTGCAGAAGTTGGGACTCAACGCCAATGCGATGCAGATCCGCGACTGGATTCGCGGTCAACATGGCTGGGTCGGAATGGAGGGCGTCTATGACTTCTCCGACGCCGAGCAGCGCGGGATCAACTACCTCTCATGCGTGATCGATCAGTTCAACGCAGGCACCGGGCTCTTTACCGCCGTGAGTGCCCCCGGCGGGGCGCCGAAGAAGTGATGTTCGACCTCAATGGGCGCGTTGCCGTCGTCACGGGAGCCGGGTACGGTCTCGGTCGCGAATTCGCAAACGTTCTTGGGGCCTACGGTGCCACGGTCGTGTGCGCCGACGTAAACCTGGAGCGTGCGCGCGACGTCGAGGTCGAAATCGCGGGCTCCGGTGGCGCGGCGTCGGCAGAGCGCGTCGACGTTGCCGACGAGGCGTCGGTGGAAGAACTCTTCGCGACCCTTGCGGCCAAACTCGGTCGGGTCGATATTCTCGTGAACAACGCCGGCATCGCCACGCCGCCCACGCGGATGCACGAGCTTCCGCTTGCAGACTGGGATCGTCTCTTTTCGATCAATCTGCGCGGCGCGTTTCTGTGCAGCCGTGCGGCCGTGAAGATGATGCTGGAGGCGCAGCGCGGCTCCATCATCAACATCGCCTCGTTGCTGGGCCTACGGGGCTTGTATCCCGGATTTCCGGCGACGGCCGTGAACTACGGCGCCTCCAAGGCGGGACTCATCGGTTTCACGCGCCAGATTGCCGTAGAATACGCGCGCGACGGCATACGGGCGAACGTCATCGCTCCCGGATTTCACGGGGGCACCGACCTCGGTCGCGAGCGACGGTCGGCGGCGACGCCCGAGGACATCGCACGATTCGAAACGGCAATCCACGAGGCCATTCCCATGGGCCGGCGCGGGCTGCCGTCGGAACTGCGCGGCCTCGCGCTCTATCTCGCGAGCGATGCGTCAAGTTACGTGACGGGTCAAGTGTTTGCGCATGACGGCGGGTGGACGGCAGCATGATGGGCGGTGCGAAGGTAGCCATCGTGACCGGTGCAGCCGGCGGCATCGGAGCCGCCATCACGCGCCGCTTCCTCGCCGACGGATTCCACGTTGTCGCCGGTGACCTCAACCGCAGCGGGCTCGCTGCGCTAGAAACATCCACTCCACCGGATGCGCTGCTGCCGCTCGAGTTGGACGTAACGTCCGAAGCCAGTTGCGATGCAATGGCCGCAGCCGTCGAACGCCGATTCGGTCGCCTCGACGTCCTGGTAAACAATGCCGGACTCTTTCCCCTCCAACGATTTGAGGACATCACGTATCAGGACTGGCGGCGAGTCATTACGATCAATCTAGACAGCGTCTTCCTCGTAACGAAAAGCATTCTCCCACTTCTCAAGCGTAGCGAAAGCGGCCGCATCATCAATATTTCATCCGGCTCCACCTTCAAGGGCACCGCCGCGCACGCGCACTACGTCTCGGCGAAAATGGGCGTGCTGGGTCTCACACGCGTGATGGCGACGGAGTTCGGCGAGTTCGGGATCACCGCCAACGCCATCACGCCCGGGCTTACCGCGACGGAAGCCGTGACGAACGCGTTCCCGCCCGAAGCCCTCGAGGCAGCGATACAAAACCGACCCTTGAAGCGAGCACAAGTGGCTGAGGATCTCGTGGGGACCATCGCATTCTTGGCCTCGCCTGACGCTGCATTTTTGACGGGCCAGACGATCAACGTCGACGGAGGAGCCAACAAACACTGATGGAACCGCGCATCGCCTCCATGGGCCACGTTGGAATCTTCGTCGATGACGTGGACCGTTCGCTCAAGTTTTATCAGGAATTGCTCGGGCTGACGCTCACCGACGCTGACGAGGAGAACGGGATGTACTTCTTCTCCTCTCGGCCCGACGAGGAACATCACGAGTTTCTTGTATGTCGCGGCCGCACGGCGCCGCGCGACGTACGCCTGATCCAGCAGATCAGCTTCCGATGCCCATCGCTCGAGGACGTCATCGCCTTTTGGGAGCGCCTAAAGGCGGCGGGTGTCGAGTTCGACCGGGTCGTCTCCCACGGCAACGCGGTGGGCGTGTACTTCTACGATCCGGACCACAACCGTTGCGAGGTTTACTGGCTGACGGGTCTCCACGCTCGGCAAACGTTCCTTGCCCAGATCGATCTTTCACGTCCGGTCGACGAGCTCATGATCGAGATCAAAGAATATGTCGTAGAGTACGGCGAAACCGGCTATGTCGATCCGGCTCTGCTGCGTAATTGATGGGAAGGCATCGCGTCGAATGCGGCAACGCTGATGAAGTACGCAGTGCGCTACTTCGTCGCTGTTGAGGGCGCGACTTCGCCCGCAGACGGCACGTTCCGCTGCGCGTTTGATGCGAAGAGGCGAAGCTCTGCAATGTCGCGTCGGAAGATGAGCCCCAAGAGCCAGTCCACCCCGACGCGAATCTTCCGATCAAGCCCAGGCAACTTGGAAAGGTAGTACCCCCTCCACAAAAACCACGCAACGAATCCGGTGAGCACGACATTGTACGGAAGCTGAGCGACGCCGCTGCGCCCTCCGAGCGAAGCCATCGTTCCAACGGCGACGTAGTCGAACGGTTTCGTCGCTTCGCCTCGCACCGACGCGACGATGTTGTCGGCCAGTGCCTGTCCTTCGCGGACCGCGTGCTGTGCAGTCATCGGATACCACTTGCCATGCTGCGCAGTGGGGATCCAAGCGCAATCACCCACAGCCCAGAGGCCAGGCCAGCCTTCGACCGACATGTCGCGCGCAGCGACGATTGCTCCGTTGCGCTCGTGCGGGATCGGCAGGTCTTTCATGACCGGCGTCGGCCGGACGCCGGCGCTCCAAAGCACCATTGCCGTCAGATTCGTCTTCCCGCTCGTAAGCACAAGCTTACGTTCGTCGAGCGATGCGACGCCGTCCCCCAGAATCAACTTCACGCCGCGTGAGGAGAGGTTGCGCGCAGTATACGTACCCATTGCCGCCGGCAAACCGGCCAGGAGGGCCGATCCCGCTTCGATCAGTACGATCCGTGCCTCTCCACGCTGGACCGATTTGTAGAGCGGCTTGACGCTCTTGAGCAAGTCCACGAGTTCGCCCGCGGCTTCGCAGCCCGTATAACCGCCACCCACGACGACGAAGCTCAGCAGTCGCGTCCGCTCGTTCCGATCAGTGGTCACTTCCGCAAGTTCAAGATTGGCGATGATGCGATTGCGCAAGCGCTCTGCGTCCTCGAGCGTCTTGAGCGGGAGCGAATGCTCAGCCACCCCCGGAATGTCGAAAGTCGACGTGACGCTTCCCAGTGCAAACACCAGATGGTCGAACGGTACCTGATGCCGGTCACCAGTAAGGTTGTTTTGCAGCTCCACGGACTTGCCGTGGAGATCGATGCCGACGACGTCCGCAAAGATGAACGACGCGCGCTTGAGTTGTGCGCGAACGGGCGTAACGACGTGGCGCATCTCGACCCCGCCGGCCGAGACTTCCGGAAGCATCGGCGTGAAGAGCGTGAAGTTGTCGCGCCCGACGACGACGATCTCCGCTTCGTTCGCCAAAAGGCGACGTTCCAGCCGCCGCGCACACTCCAACCCTCCAAAACCGGCGCCGAGAACGAGAATGCGTGGTACGGCGCGCCTTTGCCCATCGGTCGGCGGCCCGACATTGCCGTCCTTCTCCGCGACCACGGACGCAATAACGCGCGTCGTCGACGCGCCGTCGGAGACTATCGCTTTAGCAGCAGGCTCGAGCCGCTCGTCGGCGCGTTGCTGCCCCGCAAGGCGCCTCTCAGTCGTCGAGCTGCCGATGCCGGCAGACGGGCTACCCGAAGCGCGCAATGCAGACCGCCGCATCGTCGGTCAGCATGCCGCCTGAGAAGCTCGCAGCCTCGTCCATCAGCCATGCCGCGTCCGCGGACGCATCAGTCATTCGCGGACGAAAGGACGAACAGATTCGACCGACGCCGAAAACGTCCGTCGTCGCGCCCGAAGGCCGGGCATCCGCGATGCCGCGGGTTGCAGTGATCAGCACCTGACCCGCCTGCAACGACAACTCGATCGCTTCGAACATGGACGACACGCTGTTTCCAAGGGAGGGAGCGTTGCCGACAAGGTGCGCGTGCGTCCCGTCCGCATCGAAGAGGATCACCGCGTCATGTTCACACGAGACATATCGGAGCGTCCTGCGTTCCGGATCGACGTGCGCGAAGAACCCGCGCACAAGCGGCCCCGGCGTTTCTCCGCTTGCGCGGAAGCACAGCAGGCGATTCAATGCCTTGATCGTTTCGTTCAAATCGCCGTTGCCGGGTAGCAGCGTTCTGAAAGCGGCCCTCGTCAGCAACGTGTTCGAAGCGGCGGCTGCGCCATGACCCGAAGCGTCCCAGATGGCGAGGGCGACCGACGAGTCCGGCAGCACGAACGAGTCGACGCACTCTCCGCTCCCTCTCTCGAACCCGGCGGCGGAGCGGCCCGCTATCGACACGCTGACGTCCAATACGAGGCCGCCGGCCAATCTCGTCGTCGCGCGAATATCCGATCCCTTCGTTTCCGTCGATGTGGGCATCAGCGGTACACGACGCGTGTGCGCCCTGGCCAACTCTTTTCTCTAAGGGTGTTGCAACGGATCGCGAGGGCCTCCGTGCGGCGATCCCGACATCCGCAACGATCGCAACCGATGGAATCTACGTTGGAATCTCCGTGATGTTCGAGCGTGTGCCCACAGACACACGAAAGCAAGTAGTTCAAGGCGAGAAGCCCCCGAGCGATTCGGCGAGAGCTCCAGGCTACGCTCAATCGTCTCTGCGGTCTGTCGTGAAGCACACAAAAACACCAGCGAGCGCGGCTGTTATAAATCATCTCAAGCGATCTTCTTGACGGTTCGCCAACCCCGCAGCGTGAAGCGGTGGCCGAACAGCAGCACGGCTGCGGCCAGTGCCGCCGCGACGAGCAGACCGACGACGGCGTCGATGCAGGAATGAACGGCGCCAGCAAAGCTGACGCCTTCGTGGAGTCGAGTCGTGAGCACGACGCCCAGGGCCGCAGTCCCAAGGGCGGAACCGACCTGGCGAATCGCGTTGTTGGCCGCACCTGCCATTCCGGCAAGCTCGATCGATACCGAGTGGACGGCAACCGAGGACGTCGTGGCCATCACAAGGCCGCTGCCGACGCCCGCAACGACGAGTTGCAAGGCCACGCCGCCGAGGCCGCTGGTGTCGCTGATCGAGAGTAGGGCCACCATGCCTGCTGCGGTGATCAACAATCCGGCAATCAACACGATCCGTGGGCCAAGCGCCGTTTGCAGCGCGGCCGCGGCGAGACTGGCAACCGCATTTGCACCGAACAGGCAGCCTAACCGCACGGCGATGCCCATGTTTGATACGTCCTGATGCGCGAAGAAGAGGCTGAGGACGAAGACGATTCCGACCAGACTGAACAGAACGGCCATCGCGGCGACGCTTGCGGCAGTGAAGCCGCCCGACTCGAACAGTTCCTCGCGAAGGAGCGGCGACGCCGAACGTTGCTCGACTACGATGAAGCCAACCAATGCAACAGCTGCGAGCGAAAGTGCTCCGACCGCAATCGGTGAGCCCCAGCCTGAAGCGCCGCCCTGGATGATGCCGCCAATCAACGCCGCGATGGCGATGGCGCCGGTGAGTTGTCCGGGCCAGTCCAGACGGCGTCCGGCAGGGGATGCGGACTCCTGCGCCCGGGCGACGCCGAACCATAAGACCGCTAACGCGATGAAGCAGATCGGAACGAAGAGCCAATTCCACGAGGCGACGGCAGTGACCACGCCCGCAAGAAACGGACCGCTGCCCAGACCCCCGACGACTGCAGCGGCCCATGCGGCGATGGCTCGGTTCCGAGCGGAAATGTCCGCGGCGCCTGCAGCGATCAATCCCAGCGTCGACGACATGACGGCGCCTCCGCCCAAGCCCGCGACTCCTTCGGCGGCGGTCAACATGAGGATCGACGGTCCCCCGTGCAACCATCCTGCCGCGAACCCCAGCATGCCGCCCAGAACCGTGAGGCTTAGCCCGACGATCGCCACGCGGCGCCTGCCGTACAGGTCACTGAGGACGCCCGCCGAGAGGACCGTTCCGGCCAGGGTCAACGCAAACGCATCGCTGACCCATTGCAGCTGCGCTTCATGTGCGCCCGTTGCGGAGCCGATCGTCCCGAGTATGCCGTTGACCGCCGAAAATGGCAGGTAGGAGACGAGCATCGCCATGCATGCGAACGCGACGGTCGAGCGCGCGAAGCGGGGAGCGACGAGCGGTGGCGCAGCTGCGGCTTTGGGGGCGCCGGCTCGCATCATGCCCCCGATGCCCAGTATGGCGGACGAACACCGCCTGCACGCGGACGCCAGCGCGAAACACCGGCCCAAGTGAACTGCTTCATCGTGTTGGCGTCGCGACCGAATTCACTGAATTTACAGAGGCCGAGTCATGTCGTCCGCTATTGCGCGCCGTGGTGGGCGGTTCTCGTAGCGAGCATGTCGATCGAGGTGAGCATCGCTTCGCCGTTCCCTGACTTATGTGCCGCTCGCGGGCGAGCGCGGTCGCTCATGGAGCCGCAGGCACGACGGGTGATCGGCGTTGTGATGATAGGTGTCCGACCCCACCTTCTGACCATACCAGTGCGTCATCGGTGCATCGGCGATCGGCGAGTCCCAGTTGCTGATTTCCACGCGAAGCCGCTCGCCTTTGCGCACGAACACCGACATCGGCAGCAGCTCGACGCGGAGTTCATAAATCGTCCCCGGCTCGATCGGCGCCACACGGTCGTGCGTGTGGAATGGCCGCATGTCCGTCGTCCGCTCCGAATCCTCGGCGCGGTGCGAGGCGCGCAGCCACCCTTGCGTGACTTTGGTGACGCGCGGCCGCCCAGGCACGTCGGTCAGCAGCGTGACCTTCACGATGACGTCCATGTCGATCTGGTCGGAGGAGGCATGCAGGATGAGCACGCCTTCACCCGTGAACTCGCGATCGCGATCGAACGCGGCCGTCGTGTACGTGTTGACCCGAGCGACATGGTCAGGAACGCCATTCATGTCGAACACCGACACGCCGGCCTGCCATTTCGCATCGGGATACGACCATGACGTGCTGCCGTCCTTACT
>Ga0181531_10000946_pt1 | contig 18883 bp, 9 predicted proteins | sample PEATcosm2014_Bin_38_FD_119743 | JGI IMG/M metagenome (GOLD analysis project Ga0181531, IMG submission 119743) | Peatland microbial communities from MTU Mesocosm Facility, Houghton, MI, USA - PEATcosm2014_Bin11_10_metaG | ecosystem: Environmental > Terrestrial > Soil > Wetlands > Peat | place... | reverse complement strand
TTGTTCGAATGCGCGGACGATTCGGGCGGAAGCGGGATTCTTTCTGCGGGAGTTCGTGCCGGCGGAGAGCTTGTCCGTCATCCACATTTATTTTCCCGATCCGTGGCCCAAGGCGCGGCATAACAAGCGGCGGCTGATTCAGCCGGCCTTCATCGCCGAAGTCCGCCGCGTTCTGTGCCCGGCGGGAATCACGCGCATGGTCACCGATCATGCTGATTACTTTTCGCAGATTCAGCAAGTCATCGCGGGATCGGGATTACAGGAAACGCCTTACTCCCTCGCCGGAGCCGTCGAGGGAGAAATCGCCGGCACCAATTTCGAGCGCAAATACCGCCGCGCCGGCCGCCCCTTCTTCGCCCTGGCGGCCAATAAAATCGACTAAATTGATTCAACCTCCGCCGCCCATTCGTCCGATAACAACACGGGACTTTACAGAGGTTGCGCATGAAATATCTGGTGCTCCTGGCGTTGGGATTGGGTCTGGCAGGCTGTTCGACCGATGGGGTGGTTTCGGTGATCCCGAATCCGGATGGAAATCTAAACAAGAGTTCCACCGAATTCGCCGCCGACGCCGCCAAGCGGAATTTCGAGGCCGACGCCCCGCGCGGCGACTCCACCCAAGCGCGCGGCGAATATGAACTCATGTCCAAACGCCTGGATGTCGTCAATCTCAGCAACCAGGACTGGAATAACGTCGAGGTCTGGATCAATCATCTCTACGTCGTTTACGTCCCCGAATGGAAAAATATGGTCGATGAGAAACTCGATTTCACCATGTTCTACGACCGCGACGGCCATCACTTCGAAACCCTCGGCGGCCGCAACCCGCTCCAGACCGTCGAGATTTTCCATGACGGCAAACTCTACCCCGTCACCGCAACCGCGGAGTAATCACAACCCCAATTCCGCGGCCGCTCCCACGCGGCCCAGCAGCCTGGCGGCATTGTCGTGATAAATCTTCTGCAGCACGTCGATCGGTAGCGCCAGCCCCCGCAATTGCGGCTGCTGGTCCGGCGGAAGATCGGGGTCGGCAATCGGACTCGGCCCCGAATAATCGCTCTCCCACAACATCCGATGCGCCCAAAATCGGCTCGCCAGGAAATCAAACCCGCGGTCATCCCCGCTTACCTGATCCGTCCCCAGCAAAATCCGATCGGCGTTGCGAATCAGAAACGCGCGGGCCTCCTCCCGGCGAAGACTGATCTCGCGCACCATCCATCGCGTCGCGCTGTTATCCAGATATAAATTGGGAAATCGGTCCAGCAGATTTTGCAGGCGATGCAAATCCTCCGGGTTGCCGCCCATGTGCGCCCCGACCCACGGCCGGTCGCGGTATTCCTCCAGGACATCGGCCCACATTTTGTAATGCTCGTCGCGGGTGCCGAATTGAGACGCATCCGCGTATCGCCCGCGATACCAAATATCGGGATCGCCCATATGGCTCATGAAAATCATCCCCCGCGCCGCGGCCTCGCGGAGGACGGGCCGCAGTTCCGGCGAATCGAGCCGGATATGCCGCCGCGCCATGGTGCCGGGCGCCATATGGAATTTGATGATCCGGCTGCCGAGGTTGTAGAACATTTCCAAACGGCGCAGCCAGTCGTCGATGGTTGGATTTTGCCACTGCGGCACGGTGATGAAATGAAGCCGGCCCGGCCAATCGCGCTGAAGATGCAGCGCCTCTTCCAGCGGGCCCATGGTGGCGAAGACATCGATCCCGTAATGCGCCGCCGTTTCGAACCAAACCTTACCGTGCCGCGCGGCCAGAAGGTGGCAATGAAAATCGACGATCTTCCCGCGCACGGGCGGGCGCGGCATGGGCTTGTGATAATCCAGATTAAGGCGGTTAAATTCCTTCGGATCCGCCGGCGCGAAGGCCGGAAGGGGCGGCGGCGGGGGGGCGGCGGGGGCGCTGCTCATCGCTAAAAGCGTAGGCCTTTAGCCGGCGACTGGCAAATTAACTTAGGTTAAGCCTCTCAACCACGCCCTCGGCCTGCAAAACCAGCGGACTTAACGCAGCTATTGCTTCCGCCGGGTTGGCGCGGAACGTGCGTGCGTAGTCCCCAATCGTGCGCAAAAGCTGGATATCCGGCCCCTCGGACATCTGGGCGAAGCGATTGGCGATGGCGCGAAGCTGCTCGCTTCGCCCCGCTTCCGCCAGCGCGGGGGAGCGGCACAGCCGATCAAAATCGGCCAGCTTCGCCGTCAGCTCCTGCCCCTTTTGTTCGATTTTGGAAGCGCTGGTCTGCATCACCGCCGTATTCCGAGCGCCGGCGGCTTTGGAATATTCCGCGATGACCGCCAGCAGCATTTGCGCCGGGCCGGCCAGGCCGCGGGCCGATTCCGATATGCGCTGCTCGATCTGCGCCACCAGCCGCGAGATTTTCGGATCGCTCTGCGCCGGCGCCTCCGCGACCGCAAGACCGTCCCCAAAATTCTCCTCTTCCTCGCCCCGGCTGAGAACCGCCGGATGCTGCCAACTGGCGGCCTGCACGCCGGTATATTTATAGAGCGGGTCCAGCGCCAGGTAATGCGGCAAAATGCGCTCCCAATCCCGATCCAGCATCGTCTCGATCTTCGAGAGAATCAGGTTTTCATCGCCCACCAGATCCCCCTGCGGCGGCGATCGCATCAAATGCCCGCGAAAATATTTGAAAAGCAGCAGGTCCGCCGCGATCACCGCGACCAGGGCCCCGGCGCAGTTCAGGTCCACCTTCCAATCGCGAAACTGGTTTTCCGAGACCGCCGCCAGCGCCAAAATCCCCGCCACCGCGGTCGGCAGAAGCATGGCGTGATAAAAAGCGACATCCGTCCGCGCCATGCGAATATCCAAAATCGCCGCCGCCCAGAACGTGGCGATCAGCGCCGCGATCCCGCCGGCAAAAAACGGATGCACCATGACCTGCACCGCCACGTTCCCAAACGTGCGCGGCGTCGCGCTCATGCCCCAAAGAATCGCCAGCCCCACAAACGCCAGACAAATCAGCACCCCCGGCGCCCATTGCATGCGCGAAACGTAGGTTCGCACTTTAGCGATATGCCGGATCGGCTCATCGCTGGAGGGGGCCAATTGCGCCGCGCAGCCGCTATATTCCAGGCTTTCCAGCCACCCGAAATTATCGAACGAAGCTTTCGCCTCGGCCATATAGGCGGCCGCGAGCTTCCCGCGCAGGGCGCTGAGGATCGCCCCACTTTTTGCCTGCCACTGCGGAGTCTCGAGCCCGCGATGCAGTTCGCGGATGCCCAGTCGGATTTGCTCGCCGTCCAGCAGAGTCGCGGCGCGCTTGGTCGGTTCCTGGCGGATTTTCGTGAACGGCTCGGCATCGGCAAAGGGCTGCAGCCCATTACCCGCCAGAAACGCCCGGTACGGATGCCCGTCGAATTCGTATTCGGCGACGATGGCGTTCACGCGATACAGGATGATGTCCTGCCGCGCCACCCTCCCCCAATAAAGCCGCCGGGCGTCCTGCGTCAGTGCGACCAGCGTACTGCGCAGCGGACCCATCGGCGCCGCTTCCATAAATTTGTCGTCGATCACATCCCCCGATATATGCGCCACCGCGCGGTAATCATCGTCCTTCAAAATTTGAACCGCCTTGGCCGCCGGATGATCGACCACCGCGCTATTGGAGTATTCGCGATCGTCCATCGTGCGCGTGATGATTTTGGCGATGTAAAGCGGCCGGTTGGAGGCCTGGTTCAGCAGAATGTTCTGATCCAGATTCGGCTGACCGCCGGAAAGAGTCCCGGCCCATTTGATCAACCGCAGGCGAATATTCGCCGATTCCCCCTCGTCCATCCGGCGACCCTGGAAAAACAGTTTGAGCGCCAGCCGCAAATCGTCGGCGGTGCGAACCTGCTTCCCCGCCTGTTCGTCGAAAAGCGCCTTCGGCTCGGCACGCGAAGGGGCGCGCGGGATCGCGGACTTGGCCGGCCCGGCGGTGGCCGGAGCCACGGCGGTCGCCTCCTGTTCCTCTTCTTCAAAACCATGTGTATCGTCCTCCAGCGGCACCTCCAAAGCCCCGAACGACTGCGCAGCCGCCGGCTCGGGCGCCGCTGGGGGCGGCGGGGGGGCGACGGGAATTTCCTGAACCGGAGCCCGCGGCGGGGGGGCGGCGGCACGCGGCGGCGGCGGCGCCGGCGGTCGCGCCGGAGGTCGCGCCGGAGGCCGAGCCACGGAAACCGGAGCCGGCTCAGGCGGAGCGTCCGCCAGCCGCAGAATCCCCTCTTCCTCCTGCGGATCAGGCGGAAGCGCCGCCAAGAGTTCCAGCGGCGTTTCAAACCGCCGCTCGCGCCGCGCATAGGATTTCCGGAAAACGTCGTTCAGCCACGCGGGAACATCGGGATTGAGATCACCGGGCACCTCCGCGCCGCTGGGGCGTTCTCCGGCGAGCATCTCAAAGAGCGTAACGCCAATGGCATAAATGTCGGATTTGACGTCCGGCGCGGCGCCGGTGCGTTGCTCCGGCGCGACATAAGCCATTCGATCCGTTCCGACCACCGCCGCTCCGCCGCCCGTGGCCGTCAGCGCCATCGCCACCCCGACGCCAAAATCCGACACCTTCACCGAGCCATGCTCGGCGAAATTGCTGGAGACCGCCGTGGGCGTAAAGAGAATATTTTCCGGCTTGATGTCCCCGTGAACGACGCCGTGCTCAAAGGCATATTGAAGCGCCGTCAGAACCTGGCGCAGAATGTTGATCGTCTGCGCCACCGTCAGTTTGCGCTTTTCAATCCATGGCCGCAGCGATCCGCCGGCGAGATATTCAGTAATGACATACGGCGGCTTGGCCGTCGGATCGAAGCCGAGCGGCTGAACGATATTGGGATGCTGCAACCGGGGAAGACGCAAACTCGGGCTGCTTAAATTGGCGATATACGTCGGCTCCGTGGGTATTTTTACACTCGCCAGTTGATCCGACCACATGTGGTGATGGGCGCGCCAAACCTCCGCATATGGACAGCGCCCGTTAGGCTCGTCCAATACATATTCACCGACTCGCTGTTTTGGCTGAGACATCCGGCCCCGCCCGCTTCTTGTTATCCTCGTTCCGACGTTCGTAGATATTTATCGCGTGGAGGTTAGCTACATCCTTCTCCACAGGCAACAAAATCCTTAAGCCCCGTCCGTTCAACTTTTTGCGGACTTATTCCCGTCCGAAAAAGATTCCCCCCAGCGCCACTATTCCACCTAAATCCATGCCCAGATGTTCTGAGTTGACCAGACCAAATGATGGCAGATGCAAATAGTTACCACATAATATTAATAGCGTCGCCGCAAGCATGTAAAGCCCCATCTTGCGACCCCTGAAAAGGGCCGAGAAAACGAGGATTCCACCGACCATTCCGCTCGGATAAGAGCCAAGAATCCCCAAAACGCTGCGTTGGGTTTGAGGGGTTACAAATCGATCCGCCGGCGAACCTCCGGCGGCCAATTCTTCGGGATTTTCGTTCAGCGTCGGACCGGCCTGGGAGGCGGTTCCATCGGGGGCAACGCCCGAGAGTTGATCATGCACGCCGCTGATCGACTCAACTCCTTTTTTACCAGCCTCTTGCAGAAAATGAGGATTATTCTGATACATCCAAAAGAGGAAGGGGATCAGGAAAACCATGCCGACCAGGAATCTTGCTTGGGAGCCCAGGAGCAGGCCCCAGAATCCGCCGTATTTGCGCTGCATGTAAGAACCCCGGACGCGCGGTTCATCGTCATCGTCTGCAACGACAACGGCCGGGGCGGCGGGGGGCCTCGGTATCGCAGGAGGGCGGCCCCGAGCGGCCGGGGGGGCGACGGCCGGCGCGGGCTTGGGCGCCGCCGTGGGAGCGGCGCGCATCGACACGATCTGACGCCGCATCCGGCTCGCCTGAATCAGCATGTCCCCGGCGGAGATTTGCGCCTGCGCCTTGGCGTCAATCTGCGCCACGCCCTGCGCCCGCAGTTTTCGTTCTTCCACCTTGGCCAGATGTCGCCGTTCCTTCTCCTGCCGGCGCAAGCGCGTGCGCGCTTCGATCCAGGCGATGATCGGATCGCGCCAGGCTCCCCATTTTTTCCGACCGGCGCCGGAGGTTCCGCGCAGATAAAGCCCCCGGGCGCGCATCTTGGATTCGTAACCGAAAAGCGATTCGTAAAATTCCTCCCAGTGAACCCCGGCGAATTTGCAGACGAATTGCCGCAGATTCTCCTCGTCGAGCCCGCGCAGGCGGAGATTCTTGAGCATCCCCTCCACGGGAATCACGTAGGTCTGTTTCTGATCGTAAGCCATCCGGTCGATCGTGAAATGGAACAGCAGGGCGATCACGATCGCGGCATTCAGGAATCCAAGCACCCACCAGTGCAAATCGAACAAAACGATCGCTCCCACCACCACACCGGCCAGCAGCAGTGATTTGATCCAATCGAAGACGCCGGCTCCGAAAACATACCTGCGGATTTGCCGAAAAAGGTACGTCCCGCGCGTGATACCGCTGAGGATCACATAGAACGCGAAGGTGAAAAATCCCATCGCCAGGATTCCCAGCGACGCCTGTAGATGCCCGAAATAAACCAGGAGCAGCGCCGTCAACCCGCACAGCGCGAAATAGATGGGAATGAGTTTATCGCGCACGGCGCCCCAGACCGAACTGTTGAATTCATTGACCGCGAATTCCAGCGCTCGCGTGTGTTCCTCGCGCGGCGTAAATCGCCTGGCGTCCCCGCTAACGACCCCCAGAAACTCCTCCAATGCCACGATCACCTCCCCCATGTTCGCGTAACGATCCTCCGGACGCTTGGCCATCATTTGCATCAGAATCGCCGGTAAATTCGCGGGAACATTAGCGGCGACCACCTCGGGAAGCTTGACGGGCTCGGTGGCGTGTTTGGTGATCACCTCAACGGCCGTTCGCCCCAAAAACGGAGGCCGCCCCGTGAGCAAGTCGTACAAGGTACACCCCAGCGAATAAATATCCGCCCGAACATCGACTCCGGCGGCGTCCCGCGCCTGCTCCGGAGCCATGTACGCCGGAGTCCCCATCGATAGCGCCGCGCCGGTAACGCTCGCGTCCGATGCGGCGGCCAGCGCGGGCGTCACCGTCACCTCCGCATTCCCCTGCCGCTTCACCAGACCCAGATCGGCGACTTTCACCATCCCCTGATCGCTCATGAGCAGATTCTCAGGCTTCACGTCCCGGTGGATCATCGCGTGATCGTGAGCGAATTTCAGCCCGCGCGCCGCCTGCAGCACCAACCCCACCGCCGATTCAGCGTCTAACCGCCCGGCGTCGCGCACCAGGCCCGCCAGAGTCTGCCCCTCCACAAATTCCATACTGAAAAAGTAGGATGCCTTATCTTCCCCGATGTCGTGAATCTGCACGATATTGTGATGCGTGAGTTGCGCCGCGGCGTACGCCTCGCGCGTGAATCGGGCGATGAAGACCGGGTCCTGGGCGAGCCGGGAATTGAGAACCTTAACCGCGACTTTTCGATCCAGAGACAATTGCCGCGCCAGATACACCGAGCCCATCCCTCCCTGCCCCAGCTTCTGGAGGATTTCATACCCGCCCAGATGTTTGCCCGTTAAATCCGCCACCGGCGGCGCGGCTTTCTTTTCCACGCCGATCGCGGTTTCGGTCTGATCGGCGCCGCGCGCGGCCGGCGGCGCAAGCGCGGTCTGCATCGCCGAAGGCGCCGGCGGCGGGGCGGGCGCGGGCGACGGCACCACCGGCGATCCCGACATCGACGCCCCGGGTCCCTTTTTCTTCGGTTTGGGCGCCTGGATCCCCAGCGCCTTGGCGACGTCTCCAGAGACGGTTTCCATATTATCCACCGCCACTACCAGAGGTTCCGCGGCTGGATCGTCAAAAAGCACCAGCAGGAATTTCTTGGAACACTCCGCGCAGCGCGGACCAAAACGCCCGGCGCGCCCTCCCTTGATCTGCATCTCGTGCGCGCAGTATGGACAATGCACCTTCATTTTTATCTTCGCCCCGAAAAACAGACCTGCCGGCGAACTTCCTCCAGATCGCTTAACCAAAGCTTAAACCATCGGTCGCAACGGTCAACCCAATTTGCACCTGCCAAACACCAAACTTGCCCCGGCGCTATTTGCTTGCCCGGCGCAGACCTTAGCCGTAAGTTTGGTCCCGCATGTCGCAACCTCAAGCGAAATCGGCCTGGCTGGTTCCTCTGCCGGGCGGACCGCCGCTCAGTCAGGTGGAATTACGCGTCAAACCCGGCGGCGTGGTCGTCGGCCGCCACGAGCTTTGCGACGCGCCCCTCCCCGCCGACGCCGAACAGGTCTCCCGCCAACACGCACGCTTCACGCTTGAAGACGATGTCTGGCGCGTCGTCGATCTGGGCAGCCGCTGGGGAACGTTCGTCAACGGCGTCCGCCTCGCCCCCCAGCGCGCCATCCCGCTAAATGACGCGGACCTCATCCGAATTGTCCCCTGGACCTTCAGCTTTAATCTCGGCACCTCCGCGCCGCGGCGCGCGCTCTTGTCGGTGGACGATCACGAGTCAACCGTGACGATGATCCACACCATCGCCCCGTCGCAATCCGGGCCGCTTCAGGATGAGATGGTGAATCTGCTCCTGGAGAGCGCGACCGCCATTCACGGCGCGCCCGATGAAAAGACACTGGCCAACGTGCTGATGGACATCGCCTGCCGGGGCACCGGACTACCGCACGCCGCGGTCTTGCGGGCGCTGGATTCCGCGGGGCGAATCGAAGTCCTCGCTCGCCGGGTCGGGCCGGCGCTCAAGGAAGCGACCGGCGCGGTCTATAGCCGAACCCTCCTGGCGACCGCCTCCACCGGCGTCGTCGCCGAATTATCCGCCGCCACCAGCGAAAGCGGCAGCGCTTCGCAAAGCATCCTCGAATTGCAGATCGACGCCGCGATTTGTGTCCCCCTGATGCTGGGAACCACCGTCGCCGCCTACCTGTATCTTGATTCGCGCAGCGGCGCCGAAGTTCCCCGCAAGCTCCGCTCCAACGCCGCCGCCTTCTGCCTGGCGCTGGCGAAAATGGCCGGACTCGCGCTGGCGAACCTGAAACGGATGGACGTCGAACGGCGTGCCGCCATCATCGAGGCGGAATTGCACGCCGGCGCCGCCGCTCAGAAATGGATTCTGCCGCGCGGCCCCACTCAATGTGAAAATCTGGTCTGCGTCGGAACCAGTCGCCCCGGCGCCTATCTCGGCGGCGACTTCTTCGACGCGCTGGTTCTGCCCGATGGTAAAGTCGCGGTGAGCCTCGGCGATGTCAGCGGTCACGGCGTCGCCGCCTCGGTGCTCATGACCGCCGCCCAGGGATTCCTGCACGCGGCCCTCCTCATCCACGGCGACGTCGCCCGCGCCGTCAGCGATCTAAACGAATTTTTGCTCCCCCGCCGCCCGGAGGGAAAATTCGTCACCCTCTGGTCCGGCGTCTTCGATACCAAAGCGATGACCGTCCACTACGTCGACGCGGGTCACGGTTACGCCCTGCTCGCCAAGCCCACCGGGCAATTCGAGCAGCTCCGCCATGGCGACGGGCTGCCCGTCGGCATCATGCCCGAAACCCGTTACGTACCCGCGACCGCGAAAATCTCGCCCGGCGAACGCGTCCTGATCATCAGCGACGGAATCGCCGAACAATTTGAATCCGAACAAGCCTCCGGCCCCGGCGGCATGCGAAACCAATTCGAGATTTCCGGCGTGCAAAAGGCCATGGCCGCCGCCCGCGGAGAAACCGAGGAGCAGGCCGTCGCCCGAATCTTTCAGGCTCTCTTTCAATTCGCCGGTACCGAAAATCTTTCCGACGACGCGACCGTCGTGCTCGTCAGTTGGTGAGCCGGAATCAGCGGCGGCGAAAATAGAATCACGATGATCCCCGGACTATATTTCACGCGCGATTCCTCGTGGCAAATGCCGTTTAACATTTTGAAGGTCAGCCAATTCTCGTCACCCCAGCCGATGTGGGAAATCACCAGAACGATCTGATCGTACGAGTTTTCGGCAATTCGCCGCCGCAGATTCGCCAAATCGTTGGTGCTGAAAACCCGCAGCATCGCCCGCGGCGGATCGCGATCGAAAAACCCCGCGGGCGTACCCGTCATCTCCCGATCCGGTCCCGGCGGGCAATAATATTCAAACGGGAGTTGCCCGTCGTTAACCGTGAAAACGATCAGCCGCCGCATGGGGGGAAGTTGGGCAACGTATCGGGCGGTCGTGCGCCAATCCTCTTTTTTAAACGTAAATTCGTATGCGATCAGACTGGCCAGCGAAAAAATCGAGAGCACGACCACACCCGCAATCACAGCCCGCCGCCCCGGCCGCGGCAACCGGATCGATAACGGCAGCAACATCAGCATCGGCGCCAGCGCGGCCGAGGGAAGAAATTCCTTGTCGATCAGCAGCGGCGTACGCACCAGGCTGTAAATCGTCACCAGCGTGATGGGCAGCAGAACCAGCGAAAGCATTCCCAGTGCGTTGCGAAGCCGCGGGCCGCGCAGGAAGGTCAATGAAACCCCCAGGGAGGCGACGATCAAAACGACCCCAACAACAATCGGCGTGTAATTGACCTGGAACGGAAGATGAAGGAACTGAAGCGTGCGATTCCACTCCAGCCTCAACGGCATATCGAACGCCCAAATGACAATATTCAGCACGTCATGAATTTCCGGCCGCGTCGCCCAGAATCCATGGCCTATAAGCCGAATTTGCGCCGGCAATCCCCCGACCAGCCACGGCGAGTAGAGCAATCCGATCCCAAGCAAAACGATCCCCATGTCCGCAACCCGCCTGCGGAACGCCTGCCCGGAAGGAAACACCATCCACGCAAGAAAAAACGCCGGCAGATACGGCATCATCATGTTGTGAACATAAAGCGACGTTGCCAGGATCACCGAAATCGGAATCAGCCACCGGCGGTGCTCGGCAAGCAAATGTCGTTGCAGGCAATCCACCGCCGCAACCAGCATCAGCGCCATCATGGCGTAGAAACGCGCCTCCTGCGCGAAATAGGGCTGGTGATATCCAATCGCCAAAAACCAGACCGCCGCCGCCACGGCCGGCGGCGAAACCAGGATTCGCCGGGCGATTCCGACGGACAGAATCAAAGTCACCGAACTAAAAACAGCCGTCAGCGACCGCAACGCCGCCTCAGAATGCCCAAATGGCCCCGTCCAAAGGTGCAGCAGCACGTAATAGAGCGGCGGGGCGGTATCCGCTCGGACCAGCCGGAGAATCTCGGCCGAGGAATGGGTCACCATCCAGGCCGTATATCCCTCATCCATCCACAGGCTTTGCCGGCCCATCCGGGCGAAACGAATGGCTATCCCAGCCGCCACCCCCAGCCAGGCGATCCAAACCCACCCCTCCCCCCCCGGAACCGATTCAGGCACGGATGCCGTCTGGGGAAGGTTTTGGTTGACTAATTTGTGCACGGCTGGATATTGTCTGGAGAACCAATCCGCTGAAAGAGGCACCGTCCGTAGATTTACGGCATCGACCGATCGAAATATTTGTTAAGCACGCGGGCAATCGCTAAAATTGCCCATTCGGCCGCTGTTTGCCGGCATTCTATCCAGAAACACCTTTATGAGCGACCAGCGCCCCCCCGTGGGCTTGTATGATCCACAGTTTGAACACGACGCCTGCGGCGTCGGGTTTCTTTGCCATATCAAAGGCAAAGCCAGTAACCGCATCGTCTTACAGGCGTTGCAGATGCTGGAAAACATGAATCATCGGGGTGCCTGCGGCTGTGAACCGGACAGCGGCGACGGAGCCGGCATCCTCACCCGCCTTCCGGAAAAATTCCTGCGCAAAAAATGCGCAAGCCTGGGGATCACTCTGCCCCCGCTGGGGCAATTTGGCGTCGGCCAGATCTTTCTTCCGCAGGACGTGGTCCAGCGCCGCGAATGCGAGCAAATGCTGGAAAAGGTCGTGCTCGATTATGGCATGACCGTCCTCGGCTGGCGCGATGTGCCCGTCGAGAACAAGCACATCGGCCCAACCCCCAAACAATCCGAGCCGCGCATCCGCCAAATCTTCGTGGGGATGGGAAACACCTTTTACAACCGCCAGGATTTCGACCGGCGCCTCTATCTCGTCCGCCAGCGCGCCGAAAACGGCGTCGAATTCAGCAACCTTCCCGAAACGGCGCGCAATATGTTTTATATCTGCGCCCTCTCCGCCACCCGCATCATCTACAAGGGAATGCTGACCGCCCATCAGGTCCGCCAGTATTTCCCGGACCTCTCCGATCCCGATTTCGAATCGCCCCTCGGCGTCGTGCACTCGCGCTTCAGCACCAACACCTTCCCTTCCTGGGACCGTGCCCACCCGTATCGCTACCTGGCCCACAACGGCGAGATCAACACCCTCCGCGGCAACCGTAATTGGATGCGCGCCCGGTACGGCTCCCTCCAATCCGACGTCTTCGGCGACGAACTCCAGAAAATGTTCCCCATCCTCACCGAAAGCGGCTCCGACACCGCCACCATCGACAACGCCCTCCAGTTCCTCACGCTCAATGGCCGCGAAATGGCGCATTCCATGCTCATGCTCATCCCCGAGGCATGGCAGAACAACCACAAGATGGACGAGGAACTCAAGAGCTTTTATGAATATCACGCCTGCCTGATGGAACCGTGGGATGGTCCCGCGAGCATCGTCTTCACCAACGGCCATCAGGTCGGCGCCGTCCTCGATCGTAATGGCCTCCGCCCCAGCCGCTATTACGTCACCAAGGACGACCTGGTCATCATGGCCAGCGAAGTCGGAGTCCTCCCCGTCGATCCCCGCAACGTCGTCAAGAAATGGCGATTGCAGCCCGGCAAGATTTTCCTGATCGACTTCAAACAAGGCCGCATCATCGACGACACCGAAATCAAACGCGACCTCGTTGAGAAACGCCCGTGGAAAGATTGGCTCAAGGAATACATGATTCCCCTGGACGATCTTCCCGCGCCGCGGAAGACCATCGAGGCGGATTCGCAAACGCTGCGCGTTCGGCAGCACGCCTTCGGGTACACGGTGGAAGATTTGAAGATTCTCATGATGCCGATGTCCATCACCGGACAGGAAGCCGTCGGCAGCATGGGGGCGGACACCCCGCTGGCCTGCCTGAGCGACAAGCCGCAGTTGCTTTACAATTATTTCCGCCAGCTCTTCGCGCAGGTGACCAACCCTCCGCTGGACGCCATCCGCGAGGAACTGGTCACCAGTCTTTACACCTACCTCGGTCGCGAAGGGAATTTGCTCAGCGAGGTGCCCAAGAACTGCCATTTGATCAAGCTGAAGTATCCGATTATTTCCAATGCCGATTTGGAAAAATTGCGCGAAGTGGCTCATGGCGATTTGCGCGCCAAGACGCTGCCCATGGTTTTCAAAGTAGCCGAGGGCGAAGCGGGTTTGGAGAAAGCCGTCGAGGAATTGTGCGAAGCCGCCGCCAAGGCGGTCCATCACGGCGCGTCGATCCTGGTGCTTTCCGATCGCGGCGTGGATTCTGATCACGCCCCCATTCCCAGTTTGCTCGCCACCGCGGCGGTCCATCACCATCTCATCCGCCAGGGAACCCGCACCCAATGCGGCCTGGTGATCGAAACCGGCGAAGCCCGCGAATCGCATCACTTTTGCCTGCTCATCGGCTTCGGCGCCGGCGCGGTCAATCCTTATCTGGCGATGGAAACCATCGAAGACCTGCACAAAGACGGCATGTTCCCGGCGGAACTCACGCTCGAATCCGCCAAGAAGAATTATCTCAAGGCCGCCAACAAGGCGATCCTCAAAGTCGCCAGCAAGATGGGAATCAGCACCGTCCAGAGCTATCGCGGCGCGCAGATTTTCGAAGCCATCGGCTTAAGCAGCCGGCTGGTGGACAAATATTTCTGCGGAACCGCCAATCGAATCAACGGCGTGGACCTGGACGTCATCGCCCGCGAATCGCTCATGCGCCACCGCCATGGCTTCCCGCCCATCCGCGTCAACGGCCAGGTGCTGGAAAGCGGCGGCCTCTATCAATACCGCCGCGACGGGGAATACCACATGTGGAACCCCGACACCATCGCCAAAATGCAGCATGCCGTCCGCGTCGGAATCAATAAACCCATCGACGGCTTCAAAACCTTCCAGGAATACACCAAGCTGGTCGACGACGAATCGCGCCACCGCTGCACCCTGCGCGGTCTGCTCAAATTCAAGAAGGACGCCCAGCCCGTGCCGCTCGACGAAGTCGAACCCGCCAGCGAGATCGTCAAACGCTTCGTCACCGGCGCCATGAGCTTCGGCTCCATCAGCAAGGAAGCCCACGAAACCCTCGCCATCGCCATGAACCGCATCGGCGGCAAAAGCAACACCGGCGAAGGCGGCGAAGACCCCGAACGTTTCAAACGCGACGCCAACGGCGATTGGCGCCGCAGTGCCATCAAGCAAGTCGCTTCCGCGCGCTTCGGCGTCACCGCCGAATACCTCATCAACGCCGATGAGCTTCAGATCAAAATGGCCCAGGGCGCCAAGCCCGGCGAAGGCGGCGCGCTCTCCGGCAATAAGGTCGACGAATACATCGGAAAAATCCGCCACTCCACGCCCGGCGTCGGATTGATCTCCCCGCCGCCACACCACGACATCTATTCCATCGAAGATCTGGCGCAACTCATCCACGATCTGAAAAACAGCAACCGCGAGGCGCGGGTGAGCGTGAAACTCGTCAGCGAAGTCGGCGTCGGAACGGTCGCCGCCGGCGTCGCCAAAGCCAAAGCGGATCACATTCTCATCTCCGGCGACAGCGGCGGCACCGGCAACAGCCCGCTCACCAGCATCAAGTACGCCGGCCTCCCCTGGGAACTCGGCGTCGCCGAAACCCAGCAAACCCTGGTCATGAACGACCTGCGCGGCCGCATCGTTCTGCAAACCGACGGACAGTTCAAAACCGGCCGCGATGTCGTCGTCGCCGCGCTGCTCGGCGCCGAGGAATTTGGATTCAGCACCGGGCCGCTGATCGCCACCGGTTGCATCATGATGCGGGTCTGTCATCTCAACACCTGCCCCGTCGGAATCGCCACCCAGGACCCCGAGCTTCGAAAAAAATTCACCGGCAAGCCCGAGCACGTCATCAATTTCATGTTCTTCATCGCCGAGGAAGTCCGCCGCTACATGGCCGAACTCGGTTTCCGAAAATTCGATGAGATGGTCGGCCAATCCCAGCGCCTCGAATTCACGGACGTCAGCCAGCACTGGAAAGCCAAATCCCTCGATTTGTCCGTCGTGCTCTATCGCCCCCCAACCGGCCCCAAGGTCGCTATCCGCAACGTGCAAAAGCAGGATCACGGCCTCGACGCCGCCCTGGACAACAAGCTCCTCGAAATCGCAAAACCCGCGCTCGAGGAAGGCAAAAAAGTCTATTCCGAACTAACCATCCAAAACGTCAACCGCACCGTTGGCACAATTCTCTCCAGCGAAATCGCCAAGCGTCACGGGCACACCGGCCTCCCGGACGGCACCATCCACTTCAAGTTCAACGGCTCGGCCGGCCAGAGCTTCGGCTGCTTCCTCTCCCACGGCGTCACGCTCGAACTCGAAGGCGACGCCAACGATTACGCCGGCAAGGGCCTCTCCGGCGGAAAAATCATCATCTACCCGCCCAGGCAATCCACCTTTAAGCCCGAGGAGAACATCATCGCCGGCAACGTCATCTGCTACGGCGCGATCACCGGCGAAATCTATCTCCGCGGCGTCGTCGGCGAACGCTTCTGCGTCCGCAACAGCGGCGCACATGCCGTCGTCGAAGGTTGCGGCGATCACGGCTGCGAATACATGACCGGCGGCCGAGTCGTCGTCATCGGCCCCACCGGCAGAAATTTCGCCGCCGGCATGTCCGGCGGAATCGCCTACGTCCACGACACCTCCGGCCAATTCAAAGACCTATGCAACCTGGAAATGGTCGAACTCGAACGCCCCGACCGCCCCGACGATATTCATACGCTGCGCCGTCTGCTCGAAAACCACCGCAAATATACGTCCAGCCCCGTCGCCGGCGCGATCCTGGACGACTTCGACAACGAAATTAAATGGTTCGTCAAAGTGATGCCGATCGATTACCGCCGCGTGCTGGAGCATCAGAAGGAAGTGGAGGAAAGGGCCAAGAAGCTTGCCCAAAGACAGGCATGAAGTCTTCGGCCAGGAAATCACCAGGCCGCGATCCCCGGCATGAGGCCAACATTTATCTGGATGCTGCCCGGCAACATGCCGGGGCGTTATCCACGCTGTATGATAACCAATGGTAAGTGTTGACAATTTACGTAGCGGGGCTGGCCGCCGAATGCCTCTTCCGGGCGTTTCGAGCGCAGAAAGGATTGGCGTTCCGATCGGATCATTCGCTTGAGGCTCTTTCGCGCGACGCAGGGTTTCCCGGGTTGATTCCTAGCGCCGATCGAACTCGATTTGACGCGGCGCTGGTCGATATGATTCTCGGGTGGCAAAACAGCCACCGGTTTTGCTCTGAAAATGCGATTCGCACCTACATCAAGAGACGCGGATTGGATCGAGGAGTTAAAGGCGACGCTGTGAAGGAACTGGCGCGCAGGCTTTCATCCGGAGCAGTTGAACTCGTGCAACTTGGAGTGATGCAGTGGACAAAATGATCGCCAACGTCAAGCGGATCATCGCCAAGACTTTCCCGCGCTCAAAAGTCCATCTCTCGAAACAGGATGGACAAATCGGGGGCAGCTTGGTTTGGGATGGTTTCGATGGGATGGCCCAAATTGACCGGCAGGTCAAACTTCGCAATGCGATCAATTCCTTGCCGAACTCCGAAGACCGCCACAAGGTTTCGTTCATTCTGACCATGACCCCGCTGGAAGAAGAGGCGATCGCGGCGGACAAGAAGAGACTGCGAATTTCGCCTTCGAGGCGAACGGCTTAACACTAAAAAACCATGGGAAAACCAACCGGATTCAAGGAAATCGCCCGCGAAATGCCTAAACGGCGCGATGTCAAGCTGCGCCTCGCCGACTGGAACGAGGTCTATCTCGATCTCCCCGAAGACAAGCTCCGCAAGCAAGGCGCCCGCTGCATGGATTGCGGCGTCCCCTTCTGCAATTCCAATCACGGCTGCCCGCTGGGAAACATCATCCCCGAATGGAACGACCTGGTCTTCCGCAACCGCTGGCACGAAGCGCTGGAAATGCTCCTGAAGACCAACAATTTCCCCGAATTCACCGGCCGCGTCTGCCCCGCCCCCTGCGAAGAGGCGTGCGTCCTGGGCATCAACGACAAGCCGGTGACCATCAAAAATATCGAACTGTCGATCATCGAGCACGCCTTCGAAAACGGCTGGATTCAGCCCCAGCCGCCCGAAACGCGCACCGGCAACAGTGTCGCCGTCGTAGGCTCAGGCCCGGCGGGTTTGGCCGCCGCCGCTCAGCTCAACAAGGCCGGCCACTCCGTCACCGTCTTCGAACGCGCCGACCGCCCCGGCGGACTCCTCATGTACGGAATCCCCAATTTCAAACTCGAAAAGAAATTCGTCGAGCGCCGGCTCAAAATCATGGAGGCCGAGGGAATCAAATTCATCTGCAATGCCAACGTCGGATTCAACATCAAAGTGGACGAACTCCGCCGCGATTTCGACGCCATTGTCCTCTGCGGCGGCGCCACCAAGGCCCGCGACATCCAGGTCCCCGGCCGCGATCTCAAAGGCATCCACCTGGCGATGACCTACCTCCCCCTGCAAAACAAAAAAAATCTCGGCGACCAGATCTTCCAGGAGCAAATGATCGACGCCAAAGACAAACACGTCATCATCCTCGGCGGCGGCGATACCGGCGCCGATTGCCTCGGCACCTCCATCCGCCAGGGCTGCAAGAGCGTCCGCCAGTTCGAGCTTCTCCCGCGCCCCCCCGAATCGCGCAGCGGCGACCTCGTCGTCGAAGGAAAAGTCCAGCCCTGGCCCTACTGGCCGACGATTTTCCGCACCAGCGGCGCGCATGAGGAGGCCAACGTCTTGGCCGGCGGCGAAATCCGCGATTTCTCGATCAACACCAAAGCCTTCACCGGCGAAAACGGCCACGTGAAAAAACTGCATGCCGTCCGCCTGGAATGGACCCGCGACGCACACGGCAAACACACCATGAAAGAAACCCCCGGCAGCGAATTCGACCTCCCCTGCGATCTATGCCTCCTCGCCCTGGGCTTCGTTCATCCCGAAAAAGAAGGCCCCATCGAGCAATTGGGAATCAAACTGGACAATCGCGGCAACATCATCTGCGACGCCAACTATGCCACCAACGTCCCCGGCGTCTTCGCCGCCGGCGACAATCGCCGCGGCCAAAGCCTGATTGTTTGGGCCATCAGTGAAGGCCGCCAAGCCGCCCGAGGCGTCGATGCGTTCCTCCGCGGCTCAAGCGACCTGGGCCCCGTGATCCAGCTTTTCTGACGCGAACTTTCCCCTCGGGCCTAGTTGCGTTTCCCCGCCGTCTCCGGGTTCCCCTTTTTTTAGCCCGAAACAGCGCTTTTCCGCACGATTCCCGCATTTGCATGGACTTGCCAGTCTGGCAGGGTACAATTTTCACTGTCAATGCCCAGCGCGTCCGATAACGGATGTGGGGCACGGCCTCGGCTGGCCATGAAATCCCGCCGGGGCCAAGAGTCTCTTACGCCGTGGTGAAATCGGCATCCCCTGTCCCGGTTCATTCGGGATAAGCCATGCCGCCCGGAGTTCAAACAACGGGCCCGCGGAAGGACAGACTGATTATGGCGACCGACCCGCGCTTCCTGGCCGATTCCGGCCGTGAAATTTTTACCGGCAACGAACTGCTCATCAAAGGCGCCCTCGAAACCGAAGGCGGCGTCCATCTTTTAACCGGCTACCCAGGCTCCCCCGTTGCCGGATTTTTCGATTGCCTGGGCGACCTGCGCGATCTCCTG
>Ga0181531_10000945_pt1 | contig 18904 bp, 18 predicted proteins | sample PEATcosm2014_Bin_38_FD_119743 | JGI IMG/M metagenome (GOLD analysis project Ga0181531, IMG submission 119743) | Peatland microbial communities from MTU Mesocosm Facility, Houghton, MI, USA - PEATcosm2014_Bin11_10_metaG | ecosystem: Environmental > Terrestrial > Soil > Wetlands > Peat | place... | reverse complement strand
GCTGTTATGCCCTGGGTCTGATGAGACCGAGGTCCAGCGAGGTCCCGATGCGCAGTCTGATACAGCCCGAACAGTTGCCAGGGGCATGCACCCCGCACAAGCAAGGCAGGGATACTCAGTATGGCACAAATTCTTCGTCATGTCGGTACGGACGTTTGCGGTCGCTATCTGGACCCGCTGGGGCCGGAGGCCCCAGACCCCATTTCATAAGAGGTGCACTCATAGCGAATCGGGCGCGCCACATGCTTTGGTCATTCTGATGATTTGACTGATCCGGCGTTCCAATTACGCTTCTCTTAATAATGAGACGCCGCCCGCGCCAAAAGTCCCTTTAATTGGATCGCGCGAAGTGCTAGGGTCGGCGGCAGCCAGGTAGAAAGGTCGCCCATGGTCAGGGTGTATCTCGGCAGATTTTGGAGCGCGCCGGACAGAGGGGCGCCCGTGACGGCGCAAAAAGGCACCATTCAGTGGGTGTCGAGCGTCGGCGCCTGGATCATACCGGAAACCGGCGAAGACGTGCCGGAAGCGGAAATCGACGCCATGGGCCGCCATATGCAAGTCGCCGTATGCAACTTATAACGAGCCCGCACTGAAGCGCCCTGGTTCGCCCGATCGGCCCTCGCATAATCCCCGAATTGCGCCCGCGGTTGGCGCAACCCGAGACGCAGGCAGGCAACAATCTAGAGCGGGATGCGATTAAGTTGAATCGGCATTGCAGCGCATCCCGCTCTAGTCCTTTGTTTTAAGCAGCGGATTCACCCGATGGCTAACCGCATGTGATCGCGATCCGCTCTAAGCGGCGAGCGCCAGGCTGGAGAAGTCGGCGTGCGTGCGCAATTCGCGCGGGCAGGCCCGGTACAAACCGCGGAACGCACGGTAGAAGCTGGACAGACTGTTAAAGCCGCAGCCGAACGCGATGTCGGCGACGCTGCCGCTGGCGTTTGGACTGCACAGCATCGTGCAGCATTGTTCCAGCCGGCGGCGCTGCAGCAACTGGCCGAAACTCTCGCCGCTGCCGGCAAGGGCCAGATGCAGCGAACGCACCGACATGCCGAGCGCCCGAGCGGTGCCCCGCGCGGCCAGATCGGGATCGGACAGATTTTGGTCGATATGGGCACGGATCATGTCGACTCGCCGCCGGCGCAGAACCTCGCCGCGCGGCACGGCCGGCGCCGCGTCTGAAAAGGATGCAATGGAAATTGGTTGGTAAAAGGCGAATTCCATCATGTTTCTCCCAAGGTGCGTGACGCCCCGGCGAATGAAATGAGCCGGCAATGGCCGTCACATCTTCAAACGCAGCCCGTGGGTGAAACCGGACATCGGGGTCGTGAATAAGGAGGAAGGAAGGCCAGGGCTCTGCCCTGGACCCGCTGGGGCCGTCACGCCTTGGCGTGCTGCGCACGACGGCCCCAGGCCCCATTTAGCGCTGCGCGGCTTTTCATCGGCCTTTCGGCGAAGCCAACAAATGCCTTGATTATTTGGCTTCGCCGTTCCCTCCAACAACACTTAACGAATGGGGTCTGGGGCCTACGGCCCCAGCGGGTCGAGGGCAGAGCCCTGGCCTTTCTTCGCCTTGCTTCTGAGTCGCGCAGCTCCGTATGATCCCGCCGGGTCCGCCGCAGACCGCGCTGCCGGTGACGATCCGTGCCGCGGGACGACAACAATGCAGGGACAGGACGACGAGGCAGCGCTCGAGTCGCTTTGGTCCGGGCTGTATCCGGACCTGAAGCAGATGGCCCGCGCGCGCCTTCGCCGCAGTGGGCCGCACACGTTGCTCGACACCACGGGCCTGGTGAACGACGCCTATGTGCGGGTGGCCGGCGCGGCCGCCTTGAAGGCCGCGTCGCCGGGGCAGTTCCTGGCCTACGCGTCGCGCGCCATGCGCAGCGTGGTGATCGATCTGGTGCGCGAGCGGCATGCGCTGCGCCACGGCGGCGATTTGGCCCGCATTACGCTGAGCACGGCGGTGATCGATGCCGCCGGCGGCGAGGATGAGCCACTGCGGGTGGACGACGCCCTGAGCGAGCTCGCGAAGGTGGAACCGCGGCTCAGCCAGGTCGTCGAAATGCGCTATTTCGGCGGTTTTACCGAGGCGGAGATCGGCGCCGCGCTGGGGCTGACGGAGCGCACGGTGCGGCGCGACTGGGACAAGGCCAGGATGCTGCTCCGGGCGATGCTGGACCCGGCATGATTTTTTCGCCCGCGATGTCCGGTTTGGCGGTGCTGTTGCGTCTATCTCCACAAATGCCCCAGCAGAATGCGCGCCCGAACCATGTCTAGCCTGCCCTGCCCGCCACAGCACTGGAAGCGGTTCTCCGTGCTGCTCGACGTGGCGATGGAGGTGCCGGAGCCGGCGCGCATCGATTGGCTGGAGGGGCTTGGCGGCCCGGACGCCGAATTCCGCCCGTGGCTGGCGCGTGTGCTCGGCGGCGCCGCGGCCTCGCGCACGGGGTCGTTCCTGGACGGGCCGGTCAGTGCCGGCAACGACGACGGGTTTCACGCCGGCGACACCGTGGGCCCGTACCGGCTGGAAGCGCTGCTCGGCGAGGGCGGCATGGGCCAGGTGTGGCGCGCGTCGCGCCAGGATGATGGGCCGAAGCGCGAGGTGGCGCTGAAACTGCCGCACGCCGAATTGCTGGCTGGACCGTTCCGGCAGCGTTTCAGGCGCGAGCGCGACGTGCTGGCGGCGCTGTCGCACCCGCATATCGCGCAGCTCTACGATGCCGGCATGAGCGCCGAGGGCCATCCGTATCTGGCACTCGAGCTCGTGCGCGGGCAGCGGATTACCGACGATTGCCGCGCGAGCGAAACGAGCCTGGACCGGCGGGTGGAACTGGTGCGCCAGGTGCTCGATGCGCTGAGCTATGCGCACCGGCGGCTGATCGTGCATCGCGACATAAAACCGTCCAATGTGCTGGTAACGCCGGAGGGCGACGCCAAGCTGCTGGATTTCGGCATCGCGAAGCTGTTGCGGCCGACCGAGACCGCGGATTTGTTGCTGACCCAGCCGGCGGCGCATCTGGCGACCCCGGGCTACGGCGCGCCGGAACAATTCGAGGGCGGCGCGATCACCGTCGCGACCGATCTGTTTTCAGTCGGCGTGCTGCTGTTCGAGTTGTGCACTGGGCATCTGCCGTTCGGCCGCACGCCGACCGGACCCGATGCGGCGTCGGCACCGCTGGCCTCGCAGCGGGTGGACGCCGCGGCCGCGGGCAGCCCGGAGGGGGCAAGGCTGGCGCGCCTGCTGCGCGGCGACCTGGACGCGGTGATCGCCAATGCGCTGGCGCCGAACCCGGGCGAACGTTACGCCTCCGCGGACGCGTTCGCGCGCGATTTGCGGCGCTGGCGCGAAGGCCTGCCGGTATCGGCGCGGCGGATCGGCTGGCCCGCGCGGGCGGCGAAGTTCGTGCGGCGCAACAAGGTCGGCGTGGCGCTGGCCGGCGTGCTGGCGGTGGCGATGGTGGGCGGCACCGGCGGCGTTGTTTGGCAGGCACAGCGGGCGGAACGCGAAGCGACGCGGGCCAACGCGATCAAGAATTTCCTGATCGGGCTGTTCGAGAAAGGCGACCCACGCGGCGGCGGCAAGCCGAGCCTGAACATGACGGCGAAGGAGTTGCTGGATTCCGGTGCCGATGACGCGGACATGGCGTTTGCCGGCCAGCCGGCGACCGAAATCGAGCTGCTGGAGACGCTGGGCAACATCTATGACGCGTTGAACGACAGCGTGCGCTCCGAACGCGTGTGGTCGCGGCGGCTCGATCTGGAACGCGCGCTCTATGGCGTGGCCGATCCGCGCGTCGTGGATGGCACGCTGCGTCTCGTCTATAGCGAAACGGAATTCATGGACGAAGACAAGGCGATCAAGCTGCTCGACAGCGTGCGCCAGCCGATTTTTGCCCGCTACGGCGCCGAAAGCCTGCAACGCGCCCAATGGCTGGTGGGCCGGGCGAACGCGCTGCGGATCACCCATGGCGCGCGGCAGGAGGCGCTGAATGATGCGCAGGAAGCCGTCGCGATCTTCGAAAAACGCTTCCCCGATGCCGAGGATTACCCGAACGCACTGGGCGTGGTCGCGGATTATCAGTACGACGGCCAACAGTATGATGCGGCACTGGCCGCAAACGAAAAAGAACGCGCCGTTAAGATCTCGCGGCATCAATTCGATGTCATGGATGATATCGAATACCACGCTTCCGCGGCCCTCAATCTGGAACGACTGGGCCGCATCGCGGAGGCAGAAGCGGTCTATCAGCAGGATCAGCAGCTCGCGGAGCGCCAACTCGGCCGCGACAGCCTTTGGTATCTTCACGCCCTGAGCAGCCGCGCCGGCATGGCGCATCTGCACGGCGATCGTGCGCGCGCGTTGGCTTTGTTTCAGGAGGCGATGGCTATCAGCGGGGACCGCTCCGCGACCACCGGCACGCCGACCTCGTTGCGTCGCGCTTACGGCGCGGCGCTGGCACGCGAGGGCCGCGCGCAGCTTGCCATTCCGGTGCTGGAAGCGGCGCTGGCGGCAAACAAGTTGCATCCGCGCGACGAACCCAATTTGCGGCGCGCCGAAGGCGCTCTGGGCGACGCGTATGACCAGGTCGGGCGGACCGCGGAAGCGCGCGCGCTGCTGCAAGCCGCGCGCGATGAGTGGGTGAAGTATGGGCCGCCGGGCGGCGAACTGACATTGGAAGCGCGCGAGCGCTGGGCGCGGTTCCTGCTGGATCATGGCGAGACGGCGGCGGCCGCGGCCGAGTATCGCGCTATTCTGCAACAATCTTCGGGTGCGGCCATGGCGCCAGTCGCGCTGGCCGCTGCCGGCCTCGCGCGCGTGGCACTTGCCGCGGGTGCGCAAGCCGACGCGGAGGCGCAGAGCGCACAGGCGGTGCGGCTGCTGGATGCCGCAACCTTGGAATATGACGTGCGGGCACGCGTGGATGTGTGGCTGGTGCGGGCGGATTGCCTGCTGGCGGGGGGACAGAGGGCCGCGGCGCTGGAGTGGGCGAAGAAGGCGGTTGCGGCCGCCGAGCAGTATGACGCGCCGGAAAGCTCGCAGTTGGCGCGGGCTCGGGCGGTGTTGCAGAAGGTAAGTTAAGGAAGGCCAGGGCTCTGCCCTGGACCCGCTGGGGCCGTAGGCCCCAGACCCCGATTCTTATGAAATGGGGTCTGGGGCCCCCGGCCCCAGCGGGTCCAGGGCAGAGCCCTGGCCTTCCTCTTCTTTTATGCTGATATCGGAAAGGTCGGCCAAGTGTCGATTATTTTGCCATTCTCGTAAATCACCAGATCGCCGAACTGAAGCAGGATAGCCTCGCTCTGATCGGGACGCAGAAACACGTAATCGTCCTGCCGCAGCTGCACCTTCGTCGAACCGGTCAGCATTTCCTGGTTGCTGGAGCGGCCGAAGATCGCGCTGTATTCGAGGCCGGGCGGTGACACCGGCTTGGCCATCCAGTGGCCGCCGTAGATGAAGAAAGCGCGGGCGCTGTTGCGATCGTAGAGATTGAGCAAAGGGGCGAGCAATTCCAGGCCGGGAATCCGGGTTTGGCCGGCTGCCTTGATGACGGGCGTGGCGATGAAGGCGGCGGGGATGTGGGTGGAGAGGGTTGGGATTTCGAAATCGCCGGGTTTGACGAACGCGGATCCGATGGCGAGCTCGTTCGCATTCGTATCGTCGAGATGCAGCCGGTAGGTCGGGCTGCCGGCGGTGTTGAACGTCAGGCCGCGCGGATCGGCCTGCAGTTTTTGTTGCAGCACGGCGCGGGAGGCTTCGTAGCGCTGATGCACCGCGGCAAGTGCGCGGCCCTGAAACGGCACTTTCACCACCTGCGGATCGTATCCCATCAGGCCGGATGGCACGATGAGTTTTTCGGTCTGTGCAAGCGCCACGGCATCGGCGAGGTCCTGGTCGGTGGCGAAACCGCCGCGGTGCAGGCCGACGTCGATTTCGAAATTGACCCGGATCGGGCGCTGGTTGGCGCGGGCGATATCGATCAATTGCTGCAGCCGGGCGCTGCTGTCGGCGAGGAATTGCGGGTGCGCGGCTGGATTTTCGTCGGTGGCGTGGCGCTTGATGAAGGCGGCGACTTCGGCGGCGGGGAGCGGTTTGCCGAGTAGCAGATCGGCGGCGGGGCGGGCCGCGCCGACTTGTTCGAGCGTGGCGCCGTTGAATACCATGGCGCGATTGGTGCCGACACCGTTCATGATTTCGTCGAGCAGTTTTGGCGATGGCAGCGATTTGGCGACGACGCGGATATTGTGCGCGGTCGGCGCGATGGCCGACTTGACCGTCGCGATGTTGGCGGCGAGGCGGGCGCGGTCGATGACCATCACCGGGTGGGCGATGCCGGCGTCGCGCAGCGCGGCGGAAAGTGCGGTGAAATATTCATCGTGGCCACCGGCACCGCGATCGGCGGGGCGCAGCGCGGCGACCGCCCCGGCCGCGGCGGCGGCCACGCCGGCGGTGACAAAAATACGTCTCGGCATGCCGCCTCCCTTGGCTGGTTTGGTTCCTGGGTAGGCGCCGGAATCAGGCATTGCCAAAAACCTTCCGCAAATAGGGGTTGAGGAACTTGCCGTCAGGGTCGAGCGTTTGGCGGATTTGCACGGCATCCTTCCAGCGTGGGTAGAGCAGTGCGAAATCGCTCGCGGTCAGCGAATTCAGTTTGCCCCAGTGCGGCCGGCCGCCATGGCGGCGCAGAATCGGCTCGACGATTTCGAACAGAAAGCTGTAGTCGTTGCGATAGTACGCATGCACCGCGATCGAGCCGGATTCCCTGTTGTAGAACGGTGACAAATACGCGTCATCCTGCGCGATGCTGCGGATTTCGAACGGGAAGAATACATCCGGGCGGTTGGTTTCGACGGCCGTGAGGACTTCCAGCGCGGCCTGAGTCTGCGCCTCGGCTGGGAGATGAAACTCCATTTCGTTGAAACGCACCGGGCGCTCGTTGGAAAGCAGCTTCCATCCGTCATCGACCGCTTCCGAAGAGGGCGTGGTTTCGATCGCCTTGCGGGCAATGTAGCGGCGCAGCGGCGGCAGCACGGCAAGCCAGTCGCGCAGCGCCTTCAGATCCATCAGCGTATCGACGTCGGTGTCCGGGCCGCGCGGCACCACGGGATCGGTGGTGGGATCGCCGGTAATCACCGCCGTCATGCCGGTGAACGGCAGGATATACATCTCGGCGTTGCGATGCTGTGCCTTCAGCCCCGGCCACGCATCCATCGCGTCGCGCGTCGGCATCGCATAGACACGCTTGCGGATGCGGGTCAGCACGCGGTTCTGCAGCGTCACCTCGGTCAGGATGCCGAACGCGCCGAGGCCGACACGAGCGGCCTGAAAGATCTCCACGTTGCTGTCGCGCGAGGCCTCGACGATGTCGCCCTTCGCCGTAACCAGGCGGAACGATTGCACCGAGCCGTGGATCGCCTGCAACGTTTGCCCGGTGCCGTGCGTGCCGGTGGCCAGCGCGCCGCCCAGCGCCTGCTTGTTGATGTCCGGCAAGGTCAGCATTTCCTGGCCGATATCGGCCAGCGCCGGGCCTAGCGTGCCCAGGCGCGTGCCGGCCCTGATCGTCGCCTGAAGTTTTGTCGCATCGTGCGAAACGATGCCGGAAAGCTGGTCGAGCGACACCAGCGTGCCCTGGGTCGGCACCAGGGCGGTGAACGAGTGGCCCGCGCCGACCGCGCGCACCGGCGCGGTCGCGGTGTTCACCAGGCTGACGAGCTCGTCCTCGCTGGCCGGTGCCACGCGCGCCGCCGGGTAGGCGGACTGGTTGCCGGACCAGTTGCGCCACAGCAGGTGGCCGTTCGCATCGGTCGCGGGTGGCGCCGGGGCCTCGGCGTCGCGCTGTTGCCGCAGCGCGAGTTCGCCGGCGGCGACAGTCCCTAGCGCGACGGCGGCGGCGCCAGTGCCGGTCACCAGGGTTCGGCGGGAAATCATGCGCGGCTCCGTCAGTTTTCGTCGCTCGGCCGGGCGGCCATGAAGCGGATCAACGAAGTGTAGTCCGCCGGAGCGCAGGCGAAACACTGGCCCCCCGCGGGCATGCCATTATAGCCGCCGATCGTGTGCGACAGCAGCGTGGGCAAACCCTGCGCCCAGCGTGGGTCCCAGGCAAAGTGGTAGCCGGCAGGGGGCGCGCCGCTCTCCGGGTGGCCGTGACAGTTCTGGCAGGAAGCGCGGTAAAGCCCGGCCAGCCGCGCATCGGCCGGCAACATCGATGCCGCTCGGGCAGCAACCTTGGCTGGGTCCTCGGGCTGCGCTTTTGGCGCGCGGCCGCAGGCGCCTGGTGACACGGCCAGTAGGCACAGGATGGCGTAGCGAAAACTCACCTGGGGGCTCCCTGAGGCGCTCGGAGCTTTTACCACGCATCGGTAAGCATGAAAAGTGAAAGTGACTCAGATTCTACTATAAGGGAAGGATGGCCTTCGGCGACCGGGGGCTTTGCCCCGTGGACCCCCATCGGCGTGTCGCCGCCTGCGTTAGAGCGGATCGCGATCACATGCGATCAGCCATCGCGTGAATCCGCTCGTCAAAACAAAGAGCTAGAGCGGGATGCGCCACAATGCTGATGCGACCTCATCGCATCTCGCTCTAGCGCTACGCGGCGGGAGTCACCTACCGGCGCATGGTGGTGCTCGACGCGGCCGCGCGCGTGGGGCACAGTGCCGGCGGAGACGCGTTCGTATGCAAATGCTTCGTTATGCGTCGATACTGCCGACGGCTTTTGGAATCGCGCAGGCGCTTGCCGGGATGGTGGCACTGCGCGCCTTCGCCGCGCGCCCGCCGGTGCCCACCGGCGCGACACCGCCCGTCACCATCCTCAAGCCGGTCTGCGGCCACGAGAACCTGCTGGAGGAGGCGATTGCCTCGTTTTGCGTGCAGGATTATCCGCACTACCAGCTGGTGATCGGCGCACAGGATCCGAACGACCCCGCACTGGCCGTCGCGCGCCGTTTGCAGGCCCGCTATCCGGACTGCGACATGACGATTGTCGTCGATTCCACCAGGCACGGATCGAACCGCAAGATCGCGAACCTGATCAACATGCTGCCATCGGCAAAGCACGATCTGCTGGTGTTCGCGGACAGCGACCTGCACGTGCGGCTGGATTATCTGGCCCGCGTGGTCGCCGCCTTGCAGGCGCCGGGCACCGGCCTGGTGACCACGATCTATGGCGGCGAACCGGCCGTCGACGGCATCCCGGCGCGGCTCGGCGCCACGCACATTTCCCATACCTTCCTGCCGGGCGCGCTGCTCGCCGTGGCACTCGGGCGGCAGGATAATCTGGGCGTCACCATGGCGCTGCGGCGCCAAACGCTCGCGCAGGCCGGTGGACTGCATGGCCTGGCCGAGCATCTCGCCGATGACGCGGTGCTGGGCCAGCGCGTGCGCGCGTTGGGCCTGGCCGTCCGACTCGCCGACACGATCCCTGTGGTTACAGTACAGGAACGTACTGCGCGGGGTCTTTGGCAGCATGAATTGCGCTGGGCGCGCACCAGCGGCTCGATGGCACCACGGGCGTTCGCCGGGTCCGTGCTGCAATTCCCGTTATTCTGGGCGTTCGCCGGCGTGGTGGCTTCCGGCGGCGCGCGATGGGCGATGCTGTGGTGCGCGGCCGCCTGGCTCGCGCGCGCCGCGGTGGTGCATGGCATCGATCGCACGCTGTACCGCACATGCCCGCGCCCGCCCCGCCCGACACCCTTTTGGCTGCTGCCGTTGCGCGACGTGCTGTCCACGGCCGAAATCGTGCTGAGCTACTGGAGCGACGTCGTGATATGGCGAGGCCACGAAATGCATGCCGACCACGGCATACCGCGCAAGCTGGTACCCAACGCCGAACTATGAAGCGCTCGGCGCGTTCGTTGGGAACACATCAGACAAAATTCAGTACCACCCAGGCGCATGCGGCACCCAGCCAGATGCCGGCCAGGCAGTCGCTCAGCCAGTGGAAATCGGCCGCGAGCAGACCGATCATGACCAGCAGCGTCGGCAGCACCCAAAGCAGGCGAAACCGCGGCAGGTACTGCCACAGCACCACGAACGGCGCGGTAATTCGCGTCGTGTGGCCAGAGGGAAAACTCGCGTAGGCAGCGCCGCCATGGAACGGCATGAAACCGAAGGCGTGGTTACGAATCCACGATGGGTTGTTGTCCACCCAGGTATCCGGCCACATCCGGCCGCACACATATTTCAGCGCCAACACCGCGGCGGTCGCCAGCAATGTCGCGCATGAGGCCGCGAGCACGATGCGCCACGCCGGCAACAGGCGCTGCTCGGCAAGCCACATCAAACCGGCGACCAGCGTGCCGACCAGCGCGAGCGGAAACGGCAGCACCGCGATCTTGGTCAACACCGAAGCCCATCCTGGCCGGTGCAGTTCGTCGTGCGAGAAATCGGCGACCGGGCGGTCGGCGAACGCCATCGCCAGCCCTACCAGCAAAACCGCGACTAACGTCCAGGCCGCCGGCACCCACCACCCGCCGGAAGCAGGCCTCGCCCGCAACTCCACCACCATTGCGCACCCCTTGCCGCGCCGCCCCAACGGCGCCGCTTATGCCATCGGCCCCCCTGGCGCGCCACCGTGCCGCCGTTAAGCTCCCGCCGCGACAGCACGGGAGGTATTTCAATGGCGACCATCAGGATCACCGCGATCGACGGGGCGGGGCAGTTCGATGCCCTCGTGGTGGAGCCGGCTGCCAGACCGGCCGGCGCCGTAGTGCTCATTCAGGAGATATTCGGCGTCAACGACGCGATGCGCGCCACCGCCGCGCAGGTCGCGGCACTCGGTTTTTTCGCGGTTGTGCCAGACCTGTTCTGGCGCCTGGAGCCGGGCGTGAACCTGACCGACAAGACCGACGCCGAGTGGCAGAAAGCCTTCGCGCTGATGAACGCATTCGACCAGGCCAAGGGCGTCGAGGATCTCAAGGCAACCCTCGCGGCCGCGCGCACGCTGCCCGGCGCCAACGGCCGCGCCGGCACCATGGGCTACTGCCTCGGCGGCCGCCTGGCCTTCATGATGGCCACCCATTCGGACGCCGACGTGAATATTTCCTACTATGGCGTGGGCATCGACGGGCTGCTCGGCGATCTTGCGAACGTCAGTAAGCCGCTGCTGATCCACATCGCCCAACTCGACAAATACGTACCCGACGAGGCGCAGGCCAAGATCGCCGCCGCCACACGCGGCAACCCCCTGATCCATACCTACACCTATGCGAACGCGGATCACGCCTTCGCGCGCGTCAACGGCATTCACTTCCACGCCCTCGCCGCCACGATCGCCAACGGCCGCAGCGCCGAGGCCCTCGCGGCGGCGCTGGGTTAAGAAGAAGGCCAGGGGCTCTGCCCCTGGACCCCGCTGGGGCCGGAGGCCCCAGACCCCGTTCATTAAGTCAGGGGACAGGGAGGGGGGCGACACGCACTTCCCCACACACTCGCAGCCCCCCTCCCTGTCCCCTGACTTAATGAATAGGTTCTAAGGACTTGTCCTTAGCTTGGGTCCAGGGGGCAGAGCCCCTGGCCTTCTTCTCCAACCGCCGCCCGCCAGGTGGCTGGCACTCGGCGCGTGGGTGTGGTTAAGCCCGCCGATGCGGCATTTTCTGGACTTCGAAAAACCTCTCGCGGAGCTGGAGGGGAAGATCGAGGAGCTTCGGCGGATGTCGGAGCCCGACGGCATCAATATCGGCGAAGAGGTGGCCCGCCTGACCGAGAAGGCGGACAGGCAGTTGCGCGCCACCTATGCCAAGCTGTCGCCCTGGCAGAAGACGCAGGTGGCGCGCCATCCGGACCGCCCGCGGGCCTTGGCGTATATTCACCAATTGATCGAGGATTTTACGCCTCTGGCAGGAGATCGAGCGTTTGCCGAGGATGAGGCGGTCGTCGGCGGCCTCGGCCGGTTTCGCGGCCAGAGCGTGCTGGTGCTGGGCACCGAGAAGGGCACCGACACCGACACCCGCGTTAAACATAACTTTGGCAGCGCGAAGCCCGAGGGTTATCGCAAGGCGCGCCGGCTGATCGAGCTGGCCGGACGCTTTCGGTTGCCGCTGCTGACGTTCGTCGACACCTCCGGCGCGTTTCCGGGCATCGATGCCGAGGCGCGCGGCCAGGCGGAGGCAATTGCGCGCTCGATCGAGGCGTGCCTGGAGGCGCCGGTGCCGATCGTGGCGACGGTGATCGGCGAGGGCGGCTCCGGCGGCGCGATCGCGCTGGCCACCGGCAATCGCGTGTTGATGCTGGAACACGCGATCTACTCGGTGATTTCGCCGGAAGGGTGCGCCAGCATTCTGTGGCGCGACGCGGCGCAGGCGCCACAGGCGGCCGAGGCGCTGAGACTGACCGCGGCGGATTTGAAGGCGCTGCACCTGGTGGACGAGATCGTGGCGGAGCCGTTGGGCGGCGCGCACCGCGACGCCGCGGCAACCGTGCTCGCCGTCGGCAACGAAATGGAGGCGCAGCTCACGCCATTGCTGGGTTTGGGGCCGGAGGTGCTGAAGGCGCAGCGGCGCGAGAAATTCCTCGCCATGGGGCGGGAGGGGGTCGCTTAGTCAACGAAGGAAGGCCGGGGCTCTGCCCCTGGACCCCGCTGGGGCCGGAGGCCCCAGACCCCCGTTAGCGCTGAGCGGCTTTTCCCTGCTTTTTGGCGAAGCCAGTAAATGTCGTGGACTATCTGGCTTCACCGTTCCCCCAACGACTCTTTAGGAATGGGGTCTGGGGCCTCCGGCCCCAGCGGGTCCAGGGCAGAGCCCTGGCCTTTCTGTGCTCACGCTTCAATGCCAAAGCGCCACGAAATCCCGCAGCTCGGCTTTGTTCAAATCCGAAACAGCCCAGAACACCATGCCGTCGTGCGACCAGCTCAAATAATTATAGCCGTTAGTCGTGCCATCTCGCGATGGCGCCGCCGCGCCGGGCCAGACGGTGACATCGATGAGATGCTGTGCACGGCCATAGATCAGCGCCGCGACGGGGCGGCCGCCAACATAATCCAGCCGGCCGCCCTTCAGCGGAAAGCCGACGCCGGCAAAATCCTGCACCGGCGGCGAATAATCCAGTTTTCCGGCAAACCAGGGTTTGACCGTGTGGCGGTCGGTCGAGACGACGTCCATCAGATGGCCCGGCTGCAACGCGCGGATGTGGGCGGTCACCGCCTGGTCCGCGAGGTCCGGGGCGCGCCGGGGCAGCACGACCAACGCAAGGCAGGCCGCCAAGGCGAGCCCTGCCGCGAAACCGGGATATTGGCGCCGAACGGCGCGCCATGCCGGCACGGGCGGCGGCGCACTCAGGCGGGCCGCTACTGCCTGCAGGCGAAGCGGCAGCGGATCGGCCGGCAGTTCCGCGCGCAGTCTGGTCGAGAGCCGCCGCAGCGCGGCAGCGTGGGCCGCGCAGGCCGTGCAGGTTTGCAAATGTGCGGCGACACGCGCGGCCTCGGCGGCGCCAAGCTCGCCGTCATGTTCGGCTTGGATCAGCAGGTGCATCGCGGCGCAGGTTTCGTCGCTCATGCGCGTAGCCCCTCGGTCCGGGCCATCAGTATCTGGCGCGCCTTCCACAGACGCGACATGACCGTGCCCACCGGGACGCCGACAATGTCGGCGATGTCGCGGTACGACAGTTCTTCCAGTTCGCGCAGCACCAGGCATTCGCGCAGCGTCGGCGGCAGCCCGGCCAGCGCGGCCCGCAGGGTGGTTTCGCCCTCGGCACGTAACAGGTCAGCGTCGGGCAGCGGGGCGCGGTCGGGCAGATCTTCGTCGAGTTCGGCCGAGGGGCGGGTTTTCCTCAAGGTTTCGATCGCCTGGTTACGCACGATGCGCAGCACCCAGGCGCATGCATTGTCGCCACGGAACGTCGCGATGTGGCGGAACGCCCGTTCGGCGGCGTCCTGCACCACATCCTCCGCCGCCGCCGGGTCGCGCAGCAGCCACAGGGCCAGCCGGTAGGCAGCCGGCAGGTGCGGCACCACGACGCGCGCAAAAACCTCGCCTGCCGCCGATCCGTTCATCCGCGAAAAACCGCCCGCCGCTCATCGAACAATGACCGTGCCGCGCATCTTCGGATGAATCGAGCAATAATAGCGGTAGATGCCCGGCTTGTCGTACAGTTTTGAATATTGATCGCCGGTGTCGAGCGGGTGGGAGCGATAGGTGGGCGGCGGACCGTCGTCGGCCGTGACGGTGTGGGGAATATCGTCACGGTTGGTCCAGGTGACCGTGGTGCCGGCGGTGACGGTAATGGCCGGCGCGACGTAGGCGAAATTGTCGATCGCGACAGCTTCCTGGGAGGCCGCCGGCGCGGCCGGCAGATGGTGCGGCAGCAATATCGCCGCTACCAGCATCGCGCGGGCGGCGCGGCCGTTCATGCCAGCACCTGGTCGGCGATCGCCAGCGCGTGCTGCCCGCGCACCTGGCGCACATGCGTGACGCCCAACAGCGACCGCAGCTTTCCCGGCGGCAGGTTCCTCACCGGGCCGGGCCCCGCCGGGTCGCCCGGGACCGGCTGCGGAAACGCGGTGGAGCGGGCGGTATGGAACGCGACCTTGCCCTCCACCTTCTGCATGATCTGGTGGATGTGGCCGTTCAACACCGTCACTGAGCCAAATCGCTTCAGCAGGGTCAGCGCCTGTTCGCTGTCGTCGGTGCCCCAGCCCCAGTTGGCATAAACGGTCCACAGCGGCACGTGGGCGAACACCACGATCGGCTGGCTCGCGGCGCGGCCCGCGAGATCACCCTTGAGCCAGGCGAGCTGCTCGGCGCCGAGGCTGCCCATGCCGCCCGGCTTCAGGTCGCGCACATTGTTCAGGCCGACGAAGTGGACCCCGTGCTCATCGAAGCTGTACCAGCCATTGGACGCGCCTGGGGTGAAGCGGGCGTAGAACGCGCGCCCGTTATCCTCGAGCAGATCGTGCTCGCCCGGCACATAGTGCGTGGTGAGTCCGGCGCCGCGGATGATCTGGTCCGCGGTGTCGAATTGATCCGGCCGCGACAGATGCGTGATGTCGCCGGTGTGCAGCAGCAGCGACGCCCCGCTATCCGCCTTTACGGCCTGAATGGCAGCCCCAAGCGTGCCGGGCGTATCCATGTTGGTCGGCTTGGCAAAGCCGATATGGCTGTCGCTGATCTGCACGAAGCGCAGCGCGTGGCCGGCTTCCGCCGCCTGCGCGCCGCCGAGCAACGCGCCGCGCGGCACCCCGCCGGCGACCGTCCACAGCACGCCGCTGCCGGCCCACAGCATGCATTTCAAGGCGTCGCGGCGGCCGCCGCATCCGTTTTCGTCCATCTGAGCGCTCCGTTCGGGAAGGTGACGGGGCGCTAGACCCGGGCGCGGCCGGTTTTATTCGCGGCGGGGCGCATATTGCGGCACTTTCATCGCCGGCGAATTGAGCGGCACGGGTTCAGGCCCTAGGGTCGGCGCCGATGCGAATCGCGCTCCTGCTCTGCCTGCCGGTCCTGCTGCTGCCGCTGCCCGGGGCCGCGCTGGGCCAGGTCACCACCAACGACAAGGCGCTGGAGGCGTTGCAACCGCCGGCGGCCGCCGCCAGACCCGCTTCCACGGCGCCAGCGCCCACGCCGGCGGCGCCAACCCCGGCCGCCAAGCCGACGACGCCCCATCATGCACCGCGCAAGCCCGCACCGGCGCACCCACCGCCCAAAAAAACCCCGCTGCCTCAGGTACCCGCCGCACCGCCGCCGAACCCGGTGATCGCGCCGCCGCCGCCCGTGCTGCCGCAGCACGCCCGCGAATCGCCGCCGCCAGTGCCGATCAGGCCCAACGCGATCGGCACCGTGACGAAAATCGACGGCGGCACCCGCCTGACCTTCGGCCCCGGCAGCGCGGACCTCAACGACGCGACCGACGCGGCCCTGATCGAAATCGCCGGCGCCGCGCGGGCGGACAAACAGATCGAAGTCACCATCACCGCATGGGCCCCAGGCACCGCGGAGGACCCCTCCACCCCACGCCGCCTCTCCCTGGACCGCGCGCTGGCGGCGCGCGCAGTGCTGATCCATGAAGGCGTCGAATCCGAGCGCATCCACGCGGTTGCCAAGGGTTTCATTGACATCGGTGCCAGCAACCCCGATCGCCTCGAAATCGTCGCCGCCCATCCGCGCCCCACGCCCGAAGGCAAGCCGCGATGACCCGCCCCAACACCTACCTGGTCCGCATGCTGCTGTTCCTGGCCATCGTGCTGGGCGTCACCGTGCTGCTCGCAGACCGCCTCGCGACCGCGTTCGCCAACAACCCGCCGCTGAACGGTTTTATTGGTGCCGTGCTGCTCGCCGGCATCGTCTGGAACCTGCACCAGGTTCTGCGCCTGAACCCCGAAGTCCGCTGGATCGAGCTGTTCCGCATCTCCCCGGAACGCGCCGCGACAGCGCCGGCGCCCTCCCTGCTCGCCCCGATGGCCAACATGCTCGCGCCGCGCGCCGTTACCTCGGACGGCCGCCGCCTCACCCTCTCCGCCGCCACCACGCGCGGCATGTTGGACAGCCTGGCCAGCCGCCTCGACGAAAGCCGCGAGCTCTCGCGCTACACCACCGGCCTGCTGATCTTCCTGGGCCTGCTCGGCACGTTCTGGGGCCTGTTGCTGACCGTCGGTTCGGTCAGCGACGTGATCGGCAGCCTTTCGGTCGGTTCCGGCGATATCAACGCCATGTTCGAACAGCTCAAATCCGGCCTGAGCCGGCCGCTGCACGGCATGGGCACGGCGTTCTCCAGCTCGATGTTCGGCCTTTCCGGCGCGCTGGTGCTCGGCTTTCTCGATCTCACCGCCGGCCAGGCGCAAAACCGCTTCTTTAACGAGCTCGAGGAATGGCTCGCCGGCCTGACCCGCGTCAGCAGCGGCGCGCTCGGCGACGGCGAGGCCCCCATCCCCGTCTACGTGCAAGCCCTGCTGGAACAGACCGCGGAAAACATGGAGGCGCTGCAGCGCATCATCGGCCGCGGCGAGGAAGGCCGCCTCACCGCCAACCAGGCCGTGCTCGCCCTGACCGAAAAACTCACCAGCCTCTCCGACACGCTGCGCGGCACCCAGCAAGCCCTCGCCCGCCTCGCCGAGCGCGAGGACGCCGGCACCAGCCAATTGCTGCGCGCCATCGATACCACGCTGCAACGCATGAACCTGGAACTCGCCGCCAACCAAACCCAAACCGCCGCCGACCTGCGCCAGGATTTGCGCCTGCTGGCCCGCACCATCGCCGCGCGGGCCGAGGAGCGGGCTCCGTGAGAAGGAAGAAGGCCAAGGGGCTCTGCCCCCTGGACCCCCGTTGGGGCCTCGGCCCCAAACCCCAATTCTGTTTAGTCGGGAGACAAGGGGGGGGGCCACTCGCATGTGGCAACAGCCTCGCAGCCCCCCCCCTTGTCTCCCGACTAATTAAACGGGGTCTGGGGACTAGTCCCCAGCGGGGGGTCCAGGGGGGCAGAGCCCCCTTGGCCTTCTGCTTCCTCCCATGAGGCGCCGCGGCGCGGCGGCGAGTGCGTTGAGTCCGTGGCCGGGATACGTCGACGCGCTCAGCACGTTGTTGATGGTGCTGGTGTTTGTGTTGCTGGTGTTTGTGCTGGCGCAGGCATTTTTGTCCGTGGCGATTAGCGGGCGGGATCAGGCGCTGGACCGGCTGGGGCGGCAGGTGGCCGAGTTGGGCGACATGTTGTCGCTGGAGAAGGGCCGCAATTCGGATTTGGCCGCTTCGGCGGCTTTGCTGACGCAGGAATTGCAGGCGGCGCAGGCGGCGCGGGATGCGGCGACGCGGGATGCGGCGGGGTTGCGCGATGCGCTGGCGCAGGCGGTGGGGGCGCGGGATACGGCGGTTGCCGATGCAACGGCGTTGAAGGCGCGCGCATCGGATACGGCAGCGGAGCTTGACTCGGCGCAGAAACGGCTGGCGGGGATGCAGGCGCGGCTGGCGGATGCGGCGAGCCGCGCGGATACGGCGGCCGCGGAGAATTTGGCGCATTTGACCGATCAGGTGCGGGCGCTGATGGCGTTGCGCGATCAGTTGACTTCGCAATTGACGGCGGAGACGGCGAAGGCTCAGGCGTCAGCTGATACTTCCAAGGTTTTGACGGGCAAGCTTGACGAGGCGGGGCGTGTCGCGGACAGCGCGCGGGCGCAGATTGCGTTGTTAACGAAGCAGATCGATGCGTTGCGCACGCAGTTGGCGCAGGTGGCGGCTGCGTTGGAGCTGACGCAGAAGGAGGGGCATGCGAAGGATTTGCGCATTGCCGATCTGGGCGCGAAACTGAACGAAGCGTTGGTTTCCAAGGTAGCGGAGCTGCAGAAGTATCGCAGCGAGTTTTTTGGCCGATTGCGCGATGTGCTGGCGGGGCGGCCAGGGATTGCTGTAGTAGGCGATCGTTTCGTGTTTCAGAGCGAGGTTTTGTTTCCGGTTGGGAGTGCCGATTTGAGTCCGGCGGGGGCGGATCAGATTAAGGCGCTGGCGGCGACGTTGAAGACGCTGCAGAAGGGAATTCCGGTTGATCTGCCTTGGGTGTTGCGCGTGGATGGGCACGCGGACAAGCAGGTGGTGCATGGGAAATTCGCGAGCAACTGGGAGCTTTCCGCCGAGCGCGCGATCAATGTGGTGCGGTTGCTGGTGGCGCAGGGGATACCGGCGAACCGGCTGGCGGCGGCGGGGTTTGGCGAGTTTCAGCCGATCGATCCGGCGGCGACGCCGGCGGCTTATGCGAAGAATCGGCGGATTGAGTTGCGGCTTACGGATCGGTAGCGGCGGTGGGTGGGAGCGGTCCGCCCTTGCATCGAAGCGCAAGCCAAGGCGACCGGAGTTTACGATAGAATCCAGGCGCGTGCTAAAGACAAATCAGATGGCCTCGGGGGCAGTGTCTCACTTTGAATTGTCCGAAGAAAGTGACGCCTCAAGGGCGCGCGGGCCATAGCCGCCCCGCTTCTTCGGGGCTTCGGCCTTGGCGTCG
>Ga0181531_10000942_pt1 | contig 18926 bp, 12 predicted proteins | sample PEATcosm2014_Bin_38_FD_119743 | JGI IMG/M metagenome (GOLD analysis project Ga0181531, IMG submission 119743) | Peatland microbial communities from MTU Mesocosm Facility, Houghton, MI, USA - PEATcosm2014_Bin11_10_metaG | ecosystem: Environmental > Terrestrial > Soil > Wetlands > Peat | place... | reverse complement strand
CCTGGCTGAGAAATCCGCGGGTAAGTCAGTTGCAAGAGAGACGTTGCCTGAGTAACTCACCATCAACCTGGGCTGCGGTGGTCGACGCGTCCAGAGGAAGGAGAACGATATGAAAGTTGCGCGTTATGTGTACCCAATCGCAGTATTGGTCACACTCGCGATCAGCTTCGGGGTCTGGCAGCCGAAGCAGGTGAAGGCGTATGCACCCGATACGCCCTCGTGGACAGTCGCACCCAATTGGCCCAAGCCCCTGCCTGCGCCTGTTGGAAGCGATGGATTGGCGCACAGGTGGGTAACCGGCGAAGTGGCCGGAACCTGTGTTGACTCGCACGATCACGTATTCACGGTCAACCGTGGTTGGGAAGTTGGGGTGACCGTGGGCGGCGTGCTGCAGGGTGCGGAGTCAGGCGCAATCGATGGAGAAGATGCCACCGCCTCGGCAATCCCCTCTCCTCCGGTGGTTGCATATGACTCCGCAGGAAACGTGGTTGCCAGCTTCGGCGACCCGTCGCTGATTCAGAGCGGGCCTAGCTATGGGGGCAGCGTGACGATGCCACACGGCTCGCACGGCTGCTATGTGGATTACCAGGACAACGTCTGGGTCGGCGGCAATGGCGACGGCATTGTGCAGAAGTATTCGCAGAGCGGCACGTTGCTGCTGCAAATCGGAACCAAGGGAGTCTGCGACGGTCCGGCCAACAACAGCACGGTAGGTGGCGCGACCGTTTATTCCACCTGCGGCGAGGCGCACGATAACAACAGCAGCACCACGCTGCTGAATGAACCTGCGGATATCAGCGTCGATCCCGACCCTGATCCCGTCACCGGCAAGACCGGTGATATATACATCGCAGATGGTTACGGCAACCACCGGATCGTTGTATTTGATTCCACGGGAACCTACCTGCGGCAGTTTGGAACGAAGTGCACGACGAGTCCGTGTCCCGACGGCACCTATGGAGCCACCGGTGGCGGCCACCCGCACTGCGTTGTTCTTGGAAATGACAACCTGGTTTACACCTGCGACCGTCCGAACAGCCGGATTGAAGTGTGGGACAAGACCGGCGCCTTCGTTCGCTCGATCACGGTAGAACCACCATCCGGCGCACCGGCGGCAGACCAGGCGGCCATCTTGAAGGCGGGTACGCGTGCCTGCGACATGACCTTCTGGCCGAATATCGACTACCTTGCTAGCAAGAGCCCCACGAGCCAGAAGTACATCGTCAACGTGGATCTTGGAAATGACAATACCTGGCTGCTGGACAAGGCGAGCGGCGCGATGGTCGGAGCTTTTGGCCGTTGTGGCGCGGCTCCCTGCCCGGGGCACGGTGCGGGTGAGTTCGCTTTCGCGCACACAACGTCCACTGACTCGCATGGCAATGTCTACATTGCTGAGACGATCACGGGGCGCCGTATTCAGAAGTTTGTGCCCAATCATGATTGAAAGTAATTGGATGTGACACTCCGGCCGGTAGCCGGGAGCACACAACCCGACTGCCGGCCCTTTTACAGGAAAGGATGAACATGCGAAAAAGCTGGTGGGGAAGTGTCGCCGTCGCGTTTGCCGGTTTTGTCCTTGCCTTGCCACAGGCGTTAGCCCATGACTTTCCGTTGAATACAGTGATGACTTCGTTTGTCAGGATCGAAGCCAATCAGGCTCACCTGGTGATCCGCGTTCCGTTGGACATGGTGCATTCCGTTCCGTTCCCCGTGGACGGTCATCGCTACAATCTTGAAAGCTCCGGACCTGCAATTCAAAAGGCTCTGAACGGCATCTCCAGCGACGTCGAGCTATGGGAGAACGGAGTCCGGCTCGTGCCAACCAGTGCAGTCGGGCGCTTGAGCTTGCCCTCGGACCGGTCCTTTGAAGATTACGGTCAGGCAGTTGCGCTGGTTGCCAGTCCGATGGACTTGAGTTCGGCAATCTACTTCGATCAGGGATACATTGACGCTCACTTCGTTTATCCGATCAGCTCCCCAAAGTCGGTGTTCAGCATTGAGACGATTCTCGCTCCTGACATGGGAAGTTACGCCAAGCTGACGGTGCGCTATATGCCGCTCGATGCAGCCAGCCGGGCGTTGCTCATCTCGTCGGCCTCAGGCCGCGTTGCCCTGAATCCATCGTGGTACCGCGCCGCCGGAGGATTTGTGGCTCTGGGCGTGGGACATATTCTGAGCGGCATTGACCACCTGCTCTTCCTGCTCTGCCTGGTCATTCCTATCCGCCGGTTGCGGGTGCTGGTGCCGGTGGTGACGGCGTTTACGCTCGGGCACTCTGCGACGTTGATTGGCACGGCCTACAACCTGGCGCCGAAGGGCGACTGGTTTCCTCCATTCGTGGAGACCGCAATCGCCGGGTCGATCATCTACATGGCGGTGGAGAATATCATCGGCGCCAATCTCAACCGGAGATGGCTCATTGCCGGACTATTTGGGCTAGTTCACGGATTTGGATTTTCCTACGCGCTGAAGGAGAGCCTTCAGTTTGCGGGGGCCCATCTGCTGCTTTCATTGCTTGCATTCAACGTTGGAATCGAGATTGGCCAGCTTGCGATCCTTGCCGTAATGGTTGCCGGTCTCTGGCTGTTGTTCCGCCACACTCGCCATCCCGCAACCGGGGCGGTTGTGATCTCCGCGTTTGTCGCGCACACAGCATGGCATTGGATGATAGAGCGCGGCGGTGTGCTGTGGCAGAGCAAGTGGCCACAGATTGATCTCGCTTCCATCACCGTGCTGGCGCGAGTGGCTGCCGTAGTGCTCCTCGCCGGGGGAGCCGCTAAACTGCTGGCAAAGTTCATTCAAGAGAGAGCAACATCCGTTCCAACTCTGCAGGCCGCGGTGACCGAAGCGGCGGAGGAAAAGCGGGCAGCATAAACCTGCAATGAGCCGGGAACGCAGCTGTACCCCTACTTCACCTCCCGGGGCCTCCTGCCGCCGGCACGTTCTTCCAGAATTGCGAGGTTCAAATCTCGTAGTCTTCTGGAATTTCCTCGTTTGCAAAAAACTCGCGGTAGATGCTCTGCCGCATCTGCGTGGTGAGAAAGCTGGTGCGGTCCCGCGGCCGCAGCAGGTCCACGTCGATGATCCGCTTGATCGTCCCTGGGCGCGGAGACATGATTACGATGCGGTCAGCCAGGTAGATGGCTTCGTCGATGTCGTGCGTGACGAGGATCATGGTTGTGCGCTGCAGGCTCCAGATGCGCAGCAGCTCCTGCTGCATCCGAATCCGCGTGAGCGCATCGAGCGCGCCAAAGGGTTCGTCGAGCAAAAGCAATTGCGGGTGCCCGGCAAGGGCGCGCGCAATCGCCACTCTTTGCGCCATGCCGCCGGATAGCTGATGCGGGTAGCTGTGCTCAAATCCCTTGAGCCCGACCAGTTCCACGTAATGGCGCACCTTCGCGGCTCTCTGCTCCGCCGGCAGTTCGCTGATGCCGAAAGCTATGTTCTGCTCCACCGTGAGCCACGGCAGCAGCCGATGCTCCTGGAAGACAAGCCCGCGATCCAGTCCTGGACCCTTCACGGGAGCGCCCGCAAGCCGTACGCTGCCGGTGTAGTTGAGCTCAAGGCCGGCCAGAATGCGCAGCAGCGTCGTCTTGCCGCAGCCGCTTCCGCCCACCACGCAGATAAACTCGCCGTCGGAGATGCTCAGATCGATATCCCGCAGCACCGTAAGCGTGGAGCCGTTGGAGCCGAAGCTCTTGCTGACCGACTGGAGTTGAAGCGTGTTGTTTTGTGCGGCTCTGCTCATTGCCTGCTCCTTGCGCCACTCATTGAGTCTTGTAGCGCAGCAATCTGCGCCCTGCCAGTTCGAGAATAAAGTCGGTGCCCTTGCCGAGGATGGCGAAGAGAATCACGCTGGCCAGGATGACCGACGCGCGCCCGGTCATCTGCCCGTCGATCATCAGGAAGCCAAGGCCGCGGCTGGCGCCCATGATCTCGGCGGCGACTACGAACATCCATGCCAGTCCCAGGCCGCTGCGCAAGCCGATGATGTACTCCGGCAATGCAGCAGGAAGAATGACCCGCCGTATCAGTTGAAAGCCACTGAGGCGATAGACTCTGCCGACTTCGATCAGCTTGGGATCGACATGGCTCATGGCGCTCGAAAGATTGAGGTACACAGGGAAGAACGCGCCCAGGGCGATGAGGCCGATCTTCGATGACTCCTGAATGCCAAGCCAAAGCAGAAACAGCGGCACCCACGCCATGGATGGAATGTTGCGCAGCGACTGCAACAGCGGATCGAACAATTTGCGGGCGAGCGTAATGTGCCCGGTGAAGCCGCCCACCAGGGTTCCCAGCGTCGCGCCCAGAGCGAAGCCCACGACGATGCGCCACAAGGTGATTCCCATGTGGCGCCACAGCTCTCCCGTGCGCGCAAGGTCAATCACCGTCTGCGCGATGACCGTGGGCGCGGGCAGCGCGTTGGGAGGAAAAATCCCGAAGCGCGATAGCAGCTCCCACAGCACGATTCCGGCTGCGGGTACAATGGCCCCCAGTAGCCTGCCGGGTACGCGAAAGGAGGCCGAGCGCGGGGCAACTTCCTCAGTGATCGTTTCCGCGAAAGGAAGCGCCGAGATGTTTTGTCCTGAGATGCTCATGCTCCCTACTTGCTCGCCGCGGTCTGCCGGGCGTACTGCGGATCAATCAGATCGTTGACGACGGCGGCAACGTCGGTTGTCCCGGAGATGACGCCGCTTTTCTTCAGCACGTCGCCGCTGGCCGAAATCACCTTCTTCTGTTCGTCTCCTATCGCGGAGTTGCTGAGGTCGGTGCGTTCGAGCACCTTGGCGGCCACAGCATCGTTGATCTTGGCCGTGCGCGCGTAAAGAGAGTGGAACTCCGCGGGGTTCTGGATGGCCCACAGCCGCGCCTTCTCATAGGCGGCAAGTACGCGTTGCACATACTGCGGATAGCTTCGGGCGAACTCCTCGCGCACATTGAGCACGCCATAGCTGTTCAGCGCAACATCGCGATGGAAGAGCCGCGAGCCCTTCTCCACCTCGGTCTGCGCCATCAGCGGATCGAGTCCGGCCCAGGCGTCCACATCGCCGCGCTCCAGCGCGTTGCGCCCATCGGAGTGCTGCAACGGAACAATCTCCACGTCCTTTTCAGTCAACCCCGCCTGATACAGCGAGCGCAGCAGGAAGACGTGAGGATCGGTGCCGCGTGTGACGGCAATCTTCTTGCCCTTGAGGTCAAGCACCGTGTGGATGGGGCTGTCCTTCAACGCCACCAACGCCGTCCACTCCGGCCGCGAATAAACGTAGACCGTCTTGATCGGGTTGCCGTTCGACTTTCCGATCAGCGCCGCTGCCCCGGCCGTGGAGCCGAAGTCCACGCTCTTGCTGTTCAGCAGCTCGAGCGCTTTGTTGCTTCCCTGGCTTTGCGTCCACTCCACCCGCACGCCGTCTTTGGCCAGGTCGTCTTCGAGGAAGTGCTTTTCCTTCAGCACCAGGCTGACGGGGTTGTAGTAGGCAAAGTCCACTTTCACCACCTGCGGCTTGCTCGCGGTGTTCTTGTTGCATCCGGCAAGTGCGAGCAGCGCCGCAGTCAGTGCGATGGATGCGATTAGTGATCGGGTGCTGGCTTTCATGGTCAGGTTCCTTTCAGATCAGTCAGTCAGTAGTTCCGCTCACCATCGGAGCCGTGCTGCCGGAGGTGAACCAGATGTTTGTAGTCAGGGTGCGAGGGATCGTTCTCAATCGCCTCGCGCTCGTTGAGATATGTGCGAATGCTTTTCTTTCCGTAAAGCTCGCGGTCTTCGCCGACGGCGCAGACTTTGGAGCAGACACCGCACGGCCAGCGGCTCTCCGCCGTGAGTTGCTGGTGGAACTCCGTGCACTTGACGCAGTCGAGCCGCGCCAGCTTTGAGGTGGGATCGGGACTCATCGCCTGCGCCGGACAGAGCCGCTGGCAGATGCAACAGCCTTTGCACAAATCCTTCTCGATGACCGGATCGCCCGGCAGCACAGCCGAGGTGAGCACAGAGACGTAGCGTGCACGCGGGCCATACCTGGGATTGAGAAGATTGTGGCTGTAGCCAATGGTGCCGAGTCCCGCGTACTTGCCCGCGTAGACCTGGCTGAAGCAGGCAGGCATTTTCTTGAGCAGGATCTCCAGGCTGCCGTAGCCATCGCGCGGCATAAAGATGGATGCGTGACCAAGATTGTTGAGGAAGACGGCGAGCCGGTAGGCCAACTGGTCAAGCAGCGTGTTCGTGGTGTCGTAGAGAACCGTGTGATTGATCGAGGGCGTGCTCTCCACGATGGGCAGCAGCATCGGCACGCCGAGCGCAATCACCGTCTCAACCGGCTTCCAGATCGTCTGCGGCCAGTACTGCTCCGGCAACTCGTTGTACTCAGCCCAGCGCGAGACCGGGGCAAAGCCGATGAGCTCGGCCCCTAGCCTCTTTGCCTCACGTAGAATCTTCCTTCTCAGCAACTGCTCACTCATCCCCACACTGCCCTTCTCTGAAAAACCTTTTGTCACTGGAGGAGCTGCCCCTTGCGCCCGCAGTGGATATAGATACACTTCAATGTCTCCACTTGCGCGCCCGTGCGGTGTTTCATCTCGCCGTTCCTGCCAAAAAGCACAAAGCCCACGCGCTTTGCGTGGGCCTCTGGAAAACTCACCGGTGCTGCTTGTTACACTCCGGCTGCTCCGCCCACGCCAGGGACAAAGGGACACATACACATGGCCATGCGCCGGGTGCCGGCGTTCATCGCGTGCTGTCCAATCGTCTTCTTCGTGTTCGGCATCGTCTCACTCAACTCCGGGCAACCCGGATGAATTCTGGAGCACGGGATGGGATTTGAACCCATGAATAACGGATTTGCAGTCCGCCGCGTTAGCCACTTCGCCACCCGTGCGTTTCGTCAGCCTTTGTTTTCAGTGCAGAAAGCAAAACCCACTGCGCTCTGGCAGTGGGTTCGACTAACTTTGCTGGTATCAGCTGTCGATTAGTTCCCCATGCCGGACTCGGCGCGCGTGCAACAACACATGCTGGCGCAACACCCGGTCATCGGCATAAGGAAGCTCATAGCACTACTTTAGCTGACTCTCTCGGCCACGGCAAGCGGGAAGCCTGCTTTTGTGTTTCGTGCGATCAGTCCACATCGCTATCTCTGTGGGGCTTAGGAATTTCTTGGTGCCGGGAGGGGGAATCGAACCCCCATGACCTTGCGGTCGGCGGATTTTGAGTCCGCTGCGTCTGCCAGTTCCGCCATCCCGGCCTTCGCATTGCAACCTTCGTAAGTTTAGGCACTTACGGATCTTCCAGGGCAACGCTGAGGTCGTCTCGAATGCGCTGCTGTGGTCAGCGCGCTAAGCAGAATTAGTATCGCACAGCCGACTCACTCTGCCAATCCGGGCGCCTTCCGGGGGACCGCCCGGGTAAGTCCAGTTAGACACTGGAAAGCGAGGTTTCTATGCCCCCGCCCGCCGCCGGCTTCACCACTCCATCGCCGCCAGATTGCAGCCGGGCCTCTCAGCCGCACCGTCAACGACTTGCCCTACTCTCCTCTTTCCGCGCGACGAATTTTGATCGCACGCTCCTTTTTGCTCTTGACGGGAGTTTCTCATTCGTTTCTAATTCGGGAACCCAAAGTTCCTGGATTTTCGTAACGGTGCGTATGCCCGTATATGGGCCCATACGCACTAGACACAGCTCAACTGTTGTGCTAGCTCCCCCGCGCCCTCGGATGCCAAATCCCGAGCGTATTTCTATTAATCGCAGCCCCCTTCCTCCTCAAGGAGAACTGATGAGTTATTCTCGTGCAACCCGCACAGTCTTCAGATTCATGACGATAGTCGCCCTAGCGCTGTCGCTTGTGTCGGTCTCATTCGCAAAAGTGGCTACCCACGCCACTCCCTCCGTACGGCTCACCTCAAAGATCAATAACGCGCAGCGGACCACCCTTGCCGGGCACGTCCCCAGCGCCATCCGCAACGGCTTCGGCAAGGATCTTGGCCGGCTTGCTCCCTCCACCCGCCTCGAGCACGTCGTCATGGTGTTGCAGGGCACAGCGGACCAGGAACATGCGCTCCGCGTCCTCATCGACCAGCAGCATGACAAGAATTCCGTCAATTTCCACCAGTGGCTTACCCCGGAGGAATCCGGCCAGCTATTCGGCGTCTCCGATGCCGACATCGCGACCCTCAGCGCCTGGATGGCCAAGCAGGGACTCTCGGTTGAAAAGGTTTCCAAGAGCAAGCGTTTCATCCAGTTCAACGGAACCGTTGCCAACTTTGAGAGCGCCTTCCAGACCGAGTTCCATAACTACAGCGTAAACGGCGAAAGCCACGTCTCCATCAGCAAGGATCTCTCGATTCCGGCTGCCATCAGCCCGGTTGTTCGCGCCATTCCTTCCGTCCACAACTTCTTCAAGAAGCCGTTCCTCGGCCCCACCCGCACCGCAACCGTGCCGGCGGCTCCGTCGGCCAAGGGCCCCGTGCCCCAGCTCACCAACGGAACCTCGCACTTCGTCGGCCCCAACGATTTCGCGGTCATTTACAACACCGCGCCGCTGCTTGCCGCCGGCATCACCGGCAAGGGCGTAACCATCGGAATCGTCGGCCGCACTGATATCCACCTGGCTGACGTTGAAGTCTATCGTCAGATGTTCGGCCTCCCTGCCAACGATCCTAACTTCATCCTCGCCGGCGACGATCCCGGCGTAGCCCCTGGCGATGACGGCGAATCCTACCTCGACGTGGAAGTCTCCGGCGCCGCGGCTCCAAACGCAACCATTGACTTCGTTACCTCCAAGTCAACCCTCACCGTCGACGGCATCGACCTCTCGATGATGTACATCGTCGAGAACAACATCGCTGACATCACCAGCGAAAGCTACGGTCTCTGCGAAGCCAGCCTCGGCGCTGACAACGCCTTCCAGAATGCGCTTTACGAACAGGCTGCCGCACAGGGTATCTCCGTCTTCGTATCGTCGGGCGATAACGGCCCGGCCGCGTGCGACTCTTCCAGCAGCACTTACTCCACCTATGGATACGCGGTAAGCGGAGACGCCTCCACCCCGTATAACGTGGCCGTCGGCGGCACCATCTTCTCGGAAGGGTCGGGAACCTACTGGGCCACTTCGTCCTCCGCTCCCACCAATGAGAGTGCGCTCTCCTACATCCCTGAAACTCCTTGGAACGAAGCCAAGGGCAGCGGCGCCACCGGCGCCAGCGGCCTCTGGTCCGGTTCCGGCGGCATCAGCGCGTACTACGGCACGCCCTCCTGGCAGCGCGGCCCCGGAATCACCGGAACCGATCCTGCCTACGTCGGCACCGCCGGCACCGACCCTGCCTCTCCGGTCGTTGCCGGACCCCATCGTTACCTGCCTGACGTTGCTCTGAACGCCGCCAGCGGCCATGATGGAACGGTCTACTGCGGCGAGGGTGTTTGCACTCTCAGCAGCACCGGATCGTGGGTGAACCTCGGCCTGGTCGGCGGAACTTCGGTTGCTTCGCCCAGCATGGCCGGCATTCAGGCTCTGGTGGATCAGGCAAACGGCGGTCGTCAGGGCCAGCCGAACTACCACTATTACAGCCTGGCCATCGCCAATAACACCGCCGGACTCAACTGCGCTTCCATTACACCTCCGGCCGCCGGTTGCGTCTTCAATGACGTCACCACCGGCAACACTCTGATCTGCCGTAACTCCAGCTGCACCACCGCCAACAAGATTGGCTGGGCGGCGGCCGCCGGTTACGATCTGGCAACCGGCCTCGGCTCGGTCAACGCCAACAACCTGGCAACGCAGTGGAGCAGCGTAACCTTCAACAGCTCCGTCACCACGCTCACAGTGGCTCCCAACAGCGGCTTGACCCATGGTTCGGCCACCACTCTTACCATCAGCGTTGCGGCCGGCTCGGGTTCCGGTACGCCCACCGGCGATGTCGCCTTCTACACCGATGGCGGCGCAATCACCAATCCGGTTGACGAAAACAGCGGGCTCTTCCTGAATCAGGCTGCGTTCTGCACCCTCACTTCGGGTGCCTGCACCGTCTCCCTGGCTTCTCTGCCTGCCGGAACCTACAATGTCTACGCCCGTTACGGCGGCGACATGACGTACGGCTCCAGCGTCTCGGCTCCGCAACCGGTAACCGTCACGGCTGAGAACAGCGCCATCTCACTGACGCCTTATTCACTCAATTGCACCTCCGGCGCCATGACTTCAACCACCGCCTTCCCCTACGGATCACTGATCTTCTTTGATACCAAGGTGACCGGCGTTTCGCTGCAGGGTGTGCCGACCGGTACGGTTGCAATCACCGATAACGGAAATCCGCTGACCACCGTAACCTTGAACGCGCAAGGCGACTCCGAATTGGTTTCCGGTGTCATCGCCACTACTTCCTGCGTTTACGGATACTCGTACAACAATCTGCCGCCGCTTGCCGGAGGCACTCACGTCCTCAACGCCAGCTACTCCGGTGACGCCAGCTTTGACGCCGTCTCCCTCGGCTCTCCGGTAACCATCACGGTTTCGCCGGCCACCTTGACGGCTTCGCTGAAGGTCATCACCACTTCAATCGCCGCTGGCGGCACCGCGCAACTGGAGCTGAACCTCACTCCGCAGCTCGCGGCTTCGTTGCCAGTCGCCGCTACCGGCACGGTGACCTTTACGGATACCACCACCAGCACCATTCTTGGCGTGGTTCCCATCAGCACCGGGCTGTACGCGAATGTCTCCTACTACCTGGCGGCGCTCTCAACAACGGCGCTTTCCACCACGGGAACCCATACCATCACGGCCGTTTACTCCGGTGATGCGAACTATGCCTCGACCACGTCCACCGGAACCATCACGGTCCTGACGGCCTCTGGTCCCACGGTCACCCTCACCTCTACAACGCTTACGCCCACGGTCGCCGCCACCAACACCCTCACGGCAGCGCTCTCCGCATCCAGCACCGGAACCGTTTACTTCTACGACGGAACCACCGTTCTGGGTACCACATCTATCTCCAACAAGACCTCGGCAACGCTGGCCACGCAGACTCTCTTGCATGCCGGCACCCACGTCATGACCGCGCTCTTTAGCGGCAGCACTACCGTGCGCTCCTCTACCTCGGCACCCATCACTCTGACGGTTGCCCAGGCGACGCCCACGGTCAATCTGAGCACCAAGAACGCCGACAAGGCAGGGAAGACCTTTGCCCTGCAGACCGTGGTCACCGTGGCGGAAAACACCAGCTACGTAGCCTACGTGGCGCCAACTGGAACCGTTCAGTTCTATGACGGTGCCACACCGCTCGGTTCGCCCCTCCCGCTGACGGTCGTTCCCTACGCCTCTGGCGGATATGGCATTTACTCGGCCCAGTACATCGCCACTGCGCTTACTCCGGGGGTTCACACCATCACCTCCGTATTCACCGATCCCAACTACGTCACTACCACCTCGAACGCTCAGACCGTCACCGTAACTGGAGCCCCGGTCGGCAACCTCGAACTGGCAGTGGATACAGGCACCGCGCAACCGACCATCAAGCAGGCTGGCGGAACGTTGTATGTCAGCGGCTGGGCTGCCGATGCGGTCGATGGCTCGCCCCTTAGCAGCGTCCTGGTTTACATCGACGGAGTTTCCGTTGGCGCTCCCACGCTCGGCCTTGCTCGTCCCGACGTTGCCGCCTACTTCAACAACCCCGCCTATGCCAACTCGGGATACACCTTTACCTATGCTGCTTCCAACCTCACGGGCGGAACCCATAAGGTGACGGTTGTCGCCACCAACTCTGGCAAGGTGTCCACCACATTCGGCCCGCTAACCATCACGGTCACCACTGCCCCGGTTGGTTTCCTTGATATGGCCGTCGACACAGTCACGTCACAGCCGACCATCAAGCAGAACGGAAAGCTCTACGTCAGCGGTTGGGCCGCCGATCCAACGGATGGTTCCCCGCTCAAGAATGTCGTGGTCTACATCGACGGAAACTCCATCGGTGCACCCACGCTTGGCGTTGCCCGTCCTGACGTTGCTGCGTACTTCAACAAGCCCGCCTACGCCAATTCGGGCTTCACCATGACCTACAGCGTTGCGAGTCTCGCAGTTGGAACGCACGCTGTCACCGTGGTTGCCACCAACTCTCAGGGAATCTCCACCACCCTGGGCCCGCTTTCCATCACCGTAACGGCCGTCAAAACGCCGCCGGTCGGAAACCTGGATATCGCCGTCGATGCCGTGACGGTTTCTACAACCGTTTTGCAGTCGGATCCCCTGTATGTTTCAGGTTGGGCTGCTTCTCCCACCGACAATGGATCCGCAACCTCAGTGCAAATACAGATTGATGGTGTGGGTGTTGGCTACGCCACTCTTGGACTGGCACGCCCGGATGTTGCGGCCTACTTCAATAAACCCGCCTGGGCCAATTCGGGATGGGTGTTCGTGATCAGCGCTTCGTCGCTGACCTCTGGCCCCCACACTGTTTCGGCCGTGGCCTCTGACTCGTCGGCACTCACCACCACGCTCGGCCCGGTGGCGATCACCGTACAGTAGCAGGTGCAACCAGTAGCCCGAGCGTGCGAGCCACGCTCGGGCTTTTCTTGGATCTTGTGTCGAAATTGTGACGCTCTTTTTCTTCCTGATGTTTCCGACTCCTTTTTCCTGTGGCTGCGGAGTCGGCTGCGATAAGCTGTTCAAAACCGGCGTAAACATGACCTAGGGGCCAGAAACAGGGGGCACATCACTGGAACTACATATCTTGGGAACGCGCGGTATTCCAGCCATGCACGGTGGCTTTGAGACCTTTGCCGAGCAACTCTCTCTCTACCTGGTTTCGCATGGGCATAGCGTAACGGTCTATTGCCAGATTAATCCCGGAGAATCCGAGTTCACTGACGTATGGCGCGGAGTGCGCCGCGTCGCCTTTGCTGAAAAAGACACCGCCTTCGGAACCATTAAGTTCGACCTTCGCAGCGCCCTCGTCGCCTCCCGTCATCGCGATGCCTGCATCCTGACGCTCGGCTATAACACTGCCATTTTCTCTATCATTTATTGGCTCAAGGGCATCCGCAACCTGATGAACATGGATGGAATCGAGTGGAAGCGGCGCAAGTGGAACTTCGTTCAACGCGTCTGGCTCTGGGCCAACGAGTGGTGTGGGGCTCACCTCTCCAATCATCTGATCGCCGATCATCCTGAAATCAAGAACCATCTCGCGCACATTGCGCCCGCTGAAAAGATTACAGTAATTCCCTATGGCGCTGATCCCATCACCCAGGCCGACCCTGAGATAGTCCGCCGCTTCAGTCTTGAACCCGGCAAGTATTTCCTCGTGGTCGCAAGGCCCGAGCCGGAAAATTCCCTTCTGGAGATCGTCAAGGCCTACGCGCTAAAGCCGCGGGAGTTCCCGCTTGTAATTCTCGGAAAGTATCTGCCAAAAGAGAATCCTTATCACGCGGCAGTGATCGAGGCTGCCGGGAACTCAACTGTCCTGTTCCTCGGAGCCCTCTACGATCTGCCCACGGTTCAGATGCTGCGCTATTACGCGGCTGCATACCTGCACGGTCACCAGGTTGGCGGAACCAATCCATCGCTCATCGAATCACTCGCCGCCGGAAGCGCCATCATCGCCAACGACAACATCTTCAATCGCTGGGTCGCAGGCCCCGGCGCCCGTTACTTCTCTTCGGTCCAGCAGCTCGCAGATCATTTCGATCAGGTGCAGCAGAACCCTGCGGACCTGGAAGAGATGAGATCCGCCAGCCGCCAGCGCCACCTGCAATTCTTTACCCGCGAGGCCATCTTGCAGGCCTACGAACAGCTTCTCCAGGGCCTTCCCTTGAATAACGACGCCTGGCAGGGATCACGGCTTCAGCTCCTCCAGCGCTCCTAATGAATTGACAGTGGCACCCCGAAGATATTCACCACTTGGTTCGATGAACTGGTTGGAACCGTTGCTGGCGAATCGCTCACATTTACCCCCACCGCTATGCACGTTCCATCGCAGCTGATCGAATTAGAACTGGCAGAAATCGAACTGCTATGCTCGATGTCGATGCCGTATCTCGTGCCCGGTTTCAACCTGTCAACCATCTGAATCGTGTTGTTCTGAATGACGCCATTGTGTACGCTGCCCGTCGTGGAGGCTGAGAAGACTCTGATTCCATCGGTCATTGCAGTTGAAATTGTGTTGGACGTAATCGTGAAAGTGGAGATGCCGCCTCCACTCGGGTCGTCATAAACAACTATGCCTGAGCCACCCAGCTTCGAACTTCCCGTCGAGAGGATCGTATTTCCCTGGATGTTTATACGTTGCGAAACCGCTCCCCCTGCGGTTGTAATAATGATTCCGTCATAGGGGGTCGAGGTGCAGGTGTTATTCAGCACGTTCACATCTGCAACGTTGCCAATCTGGATGCAGTGAACCTCCTCATACACTGGCTCTGGGGGGCGGGTCCAGGAGATAACATTATTCTGAACGACCGCGTGCGATGATGCCGCTCCGTCATCCAGAGTGATTGCAGCCCTCATTGCCAGCGACGTATTCGCTAGAGTATTGGAATCGTATAGGTTGTTTGCCGGAGGACTCGACGGCGAACAGTTCTGCGCGTTCGCCGACCCACAGTCGTCCTCCCAGATGCCGGCGCCATAAGTATCATGGACGTTGTTGTTCGATGCCACGGAGTTGGACGTTCCCTTGGTAAAGTACAGCGCCCCGGCCGATGCGCCGTCAACCTCGACCTTCGTAATACTTCCATATGTGACTCCCGTAAAGCGAACGGCTGAACCTCCGTCCATTCCGAAAGTCTCAACGTAAACCGCGTTTAGCGCGGTGATGCGCATGTTGGACACAGCAACTTGATTAGAGTCTTCAAATTCCAGCACCGACTTTTGTGGTGCCGACGTGAATAGATGCGTACAGGACCCTTGCCCCGTCAGCTGCACATTGCTGGCATTCTTAACGTAGAGTAACGATCTCTGGCCCGGCGCTGCGCCGGTCACGGACTGTATCGAAAACTCTCCGCACGGAAAAACAACCTGCGCGCCCGTACTACCCGCTGTCAAAGCCCGTTGAATCGCGGCACTGTCGTCCGCAACTCCGTCCCCTTTGGCCCCAAAGTCAGAAACGTTGTAAACTTTTGCTGCGGGCATTGCCGCAGCTGCCATGCTGCTGGTTGCACTCCCACATCCCGAAACCAGCAATGCGCATACAAGACTCAACATAAGAAACCCCTGTTGATGATATATAAGTCGAATGTGTGCCATATATCCCCCGCGGGGATACATGGCACTTGGGAAACCAACATCCTGAGCAGAGTCTAATCTTCCGGCTGCTGGTTTGCAGTGTGAGAAAAGTCGGCCACCCAGTATTCCTGAATCTTCAATCCACGGTCGCACTCAGGGCAAGCTTTGGAATCCTATACTTTAGTCCGAAGCAAACGAAATCCCAGAGCTCTTGCGTCAGGATCGGTAGCGAGGCAGCAGGCAAGAAAAGTGCCGAAGAATGCAACGGTTGAAGCAATCAGAGAGAGGACGCTTAGAGGCGGGCAGTAGCGGGCTGTCATGTAGGCCATGGCCGCCGCTACAGAGACGCAACTGTATGGAAGCAATAATCGACGAACAAGAGCCGCCATGGGAAATCGCAGCAAGCGACCCACAATGGCAAAGGAGATTGGAGCAATTACAAGAACGGTTACGCCCGTCATCGACCATGCAATGGCAGCTATGCCATGAGATACATAGATGTAGAACCCACCCACATAAAGCGCAAGTTTAATCAGACTCATTACCAGTTGGAGGCCGGGGCGCCCTAGCGCACTGATTGCCGAATTACTGAAGTAAATCAGAACTTGAACAATACCGGCGCCACAGAAGGCCGCGAAGATCGGAGCGGAGTCATCCCATTTATGCCCGAAAAGGATGTGAACGAGCGGCCGTGACTCAAGAGCGAGGTACGTAAACAGAGGGACAGAGGTAAGCGCAAGACGTCGCAGCATCTTGAGATATGCAGCAGAGATATCACCACCTGCGCGCCTTAGATCACTAAAGTGCGCGAGCGAAACATCGGCAATAGAGGTTCCCAGTAGTTGCATCAGGATAAGCCCGAGGCGAGTCCCGACGGCGTAGATTCCCAGAACGACCGCTCCTAGGTAGATTCCGACAAGGCTGTCGATTAACTTTGTATGCAGCAGGTCCACAGTTCTTACGCCGCATACCTTCAGACCGAAGTGCATAAGTTGCCGAAATGAAGCCCAGTCAACCTGGCGCGATAGACGAAACACTCCCACTCGCCACACCACAATCATTGAGACCGCACCAAAGACGATCTGCTGAACAACAAGGCTCCAGACACCAAAGCCAACCAATGCCATGGTTATGGCGACAGTTCCGGAAATCAGGTTGGCAAGTGTTGTTCGGATGGCGAGTGACCGATAGTCCAATTTTCGCCGCAACAACGCAATCTGGACCGAGGACAAGGCAGTAAACAGAAAAGTAATGGAAAGTACGCGCGTGATCAGCACGAGTCGGGGTTCTTTGAAGACCGAGGCAATGGAGTTCGCCCCAAACAGGACAACCAACATCAGTGCCAGCGCCGTGAATATGTTCACCCAGAATGCGGTTGACAGATATTGCTCACTATCATCGTGACTCTGAACGACGGCGTCGCTAAAACCCTGGTCGATGAATATTTCGGTGAAGCCGATAACAATGGAAGAAAGGGCAACAAGACCGAAGTCAGACGGGGAAAGCAGTCGCGCAAGGACGAAGAACACGAGAAAAGAAATAGCGCGGGCGCCCCAGTGCTGAACCAGCGACCACCCGAATGCGATGCGAAAGGATTTTGGCGCAGTGCTCAAGATGTTCTGTACACGGACTTGAAAACCTCGTCTACCATTTCCGAATGCAATGCAGCGGGAGTCAGGGTCAATGCATGCTTCTGTCCCGCGGACCCGATTGCCGCCCGATAATCTTCATTGTTACTGAGCTTGACGATGGCCGCCACGAAGTCGAGCGGACCGTCAGCAATAAGCGCGTTGACGCCATTCGTTACGCCGAGTCCCTCAGCCCCAATGCTGGTCGTCACCACTGACCGTCCTGAACGCAGGCCCTCTATCACTTTAATCTTAACGCCACCCCCCGTGATCAGCGGTGCCACGACGATTCTGACCTGCCGATAGAAGTCTTCAACCTGAGGGACAAATCCAACAAACTTGACGAAAGCTGGCGCACGATCAACCAGTTTCTTGGGAGGATTCTTGCCCGCCACAAGAACTCGCAGGTCGGGCATCTGTTTCACTAGTTGTGGTAGCACATCCTCAAAGAGAAAGTTGAGCGACTTGACATTCGGTTCGTGATCAAACGAGCCAATGAATCCGATATCAAATACGGGATCTGTCGAAGCGATTGAATCGCAGAGTGGGGGCATCATTCTACGAAGAACAGTGGTCCTTAGATTGGGACTGAAAACTCGAAGCCCATAATCATCCTGTTCTGAGACGACAAAAACGTGATCGACCTTGTTGTAATAACGGCGCTCGTGACGCACCCAGCCAAGCCACTTCAGGGCAGCATAGAACCTGTTCGGCAGAGGAAGCAAATCTGCGGCAGCGTAGTTACGAAAGGAAGACACCGAGTATGCATCTTCCACGTCCATGATCCGCGGAATTGTTTGAAACTCTTCAACGTACTGCGCCATCTGCGGGAACTGGACGATCGCAAGATCGATTTGATATTTTGCCAGGGTTTCCTTGCAAGCCTGCCGGAACGTGGCAGTAGAGTGAAGTGTGGCTACATGCGGAATCAGTAGCAGTTGGAGCAGTTTCGCACAAAGCTTTCTGAGAAACGTGATAGGCAGATAGACAACGCGGACGCTAGTAGCCCATGCCTCCATCTCTCGAATGGAACGCTCCGACTCGTCCGGATCTATTCTCTGGTCGAAAGCGATGACGTAGAGGTTGTGGCGTGGCGCGAGACTCTTGAGAAATCCCAAGGCGCTGACCCCTCCTCCGCTGTCAGGAGAATCGCCAAGCAGAAAAGGTGACACTACGACGATGTTCATAGGCGTTCTCGAATTTTGCTTGAGTAGTTCACGGACAGTGGAACTATCACAAGCAGTCTCTCCGTTTTGCGGCATAAAGTGTTGCCAGCCCGCTAAGCACCGCATTGCCTCAAGTTGCTAGTGGGTGATGATATATCCAAGCCCGGTAGCCAGGTTGGCGGCAATGGCGGCGGCTCCGCCCTTAACCGATGCCTTCATCTGGCTTGTCGGAACAAACACAATGTCATCCGGTTGCAGCGCCGGGTCGGGAACGCGGCCCGCGCGAATCTTGTTCACATCCACAACCGTGTCCGTGCGCATCCCAGGCATCGTCCGCACCAGGTGAACCTGGCTCAGCAGCGCTTCGAAACCGGCTCCGCCTCCAACCGCAATCGCCTGCGCCACCGTCAGTGGCGTCGAGCCTTTCAGCGGAAACACTCCCTGGTTTCGCAGCGCGCCCACCAGGTACACCACGCCGCTCTTCGGAACCATTACCGTGTCCCCTGCAAAGAGCGGAACATCAATCTCGGATGCTGTCTTGGAATCGGCGCTGACTGCAAGCGTAACCGGACCCTCAAAGCCCGGACGCAGAACTGTAACAATGTGCCCGGCATCCGCCGTCAGGCCGCCTGCAGCCGCCAGAACTCCAAGCAGTGTCTGGTCGCCAAAGGCCGGGAACCGCCCCGGTTTCGCTACCGAGCCGGACACGCTGATGTAGCGGCTCGGACTCTCCTCAAGAAACAGTGTGACCTGCGGCTCCTTGATCATGCCGCTTGAGCGCAGCACCTCTGCAATCTGTTGCTTCGCTTCCGTGTTCGTAAGGCCCTGCACCCGCACGTTGCCCACCAGCGGCAACTGGATAAATCCCGCCTGGTCCACCCGTGCGCGAATGCCAAACTCCTTCACCTTGTACACCTGCACGGAGATGATGTCATCGG
>Ga0181531_10000941_pt1 | contig 18931 bp, 27 predicted proteins | sample PEATcosm2014_Bin_38_FD_119743 | JGI IMG/M metagenome (GOLD analysis project Ga0181531, IMG submission 119743) | Peatland microbial communities from MTU Mesocosm Facility, Houghton, MI, USA - PEATcosm2014_Bin11_10_metaG | ecosystem: Environmental > Terrestrial > Soil > Wetlands > Peat | place... | reverse complement strand
TCAACGGAGCCTGCGATGTCAGAGCCAGAAGCATCATCTTCCCCCACACTCCCGGAGCATCCAACCTCGACATCGCTACGGCTGGTTCAGTCGGCGCGGGGCGCGGACTCACTCTCACATTCCTACATCTTAGCGAGGCCGCTCAATATCCCGGACAGGATTCTTTCCTGTCGATCCTTCCCGCTGTATCCAAAGCGCCTGACACTGTTATTGCTCTCGAAAGCACTGCCTTCGGTCGCTCGGGCATTGGAGAAACTTTCTATGAATACTGGAATGCAGCCAACCGCACCGGAAGCAAGTGGAACGGTTTTGTTCCAATCTTCCTTTCGTGGTTGGATGATCCTGCTTGTAAGCGAAACGCCTCCGAAGCCGAAGACGCCCCAGCCACAGACTTTGAACGAGACTTAATGAAGAAACCGTTCTGCGCCACGCGGGAGCACATCGCATGGATGCGAATGGTTCTAGAGGCGAGTGTCGCGGGTCGGAACTGATGTTCTCGCAGGAATATCCGTGGTGCCCGGAAGTAGCCTTTGTAGCAACGGGTGATCCGGCATTTACGACTGCCGAGATTCACTACGCCCTGTCTACCAAGAAACAGCCCATTGCTAAAGGGTCGTTCACTCGCAGTGGGGCCAAGATCGACTTCCAAAAGAATCCGCGAGGAAAGACTCTGATCTGGGAAATGCCTCAAGCCCGCTGCCACTACTACATCGGAGTAGATTGCGCGCGCGGCATCGAGCAGGACACAGGGCGGGCCTCTGGAGACTTCGCATCCTATGTGGTTCTGAATGGAAGCACCGGGGATGTAGCCGCACGCTTCTCTGACTGGGTGAATCCGGTGGAGATGGCAGACGACGTGGACAAAGCGGGGCGTTTTTATAACAAGGCCATGATGAACATCGAACTTACTGGCAACCTGGGGTTGTGGTGCCAGCAGGTGCTTAGGGACACGTACATGTACCCTAATTGGTATATCTGGAAAGGAAAAGACGACAAGCAGCCGGGGAAGTCTAAAAGCCACGCGCTGGGATTTGAAACTCAGTCTCGCAGCCGTGATCTGCTACTCTCTACCTTCCGTGGCAAACTCCATGACGGTATGAAGAACATGCCGGGAGGACTAGCCCTGATGGATGAGGAAATCATCCGCCAGATGGATTTGGTGACGATGGCTACGGGCATGAGGTGGGAGATTGAGCACGGCCACGACGACGTGTTCATGGCGATGTGCTTCGCGGTGATAGCCTGCGTGCAATATCCGCCGCCGAACATCATCAACTGGAAGGGCAATTATCTGGACAAGGACAAGACGAACCACTCGGCGGTGCAGGCGTTGACTCCGCAGCAGAACTTGCAGAATGCACTCAAGGCAGATTTGAAAATGATCATGCGGCCAGAACCAAAGCGGTGCAGGTCAGTGCTAGGAGAAATATGAAACAGAAGCAGATAGATTCCGCAGTAGCGAAACTCCATCTCGAACCTGGGGATGCGCTGGTAGTCGATGCCCGCGCATTCATTGATCCACAAAACATGCACTTCGCCAGAGCGCCAAGGGACGTGCGAATCTTCGCAGTGTTTCCCACCGGGGACCAGACGGTAGAGGAAGCCTTCACGGTGCTGCACGCTGCACAGTTGGAAGGCTTGACCCAGAAGAAATTGTACGAGATGGTGCGCGCATTCGGGGTGACGGGTCATCCTTTGGCCATCATTGACGGCATCGAGAAAGACTTCTGCAACTGCGAGTGCCTCAACAACGATCCATGCTCCATCCATGAACGTTGTGCCGCACTCCGCGCTCTGCTAAAGGAACCCAATGCCACCGATTGATACCACCCCACCATCCGTGGTCCGCTACCTCACCCGCCTTCTAGCTGCCATGTGCCAGGAGCGCGGCGGAGAGCTGAGAATCCGCCGTTCCGTAATCCGAAACATCGAAGAAGAAAACTCCCGGCAACTGTTGTGCGAGGATATTGATTCGGAAAAAGACGAACTTGTGCTACGATTCGGCTCAAAGCATAGCGCTGTGTATCCTGTCGAGCCTGAATGCCTTACGCAAAAGACATCGCCGCCGATCTCCCAGCCCACATCGAGTCCGTCCTCCCAGTCCCGGCCCCCATTGAGCGAAGAAGCGTTGCGCCAGATGGAGATAGCGGTGCGGAAAGCGAGAGTGAAGGCTCAAACGGAAAGAATGGCACGGCAAGAGAGCGATCCGAGGCAGAGCGACTTATCCGAGATATTGGGTCGGAATTCGTAAAGCTCAGAAAGCGCGGACGTTCGGCGGCATGGGCGCTACTTGAGGACAAGGTGGCAACCGGGGGCAGCATCCTGATTTCCACAGGCATGATTTCCTCGAAGGACTGGGTGGGGATGATGATCGACATCGAACAGTTCCGCAAGGCCGAAGGCGGGTCAGAAGAACTGCCTGGGGATGCCTTAGCCAAGTGGCTATCTGAGCCGGAGAAGAAAGCGAAAGTGAAGGTCTAATGGCCACCGCCCTCCGCCAAGGCGTCTACGACCTCATCGTTGAAAAGAAGTCAGAGCCATCCTACGTTCAGGCCGACCGCTCAATCGTCAGGCAGCTCGACGAACTGGAGCGCATCTCCCGGCAGGAGCGAGACAAGCATTTAGGGCGTGATTACTTCCGCGACATCAAAGAATTCTACTGCCTGAAGGAAGATGAGTCCGGGCCATCCTTCCGCCCTCGCGTAAAGATTCCACAACTGCAAACTCTGGTGCTGAACGAAGCGACCGACATCACGGATGCTTCGATCAAGGTCTACATCACCAAAGACGGCAAGCGGGACGATGACCGGGAAAAGTACTATCAGGCGAACTGGAGACAGGGTTGCTACAACAACCGGATTCTGGAATCTGTCATTTGGGCCATGCTATCGAACCTTGGCTATTTGCAGATAGGGTTCTCTCCCGGAGCACGCCGGGGTAAGGGCATGACGTGGCTCGAATGCCGCGATCCGGAAACGGTTCTGCCTGATCCTTTCTGCAAGTCTGATTCCGATTGGTCATGGGTCCAGTTCTATGACTGGATGTACATCGACGAGGTACGCAGGCAGTATCCCGATAACGGCTACCGCGTTCGCGGTCGTGCCACTGTGGGGAACGCCGATCCCTACGGTACGGTCGATAGCACGATGGAGTATCCCGAAGCGTCTCCCTTGAGTCAACAGGGGGAATCGCCTTCCAAGAAGATCTTCCGCGACAACCGCGTGCGGGTCCGGCACTCATTCCTATTCGACAACACGCGGCAGAAGGTGGATCAATATGCAGGCTCAAAAGCCATATCTAAAATGCTCGTCCACCCACGGTTTGAGTACGCTTATCCTGACGGAAGGTGGATTACCGACTGCGAAGATGTTGTATTGGCGGATGGAAACAACTGGTGCCCTCAACTACCCGACGACGAAAGAGGAACGTTTCCAATCGTCCGGGTGGCAGCGATGCCTACAATCACCGACTTCTGGGGACCGCCCCCCATCAAGTTATCGCGCAGCCTTCAGCAACTTTCTGAAAGGCTATACACGCAGACTTTTGAGAATGTGGTGCGACTTAACAATGGTGTGATCATTATCAAGGCGAACACCGGATTAGACCCGAACGCCATCGGTTGGATGCCGGGAGAGGTTCTGGTAATCAATCAAGGTTCGGACCCGCCAACAGTTATTCAGCCCGCCGCACTGCCGCAACACATGATCACGCTGCCCGCCAACCTCTTAGCACTTCAAAAAGAATTGCAGGGATTCAGTGAAGCCCGTCAAGGGCAGTCTGGGGGAGGTAATGTGTCGCCAGATTTATTCGACGCTACACTCTGGCAGTCGCATTATCAGACGCGCTTGAGGGGTCGCCTCCTCTCTGAATCCCTGCAACGCCTCGCACAAATCGTGTTCTATGTGGATGCCCGCTACAAGAACGTGGCCGATAGAGTTCCAGCAATGGAGCGCGGAGAACTGAAACAAACCGACTGGGAGCCGATTGATACCGAGTCTATGGACAAGTACGACGCGCACCTTGATCCGGGAAGCCTTCGTGTGATAAGTGCGGGCGCGTTGCGATCTGTCGTGTCCGCATTGGCTAAGGCTAAGATGGTGCCGACCAAGTACGTGCTCGAAACACTTGACTTGCCTGGGGCGTCTGAGTTAGCCGAAGAAAATATGCGCGAACTCGAATTAGGCGCGATGGGCAAGCTCAAGAGGCCGCGATGATGGAAAAATATAAGCAGTGGTGCGACTGGTTCTTTCAGCGACATGGGTATCTGCCGACCAAGTGTTGGGTGGACTCTAACATCCTTACTGAGATGGTTACTCTAGCCACTCCCTATAAAGTTCCACTTAGTCCGAATGAACTTAGCTTGGACCAAATGCGGCGCAGTTCGATGAATCGGACAGGAATTAACATGATGGGAATCCACGTGGAAAATAGATGACATTCAGGCAGGAAGAATTCGTTTGGTTGCCCATCTCGGCCATCGCCAGAGAATACAATCGCGACCCAGAATCCATTCGTCGCTGGTGTCTGAATGGGTTTATGATCGAACTCGGCTATACGATCCGCAGGGACGAAACAGGGCACTGGATCGTCGGAGTTCCGCAATACCTCTATAGGAATTTCTCCACAAACGCCACACTATAATTTGACATCCTACGGTATTCCACTGATTCTCAAGTCGTGGATGCCTACCCAGAGCTAGAAGGTCACCGCTTCGAGATACTACATCTCGAACCTCGCGGCGAGCACTGGCTGGCACAATTCGCCGTCGATGGCAAGCCCTACCCCCCATTTTTCGAGCCAAAACAGAACGTCGTCGGCTTTGATGAAGAATTGTTTCTGAAGCACATGCGGAGTCAGGCTCTCACCATGCAGGAGTACGTGGAGCAGAAAGCAGCGAGGGCGTAATGGGTGGACACGGACACGTAAGCACTAAAAACCCAGCCAAGATTAAAAGGTTTGGACCTCACCGGATGGCATCGAAGACCCAAACCAAGCGCCAGGATTCAAAGACCATGCGCGGCAGCAAGGGCAAGAGGCACTAAATGGCCAGACGCGGCGGAGAAGTGGAACAAAAGGCGATGTTGCAGCGCCTCACTCCGCATAAGGGGGCCAGCAAGGGTCCGATCAAGCGATTGAGCAGGGCCAAGATGCGGGGAAAGCGAGGCATTCGGAAATGAAGTACAGCCCTGTGCCATCGACGATTCCAGCAATGGACATGCGGGATCAGACAGTAGGTGAGGCGGTGACGCCTCGCGGTAAGCGGAAGATGAAACGCTCAGGCAAGCGTGGACGGCGTAAGAGTGGCAGACAGTAGACGTTGCTAAGTGCTCTGGTGCCGAAAGGCGTCCGTGGCAACGTCGGAAAGGAGCATCCTATGATTGACCGTTTTGAGGCTCAATCCAAGCGAGGTGGGCGGCGTGGCCGCAAACACGCGCGGAAGTAGTTTTTAACCGGGAGGGGCCTTGTAAACCCCTCCCATTCACCAAAGAAAGGCAACGATGCAGGATGACGAGCACGGCCTAGTAGATCGGGCACCGTTCAAAGATGACCAGCGTTTCGTTCTCCTAGCCCCCCAGAACGAGAGTTACGCAGGTCCGCAGTACGATCACAACCCTGTGTCGGCGGGTGGCGTGCCGGATGATCCACTGGGATTCTTTGCGGAAGGAACCAGCACGGATGACGAGACATTCAAGAGATGGCCGGAAGAAGGCCGTCCCACCGTGGCCAACTACGACCTCACCAGGGACGCTCGATACGGAAATGTTGTAGGCGGGCGTAGTAGGCAGCTTCGGTACGTGCCAGTAAAGGGCCTCACCAAGTAAGGAGAATTATGGCGAAAAAAGGCGGATACCCGGACATATATGGCTCCCCCCTAAAGGGCGTTCTTCCCGACATGGCAACCCCTCTGAATATCGAGGACGAAGGTGACGTTCTGGTTCCGCCGAATGACATGCGGGCCGTGGGCGGGACTCTTGGAAACTCTGGACCGGGGGAAGTTGCTCCTGATCCGCTCGACTTCATCAAGCGCTTCGGAGATGGGACTAAAAGCTAATGGCGTCTGCCGGAAATCCGCTTCAAAGCATCATCATGTCGGCGCTGCAAGCGCGCACGGCAGCAGGCGGAGGCCAGCCCGGACAGACCATGCCGGGACAGGGGATGCCTGGGGCTCCGGGGGCTCCGGGGGGTATGGGCGGAGACGATGCCAGCCAAGCGTATGTGCAGCAAGTCTCCGAACTGAAGGGCGCTGATCCGGGGATGCTGCTTCGGCAGGTTCAGCAGTTGAAGAAAATATGCGCGAGCATGGCCGTTCAGAACCTGGAACGCCTGCCGAACGTGGCAGGTCAGTTGTTTAAGATCGTTCCCAGTTTTGATCGGGTACTAAAGGAACTTCAGCAGGCACAAAGTGTCAATTCGGCAGTAAGGCAACCAATCGGCATGGGCGCGGCACAACCGCCGTCACCTGAAGGCATGACGGCAGGCGGAGGATTCTGATGACATTGGCAGAAATTTTGAGTGACTCGAAGACGTTCACCGACGACATGGAAATGCAGTTGGGTGAGCACAAAGTCAAACTGGCCGATCTGCGCGGCCTCACCGCAAAGCAGCAACGGGACTTGTCTGAAAAGATTCAGGCCGCAACCCAACGGGAACAGACGGCAGCAGAGATGGCAGAAAAGGCAACGGGAATCTTCAACAACCTCTCCGCTCTCGAAAAAAAGGCGATTGAGATGATGCCGAAAGAGCGTGCGGACGGAGAAGATGACTTCGACACGAATAACTGGTGGACTCCGGTTCGCAAGCGGATCTCGGCGCAGGAAAAGCAGCTCACTGAAGCCATCAACAAGGTCACTGCCCTGAACAGCGCATTCGAGAAGGCCGCGACCATGTTCGCCACGGATCGCTGGATGGGACAGTACGAACGTGTTGCCCCCAAACTGAAGAAATCCAAGGACTACGCCGACTGGGACATGGCCAAGGTCCGCGACTATGCCACCAAGAACTCCATCCTGGACGAATTCGGCTTCCCCTCTGTGGAAAAGGCGGTGCTCCAGCTAACGCGGGTGGATGACATCGAAGAAGCCAAGCGGATTGCCCGCGAAGAAGGCATTAAGGAAGGGCAGCAGAGAGCGCGCATGGCTGCACAGACCCGTCCGACCTCCGCAACTGGCGGGAAGAAGACTGGACGGGCCGCAGTCGAAGAACATGGCCTCGAAGGTCTGGGAGACGACGTGGCCAACGACCAAGAACTGATGGAAATGCTCGAACAGACGCGAGCCGCGTTTGAGCCAGAGAACGTGCAGTAAGGAGACATCATGCGCGAATCATTTGCGGGAGCGCTTTCGGGCGCATTGAACAAGTCGATGATGGACAACGGCATCAACCCCAACGGCGGAGAACTGAGCCGCATCTCGGCATCTATTTTGGCACTGGTAGCGGACGAGTTTGAGGGCATCGCCACCGATCCGAAGGAACTGCAAAAGGTCCAAGCGGACGCTAAGGCGAAGGCCGACAAGAAGGCAGCGCAAGCGGCGGCAGATAAGAAGGCCGCTGCCGTAGCCGCACAGCCCGCACCCTTGCCCGTACCGCTTCCGCCTCCGGGTGGGCACGTACCGACGAACACCGTCATTTTGAGCGTTTCTCCGACGAGTGGCAAAGTCGGCACCACCATCACCCTAAAGGGCACTGGCTTCGGATTGCCTATGCCGACCAGCACGCTGACGTTGAGCGGAAAGGCTCTCACCGCATCGACCTGGTCAGACACCGTGATCGTATCCTCGGTCGCGGCGAATTGTGTGACGGGGCCTTTGGTTGTGACGGTCAACGGGATTGCCAGCGTTGGATTTCCGTTTACCGTGTTGCCGTAGGGCAAAGATCGCACCCTGTAAGTTTGGAAATGCTGATGGAGGGAGGTATAACAATCCTTCTATCTAGTTGAAAGGTGAGGAGTTAATATGGCTGGAGTTATCGGGACCGGGATCAGTTCTCCTAGTGCGTTGATGCAGAACACGCTTGATGCAATCTCGCAGAAGAAAATTGCGCCATTCCTCAGCGACATCGTGATCAAGCCGTCCCCCACGCACTGGGCCTTGCAGCGTTCCGGCAAGCACGTAACGGGCGCTGAATTGATCTTCCCGCTGTTGACGCAGGAAGAACCAACGGGCGGAGCATTCTGGGGCGACCAGCTTTTGAACACTTCGGTGATTGATTCGATCCAGCCTGCCAACCAAGTGTGGAGGGCGTACTACCAGTCTGCGGCTATTCCGACTCTGGACGTGATTCTCGGATCGGGCGGAGCATCGGCAATTGATGTGGTGAAGGCCAAGATGCAGGTCTGCGCGGCATCTCTGCTACCAAAGCTGGCTCGCGCCAACTGGGGCATCGCACCACAGAATACCTCGATTGACATCGACAACATTCCGAACTGGATCAACTCGCAGGGCAACACGATTGCTGGAATCAGCAGAGCCACCGTGACCGCATGGAACCCTTCACCTTCGATCTCGAACGGTGCCGGAGCGTTGACGGTCATCAATGCGGAGAAACTTTACCAGTCGTTGGTGTTTGGCTATGACGAGCCGGACACGTTAATCCTGAACAACTACGACTACGGCAACTTCAAGACTCAGTTCACCGCGAATGTGAGTTCATCGCCGTCGATCATCAACGTCGTGAACAACATGTCGGACAAGGAACCTGTGCAGGTATCCTTGCGCTACCACTTCCGGTTCAACAACTGCGTCGCGCTGGCGGATCAGTACGTCACTCCCGGGACTGGCTACATGTGGAACTCGAAATATATGTGGATGAATTACCACAACAAGGGCTACTACATTATCCGTCCTTGGCTGATGAGCACGAACCAGGAAGTGGTTTCGACCCGCGTAGTCGTGGTGCAGCAACTCACGAACGTAAACCCACGCACTGCGGCAACGATCTACGGAATGACGTAAACGTAAAGGAGAACGACAGTGGCTTTCTTAAATCGGCTTTGGGCGATTCTGCCTTCTTTCGGCTCGCCCATTCAAAACGACTCGTTGTTCCTGAAGAACAACAACGCGATCTCGACCACTGGCTCCCCGAATGCAATCACTTTGGGCAGCTTGACGCCAACGTTCTCCAAGGGCTTTGTCCGGGTCAAGATTTATAACGATGAAGTGGCGGCTGGGACCATCACCGGGATCGGGGTTATCCTCTACGACGGCACGCAGTACGTGTCGGTAGGAAGCCTTGCTCCGATTGCGGCTTACGGTGGATTGCTTTCGATCATCGCGGGTGGCACACAGTTAGTCACCAACGGTTCGATCACTTCTGGACTTGCAGTCTTGACCACGGCCACAGCCAGCACCTTCACCCCGTCTATGGTTGGTCTTCCGATTGCGGTAACCGGGGCTGGAGCGGGTGGAATCACCCTGTACACTACCGTGCTGAGTTATCAGAGCGGCGTTCAGGTCACTCTTTCCACCAACGCCTCTACCACGGTAAGTGGCACAGGGACCGTGACATTGACGGGGCAGTACGGAAACGTCGGAGTTTTGGGAACGAGCGTGGCTGGAGACGACTACCTGTTTCCGTTTGAAGTGGACATGAGCGCTACGCAGGTCAGTGTGTACATCACCATGACCGGAGCGACTTCGGTTGCCGTGGCCGACATTGAGGTATCAGCGACTTCGTAAAGTTTCGCCGCCGTTGCCTGCGAGTGAGATTGGCCCAAGGCGTGATCCTTGGGCCTTTTTCACAGGAAGGGTTATATGTCCAATGGACTACGTACTCAATTGTCATCTGCAATTGCTTTGCGCCTCAGTGGTTTGGGGGTAGAGCTACAAACTGGCCAGATCGGTGCAATGGTGGACGACGTGGAATTGATCATTGCCAACTACGTGAGCAGCATCCAGGTTGAGGCAAATGTCGATGTGGTACAGACTCCCGACCCACCGCAAGGAGAGTAAGTGGCGCTGCTAGGCGACATTTTATTTAGCGTTAGATCGAAAATTCCAGATTTACCGCCAACTCTCCCGGCTGTCTCGGCCTCGGTGAATGTAGCTGCGGTAACTGGATCTACCCTGCCTGCGGGAACCTACTGCTGTATCGTCACTCAGAGGAATAACTGGGGCGAGACTCTTTACGCATCAGAAACCACTGGCATTATTGTTGCGGCAAATCAAGGGATTCAGGTTGTTTCTGCCCTGCTTCCGGGGGCGGTAGCTGTTCGCGCCTATCTTACGTTGCCTGGGGGACTTCCGGGAACCGAGATTCAGTTTGTCGAGTCCACTGCCAGCGTGTTCGTAATCTCCACGCCTTTGACTGGATTTGGAACTCCGCCCACCAGATCTACAGCATGGCTTCTTGACTCTGACGGGATTATGTTCGGGGCCTCCACTTTGTATCTGTGGCTAAACGAGGGCTTGGCGGAGTTCTCGCGCATCGTAGGTGGAATTCTGGATTATTGCGGAGTCCCTACACTCGCAGGGCAACCGCTCTACGTCTGTCCCGGTGAATGGCTGGAAATCAGCGATGTGTGGTACGACGGGTACTGGGTTCAGGGTGGAAAGCGAGCCGAGTTCTTCCGCAGGAATGCCGTAACGACTTCCATTCTTAGTCGAGTCACGGTGTCGATGCAGACGAATCAGCAGATTATCGAAGTAAACTACCAGCCAGACCGCACGGCGGGGGTTACGACCACGACCGCAGCGATGGTCACAACTTCGGATACTTCGGTGGCTATAGCGAACTCTGGATTCGCCTATCTGCCATTTGGGTTCGCATCATTCAGTGGACCTACGGGCATAGAGTACGTGGCGTATTCCAATCTTTCTGGCGGGGTGATGGCTGGACTCATACGATCCATCGGAGCAACCCAGGCGCAGGTGTGGCCACTGGGAACGACGGTGACGGAGTTGAGCCTGTTCTGGTGTGGAAAGAGACTGTTTGGCGTGAAATACTCTCCGGGACAGGCAGCGACTCCATTGCAGGCTCCGAATGGATGGGCGGCAATCCTTCCGATCTGGATGCTGGCGCAGGCTAAGAAAGCGGAACAGGATGTCGATTCGGGAATGAAGTTGGAGAAGCAGTTCGTGGAGGCCGCGCAGGATTGGTATCGGTCGAACAAGGGAATCACCAGATTCGTGCAGGTTGGAGGAAGTGGCGGGATGTATACGTTTGATCAGAGTCCCGCTGGCGGGGTGATTATCCCCGGACCATGATTAAACCAGTAGTTTTCGGGCCATTTTCGCGCCTCGTAGACGCCTCGACGGGAGAGTTGTCCCAGCCGAAGGGCTCAGTTCCGCGTGCCTCAAATCTCCTGGCCAGCAAGCGGGGGGCACTAAAAACCTGCGACGGATCTGCGATCATCGAGGCTTACAATGGAATTCCAACCATAGGTCGCGGCAAGGCTCTCTGCGAATTCTTCTATCAGCCTATCGGGGTTACTCCGTACTATCTGAGGCTGATGCAGGCATTCGACCAACATCTGGGAGCACCGAGAAATCTAATTCCAGATCCAGGATCAGGGGGTAGTCTAGCGGCTGGTACGTACTACTACAAGATAACCGCTCTTGATGGGAATGGAGGGGAAACCACCGCTTCCAACGAAGCGAGTGCTACCGTTTCAGCCAACGGCAGCGTTCAGTTAGCATGGAACGTTGTTCCTAATGCTGTTAGTTACAATGTGTATCGCAGCACTGTTTCTGGAGGGGAGGGGCTCCTAGTCGGGGCTGGACTTCCTGTACCGCAGGTTGCTCCAGGAAATCTCCAAGTTACGTTTGATGATTTAGGGACGGCCACTTTGAGTTCGGTTCCTATCAGCGTGACCAGTGTAACGTGCAACTCTGTCACCTTGCATACTCCTCCCGGACCTCCTCCCGCTAGGTATTACTACATCGTAACGTTCGTATTTCCCTCAAGTGCATTCACTCTGGGTCCGTTTGCTATTTCCAACTACTTTAGTGTTGGACAAGTTCTAACATACACTCCCGGAACGGACGCAAATTTTGGAACGGTGGGATGGGTAGTCACCGCAGTTAATTCAAACAACAGTTTGACTTGCGAGCTGATTGGACTATATGGAATAGTGTCTGCTGGTGAGTCGTCCACTGGCGGAAGTGTGGCTGGTCCGCAAGTTCCTCCTTCGGCAGATACCACGCAGCAGACTGCCCTATACGTGATGCCGACAACCGGAAGTTCTTATACAAACGCCAACATCGTAGGACTATTTCCGGCAACGGACCCACAACCAGACGGACAGCCCGCAGGCGGTAGTGGAAGTGGTGGGCAGCAAGGAGCGACTGTCTCAGGCGGAATCGTAGGCATGGTGTCTTTGATTCCGCAAATGGTGCAGTTCACGAATCAAGTGGTGCTTGCGCTGGGGAATGGAGTGTCTCCACAGGTGTTTTCGGACTATTTTGGCCCACAGAACACCTCGTATCGCTCGATCACTGCTATCAGCGTGGACGCTAATGGGGTGGTTACGATTACCGTCCCCGGATCAGGGCATCAGATCAGCACCACTTATGGACCGGGAGGAAACCTATTTCTGTTCGGAATTACGAATCCCGCGTACAACACGAATGCCAATGGTTCTTCTGTGTTCACTATCTTGTCTGTTCCTGACAATACGCACGTAAAGATATTTAATCCTTCGGTGATAGGGCAGGGAGCTTCTAGTGGAGGGCAGTTCATAGAGATGACGCTGCCCGTCCAGTCAAATTTTGTGCCTTCTTATCCGATCTGGACTACTGCCGTAGCCTATGCGGTGAATTCGATCATCACCCCGACAGTCTCGAATGGCTATTACTACAAGGCGGTCCAGGCAGGAACCAGTGGCGGCTCACAGCCCTCTCCTTGGCCAACGGGAACGGGATCGCAGATAGCAGACGGGAGTGTGATTTGGCAGAACGCGGGTAAGCTCAACACTGGCGCACCTCCGCCTCCCGGATGCGGGCATGTGTGCGTCTACGCAGGATCGGTGTGGATGCTCAACACTTGGCCGAGTGATACCGCAAACGGTCTGGACGGGCCGACTTGCTTGCGAATGTGCGATGTCAACAACCTGAATTCGTGGAATCCTATCAATCAAGCCTTCCTCGACAAAGACGACGGCTTAGATGGTATGGGGCTCGCGACGTTCACGATCACCGCCCAAGGCATCCCCCCAGAGGGTAGTCTGACCGCGTTCAAACTCTACGCGACGTATCAGATTGTTGGGGTATTCGGCTCCAGCAACTTCGCCATTCAGAGGGCGGAAACGGACATGGGGTGTAGTGCTCCGCGAACCCTTCAGTTTGCTCCGGGTTTTGGACTTATGCGGCAGACGCGTCTGGGGTACGCAGTATTCGATGGCGTGACGGATCGCGTTGTTTCCCAGCAGATTCAGCCGTATCTGTACGCCTCGGACGATCCCGACGTAGCCGATATTATCCCGGCAGACCCATCATGGATGGCGATAGCTCACGGTTCTCAGACGGCCAATCCGCCGATGTACATCACCGCCATACCCCTACTGGGCGGGACGTTTCAGTTTCAGGCCACCGTAGTATCAATAAGAGAGAATGTCTACCCCTCGGGGACCATTTACCTGATAACAGTTTCATCTTCGTTGACCGTACCTTCCGGGTCTACCGTGAGCTATAGCGGAGGGAGCAATACATCCCTCAATGGACCGTACTTCGTATCTCAACAACTGAACAATGGGGTTCTGCTTGCTACCGGGCCAAGCAATCCGGGAGGATCGCAATCTCTTGGGGGAGTGATAACCTTCGGTGCCCCGTCCAATGGTATTCTCACGAGAATTCTGTGCTTTGATCTGGTTCTAAAGGCATGGGCAGTTGTTGATTTGCCGTTCCCGATTTCCACACTCGCGCAGGCTCGATCTGAAGTCTCTCAGGTCGTGACCTTGATGGGATCAGCAGTAGATGGGACGTTACAAAGATGGCAGGCCGCAGACGCACAATGGGCTACGAGCGGACCTGCATCAAGTGTTCCAGCAGGCGTGTATTGGTCGGTCAGAACTCCAACCGTGGCCTCGAAGGACGCTTATGTTCGCCTGTACGCTCGCAGAGTTATAGTCAGGGGCCAGCAGAACTCGTCCACTATGACGATCAATCCAAGGGTGGCAGGAATCTACCAGGGGGCACAATTGATTGCCATGCCCGCATCGGGGGACATTCAAGTGCAAGCGGCAATCGGCGTCACGCATGATAGATTCGATGCGGACATAAGCGGGCAGGGACAGATTGTGATTGATTCCGTGGCATTCGATGTACAGGGCAAGCCCGCTGGAATTTTAGCAGGGGCAATAAGTTAGGAGGGATTATGGGTTCAACGCCATTAAGTCCGGATTACGACAGATACACGAAGCGAATAAAGCGCGAGACGCGAAACAATATCTCTCGTGATGCGGAGAACCAGCAATACAGTTCGGACCTCCATAAACTAGAAGCGAGAACGGCCCCGTCTTTCTGGAATAAGAGCCGGATCGGAAAGCGGGAAGCCGCACGCGACGTTGAAACTCACATGGCTGCATCTCGAAAGCAGGCTAGGACGGCACGGCGCGAACGCCGTTCTTTGGGTCGTAGAAAATGAGCGCACTGCCCGTGACTTTCGATGTGATGGAGTTCTTTCGCAGCAAGCGAGAGCACGCCCGTTTGCTAAGGCCGGGGGAGGTGATCCCATCTGAACTGGAAGCGGCATTCGACCTTTTGGGGCAACTTGATCCAGACTGGGTTTGGGTGCTTGACTGTGCGGGTACGATAAAGGGAGTCTTGGTCGCATCTCCCGCGCATGGGGTGGCGATGATCTGGCGGATTTCGATAGTCAAGGACGCTTCCAATATGGCCCTGGTCCGCATTCTAAGGCGATTCCTGAAGGATTGCCGCAAAAGGGGTATCCGAGGGCTACTGACGGCGGTTTCGCCCAACAGGGACAGCGAGAAACGCTTGGCGAGCATAATGGTTCACGCAGGCTGTAGGCAGTTAGAGGGAGATTTGGTCATGGTAGTAGGCAAACTGCCGAGGGAGAATATCTGATGCCGTGGATGACGATCCCAATTGCTCTGGCGATAGCTTCCACTGCGGCAGCGGCAACTACGGCTGGAGTGACGATTGACGAATCCCTGAATCAGTCGGGACAGCCAAAGATTCCGACTACGCCAACTCCGCTAACCTCGTCTCAGAACGCTTCCACCACTGCGGCTGTGGGGCAGCAGTTGCCATCGTTGCAGGCGTTGACCGGAGGCTCTGTCAGTCCTGAGTATGCGAGCCAGTTCGGGTCTACGCAGTCCGGGAACGCGAACAACCCCCAGGCTACAGGCGACATTCAGGCCGCTATAAATCAGTTTTTTGGGCTTTCGGCTCAAGGGGCTACGGGTCTTACTGGTCCGGGAGGCGGTGGGGCGACGGGTAGTAACACTGGTGGTGGAGGGATACTGGACCTGCTTTCCAAGGCCAAACAGCCAGCGGCAGGTGGCGACACAGGCGGTGGCGACTTCGTGAGTTCGCTGCTCAATTCGGACTCGTTCAAAGGGTTGCTAGGAGCGTAAAACATGGATGGACTAGCACAGGCATTTCAGGGCTTCTTTTCCAATCCGGGAGACGTTAAGTTACTGCAAACAGGCATTGCCGGAGCGGGAGAAGCCGGGAATCTTATGACCTCACTCAAGGCGAATCAGTACCGCGACTTAGTTATGAGTCTGTTAAACAACCCTCAGCGGTTGGCGGCAATGGCGGCAAAGATCACACAGCCGTTGAACGCTGGATTGGTGCAGGCGACGAACAATCAGGTGCAGGGCAACCTGGCCGCACGCGGATTGGCGCAGGCTCCGGGGATTTTCGCCGCTAACGAGGCACAGGCATTGGCTCCATTTGAGCAGCAGAACTCAAACACAGCCCTGAATACGATCATGCAGGCTTTGGGAGTGCCAGAGGGAACGTTTGGTCAGCAGCAGAATCTTGCACCACTGTTCTCGTCTCTGTTTCAGACGACAAACAAGCAGCTTCCGGGGCAGAACCAGACTCCACCATCAGGACTTACGCTGCCGCAAACATGGCCGATAGGCAGTACGGGAGATCCAACGACCCAGGCTTCGGACACATAATATGGGTGCATTTCTAAACTCTCTGTTCAGCACTATCGGGCGCACAGGAAGCGAAGCTGCGCAAGGGCAGCAACAGGCCCGCCAGAATGCGCTGGAGGAACAGGCTCGCCAACTGCAAATGATTCAGTCAAAGATTGCTCTCGACGAAATCAATCAGCGCATGGGCATTCAAGCCGCAGACGAGAAACGGAAGCAGCAAAAGGAGTACCGAGAAACCCCCGAAGGTCAGCGAGCGTACCTGAAGGGCATGTTGGGGCGTGATCCTACCGATGCGGAGATTCAGCGCTCTCTTGGAGTAGCTCCCCCTCGAGTAACGCCGGACGAAATGAAGCGGCAAGATTGGCAAGATGCAACTGCCGCTGGTTACAAGGGAAGTTACGAGCAATGGACTGCGGAACAGTCGGCTTTAGGGCGCTCGCGGGGCACTACCCCCAAACTTAACGTCGATCCAATCATCATTGCTCAAGTGGGGAAGCCACCCAACCCGGCAAATTATCCGAAAGGAGAGGCCGACCCGCTATTCATTGCCGCGAATGAAGTTTGGGGGGTAAAGGCCGAAACTATCAAGAATCGAATGGTCGGTTCACGCGGCGTCGGCTACAACATGAGCAAGCCGGGAATGTTTATAACCCCTGACGGGCAGATGGTTCCCGAAACGTGGGGAGATGCGATAAAGAAGGGGCACACCGCAGCCGCACAAGCATTCAACGTACTTCCCCGCGAAACTCAGATGAATGAGATGCTTTCTGCATCAGGAAAACTGAGGTCTGCCATCAACGATTTACAGCCGGGAGATGCGTTTTCGCTCGAATCTACGGCAGTATTGAATACGGCATCGGGAATGCTTCAGCACGGAGGCGACCCGACCCTATTCAGCAGTATCCTAATGAATGAAGCTGCTAAGGCTACGAACGAGCGCCAGAGGGCTTACCTGACATGGCTGGCGCAACTGGGTGAACGTGTTCTATCCGTTCGGAACATTATGGGCATGGGCCAAGGAGCGCAGGACATACGCGCAGCCATTCAGTCCACTCTGCCCAACGTTAATTCTGGATCGAAAGCCTTTGCGCTACAAAGGCTAGACGCGGTGGATAATCTGTTTAATCTGCTATACAAGGGAATCCCTAAATCTGGAATTAACGTCAACCGCGATCAGCCCGGTACTCCGCCTCCAGGCTCGACAATCATCCGGTGGAATCCGGCGACGGGAGTTAAGTAAATGCCGCCAAAGCCGCCACGATACGTTTTGCTCCCCAACGGCTCCTACTTGGAGTGGCCGGAGAATGTCAGTGCGGATGAATTCAACGCTCGCGCACGGCAGATACTCGGGGAAGGCAACGCTCGGGGGACTATCACTGGGGAGGTAGCCTCTATCGGGCAAGCTCCTTCGTCCTACCAACCCAAACCGTACCGACCGTATCAAGGCTCCTACGGAGAGCGTGCTCTCTCCTATATGGGCGAGGACCTGAACAAGATGATGAGCCACCCCCTTGAAACGCTCAAGGGAATAATCGGGGGTGCCTCTCCAGTGATCATGGCTAATCCCGCCGACATGGACTTAAAACACCCACTCGACGAACTGAAGAAAATGATTCCAGGGGCTAACATGTATCGTCGCTTCCAGATGGACCCAGCGGCCCCTGCTGGCGACTTGGGAGCGGCGGCGATTCCAGCACTCGTGATGCACGCCGCAGACATGTTGCCTAACATTGGCAAGGGTGGCATACCCGAATTGGCTCCCGAAGAAGCCGCAAGGAATCTGACGCGCGCCATCAACCCGCCACCCCAGGAGTGGAATTCCCACATTAGGGCGGAAGCCGCCGAGACGGGAAACATTCAAGACTTTGCGAAGCAAAACAATCTTCCGCTCAAGACCCAACTGGATTATGCGAAGGCTGCGCGCGCTTCCGCTGAGGCAGAGAATAAATTCCTCCATGAGCGACTCATTGACCCGTATGAAAAAGACCGAGTAAATATCGACCCTTTGGGCCATAAGCAGATGACCATTGGGGAGATAGACAAGCGCATTGACACCATCAATGACGAATTGCGCCCCGACTACGTAAAGAATCAATCGGGAAAAGTTAGAACCGCTACCGATGAAGAACTCAAAGCAGAATTGGGACAATTGACCGACGTGCTACACAAAGAACTCGGAAAACGAGCGGGCGTGGCTCCAGAGGAGATTGCAGCGCTGCGCCAGCGTATCGGGAAAAAGTACACCATCGCGGATCAGACCTTGGCTAAGGTGAATTCACGCCAGTCTGCGGTTCAAAACCAAACAGAAGGCGGGGGCTCCGGAATTGTCAAGCCAACGTCATTGGATAGGGTGTGGTCTGCCGTGAGAGGTGGTCCGGAAAGAATATCTAACCGTGCTTACCGCAAGGCTCTGCGTGGCACTCGCTCGATTCCAGGAGCTAAAATGCCGGATTTCAATCCTCCAGGCCCGCCTGCCACCACTCCGCCTACTATCTGGAGGAACGCCGCTAAGACGCCAATCGCCAGCCGTCCTCCGTGGCAGCCATCCGACCCTGTGACAACATCTCCGGAAGAAGTAGCGGCCCACTTAGAAAAACTTCAATCTCGGGTTCAGGACGTGTTGCAGTCGCGAAATAAAACTCAGCGGCGACCGTTCTGGAGTGATTTAATGAACAAGCCATGAAAAAGAAATCGCGGGTAGGTAAAAAGATTTCCATCCTTCGGCATGAAAAAGTTCCGCAGAAGCAAGCAGTGGCCGAAGCGCTGTCAATGGAAAGAGCAGGTAGGTTACGGAAAGACGGAAGTTACCGCAGAGTGGGCAGAAAGAAGCGAAAATGAACAAGACACTAAAGATTGCTGTATTTG
>Ga0181531_10000940_pt1 | contig 18931 bp, 17 predicted proteins | sample PEATcosm2014_Bin_38_FD_119743 | JGI IMG/M metagenome (GOLD analysis project Ga0181531, IMG submission 119743) | Peatland microbial communities from MTU Mesocosm Facility, Houghton, MI, USA - PEATcosm2014_Bin11_10_metaG | ecosystem: Environmental > Terrestrial > Soil > Wetlands > Peat | place... | reverse complement strand
GATTGACAATCGCCACGGCCGCGCTGTCGCGGTCGTCGCGTTCCGTGAAATCGCGCCCTTCGAGCAGCGGAATCCGCAGCGTGTCGAAAAAGCCCGGCGCCACCGTGGCGCTCGACACGCTCAGTGACCTCGTGGCGCGCGCCATTTGCAGGTTGGCCACGTTCGCGCCCACAATCAGGAACAGCACGAAGCAGACGGCCATCAGAATCCGCAGTGGGGCTAGCAGCATGGATTGCACTCCGAAGTGCGCCTTCCACACCGGCATCAGGCTGGCGCGAAAGCCATGGTTCGACTTCGGCGATTCCTGCGCCAGGCGCCGCGCGCAAGCTTCCACTTCCGCGTTGGCCCGTTCCAGCGTCACGCCCGGCTGCAAGCGCGCGGTCAGCCACATCTGCCGCGCCGTCCGGTCTGTCACCATCCAATCGCCTTGGCCGTTCAGCAGCCCCGCCATGTTCACCGGGATCCAGATCTCCGTCAGCATGCCCGGCATCGTGCCGCGGAATTCCTCCGGCGCGATGCCCGCCACCGTCAGTTGGTAGCGGTTCACGCGGATGGTGCTGCCCACCACGCGCGGATCTCCCTGGAACAGGCTCTGCCATAGCCGGTAGCTGATCACCGCCACCGGAGACGCGCCCGGATTGTCGGCATACTCCGCGGGCAGGAACGCGCGCCCCCGCACCGGCTTCACGCCCAACACCGCGAAGTAGTTCCCGGAAACGTATTCTCCGAAAATCCGGCGCGGGTTGTCGGCCGGGCCCACGTTGAAGGCATTCAGCAGGGAAGCCGCCAGCCCGGAAAAGGACATCACGCCGTCGCGATAATCGCGGTAATCGCGATAGGAAGTGTTGGAATATTCGCCACTCGGCGAGACGGTTTCGATCGCCGCCAGCCGTCCGCCCCCGGCCACGCCCGGAAACGGACGAACCAGCAGCGTGTCGATCCAGCCGAAGACCGCGGTATTTGCCGCCATGCCCAGCGCCAAGGTGAGCACGGCCACCGCCGTGAACCCTGGGCTACTCCGAAGAACTCGAATGGCATAGCGCAAATCCTGATAGAGGATGCGCATGATGTTCTATCTCTAACCCGCAACCAGAGTGCCAAGCCCACGTTGGAGATAGTTCACCGAGTCAAGGCCGCAGCGTGTCTCACTTTCGGATCTTAATGTCCGCTAGTGGGACGCTTTGGGTAAGCGTAGACGCCCAAGCTGCGCAGGCGCGGGGCCAGCCCCGGCATGCAGATTGCGCTAAACCCAAAATAGGAGCCAAGCCAAAGAAGGTCTGCGTGCGACCCCGGCTCCAGCGCAACCCCAAGCCCAGAAACCACGCGCCGGCGATCGGCGTTTGGCTCACCGTCCCACTGCCATCTCCCGCGCGGGCGTCACGAACTCCAGCAACGCCCGCTTGATCTCCGGCGGAATGCTGAACCGCTCGATCTCATTCAAGTCGCCGGCGGCGTACTGCACCGCATCCCCCGTCATGGCGATGGCGATAAACAAGTGGCGGGTAACTTCATGGAACAGCCCCCGCGGCTCTTGCTTCTCCGCTTGAAAGGTCAGCGCGCGGACCGGCGTCTCATCGTCCGCCAGGCTAGTCTCATACGCCATCGCCACTTCGGTCGAAATGCGTTTCTCGTAATCCGCTTGGATGCGCCGCGCTTTGTCTCGCCAGGAAATTTCCTGGTAGACCAGCGCGGCGACCGCAAACAGCAAAGCTATTTCCAGAGGCGTCATATGGGCTCCTCAGCCGCGCTTGGCCTTCATCTCCGCCAGCATCTTCTCGATCTGGTCCTGCTTTTCGAGCGCAGCCAGTTGCTCCTCCGCGTCGTCCTTGAACAACTCCGCCTTCGCCTGGCTCACGGCCTCGCTGTGGCGGACTTTGTCCTTCATCCGGTCGAACGTCGCGGCCGTGGAATGGTCGCTGGTGGCGAATTGCGCGTCGGTGGCCTTGGTGGCGGCGCGCGCCCGCCGATGCTGCGCGATCAGAACGTCTTTCTTGGCCTGCGCCTCCGCCAGCTTCTGCTCCAGCTTGTGCAGCGCCGACTTTAGATTCTCCACTTGCTGCTTCTGATCGGCCACCTGCTGCCGGAAGCTCTCGCCCATGTTGCCGTAGCTCACCGAACGCTCCAGCGCCACGCGCGCCAGATCGTCCTGCTTCTTGTCCACGGCCATCTCCGCTTTGCGCACCCATTCCGCGGTCTTCTCTTCGTTTTCCTGATGCTTGCGTTCCAGCACGTGCTGGTCGGCGATGGCGATGGCCACCTGTGTCTTGACCTGCAGCAGTTGGTTCTGCATATCCAGAATCACCTGCTTGATCATTTTCTCCGGATCTTCGGCCTTGTCGATAAGGTCGTTAAGGTTCGCGCGAACCAACGTCGATACTCGTTCCAAAAGTGCCATAATGCCTCCTGACTTCTGACTTCTGACTTCTATGCCTCGGGCGGCTTCGGTTTGTCCCCAATCTGTCTCACCTTCGAGAACAGATCCGCCATCTTCATGCCGGAGAGCGTCTCAAACAGCGCGGGAATCTGCGCGGCCATAGCGGCCATGTCTCCGGTGATCTTATTCATGCCTGCCGCGGGCCCATCGCCCGTAGAGACGATGGTGATCTTGTCCACGTTGGCCAGCGGCGCGGCCAGCGCGCGCACGATCTCGGGCAAACTCGTGATGAGCTTGTCCACAACCGCGGCCTGGTTGTATTCCTGGTAGGCCTCCGCTTTCACGTTCATCGCCCGCGCCTCGGCGTCGCCCTTCTTGAAGATGATCTCCGCTTCGGCCTCGCCCTGCGCCCGAATGGCGGCGGCGTGACCGTCGGCTTCCATCACCAGTTTCGATTTCTCGGCTTCGGCCAGCGTCTCGATGCGCCGGCGCTCCACCTCGGCAGGCTTCAGCACGGTGGCGATCAACTCGCGTTCGCGGCGCTGGATTTCGGCGTCCTGCACGGCCACTTCGTGCTCCTTCTGCACCTGCTGGATCTTCACCTGCTCCGCGATCACTTGCTGCTGCATGACGTTGGCTTGGATCTCATAAGCCTTGTCGGCCGACGCCTGCTGCTTCTGAGCCGTTTCTTTGTAGTTGGCCTTCTTGATCTCCAGGTCGCGCGTGGCTTCGGCCTGCTTAGCCTGCGAAAGCGTCTCTGCCAATACCCGCTCCTGGGTGGCCTGAGCCGTTGCCACAGCGGCCGCGCGCGTGGCTTCGGCGCGCTTAATGGCGGTATCGCGCTCGGCTTCGGCGGCGGCCACATCCGCGTCACGCTTGATCCGCGCCACATCCGGCCGGCCCATGTTGGAGATGTATTCGTTCTTGTCGCGCACTTCCTTGATGGTGAACGAAATCACCTCCAGGCCCATCTTGTTCATATCGTCGGCGCAGGTGGAGCGCATGCGGTCTCCCACCATCTCCGGCTGCTTCACGATCTCTTCCACCGTCAACTGCCCGATAATGCCCCGCAGGTGGCCTTCCATCACCAGCCGGATCAGGCCCTCGCGCTCCGAATCGGTCTTGGTCAGAAACTGCTCGGCGGCAGTCTGAATCGATTCCGGATCGGACTTCACCTTGATCTGCGCCACGGCTTCCACCGTGACCGCCACGCCTTGCCGCGTGTAGAGGTCCTGCTGCGGCGCGACGTCGAACGACATCAGCTCCAGCGACAGGCTCTTGTAGCTCTCCACCACCGGCCAGATGACGGTGCCGCGCCCTTTGACGATGCGCGTGCCCTTGCGCCCGTAAACGATCAGGGCTTCGTGCGGACCCGCCTTGCGGTACAGCCGCGCCAACATCGAGGCGATCAAAACGATCGCCAGTAACATCAACAACACGACAACCACAACCATGTCCTTCTCCATACTCTCCTCTTCCGACTACTGACTCCTGTCTTCTGTCTTCTGACTCCTGACTCGCGTCTCCTGACTCCTGACCTCCGACTCCTCCTCCATATCCTCCCAACGCCGCACATACGCGATGCCCTTCTCATACCGCTGGACCACCACTTCCGTGCCCTTGGGGATGGCCGTGCCATCGTCGCTGCGCGCCCCGGAAACCCGGCGCACGCCCTCTTGCGAGAAAACGATCTCGCCGGTGCCGCCTTCGCGAATGGGGATGCTCAACTTGCCCAGCACGCCGACCATCTCGTAATCCGCGGGGTCCAGCGCCTGTTCGTCCCCGGCCAGCTTGGCCAGGAACCAGAACACGATGGCGGCGCCGCCCAGTCCGCTCAGCAGCGCGATCGCCAGCGCCACCAGGAACCAGACCGCGTAATAGCGCTCCAGCAGGTAGCCTGTGCCGCCGAACCACGCCAGAAAGGCCGTGATCGTGCCGAAATTCAGCCACGGCACGCCTTCCGCCTCCGCGTGCGGCGCGTGAAAATGCGGTACGTGCACACCCGGCACATGTGGCACGTGGATGTGCGGCAAGTGCAGGTGCGCGCTCCCGGTCAGCACCGACAGCAGGCTCAGCGCCAGGCCCAACAGAAAACAGATCAGATAAAAATCCGCCCACGTCATTGCGATCGCCTCCTTACTTTAGGCAAAGCCTTGGGCGGCGCTTCCGCCGCCGCTGGCGCAGGCTTCAATACCTGCGGCTTCAATACCTGCAACAGCCGCTCGGCGAGACCCGGGTTATCCAGGATCGCGCCCAGCAGCACCACGCACATCCTCGAATCGCCGTGCCGCGCCACGCGCAGCAGCGCCTGGCTCATTTCCTGGTCGCTGCGGAATCGCTCCGCGCCGTTGATCAGCCACAGATCCAGCTTGTCCTCCAGCGCGCCCAAATCCGACATCAGCTCTTCCTGGTAACCCTCCGGGTCGTCCACCAGGTAACCCGGATGCACTTTGTAAAACTTCGCCAGCAGCATACGGCTGGAGTTGGTCAGGTGCGGCCGCGCGCCGCTCTCGATCTGCGACAGATACGCCTGACTGATGGTTTCCCGCAACTCCTTCTTGAGCAGCCGAACCACTTCGGCCTGCGTCAGCGCGCCCTGGCGGCCCCGCAGCGCGCCTTCGATTTCCCGCAGGTACCGGAGTTTTTCGCCTAGCCTCATATATTGCAGATCGTAATTAGAATATAGCAATTTGTGATATCTGTCAAGGGAAATATTTGCCCTGTTTTCAGCTATCCTGGGATCTATGCCGCTGTACATCTTCGCCCGCCTCGAGCCCCGGCCTGGAAAAGAGTTACAACTGCGTGACGAATTGATGCGCGTCGTGGAGCCCACCCGCGCCGAGCCCGGCTGCGTGCGCATCCATGTGTATGAATCGATGCGCGGTCCCGCGACCTGGTTCATTCACTCCGAGTGGATCGACGAGCCGGCCTTCGACGTGCACGTCGAATTGCCCCACACGCAGCGCTTCGTCGCCGCGGTGGAAGAGCTGATAACCCACCCGCTGCAGGCCGTGCGCACCAAACAAATCGGCTGAGTGGGGCAGGCCCCTGGCCTGCGGCGGCCTCTCAGGCCGCCCCTGCGGAACCGTGGCATTAGCATTGACCACCAATCCGCCGTTAGCGTATAGTTGGGGACGGAAGCGGCTCCCAATGACAGTGCTGGAGACGGGGTTCTCCCTTCGGAAGGCTGCCGGTCTGCTACGAAGCCTTTGCTCTCTTCCTGCCGGCAAGCCCACTGTCGGCCAGGAGATCATTACCAGTTTGAAGGAAGCGATCGCGTGGGCGGCCGGTGAAGACGTCCCGGTACGGGTGACCACCGTTCAGGCCCCTCTGATCGACGTGCGCGCCGGGCGCCGGCGCCTGGGCCTCAGCCAATCCGAATTCGCCTCCAAATTCGGGTTCCAACCCGCGACATTGAAGAATTGGGAACAGGGACGCACCCGGCCGGATGGTCCGGCGCGGGTCCTGCCCACCGTCATCGCACGACACCCCGAAGCCGTCGAGGACGCTCTGCGGAGAGCGGGGTAAGATACCGCGAATCGCGCCGTCACCGAAGCCTACGGCTGGCCCCCGGACCTCGTTGGAAATGGAGGAGGAGGAGCGACAGCCAGTCCGCGTCGGTCGTCTCCCATGGCCGGCCACTCTCCCCGAGCGCGTCCGGGTAGTGCGCGACTACCTGACGCAGGCCCATGCGCCGGTCGCGCCCGGAACCGTCGCGCGCACCTTCACCCGCGCCCGTGTCCCTGATGTCACGGCAATTCTCAAAACGCTCGCCGCTCTGGGGCAGGCCAGGCGGGATGCCGCCGGCTATCGCGCCTGAAGCGGGGATCCGGCGTTGACACTCCGAAGCACGCCTCCAACCGTCTGAAAACAATCACCCAGTGCCGTCGGCGAACCTGGGGTCTGCGGCTCGCCATGCTATTCTCATGGCGAGTCTGTCTTTCGCGCGGCTCGCGCTCCAGCAAACCACATGCAGCACGATGCAACACTTTCCGCGATTCCGCGTTGCGCCTCGGCACACGATGCGCGACCGTCGGGATCGACCCATGCGCCTCCGCCGATGCATCGCATGCAACGAAATGCAACACGTTCCGCCAAAATCATGACGTCGCACCCAGCCCCGGCCAGCCGCCACGAAAGGCCTCCGTCCGGGCGCGAAAACCGCAATCAAGTACTTTACTATCAGCAGTGTCGGCTTTGTTCGTTCGCCTCCCCAAGCCAGCGTGCAACCCTTGAGCGTCTTCCGCGCCTACTGAATCCGCAGCCGTGCCCCAGCCGCCGTCCGCCCCAGGAAATCGACCGGCGAGGCGCCCGCTTCGCCGGCGCTATCCCTCAGAATCCGGTAGAGCGTGGCCCGGCTGATCCCCAAGACCTGCGCGGCGAGCATCTTGTTGCCGCCGACGCGGCCCAGGACATGCTGCGTATAGCGCCGCTCCAGTTCCGCCAGCCGCATCAGCTCCGGCTCGGCGGCCGCCTCGCCGGGCGCGCCGCTCTGCAGGTAATCGGGCAAGTCCCGCACGTCAATGAACTCCGAATCCGTCAGCATGCAGGCATGCCCCAGCACATTCTCCACTTCGCGCACATTGCCCGGCCAGGCGTGCCGCGAGAGCACCGCCTGCGCCCGCCGCGAAATGCCGCCGATCCGCTTGCCATAACTGGCGGCAAATCTTTCCACGAAGTGCCGCTCCAGCAGGGGCAGATCCTCTTTGCGCTCCGCCAGGCGCGGCAGCTTGAGCTCCACCATTGTCAGGCGGTAGTACAGGTCCTCGCGAAACAGGTTTTGTGCCACCAGCGCGCGCATATCGCGGTTGGTGGCCGCGATCACCCGCACATCCACCTTGCGCACCTCGGACGACCCCACTCGTTGCAATTCCTGGTTCTGCACCACGCGCAGCAGCTTGCTTTGCGTGCTCAGCGGCATATCCGCAATCTCGTCCAGAAAAACGGTGCCGCCCTGCGCGTATTCAAACAGTCCGGTGCGATCCTGCGCCGCCCCTGTGAATGCGCCTTTCACGTGGCCGAACAGCTCGCTTTCAAACAATGTCTCCACGATGGCCGAGCAGTTGCAGACCGCGAACCGCCGGGCCGCCACCGGGCTCAGCTCGTGCAGCGCGTGCGCCACCAGTTCTTTCCCAGTGCCGGTCGCGCCGCTGATCATGGCTATCCGGTAATGCGGCGCCACCCGCCTGATCCGCGCAAACGTGTCCACCATCTGCGGGCTGCGGCCCACCATGCCGTGGAAGCGAAAACTTTCGAGCAGCCGCCCATCCAGTTCCAGCGTTTCGCGGCGCGCGCGCACCCGGTGCAGCACTTCACCCACCGACCGCCCCAGCGTCTCGGCCGAAAGCGGCTTGCTCAGGCAGTCGCACGCTCCCTGCTCGATGCCGTCCACCGCGGATTCCGCCGTGTAGCGATCCGTCACCAGCAAGATCTGCGCGCCCGGATCCCAGTCCGCGATGTGTTCCAACAGGCCGGTTCCATTGGCTACCACGGCTTCCACCAGGATCGCGTCGGCGTGGGCGCGGCGGACCAGATCCCAGCCTTCCACCGCATCGCCGGCCGTCAGCACCTGCATGCCTTGCGCGTCGAGCGTAGTCTGAATCATCTGCAGACTTTCGCCGTCCCGCACGATGGCCACAACTGTCGGTATTGATTCCACGTCGTCTTATCGGCAGGCGCAACGGTTTCCGTTAGCCAATTTCGCCGGGCGTGGCCAGCGCTCGATCCCGCTGTTGTGAGATCATGCTGTTTCCCAACGCCGGAGCCTAAGCTATGAAACGAGTTCTGCTCGCCGCCGCCGTGACATTCTGCAGCCTGCGAATGCCGGCGGCCGATTTGCAGCGCGACGTTTTATCCATCGCCTTTACCAAAGAGAAAGGCTTGGTGGCGGCTGCCTATCGGGGCGGCCAGGTGGTGCTTTGGGATTTCGAATCGGGGAAGGTGAAAACCGTATACAACGCTTCTCCGCCGAAAGACACCCTGAACCGGCCGCTAGTGCATTTCAGCGCCGCCGGCCGGCGCCTTGCATTCACACAGGAGGGCGACGCCGGCCTCGTTTCGTACGATCCGGATTCGGGCGCCTCCACCGTACTGGTGCCGCGCCGGCTGCTGGTGAAGGGCATCACTGCTTTTAGCTGGTCGCAGCAGGGCGATTCGATGCTGGTGGCCATCGGCCGCGAGATTTTCCTGGTCAACGCCCGAGGGCGCACGGTGTGGCAGCATAGGCTGGAAACGCGCGCCATCATCACGGATGTGGTGTGGCATCCATCCGAGAAATATTACACGGTAGCCACCGACGACGGCGAGGTTTCGAACTGGGAAGCCGCCAGCGGCCGCGTGATCGCTACCTCCAAACTGGAGACCGGCGGACATTCCGCCGCGGTGAAAGTCGGTTGGAGCAGCGAGGACTGGCTGGTGGCGTCGGTGAGCGGAGTCAGCCTGGCGGTGCTCGACCCCGAAACGGTCAAACCCAAGAAGACCACCGCCTGCAACTGCCTCGACTTTACCTGGAGCCCCGGGGGCAAAGAAATCTTCGCATGGGCCCCGCCGTCGATCGCCATATTCAGCGAGGCCGGCCAGCGCACGCGCGAAATCCGTACGCCCTTTGAGGGCGAGGGGCCCATCGTGTGGGCTGGAGAAGGCCGCCTGTTGACGGCTTTTTCGGATGCCACCGTCGCGCTGCGCGACGCCCGCAGCGGTAGAATCATTAAGACATTCGCCCCATAGCGATCTGTACCTGTTGCACAGCATGAGATTTCTCGACAACCTCTGGCTGGATGTGCGCTACGCGCTGCGGACCGCGCGCCAGAACCGGGCGTTTTTCTCGACCGCGGTCTTCGTCCTGGCGCTGGGCATTGGGGGCAACGCCGCCATGTTCTCCGTGATCCGCGCGGTGCTGCTGAAGCCTCTCCCCTATCGCGATCCGGACCGTTTGGTGCAGGTGTCGGTCGACAACCCGCGGCGCACCGCGACCACCGGGGGCCTCACCGCGCTGCGCTACGAGGAGCTCCGCAAGACCGCCCGATCCTTTACCGGTGTCGGCGTCTTCTCGCGCTTCATCGAAGACCTGGCCCTTTCCGGCGGCGATCCGGAGATGCTCAAGGCAGCCCGTGTCTCGGCGAATTTTCTGGACGTCCTAGGCGTGCGGCCGGCGCTGGGCCGCGCCTTCATTCCGGCGGAAGATACGCCCGGCGGGCCGCCCGTCGCCATGATCAGCTCCCGGCTGTGGAAGCGCCGTTTCGCCGCGGATCCCAGGCTGGCTGGAAAGGCAGCCATCCTCAACGCCGTTCCCTACACCATCGTCGGGGTCTTGCCCGCCGGCTTTGAGTTTCCCGTTCCCGGCCTGGATGTGTGGGTAACCCGGCCGGCGGAAACCTCCGCGGTGCCGGCGCATTTCTGGCCGTTCGTCACCACGCTGAAAGGCTTCGCGCGGCTGCGTCCCGAGTCCACTCTGGAACAGGCTCGCGCCGAAGCCGCCGTCTTGAACCGGCAGTATGTCGCGGCCAACCCCGAACGCATGGATTCCTTCCCCGGCTCCCTGCTTCGCCTGGTTCCGCTGAAGGAACAGCTCGTGGCCGACGTGCGCCCCATACTCTGGATGCTATTCGGCGCGGTGGGCTTCGTCCTGCTGATTGCCTGCGCCAACGTGGCCGCCCTGCTGCTCACCCGAAGAGCCTGGCGGGCGCGCGAATTCGCCGTGCGCGCAGCCATGGGAGCGCCGCGCAGCCGCCTGATCGCCCAAGCGTTGGCCGAGAGCCTGGTGCTGGCCTGCGCAGGCGGCGCGCTCGGCATCCTGCTGGCGCGTTCCGCATTGGCCGCGATCGCCGGCATGCACGCATTCAATTTGCCGCGCGCGGCCGAGATCCGGCTGGACGGCATGGTGCTGGCCTTCAGCGTGGCGATCTCCTGCCTCACCGGAATCCTTGCCGGGATCCTGCCTGCGCTCGAAGCGCCGCCTACGAACATCGCGAACCTCCTGCGCGAAAGCGGGGCAACCGCGGGGCAGGCCAGCCGTGCGCACCGGGCCGTGCCCAGTCGCGGCCTGCTGGTGGTCGCCCAGATCGGTTTGTCGGTCGTGTTGCTGATCGGCGCGGCGCTCCTGTTCGAAAGCGTGGCCAAGCTGCGCAGCGTCAATCCCGGATTGCAGCCGGCCAACGTCTTCACCGCCAGGATCGCGCTCGCGCCGGCGCGCTACGACACGAATCCGAAAATCCTGGCGTTCTTCGACGAAGTGCTGCGCCGTACCGCTTCGCTTGCCGGCGTGCGGGGCGCAGCCCTGGCGCTGGCCATCCCGCAGTCTGTCCTGCTGCGGACCAATGTGCAGGTCGGAGTCCAGCCCGAAGGCGATGTGAGCCAACAGCCCATGTGCCAGATCCAAAGCGTCACCCCGGGATATTTCCGCTTGCTGGGCATTCCGGTGCGGCAAGGGCGCGAGTTCGAGAAGCGCGACTATCGTTCCGGCGCGCCGCCCGTGGCGATAGTCAACGAGAGCTTCGCCCGCTTGTTCGCGCCGCGGGGAGAGACCCTGGTCGGCCAGGTCATGCGCGAAGGCATGGACCGGTCCGGCTGGATGCAAATCATAGGAGTCGTGGGCGACGTGCGCGAAGGAGGACTGGCCGCGGAGGCCACGCCGGAGTTCTATGTGACCCCTCGGATGCACAGTTCCCGGACAGCCTATTTGGTCGCCCGCACCGAAACCGATCCCAGGCGGCTCACGGCGGCCATTCGCAGCCAGGTGTTGGCGGTGGATCGCGATCAACCGATTTCGAATGTCGCCACCATGGAAGAAATCGTTGAATCGTCGATCGGTAACCGCCGGTTGACCATGCTGCTGCTAGGCCTGTTCGCCGCTGTGGCGCTTCTGCTGGCGGCCGTTGGAATCTATGGGGCGATTGCGTTCTGGGGCGTCCAGCGCGCCCGGGAGATGGGTATCCGGCGGGCTTTGGGCGCACAGAACCGCGATATCATGCGGCTGATGCTGGGCCAGGGGCTGACCCTCGGCGTGACGGGCAGCGCCCTCGGCATCGGCGGCGCGCTCGCGCTAACGCGCGTGATGCGCGGCCTGCTCTACCAGGTCGGTCCGGCCGATCCCGCGACTTACATCGGAATCGCTTTGCTTTGGATGGCGGTGGCGTTGGCCGCCAGTTACATTCCCGCCCGGCGGGCCGCGCGGATCGATCCGTCGCAAGCCCTGCGAGCATGAACGCGGCTACGGCGGTGTTGCGCGATCTCCCAGGACAAGGGTCGAGAAGAGTCGGCCCAGGAAGATCTGCTCTTCATCCCTGCCAAAGCTCAGCGGGCCGAGATCACACACCATTTTGCGCGCCCTGTCCGGAACTGAGCGGTTTACGGCGGCTCTGGTGCGGGTGGTACAATCCACCCAGGATGCCCAAAAGTCATGAGGCAAAATTTCTCGCAGGACAACAAAGATGCTTTCAACAGATCGGAATAGGATGCACAATCGCAAGACTATCGTGCTCGTATGTTCATTTGGTCTGCTTACCGCCCTTGGGCCATACGCCCTAGCTGGCGACGATACCACTACATCGGTTGCCGAGGGGTCTTCGCCCTCTCCTCGGTCTGTGACCGACCAGGAGGTCGCTCAGCTAAACATTTACGTTGGGGGCTCGTTACCAGTTGGAACGCATCTTGCTGCCTTTCAGTACCTCTTTGGTCTCACAACCTTTGGTAACACCTCCGGGTACATCACACCGCTGCTGTTTGAATACAAGTCCGTGGAGGCCGCCACGGTCTATACTGTCGTAGGTATCGGTAAAGGTTTCGAGGTGAAACTCGACCAAACCCCACAGTCCATTCCGTTCGATGTGATCGAAGGAATTGCGGTGCCGACCGGCAGTAACTTCACGTTTGGCTTCATCACTGCGATTGTGAATTCGAGCGGAGTTGCGGTCGAGACCAGTCAAGGAGTCGTGGAGTTTGACACTCCCTCCGACACGGGTGAGGGCGCAGCAGGTGCTGGAACTACAAACGATTGGGTGTACTCGGGCGGAGGCCCAGTTGTTGCTTTGGGTACCACGTTTGGTCTAGCCAACGCCGACTATACGATGGGACTGCCTTACCGGACCTACTCCGCCAAAGCAATCGGAGAAGTGCCCGCACCATAGGAACGAAATCCGCAGCAGGCCGTCCTCGCCAACGATGCTCCGATCGCCGTTTCAACCGCGGCACATCGGACGCCGCCGAGCGTCATTGGCGCGGTGACAAATCAGGCAGGCGGGTGAGCTTGGACCGGATGGTAGCATAAAATCGTTGCCATATCGAATCGAGTAATCGCCAGTGGCGGTTGAACATCTTCGGGCGCTTAATGCAGGCCAGCAGCGAAATGTGCTCGATTCTGTGGACGAACAGCTTGGATATCAGCCTGGATCCGAGACGAGAAACCGCAAGCCAATGAGGCCGAATCCGGTTGCGCCCTGGGAGCTATGCATCGGGATTTTGCGCCTATACTACGAGATAGAGTCGGCCGAATCCGTGGCATTTTGGCGGTCGGCGTGAAGCAGCGGGATGTAGTGCGAATTGGTGGGGAGGTTATCAAACTATGAAGAGCGTCGAAATGGACGATGCAAACCAGACGCCGGCGGAGTGCACGCGTGGCATCGACGGCGAGGCGCTCGTCGTCACGGAACGCGGAATGCCCGTGGCGGTCCTCCTTCCACTGGTGAATGCCGACCTGGAGACCGTGTCGCTGGGCTCCAATCCCCAGTTCCTTGCACTGATCGAGAGGTCTCGATTACGTCTGGCCGCGGAAGGAGCACTATCTCTGGCGGACGTTCGCCGTCAACTCGGCATCTGATCCTGAGTGCGGCCTTATCCGGCTTTGGGCGGCATTGATGGGTGCGAGAGGAGGATAAGTAGGAACGGCTGGAACCGGCCCTGAAGCAGTCACAGCTTCCGAATCTGCCGTTGCCCTAGGCGGCTCCACTTGGCTACAACTCGCCGGCGGAAACGCGGCGCCGTTCGGACAGCTTCCGCCGCCTGCGTATAGGCCTCGCGCGCCTCGCTTTTCTTGCCCAGTCCCTCCCACGCCTGGCCCAGATAGTAGAGACCCTCGGGGTCGTACGGCCGGCGCTCGATGTACTCCGCCAGAAACTCTCGTGCATGCTTGTACTGCCGCGCGGCCAGATAGACAGCGCCCAACTCCCGCAGGATCTCGCTCTGGCTGTGCTTGTCGTTCTGGTCCATCACCGTCTGGAAGTGCGCCAGCGCGTCGGCCAGACGGCCCTGCTCGCGCGCGATGCGTCCCAGTTGGAAGTGGGCGTCGGTCTCGCCGGCATCGATCGCAACCGCTTTCCGGAACCGAGCCAGGGCTTCGGTGTAATTGCGGCGCTGCTGGTAAATCAATCCGAGCTGATATTGGGCCTCCGCATCGTGCGGGTTGAGCGCCGACACGTTCAGCATCCGGCGGAAGTTCTGGCCGCTGCGCAAGCCCGCGCCCAGGTTGCCGATCTCGCCGCCCAGATAGTAGTACGCGAAAAACAGGAAGAAGGGCGAGGCGAGCCATCCCAACAGAAAGCGCAGCGGCCCCCACAGGAAAGAAGCGGCTACCACCGGAATCCACGACAGGCACACCACGGTCACCGCAGTCCCGTTCTCCGTTCCGAAAACCGTGCGCACCACGAAGAACATCAGCACCAGGAAGTAGAGTTGCGCCGCGGCAATGAGAATCAGGCGCAGGGGCAACGGAAGCATCCAACCGGCCAGGGCCACCGGAAGGTTCGCGGCGGCCCACGCCATGGCGGTAGAGGTCAGCAGCGGTGAATAGTCGCGCTGGAAGACGCTGCCGAGACCGCTGCCCAGGCGCGCGAGCAGCCCGCTGAGCAGCAGCACGCCCGGAACGTAGGCCGCCGCCAGCACCAGCAGCGGCATGTAAAAACTGACGGCCAGTCCGGATCTGTAAAGGAACGAAACCGCGAGCACCGCTAAGCTGGCGAAAAGCAGGCTGCCCTGGTCCAGAATTGCGCTCATGGCCGCCGACGGATGCCAGTACACGCGCCACAGGAGCTTAATGTGATCGATCAACACCGCAGCATAGCAACACTGTGCCATATTGAGTCTAGTTATGGAACTCGAAATTCTGCGTTCCCCCGTCAACTTCCTGCAACACATGCTTGGGGCGTTGCCCCACGAGCGCGCGCTGCGGGAATACGAAGCCTGGTGGGAAACCGAAGGCAAACACATTTCCGACGCGACTGACCGCGCCGGCACACCCTGGCTGCGCATGTTCGATCGCACCGGCCGGCGCGTGGACGAAGTTCTGTTCGCGCCCGAATACTGGCGCGGCCTGCGCCAGGGATACAAAGCCGGCGTGGTGTGGCGCGCCTTTGAGGACCAGTCGCTCTCAGCCAGCGCGCTGCTCGACTACATCACTTGCTTCTACGACCCGGGCCTGACTTGCCCGTATGTCATATCGCTGGCCACCGCCGTGGCGCTCGATCAACATGGAAGCGAGGAACTAAAGGCGCGCTTCCTGCCTCCGCTCCTGCGCCGGGACGACACGGTTTGGCAAGGCGCCACCTGGATGACCGAGATCAAGGGCGGTTCCGATCTGGGCGCCAACGTCGACACCGTCGCGCGTCCCGCCGGCGACCGTTGGCTGCTCACCGGCGACAAATATTTCGCCAGCAACGCCGGCGCCGACCTGGCGGTGGTGGCCGCGCGGCCGGAAGACGCGCCAGACGGCGTGCGTGGCCTGGCCCTGTTCCTGCTTCCGAAGCGCCGCGCGGACGGTGAGCTGAACTACACCATTCGCCGCTTGAAAGACAAAGTGGCGACCCGCTCCGTGCCCACGGGCGAAGTGGAATTGCGTGCGAGCGAGGCCTGGCTGCTGGGCGCACAGGAGCGCGGAGTGCACTTGATCCTGGAGGTGCTGAACCTTTCGCGCGCCACCAATGCCATGGGCAGCATGGCCATCGCCCAGCGCGCACTGGCCGAATCGGCGGACTTCGCCGGACAGCGCATCGCCTTCGGCAAGCCCGTCCTCGACCATCCGCTGATGCGGAAGCAGTTCGACGAACGCATCGAGACCCTGCAGGATGGCTTCGCGCTGGGCTGGGAGAGCATCCTGCGGCTGAACGAGGTGTGGCGGCAGAAACCGCCTTATTCGGATCGCTATCACCTATTCCGTCTGGTCGCCCACCTGGCGAAATACTGGACCTCGGACAGCGCACCGCAAATCGCGCGCTGGTCCATGGAAGTACACGGGGGGCTGGGCGTGCTGGCGGAATTTCCGGTGGAGCGCTGGTTCCGCGAGGCCATGGTGCTGACGATTTGGGAAGGCACCTGCCATCGCCAGATCCTGGACGGGCTGGAGGTGATGGAGCGCAAAGGCGCGCATCGGCTATTGTTCGAGCAACTGCGGGAGGCTGCCGATCCCATCGATCTCGCGGAGATGCGCCGCCGCGTGGACGCTCACATGGCCCTGCCGCAGGCGCAGCGCGAGGCCGGCGCCGAGGAGATGTTCCGCGAATTGGCCGTGTTCACGGCCCGCACAGTGCGCCACGCCGCCGTGCCCGCGGGCGCGTGAAAACATTGTTTCGCACAACAATGTCGTTCCCGGCGTGATTCATATCCCCTATTCCGACGGAGTACGGCACACGCTACTGTCTTAGGTGGTGGGAAAACGACGATGGCTTGAAGGGTCCAACGCGGTCAGACCCTGTCGGTAGGTTTCGGTAGCGGACTTGCGAGGTGTTCAGTCCCGAGGCCCGTGAGCAATCGACGAAACGCCTGTTTGTAGTAATGGGCACCTTTTCCATTAACGGAAATCGCGCACATCAGGCCGGGCCGCTCGAAAGGCAAGGTTGCCTGACCCTACCCGAACGGCTGCTCCAGCGACGGACTCTGCGGCGTCAGCAGCTCGGCGCCCGATTCGGTGATGTGCATATCGTCTTCCAGCCGCACGCCGAACTCCCCGCGGATGTAAATACCCGGTTCATCGCTGAAGGTCATGTTCGCCGCAAGCGGCAGGGTATCGCCCCGAACCAAGTAGGGCCACTCGTGGCCGTCCATCCCCAAGCCATGGCCCACGCGGTGCGTGAAGTATTTGTAGCCGGGACCATAGCCCGCATTCACGATCACCTTGCGCGCGGCCGCGTCCACGGCCTCGCACGGCAAACCCGGACGCGCCGCCGCCAGCGCCGCGCTCTGCGCGCGATGCACGATGTCGAAGACCTGCTTCATCTTGTCCGTGGATTTGCCCAGCACGAACGTGCGGCTGATATCGGACTGGTAGCCTTCCACCGTGCAACCATCGTCGATCAGCACGATGGACCCCTCGCGCAAGATCTGTGGCTGGCGCGAGCCATGCGGCAGCGCGGTGTATTCCCCCACCTGCACGCTGGCAAACCCTGGAAATCCCAGCGCCTGGTAGGCCGAGCCGATCAGCTCGCCGAACTCCCGCGCTTTCATGCCGTCGCGCATGGACTTCCAGGCTGCCTCGTAAGCCTGCAGGGTCACGCTGGAAGCCAGGCGCATCAGCGCCATCTCCGCCGGGCTCTTGATCATGCGGCACCCCGATACCACCGGCGTGGCGCTGGTCATGGCCGCCGCGGGAGCCGCCTTCGCCAGGCTGTCGGCGAAGACAAACGGCGTGGTCTCCTCGATGCCGATCTTGCCCGTAATGTGGCCGGCTTCCTTCAGGCCGAAGGCCGCCAGCGCGTACGGGCTTTCGTCTTCCTGCCAGGTGTAGACGTGCGCGCCCGTCACCGGCCCGGCGGCGATCTGCTCCCGCGCGCGGTCTTCCTCAAAGCCCGGGCAGACAAAGAAAGGGTCGCCGCGCGCGGGGATGATCATCATGAACAGGCGCTCGCTATTGCCCCAGCGCGCGCCGCTGAAATAGTCGAGCGACGTGCCGCCCGCCAGGCAAATGGCGCTGATCTTGTTCTCCGCCATCAACTGCTGCGCGCGATCGATGCGTGCGCGGCGCTCCGAGGTCGAGATGGGCTGCGCCTCGCCGCGCCGGTTCTTGAGCTGCGCGATCGGCGAACCGGCCGGCGCGTCGGAAAAAGCCACGGGCGCAAGCCCGGCGGAGAGCCCCGTGGAGAGAAGGAATGATCGGCGTGTAGCCATTTCTGTAGTTTAACCAATACGATACATTGGTCTGTTGCGCCTGCTTGCCATATTCTTCGCCATCGCCCTCGCGGCGGCGCGCGCGCAGGGCAATTACGAGGTCCAGGTGTATGGTTCCGACCTGGTTCCGCCTCACAACACCATGGTGGAATTGCATTCCAACTTCACCGTCCAGGGTAGCAAGACCATCGTCGACGGCATGCTGCCCACCGAACACCAGGAGCACGAAACCCTGGAGATCACCCACGGCTGGAGCGAGTGGTTCGAAACCGGCCTCTATCAATTCACCGACCATCAGCCCGGCGGCGGTTGGATGTGGGTCGGCACGCACATCCGCCCGCGCGTGGCCGTGCCCGAGCGCTACCATCTGCCGGTGGGAATCAGCCTTTCGACCGAGATCGGCTATCAGCGCGCCATTTTCTCCGCCGATACCTGGACCTGGGAGATCCGCCCTATTGTCGATAAGAAACTGGGGCGCTGGTACAGCGCGTTCAACCCGTCGCTCGATCGCGCCTTCCACGGTCCCGACACGCGGCGCGGTCTGGAGTTTTCGCCGAACTTCAAAGTCAGTTACGACGTCACGCCCAAGATCGCCGGCGGCCTGGAGTATTATGGTGCGCTGGGTCCGGTCACCGGCTTCGATCCGCTGCGCAACCAGGAGCAGCAGATCGTGCCCGCCATCGATCTCAATCTGAGCCCGAAGTGGGAGTTCAACTTCGGCGTGGGCATAGGCGTAACCCAAGGCACCGATCATCTGCTGGTGAAGATGATTCTGGGCTACCGCCTCAGCCGGTAGGTTTCTTGCTCCACTCGGCGGCGATCTCCGGCTTGCCCCAAGCCCGGTAGAGTTGGACAAGCCACCTGCGGGCAAGATCCAAATTGTACCGGTCTGGCGCCGCTATTTTGTCTTTTCGCGCCAACATGCCCCGATAGCCCTCCAACAGCGGCGATTCGGCTTCCGCGTACTTCTTCTGTCCAGCCAGGCTGACGCCAAGCAAGGTCTCGGCACGGAATCGCTGCCAGTCGTCTGGCCGATTCTTGCGGTCGAACTCGACGGCCTCGCGCGCCAGCGGCTCGCTCTCGGCGAATTTGCGCTGCGATAGCTTGGCCAATGCCAGGTCGGCCGCAGCCTCCGTAGTTACCGCGCTTTCCGATCCCAAATTGTGACGCCGAGCCGCCAGGACCTCAGCGTCATAGGTCTCCGCCAAGGCGTATTTCCGCTCCCGCTGGTACATGGATGCCGCATCCGAAAGGGTAGTCAGAGTGAACCGGCTCGCTGGACCCATTACTCGCCGCTCGATCTCCAGCGTTTGGGCGAACAGAGTCTCGGCTTGCGGGTACTGGCCTTGACTGGAGTAATCGCAGGCGAGGTTCTCCATGGACATCAGGGTCTCGGGATGCTCCGGTCCAAGCACCCGACGCCGGATCTCCAGAGCCTGCCGGTCGAGCGCCTCCGCCTGCGCGTCCTTG
>Ga0181531_10000939_pt1 | contig 18943 bp, 15 predicted proteins | sample PEATcosm2014_Bin_38_FD_119743 | JGI IMG/M metagenome (GOLD analysis project Ga0181531, IMG submission 119743) | Peatland microbial communities from MTU Mesocosm Facility, Houghton, MI, USA - PEATcosm2014_Bin11_10_metaG | ecosystem: Environmental > Terrestrial > Soil > Wetlands > Peat | place... | reverse complement strand
CACCCGCTCGCAGCCTCCCTTCCTAACTTCGATGATACGCGCGGTCTATGAGAACCCGGCGAGTTTCCCGGCCACTCCAGCGGGCCGCGCTGAGGCCAAAGCATGGCTGGAACGCGCCTACAACCTGGCTGAAAAGGACTATTCCACCTGGACGCGCCCCGAGCACGCCGCCGGTGCAACCGGCCTGGCCCGCTACTTCGACTACGGCACCGGACCCGTGCCGGAGCAGTCCGATGACAGCACTTACTACTCCGATGTCATCCGTGGGCTGATCGCGCATGCAGGGGAGGGCGGCGAGGGCTTTCTTGTGAAAGGCTCCGAGCATCCCGATGCGGCCGAAGCGGCTCGGCTCAAACAGACCAGTTGCGACGTGGGTGCGAGTGTGGTCTGCGCGCGGGCGTGGGCGGCGGGCTACCGGCTCAGCCGGGACTTCTATCTCGGCGACCGGGCCATGCGCGAGTCCGGCTTTGATCCCAGTTTCCGCTTCGGTCCCTTCGATGGAGCCACGCATCACTTTGCGCCGGTGTGCCTCAACAGCCTCCTCTACCGTTATGAGCGGGATCTGGAGCACCTGGCCCACCTGCTCGCCAAGCCGGAGGACGCACTGCGCTGGGAGCGCCGCGCCAAGGCGCGTGACGCGGCTATCCAGCGCTATCTGTGGCGGCCCAAAGAGGGCGTCTTTGCGGACTACGACTTTATTCACGCCAAGCCATCGAGTTATGCCTATATCTCATCGCTCTATCCCTTGTGGGCGGGCATCGCAACGCGGGAAGAGGCAAAACAGGTCGTCGACAAACTCAACCTCTTCGAGCGCCCCGGCGGGTTATCCATGAGCAACACCCAGACTGGGATGCAGTGGGATGAACCCTTCGGCTGGGCGCCGACAAACTGGATTGCAGTGGCGGGACTCGACGCGCTCGGCTTTCGCGAGGACGCCCGGCGCATCGCCCGCGCCTTCGATGCCACCGTGGACGCGGGCTTCGCAAAGGATGCCACCATCCGCGAGAAGTATAACGTGGTTTCCGGTAACTCCGATGTCCAGGTCAGCACCGGGTATAAGGTCAATGTCATTGGCTTCGGCTGGACCAACGCCGTATATCTGAAGATGAAACAGGTGGCCGAGGAAAAGTAGCGTGAACAGACTTTAGTCGGGGCCTGTTGCAGGGGACTCGATGAGTATCTGGCTGGACGGAATCCGGATCGTCAAGCTCATCCCATAGCTAAGGCCTTCCACGAATGGCAGCAGCAGTTCCAGCACCTCGGGGCTCTGAAAGTGCTCCCGCTTGGTGGCGGGGTGAGGGTAATAGACCAAGCCGGGAATGGACGTAGTGCCGGGAACTACCAGGCAGCAGTCGAAGAAGGAGAAGTCCTCGGCTGGCTCAATGGGATGCCACTTCACCCCGCGAAACGTGATGCGTGGCTCAAGTACGCTGTATTGCAGCGGTGCGATGCTGACGTTCAGCGTGCCGAAATGGAATGCATATATGTCCAACCCAAGGGCGAGGAAATGAGGCGCCTGCATTCGCAGCGTGCCCAGGGGAAAGCGGGGATCCCCGTTGATGCCTGAGGCAACCTGATGCCCGCGAACAACCCGACAGACGATGGTTTGGGACACATTGGGGTCAGATGCGAGCGGTTCGTTCATGGGTAACTCGTGACTTAAAACCCGTGGGGCGCTTCCAGCTTGCGGAATCGCCCCATTTCGCGATCGCGCAGTTCTTGTTACTCCGGCAGCGTTAACTTACCGTTGACTTTGAAAGTCCGAATAAGGACTGGCACTCCGGCGTGCGGTTGCCCGCCGCCCACCGAGATTGTGTACTCGCCTTCGGCTACAATGGGCTCTCCGGCTTCGGTGACCATGCTCAGATCGCGCGGGCTGAGTTCAAAGCGAACCCGCTGCGAGTCTCCTGCCTCCAGATGAACCCGTTTGAAGGCCCGCAGCGCCCGAAGAGGCGCGCCCGGAAGATCGGGAAACTCGAGATAGAGTTGGGCCACTTCGTCGCCCGGCCTTCGTCCGGTGTTGGTGACGGTGACTTCAGCAGATACGGGGCTGCCCGCCGGAACCGCATTCGTGGGGCCGGTGAGATCGCTGTAAGAGAATGTGGTATAACTCAGGCCGTAGCCAAAAGGATAAAGTGGGATGCCTACAAAGTAGCGGTAAGTGCGGCCTTTCATCGAGTAATCCTCGAAGGGCGGCAATTGGTTGATGTCCTTGTAGAAAGTCACCGGCAACCGGCCGCCTGGGTTGTTGCGCCCGCTCAGTGTATCGGCAACGGCCGAACCGCCTTCCTCGCCGGGGTACCAGGCTTCCAGAATGGCATTGGCGTGCTCCTTGGCCCAATTGACGCCCAGGGCGCTGCCGTTAAGGAGCACAACGACCATCGGCTTTCCGGCGGCAGCCACGGCCTCGAGCAGTTGCTGTTCGGGCCTGGGCAGGTCGATGCTGGTGCGGTCGCCGCCCTTGAAACCCTCTTCCTGCACCTGCATCTCTTCGCCTTCGAGTTCGCTGGTAATGCCTGCCACCGCCACCACCACATCTGCGTTCCTGGCCGCGGCAACCGCCTCCGGATTGGGCTTGAGGTCAACCTTGGACCAGACGAGGCGGGCTGCGATTTGAGACTTTTCGCCGGGAGCGTACTCGACGTGCAGCTTGGCAGGCTTGCCGCCTTCCAGGTGTACGCGGCCGAGCTTGGCTTCGATTCCATTGGAGTCCCAGGCGGAGGTAACGTCCTTGCCGTCGACCCGGATGCGGAAGAAACCGTCGGCAACGAGGCCGATATTGTATTCGCCTGTCTCGTGGGCGGCGAGGTCGGCATCCCAGCGGATCACAAGAGGACGAAGACCGGCAGCCTCCACGGGGATGGGCGCCGCAGCCGCGTCGATGGAGGGCTCGATGCGCGTTGCGACTGGCGCTAGCTCGCTGGGGCGGTTCATGTTGGACATGTCGAGCTTGGCGTAGCTGGCTTTCGCGCCCGGTTTGCCGTCTGCAGAGAGAGCGGAGGCCGGCACGGGCGCGGCGTCATGTCCAAGGAACTGTGTGCCTGGGACGTATGTGATGGTAGCGCCGCTGAACTCTTTACGCAGCCCTTCAAGCACCGATACAGTGTGCGAAGGGATGCCGTTGTAGTTGCCGAGAAGAACCTTGGTCTGGTCAGCAAGCGGGCCGACGACGGCGATCTTGATGCCGGAGGTCTTGAGCGGCAGAACGCCATCGTTCTTGAGCAGGACCATGGACTCGTTGGCGATCTTCCGGGCCATGGCGCGATGCTCGGCCGAGTCGAGCAGGCGCTCATCGATCTTCGAGTAAGGCACCATTTCCGGCGGGTCAAACATGCCCAGCTTCATGCGCGCGGTAAAAAGGCGGATGACGGCGACGTCGATGTCGCTCTCCTTAAGGAAGCCTTGCTTGACGGCGTCGAGATAGGGCTTGTAGTCATGATCGTCGTTGACCTTGAAGGTGAAATCTACGCACTCGTTGTCCATGCCGCGCTGGAGCGAGATGGCCGAAGCTTCGGGCTGAGTGGGCTTGAACTTGTGCCCCGAAAAGATGTCGATCACTGCGCCGCAGTCTGAGACCACATATCCCTTAAAGCCCCACTTGCCGCGAAGTTGATCCTGAAGCAGGAACTCGTTGGCGCAGGCGGGTTGGCCGTTGATGCTGTTGTAGGCGCACATGACGGAGTCCGCCTTGGCTTCGGTGACGGTGGCGCGGAACGCGGGCAGGTAGGTGTCCAGTTCGTCGTGCTTGCTTACCGTCACGTCAGCCGTGTGGCGCGTGGGCTCGGGGCCGCTATGCACGGCAAAGTGCTTGGGTGTGGAGATGACGCGGAAGTACTTCGGATCGTCGCCTTGCATGCCGGTAACGAACGCCACGCCCATGCGCGCGGTCAGGAAGGGGTCTTCGCCATAGGTCTCCTGGCCGCGTCCCCAGCGCGGATCGCGGAAGATGTTGATATTGGGCGCCCAGAAGTCCAAGCCCTCAAAGATGTTGCTGTGGCCGTCGCGGACGGCCTGAACGTGCTTGATGCGGCCTTCGGTGCCGATGACCTCGGCCATCTGGTGAATCGTCGGCGTGTCGAACGTGGCGGCCAGGCCGATGGGCTCGGGGAACTCGGTGGTTCCGTCGCGCAGGACCCCATGCAGCGACTCGCTCCACCAGTCGTACGCCGGCACATTCAGGCGAGGGATGGCCCGCGCCTGGTTGACAAGCTGAGTGGCTTTCTCCTCGAGCGTCATTTTGCTCACCAGGTCCGCCGCCCGCTGCTCCGCCGGCAGGCTAGGGTCGAGGTAGGCAGGCTTGGGAGCATCCTGCGCCCCGGCCACCCATGCAACGCCGCAAAACGTTAATCCTGCCGCTACCATCCGCAATCCAATATTCTTCATCGCATCCCTCACAGACAGGCTGATCCTCTTCGCGCTTTATGGCGGCGTGGAATCCAGGATCGCGCTCCGGTTGCCAACCCTAATGCCCTCAGGAACCCGCTGTCAAGGACTTTGTGAATACGCTTTCTTTTCAATGAAAAATCGATTTATTCAGATTGCAGACCTTTTGCCCAGGAGGCCAGGACGAAGGTGACTTGACTGCGTTCGCTACCCATTCGCACAATCCGCCAGGTCCTTGGATGTAACCTTTCTCCTTGCCGGCCCGTAAGCCTGGATAGAAGGGGAAGAGCGAATGGAAACCGGATCGAGCGGCATCCTGAACGAGTTCCGGCAAGGCAATGTGGACGCCTTCGAGTCACTCTTCCGTTTGCATCAGCGCGCAGTGTATAGCTGGATTCTGCGCATCGTTCGCAACCCGGCGGCTGCCGAGGATCTGACAGTAGAGACCTTCTGGCGCATTCATCAGGCCCACGCCCGATTCCAGCCATCGCACGGGTTCGAGGGCTGGGCGCGCCGCATCGCCACCCACGCGGCCTTCGACTGGCTGCGCGCCGCGCGGCACGAATCCGAGTTGCCGGCCGAATTGGCGGCTCCAGCCACCGCCGACCCGGCCATCTCGGCCGAAATTCGCGTCAAGACCGCGATGGCCTTCAGCAGGCTGCCGCCCCGATTGCGGATTGCCGCCATCCTGGCGGTGGTCGAGGAGCAGTCGCACAAAGATGTGGCCGCCGCGCTTGGCATCTCGGTCGCGGCCGTCAAACTGCGCGTCTTTCGCGCGCTTCGATTGCTCAGAAAGGACTTGCTCCTGCAGGGGATTACGCCATGAATGAAAACGATCGCGACCAGATGAAAAAGCTGTTGCAGCAGGCGCTGCCGCCAGTGGAAGGCGAACGGGAACCCGGCCGCGACCTGTGGCCCGCCGTACTGCGGCGCCTGGACGCCGGACCCGCCGCGCCACCCTGGTTTGACTGGGCTCTGGGAGCCGGCCTGTTGGGCCTCGCCGCCTTCTTTCCGGCGTCGATCCCCGTGCTTCTCTACTACCTCTAAAACCCGCGGACGCATCCGCCCGCAAACAAGGAGGATCCAATGAATACCCATCCCTACCTGCGCGCTTTTCTTGCCGGCATCTTTGTCCCCACGGTCGTTCTGCCACTGCTGCTGGCCGTGTTTATCGTGGTGCGGCTGGTGCTTCAAGTGCCGGTTCCCATCGAACGCTTCGTGATCTTTCCCATGGCTTTGGTGCCCACATTGTTCGGGCTCTGGAACATGCTTTTCCTCTGGTCGCACCCGCGCACCCACCTTCCTCTCGGTTTGCATGGAGCAGTACTGCCGCTGATTGGAGCGCCGATTGGAGCTACGTTGGCGAACTGGCTGGGCCTGCTTGAGTTTGGCGCCCATGGGGTCACTTACTTCCACGCTTGCCTGGTGCCTTATGCGCTGTTGCCGGTTTTTGTCCTGGCGGCAATGGCAGGCTACTACCTGGTCTGGAAGTACTTCGTGGGATTCCTGAACCGGGTGCTGGGGATCGCGTGAGGCGGCTGGCGGAGGGCTTTACGCGCCGGAATCGAAGAAGTCGTCGAGACCGGCGCGATGGGCATGGGCCGCCATCGACCCCTGAATCTCCAGGGCCAGCGCCAGCGCATTGCGGCCCTGGCGGGCACTCACACGCGGCTCACGGCGGGTGCGAACAGAATCCAGGAAGCACTCGATCTCCAGCTTCAGCGGCTCTCCCGGCGCGACCGCAGGCTTCACAAACGACAGTCCGGGCGCGGGACCTGCCAAACTGGACGGTCCACCTGATATTCCAGCCGCCGCCAGTTTGGCCAGCAGAGCCGCATCTGCCTTGCCCGCCGCAAGGGCCGCGGCTATCTCCGGCGACAGGCCTCCGGCGGCTCCTGCGCCGGAATCCATACGAATCACCAGCAAGTCCTGCCGTGCATAGTCGATCGAAACATACTGGCGTGGCTCAAAGAAGCGCAGTTTCCGCACCCTCTCGGTGGATACCCGCGAAGCGGTGAAATTGGCCACGCAACCGGATTCGAACTCGACGCGCACGTTGGCGATGTCTACCCTGGGCGAAAGAATCGGCAGGCCTACCGCGCGCACTTCGCGCACCGGCGATCGGGCGAAGGTGAGCACGATGTCCAAGTCGTGGATCATCAGGTCCAGCACCACGTCCACATCCAGTGCGCGAGGCGCGAAGACGGAGAGCCTGTGGGACTCAAAGAACATGGGCCGGCGCAATTGCGGTTCGACGGCCAGCACGGCCGGGTTGAAGCGTTCCAGGTGGCCGGGTTGCAGGATGCGCTTGCCCTGATCCGCACGATGAATCAGATCGTCGGCCTCGAAAAGGCTGGAGGCCAGGGGCTTTTCCACCAGCAGGTCCAGCCCCGCATCCAGCAGGACTGAAGCTACCGAGTGATGATGCACGGTGGGAACGGCGACAGTGGCTGCGTCGAGCCTCAGGTCGGCAGCCAGCAACTGATCGACGGTGGAAAAGATGGGGATCGCGTACTTGGAGGCAGCGTCGGCGGCGCGGGCGGGATCCGGTTCGACGGCTGCCACTAAAACTACGCCCAGCCCGGCCGTTTCCAACTCGCGATAGACGCGGAGATGATTGCGGCCAAAGGCACCGGCCCCAACAACGGCAATGCGCAAAGAGGGCTCGATGGCTATTTCGCGGCCCCTGTTTCCGGCCCCTTGCCTTCGACAGCCTTCAGGCACCGGCTGTAGAGGTCGAGCAGTTGGGTCGCGTGCTCCTCCGGCTTGGGCGCGGAGGCGCCGCTGAATCCCGTCGAAGGAGCGGCAGGTCGGCCAACCCCGGCAGTGCCGGCCACAAACTTCAGCAGATCGAGAGCGATATCTTCATTGCGCCGGGCGCCAAGGCCCGCGCAGGTGATGTGTTCCATCCCGAAATGTCTCCATGGAGGATGCTACCAGATTAAGGGTTTGCGGCCCGCTCTCCGTCCGGCCAGGTGCTGATTTCTTCGACATCCACGATAGTCTTGAGGTGATGCGCACAGCCTACATCGGAATGGGCGCTAACCTGGCCAGCTGGGCGGGGCTTCCCGAAGCGACTCTAGCCGCCGCGGCACTCCGCCTCGAATCCCTGGGCCGGGTGACGTGCCGCTCCTCGCTCTACTCGACCCAGCCGGTTGGGTTTGCCGCGCAGCCCCGGTTTGTGAATGCCGTGGTGGCGCTGGAGACCGAACTGGAGCCGCACGAACTGCTGAACGACCTCCTGGCCATCGAACAGGCGTTCGGCCGTGACCGGACCGCGGGTTTTCCCAACGGGCCGCGCACGCTGGACCTGGATATTCTGCTCTTTGGCGACATGAGAGTCAGCGAAGAGGGGCTGGAAATCCCTCACCCGCGGCTGGCCGAACGCGCCTTCGTCCTGGTCCCGCTCAACGAGATTGCTCCGCAGGTCATGGATGCCGTCGCGCAAAAGTCCGTGTCACAATTGCTGGACAAGCTTCACGGGAAAGCCGGAAACGAGACCGATGCGGTGGTTTCAATCCAAAGCGATGGCTGGCGTGATGGCGATGGCGATGGCGCTGGGGCAGGCCTTGCCGGCCCCGGCGACTCTGAGCGCACAATCTCCCGTGACGATGACCGTCACGGTGGAGGATAGCCGCGGCGCTGCGCTTTCCGGAGCCACGGTTCAGGATTCGACGGGAAAGCCGCTGGGACGCACCAATACGGCCGGAAGACTGACCTTCGCGTGCGCCGCTCCCTGCCGCCTGCGCGTGGCCGCGGCCGGATTCGCCGATAAGGCCGTTCAACTCAGTGCAGGGACGGTGATCCGCCTGGACCCCGCTGCCCATGCCGAACAGATCACGGTCACCGCCTTCCGCGCGCCGCTAGGCTCGCTCGAGAGCCCGGTAACGACGCGGCTGCTTACTGAAGCCGCGCTCGACAGCACGGCGGCCATAACCCTGGACGGGAAACTACGGCAGCTTCCCGGTGTGGAGTTGTTCCGCAGGTCGAGTTCGCTGGTGGCCAACCCATCGTCGCAGGGAATCAGCCTTCGTGGCCTGGGTTCCACCTCGGCCAGCCGGACGCTGGTCACCGAGGACGATGTCCCGCTGAACGATCCGGTCGGCGGATGGATTCACTGGCAAGAGCAGCCGGAGTTGGCGATCGAGAGCATCGAATTGGTGCGCGGGGGAGCCAGCGACCTTTACGGATCGAGCGCCATCGGCGGCGTGGTCAATCTGGCGCCGGTGCGGCCTACTTCGAACCTGGCGGAGTTGAGGTCCAGCTACGGCGCGGAAGGCACCTACGACCTGAGCGAGCTGCTCCAGACCAAACACGGATCCTGGGGCGTGCTGGCGGCGGGTGGGATGCTGGGGACCGATGGGTATGTCCAGGAGGCCCCCTCGCAGCGTGGTCCAGTCGATACCGCCAGCAACGTCCACAGCCGGAATGGCGTGCTGCTGGCCGAGCGCGACCGCGGTCTGCTCAGGCTGTTTGTGCGCGGCAGCGGCTTCAACGAAGCCCGCGGCAATGGAACTCCCTACCAGACCAACGGAACCCGCCTATGGCGCTATGCCGCTGGCGCCGACTGGCAAGGGCCCCGTAGCAGCACACTCGCCACGCGCCTCTACGGTTCCGCTGAGCACTACCGGCAGGCGTTTTCGAGCATCTCCAACCTGCCGAGCTCAGCGGCCCCTGCGTGCTCCTTTCGCTGCGGCGAGATCCCCACGCGCTTTTCGCTCACGCCGGACAACGAGCTCGGCGCGGCGGCCCATTGGAGCCAGCCGCTCGGCGTGGAGCTGCTGTTGGTGGCCGGGGCGGACACGCACGACGTGCGCGTGTGGGACCGGGAACAGACATACGGCAAGGCAGCGGCCCTGACCAACCTCGGCGACCACCAGCGTGACTCATCCGCGTACGGGGAGGCCATGTGGGTCCGCAAGAGCTGGACGCTGACCGCTTCCAGCCGCATGGACTGGTTTCAGAACTTCGACGGCCGGCAGGTGACATGGAATGGGGCGAGTTGGGGGCCGTCACCCACCCAGCCCGCGCAGCGCCGCGAGCGGTTCTTCGATCCGCGGCTCGGTCTCTCGCGCCAGCTCATGGAACACTGGGCAATGTCGGCGTCGGGCTTCCGCGCCTTCCGGGAGCCCACGCCCAACGAGCTTTACCGGTCCACCCAGGTGGGCAACAAGCTCACCAACTCCAACGGCAACCTGCTGAGCGAGCGCGCCACCGGCTGGGAGACGGGCCTGGCCAGCCAATGGCATTGGGGCAGCATCCGCTCCAGCTATTTCCTCACCCAGGTCAACCGCCCCATCACCGCGGTTACGGTCAATGGCGCCTCCTCGCCGATCCTGCTCCTGCGGGAAAACCTGGGCCAGATTGAGAGCCGCGGCGTCGCCGTGGACTTCGAGCTCGCGCCGCGCAGGTGGCTGGCGGCGGAAGGAGGCTACCAGTACGCCCACGCAACCGTTTCGCGGGGAAGCCAGGACCTTGGCTACTGGATTCCCGAGGTGGCTCGCAACCTGGCCACGCTGAACCTGCGCGCAACCCGGCCGACGCTGGGAACGCTGAACCTCGAGGGACGGCTGAGCGGCAGGCAATTCGACGACGACGCCAACGCATACTTGCTGCACGGGTACTTCCGGCTCGACGCGTACGCTTCGCATGAATTCGGCAAGCGCTTCCAATTGTTCGCCGCCGGCGAAAACCTGTTCAATCGCCAGATCGAGGTTTCCAAGACGCCAACCACCACCCTGGCCATGCCGCGCACGGCGCGGGCCGGGTTCCAGGTGCGGCTGGGCGGGCCGGGCCGATAGCCTGACGCTTCCCGCTAGAATCGTCTGATGGGCCTCGACTTCAACCTGATCGCGACGACCGAAGCCGGCGGGCGGCGAGGGCAAATGCGTCTGCCGCACCGGGCCGTCGAGACCCCTGTCTTCATGCCGGTCGGCACGGCAGGGACCGTGAAGGCGGTTGCACAGGACGTGCTGGAAGGCCTGGGCGCGGAGATCATTCTCGGCAATACATATCACCTCTACTTGCGCCCCGGTCACGAGCCGATCCGCCGCATGGGCGGGCTGCACAAGTTCATGAGCTGGCCGCGCGCCCTGTTGACCGACTCTGGCGGCTTCCAGGTCTTCAGTCTGAGTGCGTTGCGCAAGGTCACGGACGAAGGCGTTCGCTTCCGGTCGCATCTCGACGGCAGCAGCCACTTCTTCACCCCCGAACACTCCATGGACGTGCAGATCGCCCTGGGCGCGGACATCGCCATGGCCTTCGACGAGTGCACTGAATATCCAGCGGAACGCTCCCGTGCGCAGGAGAGCCTCCGGCTCACCATGGCCTGGGCGCGGCGGTCGCTGGATCACTTTCGCGCTCATCGCGACGAGGTTGTGTGGCGCGACCAACTGGGCGGCCGCTCCCAGTCCCTCTTCGGCATTGTGCAGGGCGGCACCTACGCCGACCTGCGCCGCGAAAGCGCGGAGCGCCTGGTCGAGATGGATTTCGACGGCTACGCCATCGGCGGCCTCAGCGTGGGCGAGCCGCGCGAACTGACGCGGGAAACGATCGCCGAAGTGCTGCCGCTGCTGCCCGCGGACAAACCCCGCTACCTGATGGGCGTAGGCTACCCCGACGAGATCGAGCAGTACGCCCGCATGGGCGTGGACATGATGGACTGCGTGTTGCCCACCCGCGCCGCGCGTCATGGGCTGCTCTTCACCAGCGAGGGCCGGCTGAACATCAAGAGCGCCCGCTTCGCCGAAGATCAAGGCCCACCCGACCCCGTCTGCGGATGCATGGTCTGCCGCCGCTACTCCCGCGCCTACCTGCGCCACCTGATGCAGGCCGGCGAGGCGCTTTCCGGGACGCTCAACACCATCCACAACCTGGCCTACTACCTCGGGATCATGCAACGCATACGGGGGCAATTGCAGGCGGAGGGCTCGGCGAAAACCCGCGAAGTCCCGCAATAGCTCGCTCCCGCAGAATCCAAACCGGCCTGCCGATCGCGCTTGCCGGCAGCCCCTCGGATTTACACTGGCAGCAACCTCACTTTCCCAGTTGCTTCACAAAAAACTCCGCCATCATGTGGTTGGCTTCCAGAGCTTCCGGCAGCAGCGGGTCGTACCAGAAGGCGTGCGTCAGCGCGTCGAAGACCACCAGCCGCGCGTCCACCCCTGCGTTCAGGTAGGCCCGGTGCAGGTTCACCGTGCCGCTCAGCAGCATGTCGCGGCCACTGGTGACAAAGAGCGTCGGCGGAAGCCCATGCAGGTCAGAGTAAATCGGCGAGAGCACCGGGTCTTTCGGATCGGTGGCGCCCACGTAATACGGATCGTGTGGACCGGTCCCCGGAGGATCCAGGTGCCCGGAGAAGCCGCGCAGCCCGTACAAGGCGATCGAGTCCCCTTCGCGGGCAAAGTCGCCCATTCCGCTGAAAATGCCCAGCGCCGCCGGCAGCGGTAAGCCCAGTTGCTTGAGCTTGGCGGCTACTTCGCCGGTCAGGGTGGCCCCGGCCGAGGTCCCGTAGATCACGATGTGCTCTGGCTTGTAGGCCTTCAGCAGTTCCTTGTAGACGGCCACCGAGTCGTCCACCGCCGCGGGAAAAGGACTTTCCGGGGCCAGCCGGTAAAGCACGGCCACCACTTTGATCTTGCTGTAGCTGGCGATCGGAATCGATTCGCTATAGGAGCCCGAATCGGAGTTGAAGCCGCCGCCGTGCAGGTTCAGGAGCACCTTGTCCTTGTTGGCTTCCGGTAACCCCGCGGGAGTGACAATGCGCACCGGGACTCCGGAGATCTTGTCCTCGACAAGCTCGTTGGGGCAGAGCCTGGTCCACGCCGCGCGGGCCCGAGCTGTGTAGACGTCCATGGTCTTGCGGCGGTCGGCCAGCGACTCCGGCGGGCCCTGGTCCGGCATGGCGCGGCCCAGCACCAGTTGCGCCTGGGTGCTGAGGTTGGCTGGCACCGGCACCACCCGGGTCACATGGGCCGTGCCTTGCTCGTCGATAAAGCTGGTGTCGCGATTGGGAGCCTCAGCCGCTGTGGTGGGCTGGGAGACAGCGGCGGGCTGCTGCGCGGCCAGCGCGACCGAGGCCAGCAGGAGAATGAAAACGGCGTAACGGGGCATGAGATTCATTGGACCGGTTCCTCTTCAGCGGATTTGCCCGACTGGCGCTCGTTCCGTCCCGGAGAGACGGAACCCGTCCAAGATACCAGAGAAAGGAACGCCGGCCGGTGGATTCTCTTCCTGGTCAGGCAAGGCTCTCGCAACTTGCTGGTTCAATCCAGACAAGTGATCGGATAGGTTGCAATGAACAAAGGAGAGCGCCGAATTGCACGCTCCCCTTGTTGACCGTTTTTCTTCCATTGCGATGATTAGTGCGGCAGTACCAGCAGCCCGGTTTCCAGCAGCTTCTCAGTCAGCCGGTCCACGGCCTTGGGGAATTTGTAGCAGACGGTCCGAACGCTCATGCCCAGCAGAGCAGCTGTCTCGGTCTGGGTGTACTCCTGAAGTACGATCCGGCTCAGCATCTGACGGTCCAGCGATCCAAGCTGGTTCAGACACTTCTCAATGTCGAGGACAAAGATCACCGCGTCCTCGAAGGTGCGGACCGGCCGGCTTGAGACCCATCCCCGCCCGATCGGATCGCCCAGAATCGACGGCGCTCTGCCCACCTGCATCGAAGCATACAGATAGCGCCTCAACATGCTCTCCGTATGCCTCCTGTAGAAGGCCAGGCTCTCCGCCGGTTCTTCGCCAGGCGCTTTCGCCTGTGGCTTTACTTCAGGCCGTGCCGCCGGCCTTGCTCTCCGTATCCTCGAGTTTTCTTGCCATGCAACCTGTGGACTGCTTGCTCCCCAAACCATTGGCAACTGGAGTGCTGCGCTCATTGCGCACCTCCCGTTGCTTCGGCCGCCGCCCAAACGTTGCTCAACGGTTTGCGCCCTGGACGCCCGCGCCGTTTTCTGCTCTCCGGCGTTGGAAAGTCCTTCAGTTTTGTTTCACAACCTTGGCAGTAAACACTTCCAATGGTCTGGGCACGGTACCAAAGACAGCCGCACCCTTCGCAAACCTTCAAATGCACGCGCAATTCCATGACTTATTCTCCGTATTCGCGTCTTCTCCCGACGGATTCTTGTGGTGCTTGTTGTTCCGCGGGGTGAAGAGAGCCAGGAACGGCAACTCAGGTTTCTCTTGTCCTGATGGGGGATTGCCACCTGTGTTCTCTCGTTTTTTGTCATGCTCATAGCGCGCAGATCCCGGAATTTTCTCGACTGGCCTGCCCCAGACACCTCTGCAGAGCGCCTTTTGGGTGGGAAGGGGCCGCCGGAACGTATCCATTTCTTCCGGCGCATTTTCATTGGCCGCTGTTGAAAGGCAGTATCTCGCGCCTCTTCAGCCTTGCGGCAATAAAGCGTTTCCCTAAAGAATTCCCACAAACCAGTGCAAGATTAAGTAAAGCCAATCTAGAAGTACGTATCTCTTGCGTCAATCTCCTCCGGTGGATTTCCGCGTATGTGCTATGCAATCTGCGAATGAGCGCTGAAAATAAAGGCCAATCAGCCTGATAGCTTTTCCAAGGGGAAGCCGAGACTATTCGCGCCTATTGCTGGTGGCGAATTTTCCACAGATGAACTTCACGCAGATGCACGAGCGCCTCCGCCTGGAACTGCTGCGCAGGATACAGCGGGGTACACTCAGCGTCTCTTTATTGGCGCGGCAAACAGGCTTCGGCCAGGCGCATCTATCCAATTTCCTTCATAGCCGGCGCCTGCTTTCGCTGGAAGCGATGGATCGCGTCCTCGCCGCCCAACACCTGACGGCCGGCGATCTCTTGCCGGCAACCCATCGGACAGAAGGTCTTCCGGCCGACGGAGAAGGTAGCGCGGTTCCGGTGGTCTCGCACGCAACGGCGCTCTTTGAGCCATTTGTCCGCCCGTCCGCGGCTCTGTCCATGCTGCATTTGCCCGACGGCATTCTGCAGTCCATCCGTACGCGAGTCTCAAACCCCCGCCGCGCCTGGCAGCGGTTTGTCGCCGTGCGGATTCCGGCAGCCGACGCCTTGCCGATGGAGCCGCTGGTGCTGCCGGAGGCTATCTCGCTGATCGATCGCCACTACAACTCGCTGATGCCTTACCGGCCCAACAGGCCCAACCTCTACGCCGTCCGGCATGGCTCCCACCTGGTCCTGCGGTATGTTGACTTCGTCGCTGGTCGGCTGGTGCTGCGCCCGCACAACATAGCCTTTCCTGTCGACCTGATCGAGGTCGGTCCGGGCGAGTCGATCGGCGATCTGCTCGTGGGCCGCATCGCGCTGATTCTGAATGAACCGTGAGGCTGCTCTTCAGACCGGGTGCGTCGAGTCCGGATTGTCGAAGCGCGTGAACCGCGCAATGAAGTTCAAATTCACGGTGCCGGTGGGGCCATTGCGCTGCTTGGCCAGGATGATCTCCGATTTGGCTTTGTCGGCCTCGCTCATCTCCTCGTCGCGGTTGTAGTAGGACTCGCGGTGGATGAAGGCCACCACGTCGGCGTCCTGCTCGATGGAACCGGACTCGCGCAGGTCGCTGAGCATGGGGCGCTTGTCGTCCTTGCGCTGCACGCCGGCGCGGGAGAGCTGTGACAACGCCACGACCGGCACGTTGAGCTCCTTGGCCAGGGATTTGAGGCCGCGCGAGATGGCCGAGACCTCCTGGGTGCGGTTCTCATAATTCTTCTTGCCGGAAGAAGGCACAGTGGCCGACATCAGCTGCAGGTAGTCCACCACTACCAGGTCGAGTCCTCCGGCGTTCTGTTTGAGGCGCCGCGCCTTGGCCCGCATCTCGGCGAGCGAAATGCCGGCCGTGTCGTCGATGAAGAGACGAGTCTCGACCAGTTGGCTGAGCGCGTTGGTAAGCTTGACGTGGTCTTCGCGGCCAAGAAAGCCCTTCTGCAGCTTCTGCTGGTCTACCCAGGCCTGGGAGGCAAGCATCCGGCGCAGAAGCGACTCCTTACTCATTTCCAGGCTGAAGACGGCCACGATGGCATTGTGGTTGATGGCCGCGTTCTGGGCAATATTGATGGCCAGTGCCGTCTTGCCCATCGAGGGACGAGCGGCGATGATGATCAGCTCGCCCTTTTGCAGTCCGCTAGTCTTCTGGTCGAATTCGGTAAAGTCGGTGGCCAGGCCCGTGACCTCACGGCTCTGCTTATACAGATTGTCGATGCTGCCGAAGGAGTGCTCGACGATCTCGTCCAGCCTCTGGAATCCAGTGGTGAGGCCTTTTTCGCTGACTTCGAGGAGCTGCGACTCGGCGGCGCCCAGCACCTCCAGCGCCGTCTCGCCCTGGTCAGCGGCCCTGGCGATGGCGGCCGAGCAGATGAGCATGAGCTTGCGCAGAAGGCTCTTGTCCTTGACGATGCGGATGTACTCGTCGATCACCGGCCGGCGCGGCAAGCCCTCAGTGAGGCTGGCCAGGTAGGCCACGCCGCCCACCGCCTCGATCTCCTTGAAGCGGGCCAGTTCGTTGGCCAGCGTGACGATGTCTACCGCTCGCTGGGAGTTCATCAATTCGCTCATACGAAAGAAGATACGGCGGTGGGAGTCGAGCGAGAAATCCTCCGAGTCTAGCTTCTCGGCGGCCTCGGAGTGGGCGGCATTGTCCAGCAGGATGGCGCCGAGAATCGTCTTTTCGGCATCGACATTTGCCGGCAGTCCGGCATCCAGAGTGAGATCGGGGATGGTGGCCATATCAGAAGAGTTTAGGCCGAGGGCCGACTGTGCAGAAGGCGCGGCTATTCGGAAAAATAGGAAAAGGCGTCAGGAAAGTCACGGCGGAGAGGGCTCGAACGTAGATCGGGGGGCGGAGATCAGGGGCGGCCGGGGTTCAGAACCATGTGCCGGTGATGGCTCCGTGCAAAGTCGGCAGATTGAGACCGGCGACATCAGTCTATTGCTTCTGGCATATCTTCCCCCTTGACAGCTTAGGAGAGATGCGGTAGCCTCCTAATCATCTTAGGGGGACAAGTGAACGATCAGGCTCAGCTTTTGCCCGGGACTCTCGACCTACTCATCTTGAGGGCGGTCTCGCTTGGCCCGCTTCATGGGTACGGCATCCTTCTACGCATCGGGCAGATCTCCGACAATGCCCTGCTGATCGAACAGGGCGCGCTCTATCCGGGCTTGTTCAGGCTCGTCCGCCAGGGACTTTTGAAGGCAAGCTGGGGTACATCGGAGAATAATCGCCGCGCTAAGTTCTACGAGCTTACCGTGGCTGGTCGGAAGCGCTTGCAGGAAGAGATGGACAGTTGGAACCGGCTGGCGACGGCCATCGCCGCCGCGCTCTCTCAGCAACCGGAGGAAGTATGAAAACCCTCGACTCGATACGCTTCTTCATTCGTACTCTCCTCCAGCGCTCAGAGATGCGCGCCGAGATGGATGAGGAACTGCGCTCGCACATCCAGCACCGCGCCGACGATCTCGAACGCTCTGGCCTCGATCGCGCCACGGCTGAGCGCCGCGCGCGCGTCGAGTTCGGCGGACAGGAAAAGTACAAGGAAGAGATACACCATGCGCTTGGTGGCAATCTCATCGAGACGTGTGTACAGGATGTGCGCTTCAGCATGCGCCAGTTGCGCAAATCTCCCGGCTTCACGATTGCCGCCGTTTTGACGCTGGCATTGGCCATCGGCGCAAACGCTGTGGTCTTCGGGTTGATGGACGGCCTGATCCTCAGACCGCTCAATGTGCCCCAATCGGAGAGCCTTTACGGAACCCATTACGGCGACAATCCGGCGTGGCAATCGTATCCCAACTATCTTGACCTGCGCGATCGCAACCGCACTTTCGAAGAACTGGCGGCTTTCAATTTCGCCTTGGGTGTGGGTCTGGACACAGGCAAGGACGCAATTGTCTCAAACGGCTTTGCGACCACAGGAAACTACTTCGACGTGCTGCGCATTCATCCCTACCTTGGCCGGTTCTTCCACGACTCAGATGAGCGCGGTCACAACAGCGCTTCCTATATCGTGTTCACTTACGCCTATTGGCACAGCCATTTTCAGGACGATCGCAGCATTGTGGGCCGCACCGTTCAGCTCAACAAGCATCCTTACACCGTGATTGGCGTGGCGCCGCCCGGGTTCCAGGGAACTTTGATGTTTATTTCTCCGGATTTCTTCATGCCTATGGTCAATCAGGAGGAACTGGGCGGGGGAAATCCAAACGATCGCAGCAATACCGGTGGGGTCTTTGAGGAGTTCGGACATCTGAAGCCGGGAGTGACTCCCGCTCAGGCGACGGCCGATGTGGACGCTGTGGCTGCATACCTGGAGAAGAACTATCCCAAAGAAGTTGCTCACCACAGCACCGAACTTGGCCGCGAAGGCCTCACTTCCTTTGGCTCCGGCATTCGAGCATTCGTTTCGGGATTGATGGTACTGGCCGGCTTGATTCTGCTGGCAGCATGCGCCAACCTGGGCAGTTTGTTTGCCGCACGTGCCGCCGATCGTTCAAAGGAGGTGGCATTGCGCCTCGCGCTCGGTTCCAGCCGAAAACGCATCCTGCGGCAGTTATTCACCGAGGCGATCCTGATTTCATTCGCCGGGGCCTCTGTCGGACTCCTGGGCAGTGTCATGTTACTGCGCCGGCTGAGCGTGTGGGAGCCCATTGCCGGGGCTCCAATTCATCTGCCCATCACTCCCGACGCAAAGCTGTATTGGTTCGCTCTCGCCCTGGCCCTGGTGAGCGGATTCCTGTTCGGAATTGTTCCGGTTCGCCAGGTGTTGCGGGCCAATCCTTATGAGGTCGTGAAAGCCGGTTCCGGTGCCAGAATGGGGCGGCGGATCACCTTGCGCGACGTCCTGCTGGTTGTCCAGATCGCCATCTGTGCCGTTCTTGTCACGTCGTCCATGGTGGCCGTGCGCGGCCTGGTTCGCTCGCTGCATAGCAATTTCGGCTTTGAGCCGCGCAACACCATGCTGGCGGGCGTGAACCTGGCCACGGCCGGTTACACCGGCGAACAGGTGCCTGCGATGCAAAGACGCATGATCGATGCGATGCAAACCATTCACGGCGTAGAGGCAGTGGGAATGGTCAATGGTTACCCTCCCCTTGTCTACACTGCCGGCACCAGGGTCAGTGTGTTCAAACAGGAAACCACGGATCTGCGGCAGGCGAATGTAGCGATCTCGCCATACCGTTACGACATATCGCCCGGCTACTTCGCTGCGGCCGGCACCAGCTTGCTGGCAGGCAGGGATCTCTCCTGGCATGACGACAAAAACGCGCCTGCGGTTGCCGTCGTCAATCGGAATTTTGCCGAGAAGATATTTGGCTCGGTCACCAACGCCCTAGGCAGGAATTACAAGCTGCAGGATGGGACGCATGTCCAGGTGGTGGGAGTTGTCGAGGACGGAAAATATCAGATCCTCACTGAATCGCAGCAGCCGGCGATGTTTCTTCCCTATCTGCTATCGCCTATAACTTCGAGTTACGTCGTGGTACGCTCGAAGCGCGATCCGCAGCAACTTGCAGCAGCCATGAGGAGCAAGATTCGCGAGTTGGATGCTGGACTGCCCGCCGACACCGAGACGT